>Ga0187894_10004979_pt1 | contig 13889 bp, 12 predicted proteins | sample GBC1701081metaG_FD_136650 | JGI IMG/M metagenome (GOLD analysis project Ga0187894, IMG submission 136650) | White microbial mat communities from a lava cave in the Kipuka Kanohina Cave System on the Island of Hawaii, USA - GBC170108-1 metaG ...
AGGGGATGCCCTTCGTCTCGCCGAGCGACAGCCGGAAGAAGAGGGGCTGCGGGTCCGTGAACTTCGGAATCTCCATCAGGAAGCGCGGCGCCGTGGACTCGAGATCCAGCCTGCGCGGGCTCGAGTAGCCGAGCTTCGCGCCCTCCTTGGGAAGCCCCGGCGCGAGCGTGACCGTGAGGTCCTTCGGCGCCTCGTCCGCCGAGAGCGCCGACACGAGGAGAAAAAGGGGGGCCAGGGGGGCAGCGCGCATCCCGCCATTCTATACGCGCGCCGCGGCGTCCCTCCCGCGTGGAGAATCGGCGGCGTGACCACGATTCCGAAGGCGGCGCTGCCCCTCGCGGAGGTGATCGAGCGCCTGAGGAGCGATCCCCGCTACGCGGAGAACGTCGTGAGGTGGCGGACGCTCGAGGCGCGCCCGCCGGCGTTCGCGGACTATCCCGACTGGGTCCACCCGGACCTCCTCGCGACGCTCAAGGCGTACAAGTACGAGAGGCTCTTCACCCACCAGCGGGCCGCCGCCGACCTCGCGCGCGCGGGGCGGAACGTCTGCGTGGTCACGCCGACCGCGTCCGGCAAGACGCTCTGCTACAACCTGCCCGTCCTCGACGCGGCCGTGCGGAAGGAGGGGGCGCGCGCCCTCTACCTCTTCCCGACGAAGGCGCTCTCGCAGGACCAGGTCGCGGAGCTGAACACGATCGTCGAGCGGCTGCCCGTGGGCGTGCGGGCCTTCACCTACGACGGCGATACGCCCTCCTCCACGCGCGCGGTCCTGCGCGAGACCGGCGAGATCGTGGTCACGAACCCCTACATGCTCCACTCGGGGATCCTCCCGAACCACGTCAAGTGGACCGACCTCTTCCAGGGCCTCCGCTACGTGATCGTGGACGAGCTGCACGCCTACCGCGGCGTCTTCGGGAGCCACGTGGCGAACGTCTTCCGGCGGCTGCGAAGGATCGCGCGCCACTACGGGAGCGACCCCGTCTTCCTCGCGTCGAGCGCGACGATCGCGAACCCGAAGGAGCACGCGGAGCGGCTGCTCGGCGTCCCGGTCGAGGTCGTGGACCGCTCCGGCGCCCCGCGCGGCGAGCGCCACTTCGCCCTCTACAACCCGCCGGTCGTGAACAAGGACCTCGGGCTCCGCGCCAACGCGCTCGAGGAGGTGCGTCGCGTCTCGGACCTCTTCGCGGGCGGCGCCGTGCAGACGATCTACTTCGTCCGCGCGCGCCAGATGGTCGAGGTGCTCACGAAGTACCTGAAGGACCGGAACCGGACGCGCGGATTCGACCCCGAGACGATCTGCGCCTACCGCGGCGGGTACCTCCCGAAGCTCCGGCGCGAGATCGAGCGGGGGCTCCGCAGCGGCGAGATCCACGAGGTCGTCTCGACGAACGCGCTCGAGCTGGGCGTGGACATCGGCTCGCTCGACGTCGCCGTGCTCACCGGGTACCCGGGCACGCTCGCCTCGACCCTCCAGCAGGCCGGCCGCGCCGGCCGCCGGGGCGGCATGAGCCTCGCGGTCCTCGTCTGCCGCTCGACCGCGCTCGACCAGTACATCGCGGCGCACCCCGAGTACGTGTTCGAGCGCCCGGAGGAGCGCGCGGTCACCGACCCCGACAACCTGATCGTCTTCGTGAGCCACCTGAAGTGCGCGGCCTTCGAGCTCCCCTTCGACGAGGGCGAGCTCTTCGGCGGCAACGCGCAGACGACCGAGGTGCTCGAGTACCTCGCGCGCGAGGCGCGGATCCTCCACAAGGCCGGCGGCCGCTACCACTGGATGGCGGAGGCCTACCCCGCCGAGGACATCTCGCTCTCCGCGGCGGACGTGGACTACTTCGTCGTCCTCGACGAGGAGCGGAACGTCGTGATGGCCGAGGTGGACCGGCCCGACGCGATGACGCAGATCCACGAGGGCGCGATCTACGGGCACCAGGGCGACCAGTTCCTGATCACGCGCCTCGAGTACGAGGAGCGGCGCGCGTACGCGAAGCGCGTCAACCCCGACTACTTCACCGAGGCCGAGGTGGACGTCGACGTCCGCGTCGTGCACGAGGACGAAGCGAAGGCAGGGGGCCTCGGGGGCGGGGCGCCCTCCTACGTCCTCCACCGCGGCGAGGTCGGCGTGAAGACGCTCGCGACCGTCTACAAGAAGATCAAGTTCTACACGCGCGAGAACGTCGGCGCGGGCGAGATCGCGCTGCCTCCCGAGGAGATGGAGACGACGGGCGTGTGGATGCTGCTCGAGCCGGCCGCGGCGGCCGAGCTCAACCTCATCGACCCGCGCCACGCGGGCGGCTGGAGCGGGCTCGGCTATCTGCTCCAGCACCTCCTGCCCGTCTACCTCGGCTGCGGCGTGACCGACGTCCGCCGGAAGACCGAGATCAAGAGCGCGGAGTTCGACCGCCCGTCGCTCTTCCTCTTCGACAACGTCCCGGGCGGCGTCGGCCTCGCCGAGAAGATCTACGAGCTCTGGCCGCTGCTGCTGCGCACCGCGAGCGAGGCGCTCGACGGCTGCCCGTGCTCCTCCGGCTGCCCCGCCTGCGTCGGCCCCGGGCCCACGATCGGCAACTTGGGCAAGCAGGTCGCGAAGGCTATCCTGCGCCGGTGCTCCTCCCCCTCCTCCTGACCGCCCTCGGCGGGTGCGCCGCCCTCCTGCCCGCGGTGCTCGGGTTCCCGGACCCTCCCGACTTCGTCCCGCTCGCGATGCTCGGCCTCGGCGCGGCGTGGGGCGTCTTCCTGTGGCGCCGCCGGCCCGGGCGGGGGCGTCTCGCCGTGGCCTCGCTGCAGGTCCTCACGGCGGGCGGCATGGCGTACTGGATGCTCGTCTTCTCGGCGTACGGCGCCGCTGCGGACGCGCCGCGCGCCGGCGACCGGGCGCCCGAGGTCTCGGCGATCCGCGTGCGCGACGGCGCGCGCTTCGACGTCGGGGCGGAGCGGGGGCACCCGGTGCTCCTCGTCTTCTTCCGCGGATCCTGGTGACCCTTCTGCGTGCGCGAGCTCGTGCAGCTCGCGGAGAAGAAGGACGAGTTCTTGAGGCTCGGCATTGCGGTCTACGCGATCGCGCCGCAGGACGCCTCGAAGCTCACATCCCTCCAGGAGGACCTCGGCAGCGGCGTCACGCTCCTCTCCGACGCCGACACGAAGGCCATGGTCGCGTTCGGCGTGCTCGAGAAGTTCGGCCTCCCGCGCGCCGCGACGTTCCTCATCGATCGCGAGGGCCGGGTGAGCCACCGCTGGCTTGCCGAGAACTACCGCAAGCGACCCTCGCCGGAGACCATCCTCGCGAAGGCGCGCGAGTGATCGCTCGTCGGTTGTGGAGGGGGTCCCTTGGACCACAACCGGTAGCGGGTCCGCGCGGCTAACCCCTTGGCGCAGCCGTGCTTAGGGCGTCGCCGCCGTCCGTACGATGGACCGCGGATGCGCCTCGTGGAGAAGCTCAGACGGATCGCCGCGCCCGCGGCGGACGTTCCGGCCGCGCCGGGCGCGGCACGGCTTCCCGGAGAGCGGATCCAGGCGGACGAGGGGCCCCTCTGGGTCCGGAGGCTCGAGGTGCCGCTCGGGTTCGTCCACGGGCGGCTGCGGCTCGAGGAGGTCCGCGCGGCCGCGCCGGCGGAGTTGGCGGACGTGGCGCGCGAGCCCCGGCTCAAGGCCTTCGACCTCGGGCGCACGGTCTTCTTCGACACGGAGACGACGTCGCTCGGCGGCGGCGTCGGGACGTACGTCTTCCTGCTAGGCGCCGCGTGGTTCGAGGGGGAGAGCTTCGTGATCGAGCAGTACTTCCTGAGCGAGATCACGGAGGAGCGGGCGTTCCTCGCCGCGATCAACCGCCGCCTTGCCCAGTTCGAGTTCGCCGTCTCGTTCCACGGCAAGGGGTTCGACGCGCCGCGCCTCACCGACCGGCTGACGTTCCACCGGATGGAGCTCCGGCTGCCCGCGGTCCACCTGGACCTCTGCCTCGTCGGCCGGAGCCTCTACCGCGGCGCGTTCGGGGATTGCCGGCTCCAGACGTTCGAGCGGGAGCTCGTCGGGTTCCTGCGTTCGGACGACCTCCCGGGCGCGGAGTGCCCGCGCGCCTACTTCAGCTACCTCCAGGGCGATCCCGCGCTGGTCACGCGGGTCTTCGAGCACAACCTGCACGACGTGCTCACGCTGCCCGCGGTCGCCGCCTGCTTCACGCGCGAGGTCCTCGCCCCCGCGCACCCGGTCGTCCGGAGCAACCTCGGGCTCCTCTGCGAGTCGCTCGGTCACGACGCGCCCGCGCGCCTCCACTATTCCGCCGCGCTCGAGGGGCTGCGTGCCGCGGACCACCCGCTCCTTTCGCGCACGCTCGAGCGCCTCGCGCTGCTCGAGCGCCGTGCCGGCCGCCATGCGGAATCCGCGCGCCTCCTGCACGAGCGGGCCGCGATCCGCCCGCGCGCGTTCCAGCCGCTCGAGGACCTCGCCAAGTACTACGAGCACCGGGCGCGCGATCTCGTGCGCGCGGAGCAGGCCGCGCTCGACGCGAGGTCGGAACTCCTCGCGGGCGGGATCGACGTCGACCCGGCCATGCGCGCCCGCCAGCTGCACGCGATCGACCACCGGCTCGCGCGGCTGCGGCGGCGGATCCAGCCGTAGGCAGGCGTTCGGGCAACCGTGTTTCCGCCAACGGTCCGGGGCCCTCCCCCCCGCCCCCCAAGCCTCCCGTTTGCAAACCGGCTGGAAAGCCGTACAAGGATGGGGGCTATGGAGGCCATCCGCGACGAGATCCTTGCCGCGTTCCTGAACGAGTTCCGGCCAAGACCCCAGGGGCTCTCGCCCGACGCGCTCGCCGAGCGCACGGGCATCGCGCCGGACCTCCTGCCCGCGGTACGGGAGCGGCTCGCGCACGACGGGTTCGTCTTCGAGGACGACGCCGAGGGGCGCTGGATCCTCGTCAACAAGCCGGACCGGCTCCTGCCCTACTGGATCCGGGCGGGGCTCAGGTGCGACCGGCTGGGGTCGCAGATCTACTATCAGGACAGCGTCGAGTCCACGCAGGACATCGCCTTCGAGCTGCTCGCGGAAGGGCGCCCGCACGGCACGCTCGTCGTCGCCGACCACCAGACGGGCGGCCGCGGACGCGGCCAGCGCGTGTGGTACTCGACGCCCGGCAAGTCGCTGCTCTTCAGCCTGCTCCTCGACATCGAGCCGCCCGAGACGTTCGCGTCCGTCCTCACCATCGCGCTCGCGACCTCGCTCGCCCGGGCGATGCAGGAGATCGCGGGCGTGCCGGCGAGGATCAAGTTCCCGAACGACATCCTCGTGCGCGGCAAGAAGGTCGCGGGCATCCTGCTCGAGGTGAAGGAGTACGGCGCCTCCCACCGGGTCGTGGCGGGCGTCGGCATCAACGTGAACCAGGTCCACGACGACTTCCCCGACGAGATCCGCGACATCGCGACGTCGCTCCGCGAGGAGCGCAAGGACAAGGAGCCGGTGCGCCGCCCGCGGCTCCTGCGCCACGTGCTCCAGGATCTCGAGAAGTGGCTCGAGCGCATCCGGCAGGGCGACTACGCCGAGCTCGAGGAGGCGTGGAACCGGTTCAGCGCGATGGAGGGCAAGGACGTCCGGTTCCTCCGCGGCGGCGAGGAGGTGCGCGGGACCGTCGTGAACGCGAGCATCCGCGAGGGGCTGCTCGTGCGCGTGCCCGGCGGCGGCGAGCCGAAGCGCTACCGTTTGGAGCACCTCTCCGACTTCAGCTTCGTCTGATCCCCTCGCGCCCCATCCCATGTACTGGCTGCGCAGGATCCCCGCGGAGACGCGGATCGTCGTCCTCGTCGTCTTCCTCGCGCTCTTCCAGGCCCTCCTCCTCTCCGCCTTCGGCCTCGGCGCCATCCGGCAGGAGCGGCAGGACGCGGCCCAGCGTCTCCAGGACCAGGCCCTGGATTTCCTCGCCCGCGAAGCCGCCGCGGCGCAGAACGCGTTCCAGCTCCTCGCCGGGGCGGCGCTGCGGGCGGCCTTCGAGGAGCGCGGGCCGGAGTGGCGGGCTCGCCTCGCCGTGGCCGGCGAGGGACTCTTCGCCGACGCCTTCCTCGTGCGGGCCGACGAGCGGATCGAGGAGCCGGGCGGGCTTCCGCTCTGGCTCCGCGCGGACGTCGCGGACCGCGAGGAGAGGGACGCGCGCGAACTCGCCGACGAGTTCCGCCGCGGCCACCGGTACGACGAGGCGGAGAAGGCGGAGCGGAACCTCCGGTTCGCCGAGGAGCACCCGTTCGTCCGCGACGAGTTCGGCCGATCGCGCGCGCTGCTCCACGCGGCGGCCCCTCTCCTCGGCGCGACGCCGCCGGACGCGGAGACGCTGCTGCGCGCGCGGTGGGTCGGCGTCCTGAACCGCGTGGCGGTGCGCGTGGCGACGGCGGAGGCGGAGCTCTTCCTCGCTCGCGTCGACGCGACGGGCGCGCGCGACCCGAGGTACGCCGAGGGAAAGGCGCTCCAGGAGAAACGCGCCCTCGTCCTCGCCGAGGTGCGGAGGGAGGCGCCGTTCCCGGCCTTCGCGTCGCCGGTCATCCATCGCAACGTGCGTGCGGATCCGCGCACGCCTTTCTGCGTCTGGCAGGCGGGGGCTTCGGGGGAATCGGAGGTGCTCGCGGTCGATCCCGAGGGGCTCGAGGCGTTCCTCAAGGAGATCGCCGCGGCCGCCGCGGCCCGCGCGCCCGAGGGCGTGCACCCGGCCATCGTGGCCGCGGCGCCTCCCGGGCAGCCGTCGGCGCGCATCGCCGCGCTTCCCGGATACCAGGCGACCGCGACGATTTCCGACCATGCGGTCCTCGAGCGCGCGAGGGACCACGAGCGACCCTACTGGTACATCATCGCCTTCTCGGTCGCGGGGATCCTCGCGGGCGGCCTGCTCACGGCGCGCGCGGTGATGCGCGAAATGAAGCTCGCAAAGCTCAAGGCGGGGTTCGTGAGCAACGTCTCGCACGCGTTGAAGACGCCGCTCACGTCGCTCAAGATGTTCTCGGACATGCTGCGCAGCGGGCAGGTGAAGGACGAAGCGGAGCGCCGGGAGTGCCTGGACGTGATCGCGCAGGAGACCGAGAGGCTTGGCCGGCTGATCCAGCAGGTGCTCGACTTCGGGAGGCTGGAGGCAAAGCGCCGCCCCTTCCGGTGGGTGACCGGGCCGCTGGAGCCGGTCGTCCGCGCCGAGGCCGAGCGTTTCCGGCGGAGGACGGGACTTCCCGCGGGGGCGTTCGCCGTGCGCATCGCGGTGAACACGCCCCCGGTCTCCCACGACCCGGATGCCTTCGCGGAGGTGGTCAGCAACCTCCTCTCGAACGCCTACAAGTACGCGCGGCGGGAGGACCGGCGGATCGAGATCACCCTCGGCCCGGAGCACCGGCGCGTCGTCCTCGCCGTCGAGGACAACGGTCCCGGCGTCCCGATCCGGGAGCGGCGGAGGATCTTCGAACAGTTCTACCGGGCGGATGACCTCCTCACGCGGGAGGTCGAGGGGACCGGGCTCGGCCTCGCCATCGCCCGGCACATCGTGCGGGCGCACGGAGGGCGTATCTTCGTGGAGGACCGGACGGAGGGCGGGAGCCGGTTCGTGGTGGTGCTCCCGTCGGCCGCGGCGCCGAAGGGCCTCGCGTCCGGGGCGCCCGTGGAGACCGGACGATGAGCGAATCGAGCGTGATCCTCCTGATCGAGGACGACCCCGCCATCCGGCTGGGTCTCCGCAAGAGCCTCGGCTTCGAGGGATACGAGATCCACGAGGCGCCGGACGGCGAGCGCGGCCTCGAGATGGTGTTCGAGCGCCGCCCGGACCTCGTGGTCCTCGATCTCATGCTGCCGCGCGTCAACGGCTTCGAGGTCTGCCGCACCATCCGCAAGCACGACCCCACGATCCCGATCCTGATCCTCTCCGCGAAGGAGCTGGAGAGCGACAAGCTCATGGGGTTCGACCTCGGCGCGGACGACTACGTGACGAAGCCCTTCTCGACCCGGGAGCTGGTCGCGCGCGTCAAGGCGGCGCTGCGCCGCGCCGCTCCGGGCGGCGAGGGGCCGTCCTTCGAGTACCGCCAGATGAGGGTCGACTTTCCCGGTCAGCAGGTGCTCGTGGAGGGGCAGCCGGTCGAGGTCTCCGACCGCGAGTTCCGCCTCCTCCGCTTCCTCATCGAGAACCGGGGCCGCGTCGTGAGCCGCGACCAGATCCTGAACAAGGTCTGGGGCTACGACTACGAGGGGACCGCGAGGACGATCGACAACTTCATCAACAAGCTGCGCAGCAAGATCGAGAAGGACCCGCAGGATCCGAAGATCATCCTGACCGTGCGCGGGGTCGGCTACAAGTTCGCCGACTGACATCCGGCGACGAGCCCCCGCCCCGGCCACGCGGGCCGCGCTCGCGGGACCTCTAACCTCTTGGGACGTAACGGGTTGCGGGGTCGCACGTCAGGGGTAGAATCAAGTTGCCGCGCCAGCCTGTCGGTAGGTGCCGTATGCCCCACCTCCCGGTCGAAGACCCTTACGATCGCGGTTCATTCGTGGACCGGTCCCGCCACTACGTGCGGGCGAGCCCGGCCCTCCGCATCGCGCTGCTCGTCACGGCGATCGATCACATTGCCGCCATAGCGCTCGTCCTCGTCGGCCGCGTCGCTCCCGAGGTCGCCGGCGTTTTCGCCCTCTTCAGCGTTCTCGCCTGGTACTTCGCCGTCTGCATGCCGGTCATGAACCGGGCGGTCCGGTCGCGCCTCGGCGCGCCCGAGACTGGCTACTGGGACGAGGTCGTCGAGATGTTCGGGCGGGTCGTTCTGTGCTTCCAGACCGCCCTCTACTCCGCGGCGGTCATCTGCGGCTTGACGGTCGGGCTCGGCGCCTGAGGCCCGGGCGGACGTCCTCGCGGGCGGGCTAACGCGCGGTCGGCATCGGCCCCCGAACCCCCTCCGGATACTCCCTGAGCCGCCCGCTCCCCGAAACCCCTTTTGTCCCGCGCTTCGGTGGCCGAATGGAATCGGTACCGGGCCCGTTGGCGCTCCGGATTGTCTCCATCTATCTATTGGGCTCAGGTAAGCTTTACTCCACAACCACTACGGTTCCGTCGCTTCGAGGAGGGTTCCGCATGCGCTTTGCGCTTCTCGTGATCGGGTTCCTGGCCGGCTGCCAAACGACCAGGCCCCCGGTCTACAAGGAGACCCGGTCCGAGCTCCCGACGCGCACCTACGTAAGCGTCCGGCGGCTCGCCGAGAAGCTCGACCTCGAGTACTTCGGGGAGTCCCGCGGCGGCATCGAGATGGCGGCGCCCCCGGACCACATCATGCTGATCCCGGACAGTCGCAGCGCGGTCGTCAACGGGCAGCGGATGTCGCTCGTGCAGCCGTGCCTCACGCGCGGCTCCGACTACGTCGTCTCGGCGGGCGACGCCGAGGCCATCACGGCGAAGCTGGGGTCGCTGCGGGGGGTCCGCGCGCCCGCCGCGCCGCCGATCGTCGTGGCACCCCGCTCAGCCCCGCCCTCGGGCCTGCCGCAGGAGTGGCGGCCGGCGGCGGCGCCGCGCGACTGGCAGGCGATCGTGATCCACCACGCCGCCGTCAAGAGCGGCGACGCGCTCAGCATCCACCGCCTGCACCTCGGCAACGGCTGGGACGGGCTCGGCTACCACTTCGTGGTCGGCAACGGCACCCAGTCGGGCGACGGCGAGATCGAGGTGGGCTTCCGATGGAGGGACCAGCTGAAGGGCGCCCACACCCGCGCGCGCCCGGGCGACGACAACCGGTGGAACCTCCACAGCATCGGCATCTGCCTTGTCGGCGACTTCACGACGGCCCCGCCCTCCGCGGCCCAGATGGACTCGCTCGTCCGCCTCGTGCGCACGCTGCTCGCGGAGTACGGGATCCCCGCGGAGAGCGTTGTCCCGCACAACTTCGTGCACGCGACCGAGTGCCCCGGCGCCCGCTTCCCGTGGGCCTCGTTCATGTCCCGCATCCGGTAGGCCGCCCGCAGCCGCGGGGGCCGTGACCTCCCGGTGACCGGCACCGCGGTACTCCTTGCCGCGGCTACATCGGTCGGCCGGCAGGGTGAGGGCATTCCCTGAAGGAACGAACGTCGTGGGCCACGGTCCGGGCTTCGGCCTGGACCCTTTTTTTTGACGCGGTGACGCCGGTGCTACGCTGCCCTTATGCCCACCGCCAAGCTCAAGAACGGCCTCGAGATCCACTACGAGGAGCACGGCCGGGGGGACCCGCTCCTGCTCATCATGGGGACCGGCGCCGACCGCCGGTTCTGGGCGGCGCAAGTGCCCGCCTGCGCCGAACGCTACCGGACGATCGTCTACGATTCGCGCGGCGTCGGGAACTCCACGGTGCCTTCGGATCCCGGGAGCTGCTCCATGGCGGCGATGGCGGACGACGCGGCGCAGCTCCTCGACGCGATCGGCATCGCTTCCGCCCACGTCTCCGGCCTGAGCCTCGGATCGACCGTCGCGCAGGAGCTGGCGCTTCGCCATCCCGCGAAGGTCAGGACCGCGCAGCTCCACGGCACGTGGGGCAAGTCCGACGAGTGGTTCATCCGGATGATCGAGACGCTCGAGGAGCCGGTGAAGCACGGCGACATGCGAGCGTTCATCCGCTACGCGCTGATGTGGATCACGAGCCCCACGTTCCTCGCGGAGAGCCCCGACGCCGTGCGCGGCATGGAGGAGGCGTTCCTCGCCGCGCCGCCCGACGCGAAGGGCGTGCTCGGCCACATCCACGCGGACAAGACGCACGACGCGCTCGACCGCCTCGGGGGGATCCGCTGCCCGGTCCTCGTGACCGCGGGCGAGATGGACGTGCAGGTGCCGCCGCGCTACGGCCGCGCGGTCGCGGAGCGGATCCCGGGCGCGCGCTTCCACCTCTTCAAGGGCGCGCACGCGTCGCACCTCGCCTGCGTGGAGATGGCGGACGAGTTCAACCGGGTGACGCTCGAGTGGCTCGCGAAGTCAGGGGGGCCTGGGGGGCGCTAGGGTCCGGCGGCCCCCGAGACCCCCTCCTCCTCACCGCGCGACCGCGATCCCCTCGAGATCGAGGAGGAAACGCTTCCACGCGAGCCCGCCGCCGAACCCGCCGATCCTCCCGTGCGCCGCGAGGACGCGGTGGCACGGGATGAGCAGCGGCAGCGGATTGCTCCCGACCGCCTGGCCGACCGCGCGCGCGGCCTTGGGCGACCCGACGGCCTTTGCGACCGCGCCGTACGAGCGCGTCGCCCCGAAGGGGATCTTCGCGACCGCGCCGAGGACCGCCGCCGTGAAGCGCGGGAGGTCGGGCGCGACGGGGAGGTCGAACTCGCGTCGGCGGCCCGCGAGGTAGTCCGTGAGCTGGCGGCGGGCCTCGCGGTCGAGCGGCGTGGGGCGGGACGCGTCGCTCCGGCGCTGGCCGAGGAGGACCCGGGTGACGCGCTCGCCGTCGGTGGCGAATGAGACCGGCCCCACGGGGGTATCGACCGTATCCCAGCGAACGGGGTAGGATTCGCGCGGCATGGATCGCAAGGTCTTCATGGCCATCCTCCTGAGCGTGGTCGTCGTCGCGCTCGTCTACTTGGCGTTCCGGATCTTCCAGCCGTTCCTGCTCCCCATTCTATGGGCAGCGGTCCTCGCGGTGGTCACGCACCGGGGCCACGAGCGTCTCGCGGCGCGGCTGGGCGGGCGCAGGATGCTCGCCGCGCTGCTCATGACGATCCTCGTCCTCGTCCTGATCGTCGGCCCCTGCGTGCTCCTGACGATCACGATCGTGAACGAGGTCGGCCAGTGGGATCTCGAGACCGCGCTCAAGCGGATGGCGGCGAAGCCTTGGGTCGCCTCGGTGATCGAGCGGGCCGAGAGCATCTTCCACGAGCACGTGAGCCCGGAGCGCGTCGCCAAGTTCGCGCGCGAGAACTACCTGTCCGTGGTCCTGGGCGCGAAGAACGTCGCGGGATCGATCGTCGGCGTCTTCGGAAGCGTCCTGATGATGCTCCTCTCGCTCTTCTTCTTCTACAAGGACGGCCCGGGGCTCATGAAGGCGGTGCGGGAGCTGATGCCGATGCAGGACGCGGAGCGGAACGAGATCCTGGGCGACGTCGACGGCGCGATCCAGGCGTCGGTCCGCGGCGGGCTCCTCGTCGCCCTCGTGCAGGCGACGCTCGGTTTCGTGATCCTCCTGATCCTCGGCCGGCCGAGCCCGGTGCTCGGTGCCGCGTTCATGGGGATCGCGAGCTTCATCCCGCTCGTCGGGACCGCGATCGTGTGGGCGCCGCTGGCGCTCTACTTGGCGTTCGTCGAGGGCTCGCCCGGGAAGGCGGCGACGCTTGCGGGCTACGGCATGGTCGTCATCGGCGGCTGCGACAACATCATCCGCCCGGTCTTCCTCGGCCGGCACATGGAGGCGCACCCGCTGATGCTCCTCTTCGGCGTGCTCGGCGGGCTTTCGCTCTTCGGCTTCGCGGGAATCGTGCTGGGGCCGATCGTGGTCGCGTTCCTGAACGCCTCGGCGCGCGTGCTGCGCCGGCGGTTCGCTGCCCCCGCCGCGTGACGGGAGCGGGGGTTCCCCCCGCCCCTCCCGCCTCAGACCCAGACCCAGTCTCAGCTCTTCTTGAGCTTCTGCTGCGCGAGCTTGAGCGCCGCCTCCGCGCGCGCCTTCAGCCCCGGCGACTCGTTCGCCTGCGGCTCCGCCGCGCCGCCCCCGGCCGGCGCGATCGCCTGGTTGCCGCGCTCCATCGACCCGACCACGCGCTCGGCGTAGTCGGCGAGCGCCTCCCAGTCCTTCGTCTGCTGGCAGAGCCGCGAGAGGCCGTCGAAGGCGTCCCGGTAGGCGTAGTCGGACAGCTCGAGCGACCGCGTGAAGTACGCCTTCGCCTTCTTCGCGTCGAAGTTGCACGGGTAGTACTGGAAGAGGAGGCCGGTGTCGCTCTGGATCTGCGCCACCTCGGGCGCGAGGCGCGCCGCGATCTCGTACACCTCGCCCGCCCGCTTCAGCCGCCGCCGGACGTCCTCCGGCGGGTTGTCGTCGGTCGCCCGCCGCGTCGCCTCCGCCCAGTCGCGCAGGCGCAGCGCGTAGTTGTTGTGGACGTCGGGGTTGTCCAGCGCGAGCGCGATCAGCTCCTCGTAGAGCTTCTCGGCGCGGTCGACGTCCCCTCCCATCCCGATGAGCCCCTCGAACCGGAACGCCGGGTCGGCAAAGCCGGGCGCCGCCTTCAGCGCGTTGCGATAGGCGTTCATCGCCTTGTCCGCGTCCCCGAGCTTCTCGTGCATGAAGCCGGCCTGGTAGAGGTAGTTCGCGTTCTTGGGGTCGAGCTCAAGCGCCTTTCCGTACGACTTGAGCGCGTCGTCCCACGCCTGCCCTGTCGCCTGGCAGAAGCCGAGGTAGTACCAGACGAACGGCGACTTGGGGGCCTCCTTCGCCGCCTCCTCGAGGACGGTTTTCACCTTCGGGTTCGTCCAGCTCGGCTTCGCCTCGCCGCGGTTCGCCACGTGGTAGAGGCCGCTCTTGATGGGGAGGTCGTTCTCCGGGTGCGTCCGGAGCGCCGCGAGGTACGCGGCCTTGGCCTCGTCGAGCCGCCCCTGGGCGAGCAGGGTGTGCCCGTAGCGCACCATGTCGGTGACGTCGTCGTCGCCGAGCTTCAGCGCCAGCGCGTATTTCTCCCCCGCGGCCGCGTACTTCTGCTTCGCCTCGTTGTCCTTCTTCTGCCCCGTCAGCTCCTTGCCGTCGAGGTAGAGCATGTAGCCCTGGAGCGCGTGCGCTTTGGCGAAGTTCCCGTCGATCCCGAGGCACTGCGCGACGAGCTCGGCCGCCCGCTCCTTCCCGCCCGTGCGGCCGCTCTCGAAGTTCGTGCTCGCCATCCCGTAGACGGCCGCCGCGCACTTCGGGTCCTTCTTGAGCGCCTCCCCGTAGTTGCGCTCCGCGTCGAGGTAGTAGTTGATGATCGTC
>Ga0187894_10004980_pt1 | contig 13885 bp, 12 predicted proteins | sample GBC1701081metaG_FD_136650 | JGI IMG/M metagenome (GOLD analysis project Ga0187894, IMG submission 136650) | White microbial mat communities from a lava cave in the Kipuka Kanohina Cave System on the Island of Hawaii, USA - GBC170108-1 metaG ...
TGGTTAGAAGGATTGTCAACGATACTATAGACAGCCTAGAAGGTTTTGCAAAAGGATACTAACAGTTCCTAAAACATTTAGCACTGAAGGCATATATTTCTTAAATAATAATTAGCGGCAGTTTTCGTCAGACTTCCTATTACATTTGTGTAAATTTTGCCAGATCTGAAATCATGATATGACAGATAGAAACTATGCTTGTATGGTGTCTACTTTCCCTAATACACCTTACTTAATACTTTTTAAGATTTATATTCCATAACGCATCATTGGGAGCCATATGAGTAAAAAAGAACTTGGCAAGCGGATGCAGATCAAAAGAAAGAGTGAGAAGTGGGGTAAGCCAGAAGAAGTGGATACCTTTGCGGAAATTGTAAAGCTCTTCAGACAGAAAAAGATCGGCGAAGAAGAGTTCCGTAGGTTCAGACTTCAAAATGGAGCCTATGGTTCTAGAATGCGGGCAGATTACAGCATGGTTCGTGTAAAGGTACCTGCAGGTATACTTACTCCAGAGCAGCTTGAGAAGCTGGCTTTCGTAAGTGACGGTTTTTCGATCGGTAGTGCACATGTATCAACCAGAGAGAACATTCAGCTACACTGGGTTCAGCTTGAGGACGTTTCCGAAGTTATGAGAGGCCTTGTTGAGGTTGGTCTCACAACAAGGGAAGCATGTGGTAATACCATAAGAAATGTTGTATGCAGCCCGTTTGCAGGTGTTTGTCCTGAAGAGGCATTTGATGCTACTCCATATGCAAAGGCAGTTGCAAAATTCTTCCTGAGGAACCCTATGAACCAGAATTTGCCAAGAAAGTTCAAGTTCAACTTTGCATGTTGCGAAAAGCATAGCCTTGTAAGAATAGCTGACATCGGTCTTGTTCCAGCGGTAAAAGAAATTAATGGTCAGCAGATAAAAGGTTTCAAGATATATCTAGGAGGAGGACTAGGACCAGCCTCGTTCATCGCTGAACTTCTTGAAGACTTTACGCCGATGGAAAATGTCTTGCCTTCATGTATGGCAACCGTGAGGCTTTATGACAGAATAGGCAACAGAGAAAACATGGCCAGAAACAGAATGAGGTATCTGGTACATGAGATGGGGTGGCAGAAATTCCAGAAACTTGTGCTAAAGGAACGCACGATTGTAAACGCTACAAAGTCAACCTCCGTGAAATTGGAGGTAGTGGATGAAGAAACACCAAGCGAAGCGGCATCGATTGTCTCGTACGAATCAAACGCCAACCCTCAGGGTTTCCAGAGATGGTTGCATACCAACACTGTGCCGCAAAAGCAACGCGGATATGTAATGGCATTCATAACCTTGCAGTCTGGCGATATTACTTCCAGGCAGCTCACGGCGTTGGCAGAAATATGCAGGGAGTTCTCTGGAGAAGGATGTGTGCGAACGTCGCCAGGTCAGAGCATAGCGTTAAGATATGTCCTAAAGTCCGACTTGCCAGATCTGTATCAAAAGCTAGTATCAATCGGACTTGCAAATCCCGGAGGGTTGACCATAGCATCGGCAGTCGGATGCACTGGAACGACTTCGTGTAACCTTGCTATAACAAATTCACACAGGCTTGCAAAAGAGATACAGGCCAAATTTCTTGAACTGGGGCTTGACATGGATGACGGAATAAGGGATGCTACAATAAAGATAAGCGGCTGCCCGAATTCTTGCGGTCAGCACGAAATAGCTACCATGGGTTTCTTTGGCGGTGCATCCAGAGTAAATAATACACTTGCGCCAACATACAACATGCTGATAGGAGGTCGTGTTGGTGAGGATGATGCTGCCCTTGGAAAAGTTTTCACAAGGGTGCCTGCAAAGAAGGTTATCGATGTTGTGCTGAAGATGATCGAACTTTACAAGCAGGAAAAGAACGAAGGTGAAAATATGGATGACTGGTTGTCACGAGTCATGAATGGTAAAGGAACAGGTGTTGCAAAGAACTTGGATTCCTTGAAGATCATTATTGACAAAGCCGCTCAGCTTCCTACGCCAGAACAGAGTCCTGATTCATACATGGACTATGGTAACGAGGGAAAGTTCGTAGCTAGAACAGCGAGAGGCGAGTGCGCAGCTTGAACACGTCCGCAGGTGGGCAGGAGTCCAGATCAAGAAGGCATCCTATAGTAGTCGAACCTAATGCACTTTTGCAGGAAATTGCGAAGAAGCAGGTAAAGGTTGTTGATGTAAGAAAGGCCGAAGAGTACAGCCAAGATCACATCACTGGAGCAGTGTCAATACCTTTGGCAAATATTCTGAATGCAGACAGTCTTGAGAAGGTGGCAGAAGTTTATGGCAATACTGGCATCGATGACAATATACATGTAGTTGTTTACGACGATACTTTCGGTGCTCTTGCAGCAAGGGTTGCTTGGACACTTGAGTATATCGGCCACCCGAATGTTTCGCTGCTGTCAATCACATACAGTACTTGGAAGTCAATGGGCCTAGAGATAGAGAGCAGGGCAGCTGTCTATCCAAAGGTAAAACATTCGTTAAAGGTAAACAACGAAATTCTTGCAACAGCCGATTATGTCAACTCATGCATTGAACAGGACGGCAAGGTGGTGCTTGATTCTAGAGAGCGATTGAACTACCTAGACCATCACATACCAAAGGCAATCAATATGCCGTGGAAGACATTCTCGGGCGAGAATAGTATTCTGAGATCTGCCGAAGAATTAAGGAGGATCGTGCAGAATCGTGGGATCAATGATGGTCAAGAAGTCATTACATACTGCGGCAGTGTTGGCACACTTTCAGGATTAGCATACTATGCTCTACATCTTGCTGGATATAGAAATGTCAAGCTATATGCAAAATCACTGAAGGAGTGGAAATCCATGGGGCTTCCTACGGAAGTTGTGAAAGATGCCAATTTCTGGGATCTCTCTGCAGGGTAACCGTTCCACAACTGCGAATTAGAAAACTTATAGTACCCTTGGTTTTACAGTCTGCCGTGAAACTGATCAACATAATAGTTCCAGACAGACAGCTGCATTATGTGAATAGACTGCTTAGAGAGGCTGACGTAGGAGGAATGAGTTATTACAGGATAGAGGGAAGGAGCAAGGCAAAGGCAACAGAATTCATCCCAAAATACAAGATTGAGGTTGTTGTTAGGGATGATCAGGTCGAGGAATTGATAAGCAGGATAGGTGATGGAATTGGCGGGGATCTTAATACCGGAGGGAAGATTTTTGTTGTAGACGTAACTGCAGCACTAGACTTGTCAACCAGAAAGAGAGGAGAAGCCGCAATCTAACGCACGTTATACTATTTTTGATTGTTAGCGGGCCCGGAGGGCTTCGATCCCTCGGCCTGGAGCTCCGCAAGCTCCCGCCATATCCTCACTAGGTTATGTTTTTCGCAACTTATCATCACGAAAAATGCATAACTGACTAGGCCACGGGCCCCGAATCAAGTCTAGATCACGCAAGATATTAACTTTAAAGTTTAGAGAAGGTCTGTTAATTGCATCGATCAACTCTAATACGAAATCAATCAATTGTTCTGCACGTAGCGTTGCAATCGCTACACACTACATCTATAGCTGTGGACTCCTTTCTTGGCTTCTGAATATGTCTGTCCATACCGTGACCACATCTGCACACAACCTGCGTCATAATGATCCTGCAAGGTTCCGGTTAATATCAGTTAAGGTGTCTGAAAACCATGTCTACCCTCTTTACTCTTATCACAAATCTCAAGAATTCATGAGTGGTGCTCGACATCGAACCCAGGGCAATTGTTGGCAAATTCCATTGTTTGAATGTTCTTGCATATTTTCATCTGCAACTCCGAATGTTCTGTGAATTTCTTCCTACAAATCGGGCATACTAGTTCTCGGTGGGCCACGAACTAACTGCTGCGAATAATTATAAAAAGTCTATGTATCATGACTTCTATTCACCTATTAATTTGACCAGCACCGTCTTTTTCCACTCTTCCTGACTATTTCCTGCACTCTAGCTGTCATGTTTACGAATGCTCTTCATGCCGGCGTATTGAGCATAAGATATTTTGTGTCCGATTTCATTATGGCTGGTTTGCCAACCGTACAGATATTTTCTATCTATTACTCACATCTTCTTAGATATTCTTCCCCACGATGAGTACTCGCCTAGAAACAATATAGCTGCAAAAGCTATTGTTCCCAATATGAAAAGGGTAATAGGATCTTGCCACATCTTCTGCAGGTAGTCAAATATACTGCTTACCTGTTCGCCTTCAATAGGTATTATTGAATGAATTATCATGCTCCTGATGGTTTATTCGTGAACAACACTAAAAAGAAGTTGTACGTTAGCAGCGAAACAGACTCCAGTAAGCGCCGGTTTGCTTCTATTATCTTAACCTATTAGTAGTTAGTAATGGAGCGCAATATAAACTATCAAAAGAATGATTTTTTTAAATATAACAAATCAAAGATTATACTAGCAGAAACCCATCTTGTTCTAGTACTAGAGTATCTGAAACCTGTAACTCAGATGACAGAACCCTTTATTTCGTGTATTCATGAATAATTTTTGGGAAGAGGTAGTAGTCATCTGCATACACCTAATTGAATCATGCTCCAGATTCACCTACCCTGCTATCTCTTCCTGAACAATTTCACTATTGCAAAACTTGTTCCAGCATTTCTTGATTTCGCAGGATCTCAAAATATTTGTCTTCTAGTCGATAGCCGGGCGTGTTTATCATCCCAAGGTCTGGGTGTTGAAACATATCAGGTACTGGCGTCCTCGTGTTCTCGTCAACGTTTTCTTCCATTACTTTAGCATTCACGAGCTCATCAAACAATCGTCTAACCCTTCTGTCGTTTATGGCAGCTTCGTAGACGACCCTCTCCAAGGAGGCATACCTGTTCCCAGACTTGATGTACCATTCCACAAACCTTCTTTTTGTCTCGTCACTCACGCCCTGCACCTTAAAAGATGCTTTCAAATAATTTAGTAGTTCCATGAGAAGGGTTAAAATCAACGAGATAAAAATTTGACTACGCTGATAGTTCCTTCAACTCTTGTACTTTCTTAGACACAAGGTCAAAACCTCTCTGCCAAAACGCTTCTTCAGAAATATCGATTCCAGCCTCCTTGAGCAACTCTTCCGGTTTTCTTGAACCTCCTGCAGACAAGATCTTGAAGTACTTGGGAACAAATGGCGATCTACCCTCTAGTTTGTATTGCTGGTACAATGAGAGAACGAGCAGATTCCCAAATGAATAGGCGTAACAGTAGAATGGCGTATGGTAAAAGTGTGAAATGTAAAGCCACTCCCACTTAAAATCTGGGGTAATTGTTAAAGAATTGCCAAACTGCTCGCCTAGATTGTTCAGATATATTTCTGACACTTTATCAACTGTAGCATTTTCTTCCGCAATTGCATGATGCGCTTCTATTTCGAAGAGCGTAAAGTATGCCTGTCGCATGATAGTAGCATACATATCATCGATCTGTTCTGCAAGTAACAATCGACGTTCTTTGCTTGACATATTTTCAGCTAGTTTATCATTCAGTAACATTTCTGCAAAGACCGAAGCAGTTTCAGCCAAAGGAAGGGGAGCCTGTGATACTATTATTGGTTTGTCTGCAGCAGACATACTGTGTATAGCATGGCCAAATTCATGTGCAAGCGTAGAAACATCCCTAGTCTTACCATCGAAATTCAATAATACATAGGGAGTAATTTTTGGAGAGACTGTATGGCAGAAAGCTCCGCTATATTTACCACGTCTTATAGCTGAATCTACATGTTGTTCATCAAAGACCCGTTCAGCAAATTTTCTGAACTTTGGGTCGAAATCTTCAAAAGTTCTAAGAACAGTATCCACGGCTTTTCCATATGCGAACTGCCTTCGATTCGCTACTCGTGAAGGAAGCGGAGCATAAAGATCATACCTTCGTAACTTCTTAATACCAATCATTTTTGCCTTTTCTCTGAAGTAGTCCTGAAAGATCGTTGAGTTTCTTCTGCAAACCTTGAGCAACACTTTCACAGTCCTGTCGTCTAAATCGTTTTCAAGGTTGCGGACTGAAATAGGAGATTTATAACCACGCATGGAGATACCTTCGTCGCGCCATTTTATGACAATATTACTGTAAATTTCACCTAATATTCCACTGTTCGTCCTATAAACCTCCCATAATGCCTGGTAGGCACCTTCTCTCTCCTCAGCTTTAGGGCTGCGAATATAGGAAAGCATTTTTTGTTTATTGTCAAAAATTTTTGTGATTGCTTTCTTGCCTTTCTTTACAGTCATAGCAAATTCAAAAGTGTTAGTCATTTTGTCATAGATCTTGACTAGTGCCCGTGTACCAGTAACATTCATTGTGTTGATGATCTTTTCTTCTGGTTCTGTTAGCGCGTGTTTTGCGAACAATCGTCTATGTCTTAAATATTCTTTGTACACAGGTGAGACAGAATTTATCAAACGCTGGGCATTTGTATCATCAACCTCCTTCTCAAACCAAAGATCAAAGAACAGCAACCTGTTACGAATGTCAGAACCAAGCTTTTCCATTTTAGTTACTAGGGCAGCTGCTTCATTTGACGATGTGTCCGCGTAATATTGCAAGTGAGCATAGCTGCTTGCCATGCTTACTTTTTCAAATATATCTTCAGTGAGACGGATCAGTTTTTCAAAATCTACAGATGAAATGTCAACGCTGAGCTCCTTGCGTTTTGCTTCAAACTGCTTTACCAATTCTTCGATAGATGCTAGAAAACGTTGGAATCCGTCTCCAGACGCGTCCTTTGCCAGTTCTGTTAATTTCCATGATCCAACTTTCAGGCTAGTATATGTCATATGGATTGCCGTACACATTCGGTACCAGTGGCATATATCTACCTTTTACTTACAGACTCAGATTTAACCGTTCATTAACAATTGATCTACGCATTCAATACTCTGTTAGTTAGATTTAGTCTGGTTATTACAATTATTACCGAAACTAAACCAGCGAAGACAAGAGCAAGTCCGAGGGGAAACTCTGGTACCACTTGTGTGCCAATTATTTCAACTTTTGTTGTACCTGCAGGTATGGACATCCTCAGTGTCCGTTCATCTGAGGTTGATCCGCGTTCCTTGTAACTGATTTTATCATTACCAGCATTTACTATGAATTTCACATCTTCATTTTCATTCTTGTTCTTCGCATCGATCAATTCCCTAGGCAAGGCTATTGTAAGGTTTCCAGATCGGGTTGCACTTGTGTCTAATGTTAATGTTAAACTTGTAGAGCCAAGATTGACTTCTATATTCTTAACACTCCCATTAGAGAGCGAAGTCGTCAAATTAAAACTCGTTTCTTGATATGTCGCCGTAACCTTTTCACGTATATTTATGACTTTCCCAGAAATATATACAGTTCCCAGACCTCTCCAGTAATCAAAATCCTCCTGAATAGTTTTATATTTCGCCGCTTGAAGTCCTTCAGCAGTTATTTCCGAAACTACAATACTATGAGGTTCAAATATGAATCCAAACTTTTTTTCAGAACTTTCTACCAGTTCTCCACCAACCCATCTTGTTTCACCAGTCTTAGCCATCTCTGTTAGAGCATCACGAGCCTCTGGTGTGCTTGGACTTACCCTGATATACATATCATCACCATCAATGTCTTGAACTAGGAAGCTTCTAACTAGTGAACCATCCTCAGATGATTCCTCCTCAGACATATCGTCTTCCGGAGTCTCACCTTGCATTCCATCCTCTTGGATAACTACTTCGGCGATCACGACCTTACCTGTGGTCCACGGGTGTATCATACAAAAATATGGAAATTCACCAACAGTATCAAATGTATGTTCAAATTTTTCACCAGGCGCCCATCTAGAACCCGAGTCGAAAAGTTTGCCTGCGTCCGGATCGTTCGGACTACCACTGGTGACTGTATGACCGACTGTATCCTTATTTGTCCATGTAACAGTTGTACCAACTGATACTATAATCTCATCTGGACTGAAGCCCTTCCCACTAGACTTGCTTGAAGATCCTAATTCTGCAGATATATTATCTGTATATGGCCCTCCGACAACTGCATCTGTAATTTTTATGTTAGTTATCAGTGGGAGTAACAATATACCAAGCATCAATAGTACAGTAAATCTCTTCATTTAAGACCCACTCAGATAAGTTCTGATGGTATTTTAAATATGTGTAACAATAACATAGAGCAAAAAGTTGTAACTTAGAGAACTTATTTACAATACTGCATTAATATATCCGCAACGCTTTCCCTGCCTATATCAATGACATATGGACCCAAACGTGGTCCCTTCTCACTACCTATCAATATCTTGTAGAGTAGTGTGAAGAACTGCTTGGGCTCCAAAGCATTTCTCCTAGCTATTTCGAATATACTAGTCTGCAGCGTTTTCGCATCACTTTCCCTCTTGATCATCTCGATCAGCTCTAACATGGCTTTTCTTTCCGCATCGCTGACATCAACTCGTACTTTTTCAACCTTGCCGAAATCATCGGCCCAGTTTCCAGCGAGGATAATCCGACCAACTAGGTCATCTGTCTTGTCCTTGATAGTGCCATAGCTCCTTAGTTTATTGATCACATAATCTACCCTTTTATCTACGTCTCTAACAACAGCCGCGAGCTGGACGAGCAAGCCATATGGAACATGCTGTGATGGACCTGTTGGGGGCTTGAGGTGATTTATGTACTCATAAATTCCCCGTAACTTTAGTCGTTTCATTTCGTTATCAATTTTTACATTATCAAAGTAAACGTCCTCCATGTAATCATATTCGTCAACAAGTTTAGGAACATCATCTAGACCGATATTTCTTGTTCCAACAATACGTTTGAACAGCAATAACATTATTGACTGAGGGTTGCCATACCTGAGCCATGCCTGAGGGGTTAGAACATTTCCTAACGATTTTGATATCTTCTTGCCGCTCTTATCAAGGAACATTTCATACTTTACATGTAATGGATGCGGATACTTCAGGATCGCGTCAGCAACCCAATCATTCACCTTAACTGAATCAGCTATATCCTTGCCGTATGCTTCGAACCTTATGTCGAACGCCTGCCATCTTGCTGCGAATTCTACCTTCCAGCCCAGCTTGCCATCATTTGTGCGGATATCTGCTTCCCCTTCGTGGCCGCAGCCTTCAACAAAGCCCTTACCCATCTTAGTTCCTTTGCATCGATAAAGAACCTTCTTCTCTGCTTCAACATATTCGTATGCTTCGGCAACATAGATCCTCTTGCAGTTGCCGCAAACTGGAAAATATGGAAGTGAGGTCTTGAACTTCTCCTGCCCAACCAGTTCAGCGATCTTGTTCCCGATTGTTTCTGCATTTCTTAATATTATATCAATCTGCTCAACCAACAAACCATTCCTATAGGCTTCCGCACCGCTCTGAAACTTGTACTTCACACCAAGCTTGTCAAGGGCATCAAGGAGCATACTGCCCATGTGGGTACCATAGGAAGAATGACAGGAAAATGGATCTGGAATTGCCGAAACTGGTTTTGCTAAATGTTCCTTAAGCCACTCAGGCAAACCTTCGGGAACTTTTCTTAGTCCATCCATGTCATCGGTATAAGCAATAAGTTCAGATTTGTAGCCCATATTTTCTAGGGCGAGCTTTATTCCATATGCTCTTACGGCATCACCCAAGCTGCCAATGTGTGGTATGCCAGACGCTCCCAGACCGCTTTCAACTTTGATTAATGCAAGATCCCTACCAAGTTTCTTCTCTTTCTCAATTAACTTGGCAGCTACCTTGTCAAGCCAAGTACCTCGCCCAATAATCTGCATCGATCGAATCACCTCAGCTGCTTGGTCATATATGGACCTTCGAGCGTATATCCAAGCTTTCTATAATATTCTCTCGTACCCACAGCACTTATCACAAGCATCTTCTTGGCATCAAATTCTTCCAAAGCAATGCGTTCAGATTCTTGCATGAGCATAGTGCCATAACCCCTGTGCTGCCAGCTGGTCGCATCTCTGGTACCCAATTGCAACGCCTGTCCGTAAACATGCACTTCCCTTACTATACAACAATCCTTGACTTCCTGTCTATGCGCTTTCTCGCTTGGTGATCGCAACCTTAAGAACCCAAACAGCACATCGTTTTCGGGATCTTCATATGACAGAAACATTTCCTCCCCACCAGATGCATTGTATCGTTCTTTGAGCAGCTTTACATTATTAGAGTCTAAATCACCTCTAGCACTCACGAGACCCACTTCCCTGCACCTTATGCAGCTACACTTCGTTCCTTCTTCCTTTAGCTTATTCAATACTATCTGCCTTAAGTTTCCGGATTTTGGTCCAGCAACTATGTATTCTAAAGCAATCTCTCTTTGAACCCGCATTATCCTTACCCATCTGGGAATCATCTTCTTTACTTGCACAATAACATCGATAAGATCATCATCATCGTATGCCTCGTACTGGCCGTCCGCATACATCTTGAAGAGTCCTGTATTTTCAACCACAAGCGTCGGGTATATCTTTAACATGTCTGGCTTGAACCTTACATCGTAAAAGAGATGCTTGAAATCTTCGATATCTTGCTCAGGGCTGGAATTTGGCAGTCCTGGCATCATATGCGCAACTATCTTATACCCTGCATCTTTTGCAATCTGGAATGCTTCGATGACATCGTCAAGTGTATGCCCCCTGTTAGTTATCCTGTAAATATCATCCCTTAGTGCTTGGACACCGATCTCTACTCGAGTAGCCCCATACTTCAGCATGAGGTCAACGTGATCCTGTTTGCAGTAATCTGGTTTTGTTTCTATTGTGAATCCAACGTTTCTTATGCTGGCCGTTTCGTTGAATGATTTTGCGTGTTCCAAACTCTCCGCACTAAAGCCGTTCAGAGCATCATAGCACGATTTTACGAATTCCTCCTGATATTCTTTGGGCATGAACAAGAAAGTGCCACCTATCGCAACAACCTCAACCTTGCTTATGTCGTGTCCTTTTTCCACAAGGTGTTGTATCTTTGATCGTACCTGTTTGTATGGATCATAATCGTATGCCATAGCATTGATAGTAGAGGGTTCCTTGCCAGTGTAGCTGTTAGGCGTTCCAATCTCCACACCACCTGGACAGTAGACGCACTTGCCATGTGGGCATGCATATGGTTTGGGCATAACAGCAACTACAGCTACACCGGAAGCCGTCTTGGTTGGTTTTGTCATTAACAACTTTCTTAGTCTATCGTAAGATTCTAATGGTACATTAGCAAGAATGCTAACGTTTTTTGGAAGACTTGGCAATCCATACTTTGCAGAAACTCGCTTAGTAACACGTTTAATAGATCTGATGTCAGGCTCACGCATATGGCTAAGTATTGTTGCTATCTCCCGGCAAGCAACCGCATAGATCTCTTCGCTCCTTTGCATTTGAATATTTAGAGAACTTCCTTATTAAAAGCGTTAGATCGCCACACTTCTTGACAGAATGTTTAAACTGATGACAGACAGTTCTAGGACATGAACAAATGGATAGCCATAGTAACAGCGATCGCAACCGCAACAATCTTGGTTTCGTCAATCAGCAACATCGAAAGCCAGCAGGCAGCAACGGACGCACTCGACTCTACAACACTGATACTAGATTCAAAAGCAATTCCGGCAAATGATTACCTGATACTATACACCTCTGCACCAAAAATCATAACTTCTGGAAGCATCGTAGCGAAACTGCCATGTGATGATAACTCTGAACCGAAAAATTGGATGTTGATTGGTGGTGTTGGAGTAGATCTTTCACCAATCAAGGTAGATCTCATACAAGGTACACCGGGAAGCATGTGTGCGTATACAGCTAGTATTCCGAACGAATCAGCAAAGAACATTTCTGGCGTGGTTTTGGTTAATACCACCTCTGATCCAATCAGAATGCCGAGGACTGCATCCATAGTTATAACAGTGCAAGGAGTATCTGCACCGTAGTCTTGCAGATACAATTATTATTTTTTACATCTAAACTTGATCATCCAGCACCCACTGCTCTATGCCAATCTTCTCTCCCGAAAGATATTTTTCTACTTGCTCCATCGCCCTTTTCTCGTTATTCGATAAACTTCCATTCATCTGTTTGAATTGAAGGGCGTTCAGGACAGCCTTTCCCCCCAGATGATTGTTAAAGTATCCTCGGAGCATTTTTGTTTGTCCCTTGATTTTCTTTATCTTGTCAGCCCACGGCTTCAACTCATCCTTGGTGTACAGATAGTTATACCAAAATTTGTCATTCCTGCCATGCCACCTTACAAACGCATGGTCTGCGGTGACAACGATATCTGACAAGAACTGAAGGTCAGGATCGGGCGAATCTGTCATCACAACAGCAACACCATAATGCTTAAGCATCTCCCACGGACCTTCAGTTCTCCACGATTCATGTCTGAATTCAACGGCATAATCGTAACCCCTTGGCAATCTTTCCAGAAAGCCCTCGACATTCCTAAAGTCAGTGACAGTAAAACTTGGAGGAAGCTGAATAAGGATAACCCCAAGTTTGTTCGCTGTCTTTAACGGCGATATCTTGTCTAGAAAATCCTCAAAGTCCGTGATAGCTCCTCGCTTTACGCTTAACTTCTTGTCATGTGTGATGGTTTTTGGAACCTTTATGGAGAACTGAAACTTCTCCGGAGTTGCTCTGGCTAGACCGACAAAAGTACCTTTGGTCATCTTGGAATAAAACTCAGTATAGAAGGTCGAGTCCATCTCTGCAGTTTTAAAGAACTGCGAATAATAATGCAGTTTTTTAGTCTTTCTGCTGGGATAGAATACGCCAAGCCAGCCCTTTGGCGGCGGTTCGGGATAATCCCATCCGGAACAGCCTATCAATAACTCGCCCATTATAGAATTTTGATAGGCATTCAGTATAATTGGTTATACTTCAGCAACGAAAACTCGTCCAGAAATCCTTGTTTTTCACTAGCTTTCTAATGGTCTCTTTATAAACAGACAACAAAGAAACCATGTCTAACCCAGATACGTATCCTGAATCTCATGCAGCGAAGAGGATTCTATATGAAACCTCTTTCACCACAAATTCATTTTATGAAGATTTACGTATTCAAGATTGAAAGATTGCAGATCTGATGTTAATATACCCTCTTTATATTGACCCCCCTCTCTATAGACTTTTACATCCGTGCGTTTTTCGGCGCATTAAGGAAAATCTGTTCTACACCATACTGAATGCCATGCTAAGAGTCTGAAAAATAAAAAGAAAGGGGAAGAGCTAGTTTATTGACAGATCTGGGAACGATGCCTGTGGTACGCCCAACTCGCCTTCGAGTTTTCGTATCTTGGTCGCGTACTCGGTCATCTTGGTTCGATCGCCCTGAACCTTCGCGATCTTGTATCCTTTCCAAGCCTTCCTTAAGGCTCCCCAGGTCTGTCCGGTCGTGAAGCTCTTAGAGTCTGCCGTAGTTTCTTCGTTCTTTGCTTTAAAGGGGAATTGCATTTCGATGAGTGCTATCGAGAAACGAATATCACCCTTAAAGCGTACATGAGTTTAGCTATGAGTCAATTTTTGTATCTCATTGCATGCAGCATCTCATTGCATGTTAGATCTCAATTCACGAGATCGTGAGAAACTAACATGAGATGTTAGGCAATCTCGAGTTTACCAATGTAAACACCCTTTTTGTCGGATATCCTGCCTACTACGCTACTTCTCATACCATGCCTTCTAAATACGTGTGTGATGGTATCTTCATGGCCTTTTGGAACTATAATGCAAAAGCCAATTCCCATGTTGAAGGTGCTATACATCTCTTTATCATTGATCTTTGCATGTTTCTTTATGAGTTTAAAGATCTCTTGCGGTTCTGGCATGCTATCAAGTTCAAAACCAAACTTGTTGGTCAAACGTGTAA
>Ga0187894_10004981_pt1 | contig 13885 bp, 11 predicted proteins | sample GBC1701081metaG_FD_136650 | JGI IMG/M metagenome (GOLD analysis project Ga0187894, IMG submission 136650) | White microbial mat communities from a lava cave in the Kipuka Kanohina Cave System on the Island of Hawaii, USA - GBC170108-1 metaG ...
CCTCGGGGTGCAGACCTACAGCCGCCACCGCTTCGGCGCGGAGGGTGTGCTCGGTCCGGAGGAGGGCGTGCCGGTGCTGATCATGGGCTACGAGTTCTGGCCGGAGGCACTCGAGGCTACCGTGCGCTACGCCGCCGCCAAGGCCGGCGTGCCGCTTTACATCACCGAGAACGGCATCGGCACCACCGACGATGTTCAGCGCCTCGAGTACGTTCGCCGTGCCCTCTGCGGCGTGGTCGCCTGCATGCGCGACGGGCTCGACATCCGGGGCTACTTCTACTGGTCGCTGCTCGACAACTTCGAGTGGCTCTTTGGCTACGGGCCGCAGTTTGGCCTAATCGCCGTCGACCGTGCCACGCAGATGCGGCGCCCGAAGCCGAGTGCGTACTGGCTCGGACAGATCGCGCGTGCGAACCAGTTCGACGAGGTCGGGTGACGATCAGGCACGGCGATTTCGGCGAGGCCTATTCCGTGCGGCGCGATCTGAGTTAAGAGGAGGAGATGGCCGACCGACCGTCTTTCCCCGATATCTACATGCGGCTCGCCTTCCTGCTCGCCGAGCGCTCGACCTGCAAGCGGCTGCGCGTCGGTACCGTGATCACCAGCACCGACTTCCGCAAGGTTCTCGCCGTCGGCTACAACGGCAACGCCTCGGGTCTTCCGAACACGTGCGATCGCGACGAGCCGGGCAACTGTGGCTGCCTCCACTCGGAGGAGAACGCGGTGATCAACTGCGACTCGCCACGGCACGTCAACAAGCTGGTCTTCGTCACCCACCTGCCGTGCGTTGCCTGCGCCAAGCGCTTCATCAACCTCGGCTGCGTGCAGAAGGTCTACTACGCCGAGGACTATCGTATTCAGGATTCGCTCGCGATGTTGCGCTCCGTGGGCATCGAGGTCGCGCGGCTGGAGTTGCCGATCCCGGGCCGACCGTGAAGGTCATCTTCCTGGACTTTGACGGCGTACTGAACTCCGACGCCTACTTCGAGAAGCTCGGCCCGCTGCCACGGAAGCAGGAACACGCACCGCCGCCCGGGGTACCCGAGGACTTCGCCCAGATCGACGCCGAGGCGGTGGCGCGGCTGAGTGTCATCGTGGCCAGAACAGGAGCGGTCGTGGTGCTCTCCACGACCTGGCGCTATCTCTTCGACCTCGACGTGATCGAGTCGGCGCTGGCGGCCTTCGGCTTCGTGGGCGAGATCATCGGCCGCACTCCGACCGATCCGATTCAGCGCGGCGAGCAGATCGCCGCCTGGATCCGGCACCAGCCTTCGCCGCCGGAGAGCTACGTCGTCCTCGACGACGACGACGTCGACATCCTCGGCGAGGTGCGCGACCGGCTCATCAAGACCGACTTCAAGGACGGCCTGCAAGACCGCCACGTCGAGACTGCGGTCGCGCTGCTGGGAGTCACCGGCGACTGACGCGCGGCTTCAGAAGCTGATGCGGGCGCCGCCGGCCGTTTTCTCGACCACGGTAGGAGGCTGGCCGAGGAGGTCGCTGACGTCACGCCGGTGCCCCGGGTCATACTGGTTGCCGCGCACCTGCTTGTCCGGCGCGCGATCGGGAGCCGGAACGGTTTGCCTCGCCACGAGCGGATCCGCCGCAGCCAAACCGCGCGCGCCGGCGGAGACGAAGTCGAGATTCTGCATGTAGCGTCGCCGCTCTGCGTCGTCGAGCAGGCGCGGTGCATCCGGTGCGCGCCCGCGATCGATCTGCGTCAACTCGCCGCTGCTGATGAAGACGCCCTGCGCAATACGGTCGCGACTATTGCGAACCTCCACTCGTCCCTCGATGCCGATCACGCGGGTCACCTCCAAGGACGGATCGTAGCTGACGATGAACTCCGTGCCGCGGACACCGGCCACCGCCGTCCCCGTCTGCAATTCATACGCTGCTCCGGGACGGCTGTAGTACTCGCCGACGAGGGCCCTCACTTTGCCCCGAAGCAGCTTCATCGAGGAGCGGATGAGCCCTTCGTTGGGTGCGAAGACTCCTTCGTCGACGTCGATGTGGGTATCGTCCGCCAGGTTGAGCACGGTGTCGTCGCGGAATACGACGCGCATCTGGCCGGGCTGTCCCGTCTCCAACTTGTCGCCGAGGTGAATCGCCGATCCGATGGCGGCGGGTTCCCAGGTGCCGCCGCGCCCGATCCTTGCCGAGCCCTCGAGAGCGGCAACGGTTCCGACTTCCTCCTCGGCCAGTGCGGGGCGGGTGCCGGCGAGCAGGCCGATCCACGCGATCGCGACCGCCGCGCGGGCGAGTGAGTGACACGAAACTGCCTTCATCCTCGGTACGGTCGTCATCAGTATCTCACCTCCGCAAAGATCGTCCCGACAAAGCGATTGTAGCTGAACTCCACCTTGGTCGAATCGTCGACGTCGGCATAGAAGCTCGCGCCCACGTCGAGGTAATCCAGCACCGGCTTGGTGATCGACAATACTCCCACGTACTCGTCGTCGACTCGCCCGTCACTCGCGGTGGCATAGTCGTCGTGGTGATACGCGAGGAGCGCCTGCAAGTCGATCGACCAGGGAAACAGCCAACCGAATCCACCCTCGACGATGCTGCCCTGGTACGCGTACGCATCGCCCGCGGCGTGCGACGTATCCTGGATCTCGTACTGGTATCCGATGAGGACGTAGCGCGTCGGCGCGCCGAGGTAGAAGAACTGGCGCAGCCCCATCGCGTTGTAGAAGCCGCTGAGCAGATCGCCGAACGGTTGCTCGAGGTAGTCGTTGAAACGAAATCGGTAGACCAGCGTCGAGGCGGCACGCTCGGTTTCCTTGAGCGTGACAAAGGCGGCGGCGTTGACTTGGCTGAGAAAGCTGTCGCCATCGCGAATGTAGTAATCGTAGCTCGCCAGACCGGCAATTTCCACTAGGTCCCATCGACGCACGCCTTCGAGATGGACTCGGTTGTCCATCAGATTGAAGTCGGTGAGTTTGAACTGCAGACCTTGGAAGAAGTCGTAGCCGACCGAGATCGCCGCTTCGGGCTCGTCGATCAGTCGGTAGAGGCCGCCGGCCGCAATCGTCACCCGGCCGTCGGCCTGATCGCTGATGCCGAGGGCGATGTCGACCGTCTGGTCTCCTGGGGCGAGAGCGACGTTGGAGTCGTAGTCGAGGCCCAGCCGACCATAGACCAGATAGGGACGAGCGCGGCGCCCGATGGCGGTCAGGAACGCGGCGGCCTCTGTGCCGATGTCGCTCGCGGGCTGCTCGCCAGCGACCTCTTCGAATAGGACGCGTGCGTCGGCGTAGCGCTTTTCCTGGTAAGCGATCACGCCGAGGTAATAGGTAGCCGGAACCCGCAGCTTCGGGTCGTGCTCCGCGGCACGCAGAAAGTTCTGTCGGGCCGCCGCGGTGTCGCCGAGGCGGAGCTGCGCGATGCCCAGGAACAGCGACGCTTGGCCTGCAAAGGCCTCGACCTCCTGAGCGCGTTGCAACCAAGATATCGCCTCGCGATAGCGAGCGCTCTGCACGTAGGCGACACCGAGCTCCAGCGTTGCCTCGTGCAGCTGCGGGTCGAGCTCGACCGCGGCGAGCAAGTCGGTGATGGCGTGGTCGTAGTCCTTCAAACGACCGCGAGTCAGACCGCGATAGAACAGAGCGTTCGCATCGCGAGGGTCTGCGTGTACCGCGCGGTCGAAGAAGCTCAGCGCCTCGGCGTAGTCCTCCTCGTGCAACGCGACCAATCCGCGGGAATAGAGCAGCTCGGACTGCTCCGACGCCTCGCTCGCCGCACCAGCAGCGAGGATGGCGAACGCGAGCACCGGCAGGGCGAGCGTCTTGCGCAGCCGTCGATCGGCGTCTCTTTCGCAGCCAAACCGGTAACCCAAGAGTCCTCTCATTCGTCGCCTCGCGAGTCGCTTCGTCCCTAATGCGGCACGCAGTTGAGCCGCACGGATGAGGAAGAGATGCCTTGCGGTGTGGAGATCCGCAGCTTGAGTGTACGCTTTCCTACCTTCGCGCCGCCGCCCCTCAGCGGGACGGTGAGGCTCAACGGCGGGCTGCACAGATTGCGCGTGCGGTTCGGCCTGCCGGTGAAGACGACCGAATCACTGCGCTGGACGGTGACCCCGAACCCGTTCGCGCCAGCTGCGCCCTCGAGCGTAGTGAGATTGTTGGCGTCCGCCGAATCCGCGAGATGCCCCGGGTTCGGCAGTCGTACCTCGAATGCGTCGACTTGGTCCGGCGCGCAGAAGATCCGCCGCGGATCGTCGTTGTTGATGCATAAGACCAGGCGGAAGGTGCATTGTCCGTCTCGCTTGGCGTCGGCGTCGCAGGCGGAGCCTTCGTCGCAGGAGAGCCTTCTCCGCGGGATGTCGCCGGCGCCGAGAAGCGGCGGCGGCGAGAAGAGCCATTCGAGATGGCACGCATTCGTCGTCGAACGACCCATGAGGATGCAGGGATTCTGGGGCGCGTCCTGCGAGCACGGCGGAAGGGTCGGCGTGGTCGTCCGAGTGGCGGTGGTAGTCCGTGTGGTGGTGACCGTCCGCGTGGGCGTCGGCGTGGATGTGTTGGGTGGCGTCGGCGTGAGCGTCGGCAGCGGCGTCGGCGTCGACGTCGGTGCTATCGTCGGCGTGAGAGTCGACGTGGGGCTCGCCCGACGAGTCGTGGTCAGCGTGACGGTTGGCGTCAGAGTCTCGGTGAATGTAACGGTGCGCGTTGCCGATGCCGTTGCAGTCGCGGTTACGGTAGGTGTGAGCGAGCGAGTCGGAGACAGCGTCTCGGTGCGGCTCGGCGTCGGCGTCGCCGTGAAGACGGAGGTGTTGGTCGCCGTGGGCGGTGCGGGTGTCGGGGCGGCGCGAAACTGCCACGATGTATCCAGTGACTGCGGCGGATCGTTCAGATTCCTGGCGATCACGCGCACGCTGGAATTCCCGGCGGGCAGGATCTGGGCGGCCGCAGAAGCGCGCAGGCCCTTCACCTCGAGGGAGCCACCGGGAGTACAGGTCGAGTCGCTCGCATCGTCGCAGGGAGTGAGGTCCATCGGCAGAGCCGACGTGTCGCCGTTGGCGTTGGTGAGTTCCACCTGTACCGAGAGCGGGTCGATACCGCTCGTCGCGTCGGCTACGACGAAGCCGATCTGAACGGGCGATGCCGCGGTTTCTCCGGGCGACGGCATCCGGCTCGGCGCCACGAGGAATGGAGCGGAGTGCACTTGGATCTCGCCGACGTCGGCGATGCCGCCTGGTTGGATCGTGAGCGAGGTCGGGTCGCTGGTGAAGCTCGGAGTGTCGGGCGCCCCCAGAACACAGGCGTCGCCGATTCCCTCGGGCAGCGTCGGGCAGACAGTGGTCGGACCGCCCGGAGGAGCTGGCGCGGTGTTGCCGGGATAGCCGGTGAGCGTCACGGTTGCGGGGCCGGGCGGAAGAGGTTGCAGCACCACCTCGCGGATCGAGCCGCGGGGAATGGCGATGCAGCAGCGCAGGTCTGGCGACTCGAACACGATGCGGACCGTCGTCACCGAGGGCGGTAAGCGCATGCCGAATCCTCCGCCGCCGGATGGAGTCGGCGAGGCGGTGCGCACGGGAGTGGCTCCGGCGGTGGGCGACGGAGTGCCTCCGGGTGTCGATACCAGCGTGCCGGCTGGAGTCGGGGTCCGCGTCCGCACCGCCGTCGTGCGGGTCGACGTGGCGGTCGAGGTCCCCGATCCCGAAGAACCGCCGCCGCAACCGAAGAGCGCAACGAGCGAGAAGGCGATCGCGATGCAGCGCAGGTTACGGTGAGACTGATCCTTCAGTGGTACTGGGTCCTTCAATGGAGCTCCGCGCTCGCTGGTAACAGACTGTAAAGGAATGGTTACCGCAGCGACAGAGCGAGTTGCAACAGAGAAGACTCTCGTCTGCGAGCTTCAGAATCGGCTCATCCCTCGATCGGGGATGAGCGCTCTCGATTGAGGAGCGATGTTGCCGGTCGAGCGGTCGCTTGGTCGAGAGTGAGAGCGCCGCCTTATACCGTCTAGATCGACAGCTGATGGCTAGCTCGCAGCCTTCTCTTCCACCGTGATGCCGAGCTTGTCCATCTTGTACTTGAGGATGCGGCGGGTGGTGCCGAGGATCTCGGCGGCGCGCGTCTGGTTGTACTCGGCCTGGACCAGGGCGGCGCGGATGAGCTCTTCCTCGAACTCGTCGACCGCTTCGGCGAGGTGGATCTCGCCGCGCAGAACGCTGCGCTGCGCCGGGTGCGCCTTCCCGTTGCTCGAGGTGGTGATGTACTGCGGCAGGTCCTCGGGCGCCATCGTGGTCTCGTGCGAAAGCACCATGGCGCGCTCGATGACGTTCTCGAGCTCGCGGACGTTGCCTGGCCAGGCGTACTGCATCAGGAGGTCGAGCGCGTCGTTGGTGAAGGTCTTCGCCGGCAGCCCGGTCTCCTTCGCCTTGAGCGCCAGGAAGTGCTTGATCAGCGCCGGCAGATCGTCGCGCCGCTCGCGCACTGGCGGCAGGTGGATCGAGACCACGTTCAAGCGATAGTAGAGGTCGGAGCGGAAGCGACCGTCGCGGATGGCGACGTCGAGGTCGCGGTTGGTGGCGGCGATCACGCGTACGTCGACCGTGATCGGGTGGGCGCCGCCGACGCGGATGAAGGCGCCTTCCTCGAGCACGCGCAGGATCTTCGCCTGCGTCGCGGGGTTCATCTCGCCGACTTCATCGAGGAAGATGGTGCCGCGGTTGGCGTGCTCGAACTGTCCGAGCTTCTTCGTGTAAGCATCGGTGAAGGCGCCGCGCTCGTGGCCGAAGAGCTCGCTCTCGAGCAGGTTGTCGGGAATCGCGGCGCAGTTGATCGTGACCAGCGGCTTGTTGGCACGCGGGCTGTTGAAATGAATCGCCTTCGCGATCACTTCCTTGCCGGTGCCGCTCTCGCCGGTGATCAAGACCGTGGTCTTCAGCGGCGCGACCATCGACACCGTCTTCAACACCGCCTGCATGCGCTGCGAGCGGCCGATGATGTTGTCGAAGCTGTAACGGCGGCCGATCTCGTCGCGCAGCGATTCCACTTCCTGCATCAGGGCCGCGGTCTGCGCGGCGCGATCGATCGTCAGCTGCATCTCGTCGACGTCGAACGGCTTGGTGACGTAGTCGCAGGCGCCGAGCTTCATCGCCGTCACCGCCGTCTTCACCGTCTTGGTGGCCGTGACCATGATCACCTGGGTGTTGGGCGCCATCGCCTTGATGCGCTCCAGAGCCTCGAGACCGTCCATTCCCGGCATGAGGATGTCGAGCAGTACGACGTCGAAGCGATCCTTCGCCAGGTGTTCGAGCGCGTTTTCCGCCGAGCCCGTCAGGACCGCCACGGCGCGTTCTTTGAGAATCATGCGGATCGATTCCCGCACGCTCAGTTCGTCATCAACTACGAGGACCTTCGGCTTCTCCATTTTCTCCCTTCCCATCCCCCACCGGTGGAAACTCGACCGTGACCCGGGCGACGTCTCCTTCTCGGTCCATATCAAGGCGGCCACCGTTTCGCTCGATCAAAGATCGCGCGAAGGCGAACCCCAATGGCATCGCATCTTTCCCCTCGGCATCCCCAGAAACAAGCCGGGAGAGCGCGCTCGCGGCGCTGCGCGCCCGCGCCGGGTACTCGATGGCGAGCCCGGCGGCGTTGCTCTTCCGCAGCGCGAGTAGATCGCCCGGGCTTAGATCGCGCACCACTGCGCGCAGCAGATTCTTCAACGCGTAGCCGCACTGCGCCGGATCGACGTTCACTCGCGCCGCGGTCGGCTCCACATCGAGCGCCAGCTGCTTGTCGGCGACTTCGTCCTGCACACCCCCCAAGGCAGAGCTGACGATCGAGCCGAGCGGCGTCGGCTGGCGCGACGGCTCCTGGAAGCGCGTGTACTGAACCAGATTCTCGAGCGCGGCGTCCATGCGCTCAACCGCCTCGCCGGTGAGACGGGCGAACTCTTCGTAGCCGCCGCCGTTCGAGAGCATGTGGTCGAGCTGATGGGCGAAGGTCTTGATCGTCACCATCGGATTTTTGAACTCGTGCGCCAGCTCTTGAATGATGAGGTCGACGGGGTTGCCGGCGCGCGCCGGCGTGGCGCGGTCGACCCCGGCGGGCGCGGCAGCTTCCGCGGGGGCACTGCCGCCGTAGCCGAAGCGGAGGTCGGCGGTGTCGAGGAGCGGCTTCGCGGCGAACACGATCGAGCGTGCCAGCACCGCTTCCAGCTCGGTCAGATTGCCGAACCAGAGGTAGCGCGAGAGACGGCGTATCGCCGCATCGGTGAAGGTCACCGGTTGCAGCCCCAAGCTCTCGCAGAGCGTAGCGGCGACGGTGCGCGCCAGCGCCGGAATCTCCTCGGTGCGCTGGCGCAGCGGCGGCAGCGCCACGTTCAGCACATTGAGCTGGTAGAAGAGCTGGCGGCCGAGACGGCCTTCGCGGGCGAGCGCGATCGGATCGAGGCGGGACAAGGCGACGATGCGCGCCGGTGCCAAGCTTCCCGCCGACGTGGCGACGCTGCCCGCCTCGAGCGCATCCCGCAAGCGCCGCTGCCCGGCGGCGTCGAGATCCTCCAGCTCGGCAACCACGGCGGTGACGTCGCCCTCGGGCGAGGCGTCGGGCGGAAGCCTGAGATCGCCCTGGTTGAGCTCGGCCGCGCTCGCGACCAGTAGGTAGGCGGCTTCGCTCTCGGCGTGCAGGGCCCGGGCAAGCCGCAGCTTGCCGGTGCCGGCTTCGCCCCAGACGCAGACGGGCAACCGCGATCGCGCCGCGCGCGCCACCACCGGGGCGCTCGCTGCCGGGATGAACGGCGGCGCCAGGAACGATGGGGATGGAAGCTTGACCTGGGGTGCGGCGCGGCCGGCGAGCATCGCTGCGGCTTCGCGCAGGGCGAGCGCGTCGAAGGTTGCGGGGAGGTACTGGCGGCGGCGCCAGGGGGAGATCGCCCGGAAACGGGTGTCGCCGATGCAGATGACCGGGGCTTCCCCAGGGGGTGTCGGCGCCTCGGCGTCGACGACGATGAGGGATATGTCGGCCGGCAGCTCGGCCGGGGCCGCTACGCCGGCGATGCCCTCGACGGCAAATTGATCGCCGAGGACGATCTCCACTGTCTCCCGCAGAGCGGGGGAGTCGCTGACGACCAAAACCTTGCGCACTGCTAGTGCTCTCTCACGAACCCCTGCAACACCTTCCACCTCGGCCCCGAGCCACCCTTCCTGGCCGTCCGCGAATGCAAGAAGAAGTCCCTGCCTGTGTACTCGCCCTTGGCGGGCCCTGTCAAATCAGGCGGCCGTCGCGCGGGTGCCGTAGCAGCGCGCAAAAGCGAACGCCGGGGGGCCGCCGATTCACTCTTGCAGAGTTGCAAAAATTGCTTGAAAAACTTTAGAGCGCTCGATAAGGGAAGACCCTACCATCTAATTCAATTTCGCAAGGGGGTTGGTGTCGAGAGGCGGTCTCGCGGGAGGCGGATGAGGCGGCTCGGCCCCTGCGCGGAGGTGCGGCACTGGAGCAATTTAGGGCGATTCGACAGGCGTCCGCTGCGGCCCAAGAAGGGCGAGCGGAAGCGCGAGCGCAGGACAGCGGTGTGTGCTCTGGCGGCGATGCAATGCCGCTCGTGGGCGTGCGCCGCGAGGTAGTGGCGGAGGCCGAGCACGCTTTTGGCAACCTCTTCCACCGACTTCACTACCTGGCGCAGAAGCTCGAGGGGCAGGGGGTCGAGGGCGCGGCCTCGCTCGAGGGCTCGATCGCAGAGTTGGAGGAATTGCTGCGGCTGATTCTCGACTACACCTCGCCGCTGTCGGTCGCGGTGCGCGAAGTCGGCGCCGGCATCGTTCTCGGAGGCCTCGGTCGGGCGTTGCGCCGCACGGTCGAATCGTCGGCAGAGGTGGAGGCGGCGAATGTGCTGGTCGACTCCGGTCAACTGAGCGAGGCGTTTCGCCTGATGAAGATCGGCCTCGGCGACGCCGACGGCGAGGCGAGTGAGTCCGCCGCGCGTCTCGAGCGCGACGAAGTCGAGGCCTGGCTTCGCATCGACGGCTTTGCCCCCGGCCGCGCCGTAATCGGCCGCGGCCGCGGCATGGTCGCTTGGGCGCAGGCCCAGAAGCTGATCGAAGCACAAGGCGGAACCTTGAACGGGGAGGCGGAAGACGGAGGTGTGCGCTGGAGCGTGCACCTGCCGCTTCCGGCGAAATGATGGCGGCGCGCATTCTCGTGGTGGATGACGATCCGCTGATTTGCGAGCAGCTCTCGTCGCTCTATGCGGGCGCGGGCTTCGCCGCAGTGGCGACGAACGAGCCGCAGGAGGCGATCGAGATCCTCGGCCGCGACAAGTACGACCTCGGCATCGTCGACCTGAAGATGCCGAGCATCGACGGTATTACCTTGATGCAGGAGATGCGCACGCGAGCGCCGACGCTCGACTTCATCATGATCACCGGCCACGCCAGCATCAAAGGTGCGGTCGAGGCAATTCGCATGGGCGCGAGCGACTACATCACCAAACCCTTCGATCGCGACGAGATTCTGCTCGCGACGCAGAAGGTGCTCGAGCGCCGGCGCCTACTCGACGAGATCGACTACCTGCGCAAGCAGCTCTCCGAGCGCTACTCGTTCGCGCACATGGTGTCGCGAAATGCGGTGATGCTCGAGCTCTTCTCAACCGTGGAGATGCTGGCCGAGGGCGACACGACGGTAGTGATCACCGGCGAGTCCGGCACCGGTAAGGAGCTGGTGGCGCGGGCGCTGCACTTCCAGGGTAAGCGCAAGAGCGGACGCTTCGTCGCGATCAACTGCGCCGGGCTGCCCGAGCAGCTGCTCGAGAGCGAGCTCTTCGGCTTCGAGAAGGGGGCTTTCACCGGCGCGACCCAGGAGCGAATCGGCAAGATCGAGTGGGCCAGCGGCGGCACTCTCTTCCTCGACGAGATCGAGAGCATTCCGCTGTCGATGCAGATGAAGCTGCTGCGAGTGCTCGAGGTGCGCAACATCGAGCGCCTCGGTGGCAACCGCCAGATCCCGGTCGATCTGCGCATCGTCGCGGCGAGCAACCAGAATCTCGAAGAGGCGGTGCGCTCCGGCCACATTCGCGAGGACTTCTACTACCGCATCAACGTGATGCCGCTGCGGATCCCGCCGCTGCGCGACCGTCTCGAGGACGTACCGCTGCTCGTCGTCCACTTTCTGCAGACGCACCCGCTGGCGCAGGAGAAAGGCATCAAAGGTCTGTCCGACAATGCGCTGGCGCAGCTCGGCAGCTATTCATGGCCGGGGAACATCCGCGAGTTGACCAACGTACTCGAGCGAGCCGTGTTGCGCACCAAGGGCGACGTGATCCTGGAGGTCGACGTCGGCCCGCTGCAGCCGAGCCGTGCCCCGGTCGTGAGCGGCGACAACGGGCCGTTCGACGTTCCCTTGAAGGAGTTCGTGCGCGGCGCCGAGCGCGAGTACCTCGCCCATCTACTCGAGCGCTACCAGGGCGGCATCGGGCAGAGCGCACGCCACGCCGCGGTCGACCAAGCCACGCTGCATCGCAAGATCAAGGCGCACGGCCTGCGGCCGAGCGCATTTCGCGGCCGCAACGGCGCCGGCCCGACCTCACAGGAGTGAGCCGCGCCGTTTGACGCGAGATCCCATGTACACCGACTTCTACCACCTCAGCGAAAAGCCCTTCAACATCACTCCGGACCCGAAGTTCCTCTATCTGAACGCGCGCTATCGCGAAGCGCTGGCGACGCTCAACTACGGCATCGCCGAGCGCAAGGGCTTCATCACTCTCATCGGCGAAGCCGGCACGGGCAAGACGACCCTGCTCAACAAGCTCCTCGATCAGCTCGACGAGAAGACCAAGACCGTCTTCATCTTCAACACCAACGTCACCTTCGAGGAGATCCTCGAGTACATCTTCAACGAATTCGACCTGCCGGTGCACAGCGGCAAGAAGCTCTACATGCTGCAGCGCCTGAACGCATTCCTGCTCGAGGAGCTGCGGGGCGGCGGCAACGTCGCGGTGCTGATCGACGAAGCCCAGGACCTCGAGATCTCGGTCCTCGAGAACCTGCGCTTGTTGTCCAATCTGGAGACAGCGAAGGAGAAGATCCTCCAGATCGTGCTCTCCGGCCAGCCCGAGCTCGAGCAGAAGATCGCCAGTCCCGAGCTGCGTCAGTTGCGCCAGCGCATCGCGGTGAATTGCCGGCTGACGCCGCTGACCCGTGACGAGCTGAGCGAGTACATCGAGTTTCGCCTGCAGGCGGCCGGTTGTGCCGATCCGAAGATGTTCACGCGGGACGCGGAGGAGCAGGTGTGGCACTTCTCGCACGGCATCCCGCGCCTCGTGAACGTCGTCTGCGACAATGCGCTGGTGATCGGCTACGCCCTCGGCAAGAAGCGCATCGGCGCCGACGTCGTGCGCGAGGCCTCGGCCGATCTGCTCGCGGCGCAAACGGGGATTACCGCCTCGGCGGCGTCAGCGCTCGCGTCGTCGGCCGTGGCGGCGCCGGAGTCTGCCGCCGCGGCGCCGATCGTCGAGCCGGCCGCGCGCAGCAACCGCGGCGCGTGGGCGCTGTTCGCGCTGGTCACGGTCGCGTTGCTGATCGGTTTCTTGTCGATGGGTAGGCGGCTGCTGCCGCGGGCGAATCAGCAGGCGGTGCCGCCCTCCGCGTCGGAGCGCACGATTCTCCATCCCGGTATGCAGGGTGATGAGGCGCCGCCGGCGCAGCTCGGCGTCGGCCGGCCGAACACGGTGCAGCGCGAAGAGGCTCCCGCCGAGCCGCAAGCGCGCCCGCGGCAGGTCGATCAACCGGCGCACATCGACACCGGGGCGGTGCCGCGTCCGGCCGTGGAGGCACCGGCGGCTGTGGCGCGCGAGGCGGTGCCGCCCCCACCGATTGATCCGGCTCCGGCCGCGCCGCCGGCACCCGAGGCGGCGGCGAAGGCAGCCGAGAAGCCCGCAGAGAAAGCGCCCGAGCCGCCCGCGGAAGTGGCGGCTTTGCAGCCGCGCGCGGTCCAGCACGACGTCGAGGTTTCACCACCACCGCCGCCAGCCCTGGCAGATCCGGTGCGAGTGCCACGCGAGCTCCAGCCCGACCCGCGCACGGTGCCGCATGAGATCGCGACCGAGACGACCGAGTTCACCGAAACCGAGTCACGCGGCAGCGTTCGCCTTGCCGGCGCCGAGTTCGACCGCATCACCGTGCGCGACGGCGATTCCTTCGCGCAGATCGCGGTGCGCAAATATGGCCAGTCGAGCTACACGATTCTCGATCTACTCAAGCTGGCGAATCCATCGGTCGAAGACATCAACCGCATCTCGGCCGGGCAGACGCTCGACCTGCCGCGCTTGAGCCAAGGCTTTCCGATCATTCGGCAGGACGGCCGCGGCTTCGGCGTTCTGGCTTTCTCGACGCCGATCGCGACGCGGGCGCAGGCGTTGTCGAAGGCGCTGCGCGCACACGGCTTCAGCGCCCAGGTCACCAGCGGCAACATCGGCCCGGGGCGGACGGTGCAACGGGTCATCGTCGGTCCGTTCGCTTCCGAGTCCGAAGCCGCCGGCGCGAGCAAGGACGTACAACGCGCTTTTCGGGACGACGAGCAGTTGGCGGCATTGGGGCGCTCTTAGAAAGGCCGCGAAAGAAGGGGAACAGCAGGTGTACGAACACAGTCGCGAGGCTTGGTACGTCGTTCACACCAAGGTGCGCAAAGAGCAATACGCCGAGTGGCAGCTCACCCGCCGGGGCGTGGTCACGTTTCTTCCGTGGATCGTGCGGCCCTCGCGCGTGAACCTCGATGACGTCATCCAGCCGCTCTTTCCAGGTTACCTGTTCGCGCACGTGAACCTGGAGGCGCAGTACTGGGATGTCGTCTGGGCGCCCGGAGTTCATCGGCTCGTCGGCTTCGGCGAGGCGCCTTCATCGATCGACGACGAAGTGATCGAGTTTCTGCGTTCGCGC
>Ga0187894_10004982_pt1 | contig 13885 bp, 15 predicted proteins | sample GBC1701081metaG_FD_136650 | JGI IMG/M metagenome (GOLD analysis project Ga0187894, IMG submission 136650) | White microbial mat communities from a lava cave in the Kipuka Kanohina Cave System on the Island of Hawaii, USA - GBC170108-1 metaG ...
CCAGTCGTGAGTTATCAGTCGTCAGTTATCAGTCGTCAGTTATCAGTCGTCAGTTATCAGTCGTCAGTTATCAGTTATGAGTGGCAGTGATCAGATTGACCGCTGACAACTCACGACTGACAACTGATAACTGACGACTTACTTACGTCAGGATCTGGCGCGCGACCTCGAAGAGGCCGGGCGCGTGGACGTCGGTGGCGTCGAGCCATGTGTCATCGAGCTTCAGATACTCGGCGACGGGATCCGCGAGGAAATCCTCGCGTGGGGTGACGCTGCAACCGAAGCCGTAGCGGTGGGCGAGGAGATTCGCGGCGTAGGCCACGGCGGCCTCGCGGCGGCGGGTCTCGGCAGCCTGGAACTGATGGTGGCACGCGACCGGTTCGATCAGGGCCTCCGGCAGCTTCCACTTTTCCATCATCATGCCGCCCAGCGTCGCGTGATGCTGTATGAGCGCCTGCTCGACATCTGCTGCCGGCAGCGGCTGACCCGTGCGGCGGGCGTGATCGTGCGCGCGCTTCAGGATCACCAGCTTGCCGATGTCGTGGAGCAGGCCGCAGAGGAACGCCTCGTCCACGTCGACGCCGGCGCGTTCGGCGACGAGGCGTGCGAGATACGCCGTGCCGAGCGCGTGATCCGACATCTCGCGGCCGCGTTCGCCGTAGATGCGTGGATCGTGCATGCGCGACGTGAACGACACCGTCACCACGACGTTGCGGACGGCGTGGGTGCCGAGCCGCACGATCGCTTCCAGCACGGTGGACACCGTCTGCATCGACGCGCAATAGGCGGAATTCGCGAGGCCGAGCACGCGCGACGCGAGGACTTGATCCTTCGAGACGAGGCCGGCGATCGTCGAGATGCTGACGTCCTGATCGCTCACCAGCTCGATGACGCGGTGGGCGACCGCGGGCAGCATCGGGAGGACGGTGTCATCGACGTTCAGCCACTCGATCGCCGCCGCCGTCCGCGTGGCGGTGCTGTCGGAAGTGGAGCTATTCGTCACCGCGCGTCTCTCCGGGGAAGGCGTCCGCGTCCGTCAGTAGGAGCTCGACGAAGATCTGGTGCGCCTCCATCCGGAATGGCAGGAGGACGCGGCGCCCGGAGACGAGCGGTTTGATCGTGAAATCGGATCCGATGGCGACGGTGGGAATCGTGATCGTCCACGCGTCGCCGATCTCGGCCATGCGCGTGCGGAACGATCCGGCAATCATATTCGTGACTTCGCCGATCGCGTCGGTCAGTTCGCCATTCACGTCGCCGGCGGGCATGCCGAGCATGGCGCTCGCGATGTCGCGGGCGGCGGCGAAGGACGTATAAAAAGTGACAAGGCCGTTGGGCGATCCGGCGAGGCCGACGGTGCCGACGACATTGGCTTGCGGGCGCAGCGCTTCCGCGTCGATCTGGCCTTCGCAGGAGATCTCGCGGAAGACCATCGTTTCGAACACGTCCTGCGTCGCCTGGGACAGCGTATCAATCACTGAAGGGATCACGGGCCGCTCCTCCGTTACTTCGCGAAGACCGCGTCGATCTTTTCGCGGATCGTATCGGCGGTGAAAGGTTTGACGACATAATTCGTGACGCCGGCCTGCAGCGCCTCGACGATGTCGTCCTTGGCGGCGTTGGTCGTGACCATCAGCACGGGCACGTCTTTGGCGGCGTCGGTGGCGCGCACGGCGCGGACGAACTCGAGCCCGTTCATCTCGGGCATGTTCCAGTCCGTGATGATCATGTCCACCGAGCTCGCCGACAGGCGATCGATGCCTTCGCGTCCGTTGGCTGCCTCCAGGAAGTCGTCATGGCCGAGCTTGGTGAGGGTGTTGATGATGATTCGCCGCATGGTGGACGAGTCATCGACGATCAGGAAACGCATGAGTTCTCCGGCAACGAGGTAAACTGTCTCGCCGAGCGCGAGGCGGCACCGGCGGCGTGGGACGCCGTCGGAGGGATAATCGGCCGGACGCGCGTCATTCTTGAGTCAATTCTGTCTTCGTGCCGCGTGGGATGAGAGGGTGGAGACGTCAGCATGTCACAGGAACACGCCGCGGGCGGGAAGTCGGACGCCCCTGCGGGTCCCGTCGAAGAGACCCGAACGCTGGGCGCCGACGACCTTACATACATTAATCGGATGACCACGGTCGGCCACGTCCTGCCGAGCGTGGCGCACGAGTTGAACAATTCCTTGCAGGTGATTGGGGGACTGGTCGAGATCCTCTCGATGCGCGCGGAAGTGCCGCGCGACGTGCTGGACAAGATCCAGAAGATCGGCGCGCAGGCCGCGCGATCGGCGGGCCTCATCCGCGAGTTCGTCGCCTTCGCGCGACGCGACGACACGATGGCGCGCGTCGACCTGCGCCGCGCGCTCGATCAGGCGCTGGCGTTCCGGCGCTATCATCTCGCGCGTGCGCGCATCAATCTCACGGTGGATCCGGTCGAGCCCGGTCCGCTGCTGATTGCCGCGGACAGCCAGCACGTCACGCAAGTTCTGCTGAACCTGATCATCAATGCGGAAGAAGCACTTGGCGGACGCGACGTGCGCGAGCTGACGATTCGTGTCAGCGATCTCGTGACGCGCGTCCGGTGCGAGGTCCACGACAGCGGGCCCGGCTTGTCGGTCGCGGCGCGCGCGCACCTGCGCGAGCCGTTCCGCACGACGAAGGGCCGCGGCTGCGCCGGGCTGGGGCTGTCGGTCGTCGGCACGCTGGTCGAGCGCACCGGCGGTCAATTATCGGTGACCGACGCGTCGGGCTGTCTGGTGGTGGTGGAGTGGCCGAAGGCGTGACGGACACGCACGGCGCACGCGCGGCGGGGCAGCCGCGGTCGCCGGCGGGGCTATGCGGCGGAGAATTCGTCCGCGAGGTTCAGGCGATGCAGCTTGTCGATCAGCGTCGTGCGGCTCAATTGCAGCAGCCGCGCGGCCTGGCGCTTGTTGCCGCCGGTCTTTTCGAGGCAGCGCATGATCAGCTCTTTTTCGAGCTGCGACACGACCGACGTGAAGTTGATGCCTTCGTCCGGAATCGCAACCGACGGCAGCAGCAGCGACGCGGACGGCTGCGTGATGTCCTCGGGCAGCGCGCTCGCCTGAATCTCCCGCTCCTGGCCGGTCATCGCCACGGAATGTTCGATCGCGTTCTCCAACTGGCGGATGTTGCCGGGCCACGCGTAATTCATCAGCGCGCGCACCGCATCCTGGCTCAGCGTCCGCGGCGGCAGATTGTTGTTGCGACACGACTTCTGCACGAAGTGGCGGGCGAGCAGCGGAATGTCCTCGCGCCGCTCGCGCAGCGGCGGCAAGGTGATCGGGATCACGTTGAGGCGGTAGTAGAGATCCTCGCGGAACGCGCCTTCCTTCACGAGCTTCCGCAGGTCCGAATTCGTCGCGGCAATGACGCGCGCGTCGAATTTGATCGGCCGCGATTCGCCGACGCGCTCGATCTCGCGCTCCTGCAGCGCGCGCAGCAGCTTCGACTGCAGCGACATCGACATCAGGCCGACTTCATCGATGAACAGCGTGCCGCGGTGGGCCAGCTCGAACCGGCCGACGCGGGCCGAGATCGCGCCCGTGAAGGCGCCCTTCGCGTGGCCGAACAACTCGGCTTCGGCGAGCGATTCGGGGATCGCGGCGGCGTTGAACGCGACGAACCGCTGATCCGCGCGCGGGCTGTTGTGATGGATCGTCCGCGCGATCAGTTCCTTGCCGCTGCCGGTTTCACCGTGAATCAGCACCGTGCTGTTCATCGGCGCGACCAGCTCCAGCATCGAGAACACCTGCTGCATCGGCTGGCTCTGGCCGACGACGCTGTCGAAGCGGTAGCGGTCGCGCAACTGGGCGCGGAGCTCCGCGTTCTCTTGACGCAGCCGGCGCTGTTCCATCCCGGTGGACAGCACGCGCGCGAGCTGCGCGATCTGGAATGGCTTGATCAGGAAGTCGGCGGCACCGCGTTTGATAGCGCGGACCGCTTCGGTCACGCCGCCGAACCCGGTGACCATGACGGCCAGGATGTCGGGATAGCGGGAGAGGGCGGCGTCGAGCACGTCCATCCCATCGGCGTCCGGCAGTCGGAGATCGATGACAAGCGCGTCGTAGGCAAAGGCCTTCAACCGCTCATAGGCTTCGGCCGCATCGCCCGCTTGCGCCACCGCGAAGCCATCCCCTGTCAGGGATTCGGCAATGAGCTGTCGAAGATCCGTTTCATCGTCGACGACGAGCACGGTCGGTTGGGTAATGGAAGTCATAGATCGACCGCCTGCAGCGCACACAGCGAAGGATCGCCGATGACTGTTGAGCTTGAGCTACAATACTATCCGTGCGATGGTGCTGAAATGTCAAGCACCGTCATCAAGATACAGCAAATGGCCGGTTCTCCGACACGCGGATCTGCGTCTTATTGACGATCGATCGGTCACCTATGCTTCCCGCACACGAAACGATCAGTCCCTTTGGCGTCCTCGTCGTCGACGATGAGGTCGACGTACGAGAACTGTTGGTCGAGTACTTCCGGACCAAGAACTTCGATGTCTCGTCGGCGGCCGACGGCCGCGCGGCGCTCACCGCGATCCAGCGGGAGCCCGCCAGGTACCAGCTCGTGCTGACGGATCTGCAATTGCCCGGGCTCGATGGCCTCGGCGTCCTGCGCACCGTCAAACAGGCGAACCCGTCCGCGTATGTCGTCATCATCACCGGATACGCCTCGCTCGATTCCGCCATTCAAGCCGTCCGCCTCGGCGCCTACGACTATCTGACCAAGCCGTTCTCACTGGGACAGATCGACGTCGTGCTGCAGCGGGTGCGCGATCGGCTCGCCCTCGAAGCCGAGAACCGCCGGCTCGCGAGACAGGTCAATCGACGCGAATCCATCGACGGCCGCACCCACGTCGTCGCACGCCTCGAAGCGATCGAAGGACGCCTCACACGCCTGGAGGGATTGCTGCGCGACGCGCTGGAACTGCGCGACCGGTTCCGCCCCTAGCCGCGATCCGCGGCAGGCACAAATCCGGGCGTGATCCCGTACCGCACATCCGTCACCCTGTTTCTCGTCTCGGGACCCGCACTTCATCATCCCTGTTCGCATCATTTCATCGCGACGTGTCGACAATCCGACGTTGACGGTCGGCGCGCCGCACTCACACGACGCCCGAACCGCGCGGTTTGAGCGCATTTCGCCCGGGCACCGTTCTTGCCTCAGCCAGTCACGTCTTTGTCAGTCGACGTGTCAGATACACGTCGTGCAACAGATGATGACGTCCAACGCACGCAAACAGGCCGTCGTTGACAGTTTTTGTCAGTCAGCCATCGGCCGCGGCACGCGATCGGACACCTGACGATCGGTGCGACGAACGACCGCCGGCATGAGCGCACGCTGAAGACAGGATCGCCTGAACAGGCGGGGGCGCCGGAACAAGCGAGCGGGAGCGGACACCGGTCCGCATGCGAGGGTCTGTGAACGATCTGGGTGATGGTTCGGTGATTGCCGCCCTGCGGCGCCAGATGACGATTGCGGCGGCGAAGCAGGTCGTCGCGAGCGGGAACCTCGCGAACGTCAACACGCCGGGCTTCAAGGCCCGCGAGTGCGAGTTCGACTCGGTCCTGACGCAGCAGCTCGGCGCGGACGCCGGTCTGGCGACGACCAACGTCCGTCACATCGCGGGCGCGGGTGGTGCGGACGCGTCCGGCGTCGCCACGCGCGAGGCCGACGGGCTCGCGGCCCGCCGCGATGGCAATACCGTTCAAATCGACCGCGAGCTGCTCAACATGACCCAGGCCGCCGGAGAATTTGCGCGCGCGCAGACTGCGCTCGCGGCGAAGTTCCGCCTGGTGCGGTACGCGATCAACGAAGGACGCTGAGCGGGACGCAAGCGGGGGAAGACCCAGATGAGAGGCAGTGCTGCCAAGAGGACGGGGTTTATGGGGACGGGGATGATGAGAGGACCGGGACCATGTCGACGCTAGGATCCGCCATCAACGCCAGCGCCAGCGCGCTCGCCGCCGAGCGCATGCGCATCGAAGTCGCGGTGTCGAACCTCGCGAACGCGGAATCGACGCGCGGGCCGGACGGCCAGCCGTACCGGCGTCGCGATGTCGTCCTCGCCAGCGCGCCCGTGGAAGCCTTCGACGACACGCTCGGCCGCGCCGCCGCGGTGGGCGTCCAGGTGGCGGCCGTCGTGGACGACACGTCGACGCCGCGGCGGCGCTACGAGCCGTCGCATCCGGACGCGGACGGCGAGGGCTACGTCGCGCTGCCGAACGTCGACGCGGCGGAGGAGATGGTCGACATGCTCGGCGCCGCGCGGGCGTATCAGGCCAATCTCACCGCCATCAATCTCATTCGCGACCTCGTGCAGCGCGCGCTCGAACTGGGCCGCGGCTGACGCTCCGCATCATGTCCATCGAACGCATTCTTTCTTCTCTGCAAGGCGCACCGGCCGCCGGCGCCACCGGCATCGGTTCCGTCGGCCGGACACCGGGCGCCGCGGCGCCGGACGCCGCCAGTCCGATCGCGGACGGCTTCGGCGACACGCTCACGAAGCTCGTCGACGCCGTGGACACGTCCAACCGCAGCGCGAATGCCGCCGTGACCAACATGGCCAACGGTTCGGGCGACGTCCACGACGCGATGATTGCGCTGCAGCGCGCCGACATGACGCTGCAACTGACGGTGCAGATCAGGAACAAGCTGATTCAGGCGTATCAGGACATCATGCGCATGCCGCTGTAGGCGCGCGCCGCTCCCGTGGCGCGATTCCGCAGTGACGCGGGATCGCCTTCCGTACCGTTTCCGCATCCGACACGACACTCATTGTGAACGTGGAACAACTGCTCGCCCATCTGCGCACGCTGCGCGCGTCGCTGTCCACGCGGCAGATCATCACCCTCGCCCTGACCTTCGTGGCGGTGGTGGTGCTCGTCGCCGGGTCGGCCTGGTGGCTCAGCACGCCCGATTACCGGCTGCTGTACGCGGACATGGAGCCCGAAGAGGCCAGCCGCGTCGAGGCGAAGCTGCGCGACGAGAAGGTGGACTATCGCCTCGCGCGCGGCGGCCGCGACATCGAAGTGCCGAAGGGCGACGTCGATCGCCTGCGGCTGTCGCTGTCCTCGGAAGGGCTGCCGACGACGGGGCGCATCGGCTTCGAAATCTTCGATCGGACCGCGTTCGGCCAGACGGAGTTCCTGGAGCAGGTGAACTATCGTCGCGCGCTCGAAGGCGAGATCGCACGCACGATTGCGACGATCGCCGAAGTGTCCAGCGCGCGCGTCCACATCGCGATGGCGCGCGAGTCGCTCTTCGGGGCGCGCGAGCAGGCCGCGAAGGCGTCGGTCGTCCTGAAGTTGAAGAAGAACCGTCCGCTCGGCTCGCAGACATCGACCGCGATCGCGAACCTCGTCGCCGCCAGCGTCGAAGGGCTGCGGCCGGAGGCGGTGGTGCTGCTCGACAGCTTCGGTCGTCCGCTCGCGAAGCCCGCCGCGGACACGGACGAGCCCCTCAGCGGCCTGCACATCGAGCGCCAGCAGCGTCTCGAACGCGAGCTCGCGTCGCGCGTGGTCGGCGTGCTGGAGCCGGTCGTCGGCGCGGAGCGCGTCCGCGTCAGCGTTTCCGCACGCCTCAATTCGGACACGCAGGAGGAAACGGAAGAACGGTTCGACCCGACGCCGATCGTCCGCAGTCGTCAGGTTTCGCTCGACGGCACGCAGACCGCGAACGCGCAGGGGCTCGCGGGCGCGCGCGGGAACCTGCCCGGTCCGGCCGCGCCCACGCCGGCCGGCACGCCCGCGACGCCGCAGGCGCCGCCCACCGCGACGACGGCGCAGAACGGATCGTCGCGCAGCGCGGAGATCGTCAACTACGAAGTCAGCAAGACCGTGCGGCACACGGTGCGGCCGCGAGGCGACATCGCGCGGCTGTCGGTCGCGGTCATCCTGGACGATGAGCACGTCACGAAGACGGACGCGGCGGGCGTCGCGACCGAATCGACGAAGCCGCGCGACCCCGCGGAGATCCAGAAGATCCAGCAGCTCGTCTCCGCGGCCGTCGGCATCGATACCGACCGCGGCGATCGGCTCACGGTCGAAAACGTCGCCTTCAGCGACGTGCTGACGGAGAACCTGCCCGACGTTTCGCTGTGGGACCGCGTCGCGCCCGGCCTGAAAGAGCTGACGAAGTGGCTCGCCGTCCTCGCGCTCGTCGCCTTCACGCTCTTCTTCGTCGTCCGGCCGGTCGTCATGCGCGCGCTGAGCCAGGCGCCGCCGGCGGATCTCGCCGCGCTGCCGAACCAGTTGCCGCGCACGATCGAGGAAGTCGAAGGCGAGATCGAAGCGCAGCTCGACGCGGCCGTCGCCGCGCGCATGTCCGAGCGCAAGATGCCCGTGCTGCAGCGGCGCGTTCTGTCGATGGCGCAGGACGAGCCGGAGAGCGCGGCGCGGCTGCTGCGGTCCTGGCTGACCGAGGGGAAGAGCTGACGTGCCGACCGTGACCAACGCCTCCGGACTCTCGCTGGATGCGACCGGCATCCGCAAGGCCGCGATCCTCACGCTGGTGCTCGGCGAGGACGCGTCCAGCCAGATCTTCAAGTATCTCAGCGAGGAAGAGATCGAGCTGATCGCGCGCGAGGTGGCGACGCTCGGCGCCGTGCGCCCCGACACGGGCGCGAACGTGCTCGAAGAGTTCCATCACATGTGGAAGGCCGCCGAGTATCTGCGCTACGGCGGCGTCGAGTACGCGCAGAAGCTGCTCGTGAAATCGCTCGGACCGGAAATGGCCCGCCGCGTCCTCGACCGCGTCGTCAAATCCTTCGAATCGACGATGGCCTTCACCGGGCTGGAACGGGCGGACCCGCAGCAGTTGTCGAAGTTCATTCTGACGGAGCATCCGCAGACGATTGCCTTGATCCTCGCGCACCTCAAGCCGGCGCAGGCGGCGCAGCTCGCGAACAGCCTGCCGGAGGACCTGCGGTTCGAAGTGATCAAGCGTATGGCGAGCCTGGACGAGATCTCGCCGGACGTCATCACGCGGATCTCGGCGGTCATCGATCAGCGGATCCGCTCGCTCGGCAGCCGGGCGCACGAAACGCATGGCGGCGTCCGCGCGGTCGCGGAGCTGCTCAACCGGCTGGATCGCAGCTTGAGCCAGACGGTGCTCGAATCGATCGAGATCGAATCGCCGGAGCTGGCGGTGTCGATCCGCAACCTGATGTTCGTGTTCGACGATCTGCTGCACGTCGAGGACACGGCCCTGCGCGAGATCATCCAGCGCGCGGACAAGAAGGTGCTGACGCTCGCGCTGAAGGGATCGTCCGAGGACATCAAGGGCCGCTTCCTGCAGAACATGTCGAAGCGCGCGGGCCAGATGATCCGCGAGGAGATGGAAGTGCTCGGCGCGGTGCGGCTGCGCGAAGTGGAGAAGGCGCAGCACGAGATCGTCGCCATCGCGCGCAAGCTGGAAGAGGAAGGCCTGCTCGTGACGGGCGCGGCAGCCGGGGAGCCGTATGTGGTCTAGCGAGGCGGAGCCTCAGACCCGCTGGCGTGGAAGAGCGGTGGACCGCTCGCCAGCCTTTCTGTCTGCTGGCCCCGCTCCGCGGGGCGGCCGTCTTGACGGATTGGAAACTTGACTCATTCGCAAGGATTCTTCGCTGTCAAGACGTCCAGAGCCCGCATTATCGCGGACGCCGACGTCCAACCGTTCACGTGGGAGCCGCTGCCGCCGGCGGCCGCGCGCGGCGCGCTGTCCATCGGACACGCATCGGCTGTTGCACGCGACCACGTCGTGCGCGACGGGTCAATCCGGGATGGGGCGATCCGAGACGGTCCGGTCCAGACCGATGGAACAGTGAGCGCGTTCGCACCGCCGCCCGTCGCCATCGACACTGATGCCATGATGCGCGAGCACCAGGCGCGCCTCGCGACGCTGGAGCGCGACGCCTTCGCGAAGGGCTACGCGCAGGGGGAACGCGTCGGCGTCGAAGCCGGCGGCAAGCGCGCCGAGGCGATGCTGCGCCGCGTGGCGCAGACCATCGAGGAGCTGTCGGCGCTGAAGACGTCGCTGCTCGCGCAGACGGAGCGGCAGACCGTCCAGCTCGCATTGGCGCTCGCGCGCAAGATCGTCCACCGCGAGATCAGCCTGGACCCGGAGCTGGTCGCCGCGATGGCGCACGTCGCGCTCGAACGGCTCGGCGACGCGACGCCCGCGACGATCCGCCTCCACCCGGACGATTACACGGTCGTGACGCGCGATAGCGAGCGCTGGTCCAGCCGTCAGGTGCGCCTGCTGTCGGATCCGTCCGTGACACGCGGCGGCTGCTACGTCGAGTCCGAGTTCGGCAGCATCGACGCGTCGCTCGAACGCCAGTTCGACGAGCTGTCGCGCGGCCTGTTCGGCGAAGAACGCCAGCGTCCGTGGCCGCAGGACGGGCAGGGCGCGTGATGACGGGCGACGTGTCGCTGAGCCGCTATTTCGACGCCGCCCGCCGCATCGACACGCTGCCGATGACGGGCCGCGTCGTGCGAACGGTGGGCCTGCTGGTCGAATCCAAAGGTCCGCGCGCGCAGATCGGCGAGCTGTGCGAGCTGCGTCAGCCGGGTGGCGTCGCGCTCACGCTCGAAGTGGTCGGATTCCGCGAGGGCTACCTGCAGACGGTGCCGCTGGGCAGCACCGCGGGCATTCGTCCAGGCGACGTCCTCACGGCGCGCGGCCGGGCGGCGACGATGCCGGTGGGTGACGGGCTGCTGGGACGCGTGCTGGACGGCCTGGGCCGGCCGATCGACAACGGCGGACCGCTGTCGACGGACGCCGAAGCGCCGCTCTATCCGCCGCCGCTCAATCCGCTCGCGCGCGATCCGATCGTCACGCCCATCGGCACGGGCGTCCGCTGCATCGACGGTCTGCTGACGTGCGGCCGCGGACAGCGCATCGGTCTCTTCGGCGGCAGCGGCGTCGGCAAGAGCACGCTGCTCGGCATGATGGCGCGCGGCACGTCCGCGGACGTCGCCGTCATCGCGCTCGTCGGCGAACGTGGCCGCGAGGTCCGCAGCTTCCTCGAACAGGACCTCGGACCCGAAGGCCTCAAGCGATCCGTCGTCATCGTCTCGACGTCCGACAACCCGCCGCTCGTGCGCCTGCGCGCCGCGTACGCCGCGACCGCCGTCGCCGAACATTTTCGCGAGTGCGGGCGCAACGTCCTGCTGATGATGGACTCCGTGACGCGCTTCGCGATGGCGCAGCGCGAGGTGGGCCTGGCCGCGGGCGAGCCGCCGACGGCGAAAGGCTATCCGCCGTCCGTCTTCGCGCTGCTGCCGACGCTGCTTGAACGCGCCGGCAACGTGCGCGGTAAGGGCAGCATCACGGCGTTCTACACGGTCCTCGTCGAAGGCGACGATCACGCCGAACCGGTGGCGGACAACGTCCGCGCCATCCTCGACGGCCACATCGTCCTCTCGCGCGACCTGGCGTCGCGCAACCACTATCCGGCGATCGACATCCTGCAGAGCGTCAGCCGGACGATGCCGGATGTGACGACGGTGGAGCATCGATCGAAGGCGGGCCGCGTGCGGGAGTGGATGGCGACGGCGCGCGACAGCGAGGACCTGGTCAGCGTCGGCGCCTACGTGCCGGGGAGCAATCCACGGATCGACGAAGCCATTCAGCGGCGTCCGGTCGTCGAGGCGTTCCTGCGGCAGCCGGCGGATGCCTTGTGCGGCCGCGAAGACGCGATTCACGAACTGGACGCCCTCTGACGCTGGAGCGGCCGCGAGGCTGGGGGACACGGCGGACGACCGACGCACGCGACAACGTCGGTCGGAAAACCGACGGTTGGCGCGGTCGACACTGTCGGCGGGCGTCAGAGCCGCAAGCGGCGGGGGATTCGAGACGGAACATGTCGACCTTCAAATTTCGCGCGGATGCGGCGCTGCGCTGGCGGCGCCAGCAGGAAGACGCGGCCAAAGTCGCGCTCGCAAATGCCGAGCGCCGCGTGCGGCAGGCGGCGGAGGCGGCGACGCGCGTGCGGCAACAGATGGTGCAGGCCGGCGCGCGCGCGCGCGAGGCGGAATCGCAGCCGACCGCGGCCGTCTACGCACAGTGGCACCGGAATTGGATCAAGAAGCAGCAGCGCGATCTGGTGCGCGCGCTGGAAGTCGTCGAACAGCGGCGCGGCGAACACCGGGAGGCCGAGCGACGCGTCATGGCGGCGCATCGTGATGTGCGCGTGCTCGAGCGGCTGCGCGATCGCGCGCTCGATCGACATCAGACGCAGGAACGGCGCGCGGAACAGCAGGCGATGGACCTGCTGGGCGTCATGCAATACACCATTCGGCAGCTAGGAGAACGCACGTGAACATCACAGGAATGAGCGGCGCCGGCGCGGCGAACGCCGCGGAGAACCAAGCGGGCGCCAGGCTGCCGGCCGCCAGCGGCATGGGACAGGACGCGTTCTTGAAGCTGCTCGTGACGCAGCTCCAGCACCAGGATCCGCTGCAGCCGAAGGAAGACGGAGAGTTCCTGGCGCAGCTCGCGCAGTTCAGCTCCCTGGAGAAGCTCACCGAGATTTCCACCGCGATCGGCACGCTCACGGAGCTGCTCGCGATGCAGAAACTGAACGCCGCCGCGGAGGCACAGACGCCCGCGCCCGGCGATCAACCCGGCACGACCGATCAGACGGGAGGCAACTAATGGCAGTGGGATCGTTCTCAGCGGGGCTGGCGGGACTTAGCGCGCATTCGACGTATCTGAGCGTCATCGGCAACAACCTCGCAAATATCAACACCGTTGGCTTCAAGGCCAGCAGCATGAGCTTCTCGGATCTGGTGAGCCAGAGCGTCGGCAGCACCAGCATCAATCCGACGCAGATCGGTCTCGGCGTCACGACCGGCAGCATCTCGCCGATCTTCAGCCAGGGCCCGGTGGAGAACTCGCGCATCGCGACCAACGTCGCGATCCAGGGCAACGGCCTCTTCATCGTCCGCAACGAGAACGGCGTCGCCTACACGCGCGCCGGCAATTTCGATTTCGATCAATCCGGCGCCTTGACGACCCCGGACGGCTGGCGCGTGCAGGGCTACACCCAGGTCGACCCCGCCACGGGCAATATCGTCACGACCGGCGAGCCGACCGACATCGTCGTGCCGCGCGGCGTGCTGCGGCCCGCGGTGGGCACGACGCTGTTTGGCGCGCAGATCAACCTCGAAGCGGACGCCGAGATCGGCCCGAATCCGGAAGCCAGCACGTCGATCCGCGTGTACGACTCGCTCGGCAGCCCGCATCTGCTCACGATTGCGTTCGATCGCACCGGCCCGGGCGCGTGGACCTATCGCGTGACGGTGCCGCAGGAAGACATCAACGGTGCCGCCGGCGCGCCCGTGCAGCTCGCCACCGGCAATCTCACGTTCAACGGCCAGGGCCGCCTGACCGCGCCGGCCGCGGACATCGTCATTCCGGCGCCCGCGTCCTGGGCGAACGGCGCCACGCCGACGGCCATGACGTGGGACATCATCGGCGCCGACGGCACGCCGACGATCACGAGCTTCGATCAGGCGTCGGCGACGGGATCGATCACGCAGAACGGATCCCCCGCGGGACAGGTCGATCAGATCAGCGTGAATGCGAGCGGCGAGATCGTCGGGACGTTCGGCGCGGGACAGACCGTAGTCCTCGGCCAGCTCGCGATCGCGAATTTCAACAATCCCAAGGGGTTGGTGAAGATGGGATCGAATCTGTATAGCGAGAGCCAGTCCGCCGGCGTGCCGAACGTCGGCGTGCCCGACACGGGCGGACGCGGGAAGATCCTGGGCAGCGCCCTGGAGTCGTCCAACGTCGACATCGCCCAGGAGTTCACGCAGATGATCCTCGCGCAGCGCGGCTATCAGGCCAACTCGCGCAGCATCACCGTCGCGGACGAGATC
>Ga0187894_10004983_pt1 | contig 13885 bp, 12 predicted proteins | sample GBC1701081metaG_FD_136650 | JGI IMG/M metagenome (GOLD analysis project Ga0187894, IMG submission 136650) | White microbial mat communities from a lava cave in the Kipuka Kanohina Cave System on the Island of Hawaii, USA - GBC170108-1 metaG ...
AGGATGAGGTGCTGGCCTTTCTGGCTACGCTCTGATTATGCACAGTAAATAATGATGAGACTTAGACCACGAGTGCATTCGCCGACTTTGCTTCACATAACCCTGAACTGCACATAGCATGTATTATGTTCTGCAGAACATAATACATGATCGCTGACACCAATCAATCAACCGCCAATCGTTATGCGGTCCTCCCAACTCGCCATAGGCTTTGCGGTTATAGCGCGCGCAGACGCATGGGGCTGTGTGAAAGACGTTCGGATAGAAGCGCGGCTGTCCACGCGCCTGCCGCGCTTCATCGGTGAACTCGATGGTGGGAGGAAAGAGCGGGTACTCACAGCAGTCAAACTCGGCGAAGAAACGCCCGCCCGCGCGGTTGCGGAATGTCACTTTGAGCTTCAGGTTCTCCGCGCTCAAATCGCCGACGTCGAACGAAAGGCCGGCGGCGATCATAAAAGGAGCCACTTCCACCAAGTCTTGCTGCACCGCTTCAAGTGAGACTTCCGCCGGGATACTCATACCGCGTTTCCTCCCTGGACTGACAAGACCAGTAGCGCGCCGTCTTTGAGATGATAGCTTTCAATTGTCCGCTCTGGCTGTAACCGTTCATCGCCGTGCAACAACACGTACTGGTTGCCGTTTTCGACGAAACCAAAGACCTCGCGCGCGTCATTGATGATCTGTTGAATTTTGCTGTTCAAAGCGTAGACCGGGCGGCGCGGAGCTTCGGCCGGCTGATCCAGGCTCCATAATCCACGCGGCGTTTGCACCCGCAGGCTCAGACACTGATGTTTACGATGCGTCTCGTGCTGTAAATTCTTTTCTTCCGTCATGTGTTCACCTCATAAACTAAAAGTGGCGGGAGTCTTCGTTTCGACTCCCACCACCAGTAACGGACTGAAATTTGCTCGTGTGCAAACTTTTTATGTGCCGGCCAGCGCCTTCAACCAATATGGGCAGGAAATTCTGACGGAGCATCCACCGCATTTATAATCCTCAACTTGAGCGGTGAAGTGACCGTTGGTAAAGCCACGTAAATTGTCTATGGCCAGGCCGGCTTCTTTGTCCATATTGCCGGTCGTGCGATTCGGCTTAATGCGATAAAGCCTGCCATCCGCGCCTGAAAAAGCCCAGAATTGAATTGACGGATATCGCTGGCGCAAAACTACGAATGAAACGCGCTTATAACCTTGATTGATGGCGCTCCAATTCAATTCATCGGTGATATTTTCCGACAAAGACTCACGGCGATAGAGTATGGCGTGAGTCGCTCCATGTTCATCCTGGAAGCAGGCCACCAGATCAAGTCGCAGGAGTATCAAACCCGCTCCCTGATCGAAGATCAACTCCTCGTCCTCCGATAAATGCAGGAACTCCACTTCTCCCTGATGCGGTTGAAACGCGGCGGCGAACTTTTGGCTGAAGGACGCGCCGACGCGTTCGTAGAGGCGATAGTGCGGATGGTTTTGCCGCTCTCTGTTCTCGTCCTGATATGCGGCCAAGAAGATTTCCCAGGCTTCCGCCGCGGTGACTTGTCGCTCTTCGAGTTGCGCTTGGACGATGATCTTTCGCATCGCTCGTCTGACCGTCACCGTAAAACCCGGGTAGAGCGCTGGCAGGCTTTGAGGGAATCTAACGCCGAGGAATTTCTCGAGGTAGGTTTCGAGACCGCAAATGCTCTTATCAAGGTGGCGAATGGGTAAATTTGCGCGAGGGCGCCGTCCCCAAAGCGCATTCGTCTTCACAACGGTCTTCTCACCCTCCTGTCCGGGAAGCTCCTTCAGCGGGATTTCATAGCAAGAATGCCAACGTCCCAGTAGGCCAGGTATGTCGCGCCTCTTTCCGCTGCTGGTCTTTGCTTCGGCGTAGGTAATGACGGCCGCACGTTGTGCGCGCGTGAGGCCGACGAATAATAATGAATCCGCCTGCTTACGATCTTCTTCGCCAGACGGCATCAGTTCTGGCGGCAGCCACCAATCGCGCTCTTTTCTCTTATCCTTGTTGAGTGTTTGCCCAGCGACTACGACAAGGGGAAACTCCAGCCCCTTCGAAGCGTGGCAAGTCATCACGCGCACGGCGTCGTCGGTTGAACGCGGCGCGGCCGTGATGGGTTTGCTGCCGGAGAGATTGTCACGAAAGTTTTGAGCGAAGCCGAGGCGTGATTCGCGTGGGTTGAGTTTTGGGTGAGTGAAACGATAGTCGGCGGCGCGCGTCAGAGTGGTAATGATCTCGCTCAACGCCAACCGCCTACGTGTTTCATTTTTGTCACTCAAGCACTGGCGCAGATAATCGCTCCCCTCAAATAGGAAGGCGCATAGCAATGCGAACGCGTCGCTGTTGTGTTTCTGTTTATGAAGGCAATCGAACAATCGTCTGTACTCGGCGATTAAGTTTGCGCCGGCGGTGAGAAGCGATTCGTTTTGCCCCGCGCTCTCGAACTCATTCTTCATCCCCTCCGCCAGAAGCGAGCCGGTCACTTCATTATGTCAACAAGCATGAAGAATTGACCCACTACCAAGCATCTAAAATTGACCCACCCGCCAGGTTGTGAAACAAGTCAAGAGAGATAATCGGAAGCTTCGCGACTTCTACAGATTGGGGCAAGCGAGAAAACCGATGGTTATTCCACGCCGGTGTCAATTCTCTCAAGCCTGTTGGTCGAGCGTTGCGGCTTCGGCCAAGGGGATTGAAAGTGAGACCCCAGCTTGGCGCTTCTCCTTCAGGCGGTAGCTCTCGCCTCGGATGTTGAGGACCGTCGCCCGGTGGAGCAGTCTGTCCAAGGCCGCCGCCGCCATCACCGCGTCTCCGGCGAAGACTTCTCCCCATTCCGAGAAGGCTTTGTTGCTGGTCAGAATGATCGGCCCCTTGCGTTCGTAGCGGCTGGCGATGGCCTGGAACAGCAGGCTCGGGCAGCGCCTGTTCGAGCTTCAGGTAACCGACTTCATCAACGATTAACAGCTTCGGGCGTGTCAGGTTGTTCATCTCTCGATGCAGCTTGTTGTCGGCCAGAGCCTTCTGTAAGCGGCGCGCCATTTCGATGGCAGTGGTGAAATAGACGCGATGTCCAAGCTCCGCGGTCATCACCCCGAGACTGATCGCGAGATGCGTTTTGCCAACGCCGGGCGGCCCAAGCAGGACTAGGTTGCGGCCTTCACTCAAAAAACGTCCTGTCGCCAACTCATCAATCAAGCGGCGATCAAGGCCCGGTTGCGCCGTGAAATCGTAATCGCGTAGATCTTTCAAGTAAGGGAACCGGGCGAACTGCAGGTTCAACTGGACGGTTCGGCGATGACGCTCCACAAGCTCACCATCGAGCAAGGCGCCGAGAAAATGGGTGTAAGACCACGCTTCGGCCGCCGCGCGTTGTGCGAGGGAATCGAGATGTTGGTCGGCTACTCTCAATCCGAGAGATTGCAAACCTGAGCGAGCTTTCTCTTCAAAGTTGATGCTCATTGCGCTACCTCCTCGTAAAGCGCCAGAGAAGGCGTCTCGACCTGCTGCTCAAAAGTGACCTGCCAGTTAGGTTGCGGTTGAGGCGCCCGCTTGAGAGAGAGTTGCCACAACTGCTCGATGTGCTCAGGCTGGCTGACACAAGCGCCCGGCGCCTGCGCCAGCTTGTGCTCAGCGATGATCAGGTCACCGCTGCGAATCCTCAGCGCAGTGGCGCCCTCCTCGACCAGTACCGCGCCTCCGACGTGCGCGGGCGGGACGCTGTAACGACTGCCCCGGTAACGGACGAAGCCTGAAGCGTCAACCACGCGCGAGTCTTTGAGCGTCAGTTGATAAGGCGCGACCTGACCGAGCGGAGTGAGATAAGCGCGCTCCTGTTCGAGCAACACGGCAGGCTGGGCGCCCGTCGTCGCGTGAACGCGCGCGTGCGCGACATTCTGGAGCCAGTGCAGGCTTTGCGTGTTGAGATCGCCCAGATCAGAGAAGGTCCGGCCATTGAGAAAATTGTCTTTGATGTAATCGACCATCCGCTCGACTTTGCCTTTAGTGCGCGGACGACGCGGCTGATGAGTCTTGATGGTGATCCCGTAATGGCTGGCGAAATCGACAAAGAGTGGATTGAGCGTCTCACCATCAATTCGCACCTGCTTCATATTGTCGTAGAGGATAGTCTCGGTCCATCCGTTGAAATAGCCGAAGGCGCGCAGATGACAGCCGATCAGGATCGGAAGCTTCATTGAAGTCGTGAATTCGACATACATCGCTCGCGAATAAGAGAGGATGATGACGAAGCAGTAGATTGAGATGAGCTTGCCCTTGCTGTCGGCGAATCGCCCGCAATAAGACCAATCGGCTTGCGATTGTTTGCCCGGAGGGGTTTCAAATCGGACGGTCATTTTCTGGCGGGCGCGGGTCGCGGGCTTGAGCGTACGCACGAAACGTCGCAACGTATCAATCCTGCCGCCGTACCCCATCGAGCGAATCTCATCGAGCAAGCGCACGCACGAGAGCGCACACTGCTGATAACGCTGCTCGATGTAGGGCTTGAACTGGTCGAGCAGAGATTTCCGCTCAGGTTGGTTGAAAGCCTGAGGAGCTTTCTCGCGCAGAATTTTACGAACCGTGTTGCGGCTGTAGCCGGTCAGTTCGCAGATTTTGCGGATCGAGTGACCCTCTTGCTTAAGCATTTTGATGTCCATCCATTTCTCCATTCGCAGCATCGTTGACCTCCTAAAAAAGTGATTTCGGTGGTCAATGATCCTGCCGGTTAAGGGAGGGTGGGTCAATTCTTCATGCTTGTTAGTGGGTCACTTTTACATGCTTGTTTACAATTAAGCAATCCCGGTTCGTAGCGGCCCATTCCCAGCGCGCGGATGATACGCGGCAGCGAGGCTGTCGGCGCGTCCGCCAACGTCAGCGCCGCGGCGAGATCGCCCGCTGCGCCTTCAGGGGTAAGCAGGCCGGCAGTGGTCGCCTTGATTTTGCGCCTTCCCAGCGCCAGCACGATGTTCCGCACGTCAATATTGCGCCGCGCGAGCACCGCAATCTCACCAGCCTTGGCCCCGGCCTCACGCCACTGGTTCACCAGCTCGGCAATACCCTCCTGTTCCGCCGCGTCGGAGTTGGCGGAGAGAATTTGAATGGGCGTCTCGCCGAATGTTTGGTGCCTTGCGCCGGCCTCCCAGAACGTTTCGTAATCGCCGGTCGTGTGTTCCGGCGAGGCCATCAATGTCGCCATTTGATTGGCGGCCTGAATGACCGGCTCGCACGAACGGTAGTTGGACCGCAGATCGAAAGACTCTGCTTTTGGGAAGAGTTGCTTGAACAAGGCGAGATTCCTGTCGGGATCTGCCCCACGAAAACGGTAAATCGCCTGCCTGATGTCGCCGACCACCCATGGCGGGTTATCCACGCCGCAAAGCTGACCGAGGAGTTGGATCATCGCCGGGCTGACATCTTGGAATTCGTCGACGAGGATATGTTGATACTGTTTGCGGATTTCAGTAACCAGCGCCGCGTTTTCTCGAAAAGTTTGCAAGGTGAGCAGAATCATATCGGCGAAATCAACCGTATCGAGCTCGCGTTTGACGGGATCGTACTTGGCGCGCTCGTACTCACGGAAGAGCGCGAGAAATTGTTCGGCCTTCTGCCGGGCCGCGCTTTCGCGCGCATCGGTCGCTCTCAACTCGGTGATTGCCCGTTCAAGCTCGGCCTCGCCGTACATTCTGTCTTTTAGAAAGTTGATTTGCTCGACCGCCAGCCTCGCCGTCTCGCCCGGATCGCGGAGCGTGATGATCGCCTCGCAGTCGACTTTACCGAGCAACTCTGTGACCAACTCTTCCTGGGCAATTTCATCGAGAATCCGAAAAGTCGGCGCGAGATTCTGCGCATTTGAGAGCAGCCGCGCGTGCCCGAAACTATGGAAAGTGTGAATCTCAATGGCGTTAGCGGCCTCCTCGCCGAAACGCTCTTCGATGCGCTCGCGCAGTTCGTCCGCGGCTTCATTGCTGAAAGTAAGGACGAGGATCTGACCGGGGGCAACTTTCTTCTGCCGCAGCAGGAAATCAACGCGCATCACGAGAGTGGCGGTCTTTCCCGTTCCGGGTCCGGCGTCAACGACGGCCGCCCCTAGCAGATACTCCGCCGCCTCACGCTGCTCTTCATTCAAAGAGATTTCATGCGGTCGGACGGTCGTCTCAGCCGGATCGCCTTTGAGGAAGAAATCGAAGAGCGCTTCGGCAAGCTGAATCTTCACTATTTCTTCGGACGCCCCCCACTTTGCGGCAAGGTTGGAAGCCGTGGCGGTCGGATCTTGCAGCCAGTCGGCAAAGACCAGATCGGCGGGACAGACGAACTCTTTGGCGAAGGCGTTGGCCTCCACCTCTTCAGCGTCTTTAGGGCTATAACGGGCGATCGCTCCCGCCCCGTCGCTGGTGGCGAATTTGGAATCGCGTAGCGGGTTCGGAATTGCATGCGGCCCGATATGCCGTTGATGAATCTCGAGGTGTCCGACCTCGTGCGCGAAGACAAAAAGTTTTTCGATTGGCTTATCGTTAAGGTCCTTGTCGTACCTGAGTTCTCCTTTTTGGGGTAGAACCTCGGCCTTGCTCTCCCGCATCGCGTCGGCGCTGAGCGCGCGGGACGTCATTTTGTGTTTTTCTCGTAAGTACTGCTCGAGTCTTGCCTGCAGCCCTTCCGGTTGAACCTCAAGGATTGTTCTCAGCTCTCTCCCGCGCCGGCGCGCCAACTCAAATTTTCTCATCAGAATTTTCCTTTTCCGCCAAAGCCAGCCAATAATCCTTTTCACTCTTCTTCAGCTTTGATTGTTTAATCATCTCGACAAAACTTGGCACGCCTAGCGGGTAAGATGAGATTCTAAGCGCGGCGACTTTTTGCGCCGTGTGCCCGCCGCGGCTCGCGACCCACCTCAGTCTGTTCTTGCCTAGACCATATCTGATTGAGAAGCGGTCCAAAATCTCCTCTACTACTGGCACGGGCGTGTAAACGTAGTGGTCTTCGAAATAGACCATGACCACGTCCGGAATCTCATTTTCTTCGGTAATCTGCTCCGAAGAGAGTCCGGTGTGATCCCTCAACATTCCCATCAGATCGGAATTATCATCGTCAATGTCTTTCACAAGGTCATCCGGTGTTGACTTCCCGGCGGCGTTTTCTGATTGGATCGCTGTTACGCCGCTCTCCTGCTGTGTTGTTTTCGCGAGGCGTTTGGACTGCTCAAAACCTTCGGCCTTTAACCATTGTTTTGTTCGCTCGATTGACTCCGCCGCAGCGCTCGGCGAAGGTGGGTCGCCCAACTCCCCGTCAATCAGTAGCGCGAAGAAATCGTGAAGGTCGTCCTTGAACTGCGGGAACTGAGCGGCAAGTTGATCTGTTAATCGGTAGTCTCGTTGCTCGACCCAGGCCGTCTCGATGCGGGCGTAGAGCTCTTCCAAGGCGATCCGCTGCAGAGCGATTACGCCGATGTCGGCGTTCAGGGCTTGCCAGTGCAAGCCGTCGCCCGAAGGCGATATTTCCACTTGCGCTGACTCATCAGCCGAACCCTGGGCCAACTCTTCGACGGTTGAAGGCGAAAAGCAGAAAATTTCGCCATTTTGCAAGTGGACAACAATCAAGCCGTTTTCGCGGTCATAGCGAGCTGATTGAGCGCGCGGTTGGGCGGCGCCGGCAGCTTCCGCCGACCGCCTAGCTTTTTCAAATTGCTCGTCGAACGTTTTGTTATCCATAGATGTCTCTCCATTTCCCCAAGAGGAACAGGCGGTGTTCTTCCACGATCTCGACAGCGCGGCGAGCATCGGCGCGGTTCATCCACGCCTCCTTAATCTCCAGCGGTCCCATTTCACCACCTAAGTTAATGATGATCTCTTCGTTAGCTTTGATAACATGAACATGGGGCGGGTGATGATCGCGCGCGTATATCCTGATATCAAAACCACATTGCGACAGCACAGTGGGCATAAGACAGATGAGTCCCTCCTTCACCTTCCGCCGGTTACTTGCCTTGATAGCGTTTTCGCAGCCAGTCAAGATCCAGCTCTTTCTCTTTTTGAGCGATGAGCGCCGCGAAGAGCTTTGCCCGCACCTGCCTTAGCAGGCGGGAGATCCGAAACCGGTCAATTCCCAACTGCTCAGTCAACGGCGGCTTGCTTACTCCTGCGCGGCCCGACGAGATCGGTGACGGATCAGGACTGAACTGGTCTTCGGTGATCCGGCGCATCAAGGGGTCGCCGAATTCGGCGATCGTGCGCCGGATGAACTCTTCGAGCCATGGCAAGTTGCTCTCGCACATCGCCACGTGCCAGGAAATGTCATCACCGGACACCTCCAAAGGATCTTGTTCCTCACCAGACTCCTGATCGATCACAACCTCTACTCTCTCGCCCCTGATCTTTTCACCGCGCCTGCCATTGAGATTGCGCCAGCCGTCCTCGAAGCAATGCTTGCAGAACGTCACCCCGTTGGTCTCGGCGAAGCTGCCGCGCGCTGTCGGCAGGGTTCTGACAATCTCCCCGATCGCTTCTTGAAAGAGGTCCTCGTCGTCGTAGGCGTACTGTCCCCGTGCGACTCGTTGTCTTGCCAACTTGCGCACCACCAGCAAATATTGTTCGCGGTGCGGACTTGCAACGAGGCGTTCCAGTGTGGCGCGCGCCGCGCCTTCGACTCCGGCGAGTTGCCGGAAGGCTTTTGCCAGCACGGGCGCCGGTAATTCATCCGCCGTTGCGGTTTCGAGCAATTTCAGGTATTCGGGTGAATTAAGTGGCGGCAGCGTGGCGAAGATCACATCGAAAGAATTCGCCGTTGCTGCCGCCGACAATTGCGTTTTTTTCATTATTGCTCCTAATCTGTCTTACATCCTGATAGGCAGCCTCCCTTCTTAACCGAGGACAGTGACGGACAGGGAGTGGGTTATGTGCGGGAAAAATATTGGGCGCGCGGAAATTTTGGCCGAGTCCAATTGCTCGAAGATTCCAGGCGTGGCCACGATAAGGTCTCCCATTTTCTCCGGGATCGCGACTAACCTCCCTATTATCGGGTAAAACGCAACAAAGGAATCAAAAGTCCCACGACGTTTTGTGTAAGTACCATTCAGCCGGGTCTTTTAAGCCGACTTGATACCTCCTAAAAAACAGGGCTGATGGTAGAGTAAAAGTACGAAGAGAAAATCCGGCTAACCGGCTCAAAATCAGCGACTTTGAAAATTGCCATGGGACTTTTGGTTCCTTTGTTGCGTTTTGCCCGTAGTTTTGGCGAACGACAAGTTCTGTGTGCTTAAGTACTCTGGAAACGAAGTTTTTTGTGTGTTTTCCCTTGGGAAAACACACAAAAAACTTCGTTTCCAGAGTATTAAGCCACGACCCACTTACGTCGAAACCGTTTCTCTTCGGGAACACTTGCGGGTGGGGTGGCTAGTCCAAGACACGTTCGATCCTCACGGAGGACAACACGTGCGGCGATAAGCTCTTCGAGAACCAAGGCCACATCCCGAGTCGTCAAGTTCGCCATCTCTGCAATGGCGTCGATAGAGCGAGCCGTGCCAGCGCACGCTCGAAACACCGCGTGATGCCGCGCGCCGAACGTTGAGACGGTAGGCTCCTCTGAGTATCGCGAATCGCAGAACGTGATCCCTTCACCGTCAGTCGACCAGGCCAACTCAATGGTTCGCTTCGCTTGCGTCGTTTTCCAGTAGTCAATCTGCGCGGTCAACAATCCATATACTTGCCGAAGCGCCGACGAGTTGGCATAGGTTCGCTCGAAGTAGTAGGCGTAAGCATCGAGGTCGAACCCGGTGTCCGCTAAAAAGTCGGGGGAGAAGATCGCATCGTAGAGAATTGCGTGGGAGGCGATACGAATGCCGAAGCGTTCTGGATCCGCTTGTAGCGGCGCGAACCGTGTGATCTCAACTTCCTGCCGGCCGTGCGGCGGGTCCAAGTGATAGAGCAAAGGAATAACCGTCAACATGGCTTCGTATTCAGCCAACTCGTCGGTCGGAAAACCGAACAGAAAGTTGTAATGGATTCGTATTCCATTCATCTTGCCAAGTACCAATGTCTGGACGTTGCGGATCCCTGTGACTCCCTTGCACATCTTGGACAGAACGGAAGACGAGAACGATTCGATCCCAGGCTGACATTCGCCGAAACCTGCCGACCTCAGCAGGTTAAAATGGCCCGTAGTCAGGTTGGCCTTTATCTCGCATTCGAGGTGGTAAGGTTCCGGTTTCGCGGCAAGCTCCGGCAGGAGCGACTGAAAGTACGTGTAGGGTAGGATGTAATCCGAGAATCGGAAACTCCTAACGCCGTACCGCGAACTAAGTTCGTCGAGCATTGCAAGGGTGTTCTCCGGGGAGCGAGCGCGATACTGCATCGTTTCGTCATCGATCCCGCAAAAAACACAGTGGTGCCTCTGCCCCCACCAACACCCCCGTGAGGTTTCAACTGGAAGCGTGTCGAACTCAATCTCTACCTGATGAACACGGTTGAGTTCATCAAGATCGGCGAGGTAATCATCGAAAGATGGTACCGGGCTTTCGTCCATCGAAATCGGCCTGGCGCGAATTGGAATTGGTTCCCGAATTGCAATACGCAGGTTGCGAACATAGCGAGGGCCGACAAGTTCTGGTTCCCCCATGTCTCGCGTGAGAATGTTAGGAATCCCTGCCAACGGTCTTTGTCCCGCCGAGGCGCGGGCCAACTCAACAATGGCTGGCTCACCTTCTCCGAGACACACCGCATCGATCCATGGGAAACAGCGGAGTACCTCCCGGGCAACCGGTCCCTCTAGGCCGTAACCCCCCAGGGCAATCGTCACCGCAGGCAATCGCTCGCGTATCTTGCGTGCTAGGGCGATCGACGAGATCGTCTGGTCGAATAGACAGGTGAAACCTACCAAGGTGGGATTCTCCGCGACCACGAATTCCGCACACTCGTCGAGCCAACGGGGAAAGATGGTCCGTCGCGCTTCGATAAGTTTGCCGATGGCTTCGTCAGCGTCCTCCGATAATGAGAGAACCCCGATTTCCGACAACTCCGCGAGCCGCTCACGGATCAATCGATACTGAACGCCCGAAACATTGGGATCGAGGTCATGCGTGAACACGAAGTCGTTCAGAGCGTAAGCGTTCGCAAGGCCCACGTAGGTGCTAGCTCGGAGATACTGCAACAGGAACAGGTTTAGGTGACGCACCCGGACAGCGATCCCATCCCGTTCCAGGCAGACCTTGAGTACACCGAGTCCCAACGACGGCTCTCCGAGCGCTGCCCACGGCATACTCAGCAGTAGCGCCTGCGGTTCTTGAGAAGTCATGGCGCAGCCTCACAACTTCACTATGCCGGAACGGTCGATTACCGGTAATTCGACCTCACGAGACCACAGGACAATCACGATCGCGACGACGACTGCAACCGCCGCCGGCGACATTACCGTACCACCCGGCTGCGTTAGCCCGAAGTCACGTGTAGCAATGATGCGATCAAGTGCCTGCCGCGAGACCTTCACCTTGAGGCGCTCAGCGACGGCGGCGGGGTTGACGACCCAGTCAGCAATAAAACGCCCGTCTTGTATGACCTTTCGATAGAACTCGATGACCTCTTGATCGACCGGATTCTCGACCTTAGCTTTTTCCGGGTTGAAAGCGAGTAGAGACCCCTCCACTTCCGGCGTCAGGCTGACGCCGATCTTCTTTGCCGCCGCTTGCGGATCCCGCGCGACCGTGAACACGTCAAGCTTGCGCTCGGCGGCCTGCTGCAGGAAAGCAACAGCCGGGGCATTGAGGACGCCGCGCGAGACTAGGTCCGCGACGGTCTTGCGAGGGTCCACTGGCCATGGAAACGGGATTGGCGGTTTTCCGGTCGATCCGCAGGTGAACCCACCGTCCTCATCCTGGTAAATCAATCCATTGTCGGCGTCAATTTCGCCCGTTAGGACTTCAAGTTGAGTCAGCACAGCCCCCGAGAGCTTGGTGATTACCCCTCCCAGCAATCGGGTACTCTCTTTCTCCGGCATGAGACGCCCGGCGCGGGCTAACGCGCTGAGCGCCCGTAATTGATATCGGAGGGCGGGGTCAAATGGCGGAATCGGCTCGACGCCATTCGGCGTGATGCGAATTCCACCCCCATCCCCACCCCCGAACAAGATTACCTTTGCCATGATAATTTTTCTCCTTGTGGTTTATTGGCCTCAGTTTCTTATTGGGACTCTGCAGCGGTGGCATGGTCGCGTCAGAGTCAGAGGTGGATCATGAATTCCACTGAGAAAAGGTCATAAAAAGAAAAAGCAATGCCGAGACGGCAAAAATACTACGCCTGTGCGAATGGGCAGTCAATCTTTTTCGGATGACCGGATCAGTGACTGTAGAGATCAAATGAATTCTTCAAAGCAGACTGAGATTGCGATGTTAGCTCGGCTTTACCCGAGACTGTCGCGTTGACTTCCTGATTTTATCAAATGCCCCGGTTGTGTTGCAAAAAATAAGTTGAGACACAAAAACGCTGAACGTTACTTCAGTTCAGGCAGCAACCTCGAAGAGATTGGCCACGAATCTAACTTGTCCTTGAATGTCGCCTTTCCCGATCCCTTCAACCTGGCCCTTTCTGATCATGTTCATGACCTCGTAACCGCTGATGGTCCGCCGCGCCGTTTTGAAACTGAAGAAGCCGAGTCCGGGATTGACTCGGCGTTTTGTAGGGTAGGCCGCCAGCGAGTTGTCCTAGTGGATACTTTTCTGTCGGCCCCCCTCCGAACGATGCGTGACCGTTTCCGTGTCACATCGCTCTCCAGTGATCTATGCCGTTAACTTTCGTTCTCGGATGATACTCAATATGGTTTCGGCATTTCGCATCTCGCGTACCTCTCCATCTTGACTATCAGATCACCTGTTCCCCTTCGCCATGTACGAGGCTTTCCCTCGCTCGGACTACTATGGGAACTCCGTCACCATAGGACTCTCGTCCCGTAGGCGATCCCGCGTTCCGTTGTGATTGAACGTATCTAGTGTGACTTAGGCGCCCCATTCATCCCCTTCAATGAACTCGCTGTTCATCGTCTGTCAGGCGGAGATTACACATCACATTCATATATGGTGTGTTCCTGACAGTATCGCTCTTAGACGCTGTAGCGATAGATGCCACCTTCCACCACTGGAGATTGGGATTCAGGCAATTCAGCTTTCGCCAATATCACACGGGTCTTGCAGGACTTCACTTTCAGCGTCTTCCAGTGATCCCCGCTTTTCCAACATGCTCTTTTCCCCTACAACTTTCGCCTTCAGGTAAGTTGGATGGCCCAGAAGTATCTCTCCGAACTCCTCCTGACTGTGTCAGGAATTCAACCACGCGTTACGCGGCGCACATAAATCGGTGATCCTGCTCAACTATGTTATTGAGATATTTGCATTGGCGTAATTGAGAGGCGATAGACAGGGCTCCTTCCTCCTTCAATTCTTCGATCGCGGGTGGGTAGGCTTTGTTCTGATCGACGTTGATAACCCGCGGAGATGAATGCTGCGGAAGCTTGAGCATTTTGCGGAAGAAGCGTTTGGCGGCCCTCGTGTCTCTTTTTGCGCTCAACATGAAGTCAATTGTTTGGCCGGTGGAATCAACCGCGCGGTAGAGGTAGCGCCATTGACCTTTGATTTTGACGTAGGTTTCATCGACTCGGTAGGAGTCATTAGTTGGCCGCAGATGAGGGCGTGATCTTTTATCCAATTCCGGCGCATATCGCTGTACCCACCGGTAGATCGTCGTATGATCGACTGTGAGGTTGCGCTCCTCCATCATTTCTTCGAGATCGCGATAACTGAGTGCGTTTTCTGACGGATCGTGAACGCGAAAATTATTGATCGTGAACACCGGAATTATTGATCGTGAACACCGGAATTATTGATCGTGAACGCCATTATTGTGATCGTGAACACCTGACC
>Ga0187894_10004984_pt1 | contig 13883 bp, 10 predicted proteins | sample GBC1701081metaG_FD_136650 | JGI IMG/M metagenome (GOLD analysis project Ga0187894, IMG submission 136650) | White microbial mat communities from a lava cave in the Kipuka Kanohina Cave System on the Island of Hawaii, USA - GBC170108-1 metaG ...
GCGATTAAGCAGTGTGATTGAAGTTGTATGAAGTACAAAAATAATATTCTCGAACTCATTGGCGATACTCCTCTAGTTAAACTCAATAAGCTTACGCGCGGGATGAAACCGCTGGTGCTGGCCAAGATCGAATCGCTCAATCCGGGCGGCAGCGTCAAAGACCGCATCGGTCAGGCGATGATCGATCGCGCTGAACACCTGGGGGAACTCAAACCGGGCGGGACTGTTGTCGAGGCGACAAGCGGAAACACAGGAATCGGCCTCGCGCTGACTTGCGCGGTCAGAGGCTATCGCTGCGTTTTCGTGATGACGGACAAATGCAGTCAGGAGAAGGTTCGTTATCTGAAAGCTCTCGGCGCGGACGTGATCGTCGTTTCATCGGCGGCCAAACCCGATTCGCCGGAACATTACGTGGCCACGGCGCGCCGCATCGCCAGCGAAATGCCGAACGCGATCTTGACCAACCAATACGCCAATCCCGCCAACCCCGAAATTCACTATCGCACGACGGGGCCTGAAATTTGGGAAGCGACCGAAGGCCGGATCACGCATTTCGTCGCGGGACTGGGCACGGGCGGCACGATCAGCGGCGCGAGCCGTTTCCTGAAAGAGAAGAATCCGAACATCAGAATTATCGGAGCCGATCCATACGGTTCGGTTTTCAAGACCTTTAAAGAGACGGGCAGGCTTATGGGCGCAAACCCTTATCTTGTCGAAGGGATCGGGCAGGAGCTGATTCCCGAAAACGTTCACTTGAAATATGTGGATCAGATTATCAACGTGACCGACCGCGATTCGTTCAACACGGCCCGCCGGCTGGGGCGCGAGGAGGGGATCTTCTGCGGCGGCAGCTCGGGCACAATCGCCTGGGCCGCGTTGAAAGTCGCCGAGAGCCTGACTGAAAGCGACATAGTGGTTTTTATCGTTTGCGACACCGGCGAGCGCTATCTATCGAAATTCCTCTCGGACGAATGGATGAAGGAGAAGCGGCTATTGGGCGAAGAGCGGATGACGCTCGGATTGCTCAACGAATTGAAGATGAATGCGGGCAGACCTCGTCTGGTTTCCGTCGCGCCTGAAACCACGGTTGGGGAAGCGTTGGATCTGATGAATTCGCACGGACTGTCGCAAGTACCCGTGATCGAGGACGGCAAATCAGTCGGCAGCGTCCGCGACAATCGCGTGATGGGACAGTTGCTGGATAACCGCGAGCTGCTGCAGGCGCCGGTAACAAAAGTGATGGACGCGCCGTTCCCCGTCGTCAATGAAAACGTGGAGGTCGCGCGAGCAAAGCAATACCTGAAAGCCTCTCCAGCCGTGCTGGTTGAAGAATACGGCAGAATCGTCGGGATCGTCACGCGGCACGATGTGCTCGATATTCAAGCCTGATTACAAGCGCGGATCGCCGGGTCAGGAATGCGAAGGTCTAATTTTCCTAAACAGCAGCGCGTTCCACAGCAACTGCCGCCGCGTTTTCGACATAATCAACATAATCACAGCCGCCACCAGATACAAACCGCAGAAAATGTAACGGATATTTTCCTGCGGCATCATCAACTGCGCGGTAAACAGGATCAGCAGCAACATCGCTTCCCACAGCGTGAAACGGAAATCGGAAATCACAACCGCGGCGAACAGGGATTGCGCCGAAGTCAGCAACAGTTCTTCTTTCTGCCGCGCATCCAGGATCATCGGCTCCAGCCCGCCTATGGCCAGCCCGCCCGCAGCCAGCCCATAAGCCAGCGGGATCGCGCCAACCAACAGCGTCCATTGATTGACCTTCGACGAGATCAGCGCGCCCATGCCGACCGAACCTTTGCCTTTGAGCGCGAACAACAAAGCGATCATCGCTTCCGGCGATTCCGAAGCCAGCGGCGCCAGCCACTGCACGAGCAAAAACTCGTTCACACCATAAGCCTTGCCGGTCGCTTTTAGCCCTTCGGCGAACGGCTCCGCCGAGTACCAGATCGCAAAGCCCGCGAAGGCGAACATCAGCAGGACGGCCAGCCGCCGGGCGTTATTGCCGAGCATGCGGTCAATCTCCGCGGCGATCCCCTCCAACTCTACATCATGTTTTTCGCTGCGCGCGGCGCGGCCCGCGTAATAGAAAAACATCGCAAAGAGCACGATCGCATCAACCCACGACAGCGTGCCTTTCAACGGAATCACCAGTGAATAGATAGTCGCCAACAATAACAGACTGATTTCGAGCCCCTGCGAATCGTCCAGCTCAATCTCCTTCCGATGATGTTTGAAGTAATAGACGATTGCGATGAGCGCCCAGCCAACGCCGATCAGGATACGATTGGCGCCGGTCATATTTGCTATCGCCAGCCCTTCATTCGATTTGGCTAGCCCTTCGGTCCAGGCGTAAAACAGACCGATGGCGTATTCCGGCAGCACGCTGATCAGCGCGAGAGTGATCAATGCCAGCGAGCGCGGGATATCGCGTTCGGAAAGCTCGGCGCCCCAGCCCAGCAGAAACGCCGCGCCCATGATCGCCACGCCGGAAAATAGAGATACCAGCGCCGGATTGAGAGAGTGCGCTTTGCCTGTCAGTTCCAGAAAAAGCCATGGTAGAGGAACAACGACGGAAAGAATCAGAGGAAGGTATTTTTTCATTCGTGTATTTGCCGGAAAAAGGCGGCGGGTCAGGCGCCGATTATCTTGACGATCACGCGTTTGCGTCGCTGCCCATCGAATTCGGCGTAATAGACCTGTTGCCAGGTTCCCAGATCGAGCCGTCCGTTGGTGATGGGCAACAACACTTGGTGATGCATGAGAAGGTTTTTTAAATGCGCGTCTCCATTATCTTCCCCCGTAAGGTGGTGGCGATAATCGGGACGCGTTGGCGCAAGCCGCTCCAGCCATTCGTCAATGTCTTCGATCAACCCCTCTTCGGCGTCGTTGACGTAAACGGCGGCTGTGATATGCATCGCGGAAACCAGAACGAGTCCCTCTTTGATTGCGCTATCCACGACAGCGCTGGCGATTTCATTGGTGATGTTAATGTAATCGCGGCGTTTCTCAGTCTGGAAGATTAAGTACTTCGTATAAGCTTTCACTTCGTTTTATCCTCACAGGAAGAAGAGAATACGATTGCTGCCAGTGACTCTTATACGGTTTGGCTTCCGGTTGTCAAACAATGGGCCGGGAATTTGAAGTGGCCTCAATTTGACGAAATGAAGGAGCGCTCAGCAGCCAACAGTCGCTGACGACCTTGCGGGGAAGGCCAAAGCAAATGTAACCGCGTTACCTGGGCGCGCGTCTAAAGCGGAGTATCATTCTCGATAGGCTCGATAGGCTCGATAGGCGCCATTGCCGCGCGCGAAGCTGAACCATCTATCCAAAACACTCACGGAGGCCTGCTTATGAACCGCTCCATCTCTCGCCGGACGAAGAGAGCCCTTAGGCATCTAGCTCTGTTCGCTCTGTTATTTTCCCTCTGCGCCAATCCCGCGTTGGCGCAGGGCGCGAACAAAACCGCGCCAAAGGCTCAAGCAACGCCGCAAGCTCAATCGCAGCCGGTTGACAAGGAATACACCGAGTCAATCATCAAGAACACGACCGACAAGATGTTCCTGACCGAGCTTGTGGATCATCTGCCGGCTTCGGACAAAGTTCCGACTCCGGCCAAAGTCCTGGGCTATCCGGCGGGCACGCCGAACAAGCTGACCTACACCACAGATCAGTATCGCTACTACCGCGAACTCGAAAAAGCCACGCCGCGCGTCAAGGTCTTCACCGCGCCCGAAAAGAGCGAGTTGGGCAGAGAGCAGTTGCTGGTCGTGGTAGGCGATGAAGCCAGCATCGCCAATCTGGCGAAATACAAAGAGATTACCGCGAAGCTCGGTGACCCGCGCCGCCTTAACGAGGAGGAAGCGAAGCGGCTGATTGGCGAGGGCAAAGCGATCTACTGGGCTTCGGGATCGATCCATTCGCCCGAAACCGGCAGTCCCGAGATGCTGATGGAGATGGCTTACCGGCTGGCTGTCGAAGAGTCGCCGTTCATCCAGGCGATCCGCAAGAACGTGATCGTGATGATCACGCCGACGCTGGAAGTGGACGGGCGCGATATGATGGTCGATTTGTACAACTGGCGAAAGGCCAACGAGGGCAAACGCGCGCCGAGCCTGTTGTACTGGGGCAAATACGTGGCGCACGACAACAACCGCGATTCGATGGGCATGGCGCTGGCCCTGACGCGCAACCAGATGGCCACGTTCCTCGAATATCATCCGACGGTCTTGCACGACCTGCATGAATCGGTTCCTTTCCTCTACACCTCGACCGGCACCGGGCCTTATAACGCGTGGCTCGATCCGATTGTGATCGATGAATGGCATGCGCTGGCTTATCACGAAGTCGAAGAGATGACCAAACGCGGCGTGCCCGGCGTGTGGACTCACGGTTTTTACGACGGCTGGGCGCCGAACTACATGTTTTACGTCGCCAACGGTCACAACTCGATCGGGCGGTTTTACGAGACCTTCGGCAACGGAGGCGCCGACACACAGGATCGCGTAGTCGCTCAGCAATCGAATCGCGATTGGTTCCGTCCCAATCCGCCGCTCCCCAGAGTGAAATGGTCAATCCGCAACAACGTCAACATGCAGCAGAGCGCGATCCTGCTGGCGATGAATTACGTTTCGAACAACAAGGATCGCTTCCTCAACAATTTTTACCTGAAGAGCAAACGGTCGGTGGCCAAGGCCCGCACGGAAGGCCCCGCGGCATGGGTGCTGCCCGCTGACGAACCGCGTCCGAATGAAGCCGCCGATCTGGTCAATCTTCTGAAGATGCAGGGCTGCGAAGTTCACAAGGCCGACAAGGAGATTGAAACGAAGGAAGGCAAATTCCTCGCCGGCAGCTACGTGGTGCGGATGGATCAACCGTATTCGCGCATGGCCGACATGTTGCTCGATACGCAGTATTACAACGTCAACGATCCTCGGCCTTACGACGATACTGGCTGGACGCTCGGGCCGCTGCGCAATGTCAAAACTGTGCGAGTCAAAGACGAAAACATACTCGGCGCGCCGATGACGCTGATCAACGGGATGGCCAAAGTGACCGGCAATATAGCCGGCGCGGGCAAGGCCGGTTACGTCATCAACCACAACGCCGAGAGCGCGCTGGCGCAGCTTCGGTTTCGTTTGAAAGACGTGAAGATTGCCACGGCCGAAGACACTTTCAAGATCGGCGAGCGATCCTTCAATGCCGGATCATTCATCGTCAAGAGCGAAGGCAATCCCGGCGATCTGGACGCGCGACTGAAAAAGGAAGCGGCAGACCTGGGCATCACCGCTCATGCCGTGGACAAGCTGCCCGAAGTCGCGCAGCACCCATTGGCTGTTCCGCGCATCGCTCTGGTTCACACGTGGACGAACACACAGAACGAAGGCTGGTATCGGATCGAATTCGACCGCCTTGGCATTCCCTACGATTACATCTCGGATCACGTCATTCGCAATACGGCGAATCTGCGCGAGAAATACGACGTGATCATCTGGGGGCCGGTCGGAGGCTCGGCGCAGGCGCTCGTGCGCGGCGTGCCGAAACGCGGCGATAACGATCCGCCGATCCCGTGGAAGAAATCCGACCTGACGCCGAATATGGGGCAATCGCCAGACACGAGCGACGACATACGCGGCGGGATGGGCATCATGGGCGTGGCCAATCTGCAACGTTTCATCGAATCGGGCGGGCTGTTCGTCACCATCGGCGGCAACGCTTCGATCCCAATCGATTTCGGAATCACCGAAGGCGTTTCAATTCAGGAGTCTCGGCAATTGATGGCCCGGGGCTCGATCTTCAACGTCACATTCGCCGACCGCAAGAGTCCGATCTCTTACGGCTACGACGAGAAGCTCGCGGTTTATTTCAATCAGGCGCCGTTGTTTCAAACCGGCGGCCTCGGCGGGCTTGGGTTCGGTGGCGGTGGTGGTGGCGGCGCGAACCCGTTCGGCCAGCAGCAAGGGCGCGCGTCAGGCCGAGGCGGCGTGAACGATCCTGATGTTATACAAGGCCGCAGGCCATTACCTCCGCAGCCTCCCGCTCCTCCGAGCGAAGACGGAATCCCGGCGGAGTTCCGCACGCAGCTTGCCGGGCAATTGCCCCCTCCCGAAATGCGCCCGCGAGTCGTTCTGCGATTCGCCTCTGACGAAAAGAGCCTGCTGATAAGCGGAATGTTGGCTGGCGCCGCGGAGTTGACCGGTAAGCCCGCGGTGATTGACGTGCCCGTGGGCAAAGGCCACGTCGTGATGTTCGCCAACAATCCGATGTGGCGGCATCAAACGCACGGCAGCTTCTCGCTGCTTTTCAACGCGGCGTTGAACTTCGATCATCTGCACGTTGGAAGAGCTGCGCCGAGAAGAGCTAATCAGCCTCAGGCCGGGCAAAGTGATGAAGGCGATCAATAATCGTGGGGTTGTCGATTGATCTAATGACGGGGCGGCTCGCTTGAGCCGCCCGATTTATTTTTCCCGTCGATTTTTTAGGCTTTCGGCATTTATCAAAGGGAAGAATTTACCTCTGCTTATTCCAGAGCCAAATCCCCACGTAGCCGCGCAAAGTCCGCGCGGAAACGCCGCTCCATTTCGGCGCGCGACGCTTCAGGCAACAAACATGCGCGCACGGCGTTGATCGCCAACTGCTCGATGGTTTCGGCTCCGCAACCCAGAATTTGCGCGGCACGGAGGTATTCGTCGGTCAACGTTGTGTTGAACATCGGCGGATCATCGGAATTGATCGTGACGTAGAGACCTTCATCGAGCAGGCGCGGCAACGGATGTTCGGCCAATGATGGAGCGACTCCGAGACAGACGTTGCTGGTCGGACAGACTTCGAGCGGGATCTGGAGGTCGCGCAATTCGGCCACCAACTCAGGGTCTTCCAAACAGCGCACACCGTGGCCGATGCGTTGCGCCTTCAACGTTCGCAGCGCTCCCCAAATGCTCTCAGGCCCGGCAGTCTCGCCCGCGTGTGGGACGGCGGGCAACCCTGCGTCGCGCGCGCGGTCAAAAGCCTCCTGAAAGAGTTCCGGCTGATGCCCGGCTTCCATCCCGCCCAACCCCAGCGCCATAACTCCGCTCTCCATTCCGCTGATCGCCCAATCGGCCACCGTCAGGCCGTGTTCGAACGGGCGCACGTTGCGGACGATGTCGAAAACCCAGCCGACGCTCACGCCCAGATCGCGCGCCGCCCACTCGCGCGCCCGGCTGAGCGCGGCGAGTTGATCTTCAAACGGGATGCGCTTGTTCGTGCTGTAATGGGTGAAAGGCGTGAAGGTGGCCTCGCTGTGCATTACGCGCTGCGCCGCCTGCCCGCGCAGGAACTCACGCGCGATGAATTCGATGTCTTCCGGCGCGCAGATGCAGGCTGAGATCGCCAGGTAGATTTCGACAAAATTCGGGAAGTCGGTGAATTTGTACCATTGCCGCAAACCTTCGACTGTCGTGTATGGGAGCGTCACGTTGTTGCGCTCGGCGAGCAGAAGCAAGGTCTCCGGCTGAATCGAGCCTTCCAGGTGAACGTGCAGTTCGACCTTCGGCATACGGCGGATGAATGTATGAAGAGACATAGGAATGGGAGCGGGCGGTCACAGGTATTTGATGAACATCACTTCGTTGCGCCGCTCGTTGTAAACCAACTCGTCGACGAGTTGATCGGTCATCAGGATGCCGAAGCCGCCCGCGCGCAACCCCTTTTCGTCGCGCACTGAGATGTGGCGAAACGGGTCACCCGCCGGATTGTTGACCGCCGCGTGTTCAAGCTCGCTAGGGTTGAACCCTTCGCCCGGGTCCTTGATCCAGTAAATGATCGCGTGTTTGAGCAGGACGCAGAGGACTTCGACATATTTCGTCGGATCGAGTTTGCCGCCGTGTTCGATGGCGTTGTTGAGCATCTCGCGGAAGGCGTAAGCGATCGCTTCGCGTGTATCTTCAGGCAGGTCGGCTTTGAGCTGTGTGAGCAGCTTCTGCAGGATCGGAACCGCGGCCAGATCGCACGGCACGCGCAGTTGCACCCAGTGCGGTTTGGCCGAAATGACTTCGATCTCAGGCGCCGAATTCTCCTCGAACACGGCGCTGACCGCGGCGCGGATGTCGGCGACGCTGAAGGGTTTGACCAGAAAATCGCAGACTTTTTTGCGTAAAGCGCCGAGGACGGCTTCGGGCGTTCCGAAGGCGGTGATCATGATGGCTTTCAATTCGGGATGGCTGCCGCGCGCGCGTTCCAGAAATTCAAGTCCGTCCATTCCCGGCATCACGTAGTCAATGATCGCAAGGTCGATCTTTTCATGCGCGAGCAACTCCATGCCTGTCTTGCCGTCGGTCGCGTGCAACAACGAATGACCTTCTCTGGCAAGCGCGCCTTCAATCACTTGATGTAAAGCTGGATCATCGTCAACTACGAGGATCTTGCCCATTGACTACCTCTCGTGTCCAAGCGTTTCACGAACCGAATCAAAATCACTATGCCAATCAACCCGAATCACAACCAATCGCAGCCATTATGCATTCAGCATCTCTGTTTGGCCAGAGAGACCAATCTGGCGATAATGCGCGCGTGTAGTTCCCTCGTGGAATATTACGATGCGATCCGGAAATCCGTTCGCGTCACAATCTTAGGACAAGGACAAAATTATGGCCGACAAACGAAAAGCATTTTCGCTCGAACCGCCCGAACGCCCGCTGCCGGCGGCGCTGCTCTTTCTGCGGCATGCGCGCTTCCGATTGCTCGAAGACTACTTCGTCAAAATCAACACGGCGCTGGAGGCATTGGACGACGAACAGGTCTGGCGCCGCCCGAACGAATCGAGCAACAGCATAGGCAACTTGCTCCTGCACCTGTCGGGCAATGTCCGCCAGTGGATTATCTCCGGCGTGGGTGGCGCAGAGGACGCGCGCGACCGCCCGCGAGAATTCGCCGCTCGCGGGCAGATCGGCAAAAATGAGTTGCTCAATCTGCTGAAGACCACGCTCGATGAGACCGATGCGGTTCTGGCCAGAGTCGAAATCGAGTGCTCCGACTCAGGCTCGGACGCTCCTCTCCAGCGCGGTTGCAGGCCTCAGGCTTATGAATCGACCGTGCTCGACGCCGTCTTCCATGTCGTCGAGCATTTCAGCTACCACACCGGCCAGATAATTTTCGCCGCCAAATGGCTGGCCGAAGGGCAGGTGAGTTTTTACGACGACCGGCGGTTGAACCTTGAAAAGTAGACGGATGCGTGGCTTGCCTTAGCCACATCAATCGCGTACATTTACGGCCTTGCTCCCGTAGCTCAGGTGGATAGAGCATCTGCCTTCAAACATAGGAGCCTGTGCGGAGAATAGTAATTCGCACAGTGGAGGGTGCTATATCGGTGGAACTCTAAAGAGGTCTGTTGGCCTCCATGACAATACCGAGGAAACCTTGTGAAGTTGCCGGAGATCTTTTGATGTGGAAAAACTTCAGGTCACATCATACCAAGGACAAAGGCGACTTAGGGGTAGCCAAAGCTTACTGCGATCTGGTTGAGAAGGGTTACTTGGTTTTATTCCCTTCAACAGAACACGCTCCGTTTGATTTGGTGGCTTACGATGGAAGTGGTTTCGTAAGAATACAAGTCAAATATAGGAGCGCTATAAAAGGGGTTCTTCAAGTAAACTTGATTAACTGGTGGGCGGACAAAAATGGGTCTCACGGTAGGCGAGTTGATAAGAGTCAGGTTGATGTTTTCTGTGTTTACTGTCCGGACACGGATAAGTGCTATTACCTTAAAGCAGAAGACATGAACTCTTGTATGACTCTTAGAATAAAAGCTACCAAAAATAATCAGTCCAAAAACGTCAGGTTCGCGGACGATTACACAGGGGTTCCGTAGAGGCCATACGCACCCAGGCTGAAACGCCTAAGATATGGTCCAGACCACAACTCGTATGAGGCCAGGGAAACCTGGAGTGGTAGGCTAAGCAGGGGGTCGCAGGTTCGAGTCCTGCCGGGAGTATCGGAAAAACAAGCGGCGCCGGGCATCACGATGATGCCCGTTCTGCTTTACCGCCTCTTCTAATCCGCAATCGCGAAAAACACGATCAACCATCTATTTTGAATGCCTGAAGGTACTCGATGAGATTCATCATCCACGGAGCAGGAGCTGTCGGCAGCCTTATTGGCGGCCGTTTGGCCGAAAGCGGCGCGGAGGTTGTTTTAATCGCCAGAGACGCTCACACCGCGGCGATCAATCGAGATGGGCTCCTCATCAAATCGCGCGACGGCGACCGCGTGGTCAAAAACCTGTGCGCCGTCACCCGCCCCCATGACATTCCTCCGCGCATCGGCGACGTTCTCATCCTCACGGTCAAATCGTCGCAAACCGCCGTCTCGGTTCAATCGCTGCGCGAAGCGTTTCCCGAAGACACCACGGTCGTATGCATGCAGAACGGCGTCCGCAACGAGGAAATGGCTGCGCGGCGATTTCTGCGCGTTTACGGCGGAATGCTCGGAATCAGCGCGACATTTCTGGAACCCGGCCGGATCGCGCACACTCGCGGCAAATTGCTTTCAATCGGCAATTATCCGCTGGGTTGCGACGCCTTGGGAGCGCAAATCGCCGGGCAGTTCGAAAAGGCTGGATTCAAGACGACGACACACGAATCGATCATGGCCGTCAAATGGAGCAAGCTGATCCTGAATCTGAACAACGCCACGCTCGCCATCATCGATAAACACCTGCAACTCAGCCTGGTCACGCCCGCAATCAGCAATTTTATTGCTGACGTTCAGGAAGAGGGATTGCACGCTCTGGATGTGGCGGGCATTTCGCTCGAAGACCCCAACAATCCCTACGATATGAAGAAATATCTGGCCGAATTACGCGGCGTGGCGGAAGACTCCGAAAAGATTCGCGCGGAGGCGAATTCGCCGGTGGAGTTTCGCACCTATCCTTCGACGTGGATGGACCTGAAACTGAAGCGTGGCGAGACCGAGACGGGGTATTTCAACGGTGAGATCATCCTGCTGGGGGAAAAATACAACATCCCGACCCCCTACAATTCCACTCTGTTTAACATCGTCGAAACGATGGCGGCGAGTGGCGCGGAACCCGGGCTTCACACAATCGAAGAGCTTGTCAATTTGATTGAGCAGAGACGGCTGAAATTCTACGACCAGTGATTGGCGAAAAAAAGCAAGAGAGAGTTCCCCACGAACCCTCTCCTGCCTTGGGACGCCATCGCCACCGTCGAAACAACAATGACACCTGTCTGTGATGAGAGGGAGCGCAGGCCGGTTTCAGAAGCCTGCTTTCCACATCACCACACCATGCGGTGACGTCCTCAACGAATAAATGTTCCGATGAGGGGCAATTCTTACCAGCAGACCGCAATTTACCGTTTTCGGCCTGACCTGGCTATACGTAGTTCCACGTGATTTCGATGAGGACGGGAAAATTCGAGGAGAGGACTTCTGACAATTATTCGTTGGAAAGGCCGCGCAACGCTTCTATCAACTCTTTCTCCATCTCAGGCATGACGGTCCGCAAGTCCAGGACGATTTGATCTTCAACAATGCGAACGATGACGGGAGGCGAATTGCGCCGCAGTCTCTTTTCGATCTCGTCCGCGCCCATCCGCGCGCTGGCGACGCAGATCAACGTCGTCGGCAGTTGCGTTTCAGGAGCCGAGCCTCCTCCTATGACCGAGTGGCCATCCATCACTTTAAAATGCAAGGGCAATTTGAAGCGTAGGGCTCCGATCGATCGGGCGCGGCGAACAAAGGAGCGGGCGCGGCGCGTGATTGTCTCTTTGGTTGTGTGGAGCGCGGCGAGAGCCGGTATCTCCTCGATTGCGCGTCCGCTGAGGTAAGAGTTTATTGTCGCCTCGAGCGCGGCATAGATCAGCTTGTCTACGCGCAGCGCACGCATCAACGGATTGGACTTGATGCGTTTGATCGCCTCGGCTTCTCCCAAAATGATTCCGGCTTGCGGACCTCCCAGCAGTTTGTCGCCACTGAAACTCACCACTGAACATCCGGCTTTGTATGCTGCCTTGATCGAATGCGCGACTGTCGGCTCATCGTGAACGCCGATCGGGTTCAGATCAACCAGGCATCCGCTGCCCAGATCTTCAAACAGCGGCAGGTTGCGTTCGCGCGCAAGATTGGCGAGGTCTTCGAGCGCCGGCTTCTCGGTGAATCCGATGATGCGGTAATTCGACGGATGCGCGCGCAGAATAACGCGGGTGTGCTCGTTGATCGCGCGCTCGTAATCACTCAACCGAGTGCGATTGGTCGTGCCGACTTCGCGAATGCGCGCGCCTGACTTCGCAATCACGTCGGGGATGCGGAACGAGCCGCCGATTTCGATTAATTCACCGCGAGAGACAATGACCTCGCCGCCTTCGGCCAAGGTGTTGAGTGTGATCAACACGGCCGCCGCGCAGTTGTTGACCACGGCGGCGGCCTCGCACCCGGTAATTTCGCGCATCATCGCCTCAAACCCCGATCCTCGTTTTCCTCGGTGTCCCGTCTCCAAATTGTATTCGAGGTTGCAGTAACCGGCGGCGACTTCGTTGATGACTTCTAGGGCGCAGCGGCTCAAGGGAGCGCGGCCCAGGTTCGTGTGCAACACAACGCCTGTCGCATTGATCACGCGTTGGGTCCGCGATTGCCGCCGCAAATCGAATCGCGCGTTCAATCGCCGCTCTATCTCGCCAACGAGTTTCTCCGAATCGGCCGGCGCGGACGCGGCGCCGTTAACCCCTTCTCCGTTCTTATGGATGATTTCCTGTCTGAGATCGGCGATGACTTCGCGCAAGCGGTCGCGCACTGTGTCGCGCCCGGCTGTGGCGATCAAATCCCGCAAACCATCGAGGCGCAGCAATTGGTCGATTGAAGGCAGATGGCGTAAAACGTTTTTGGGTATACCAGCCATAGTGTGAAGATAGTTCATCCCGCACGGCGCTACCAAACGGCGAGAGAGGCAAGCGCTCCGGACGCCGTCATTTTTGCTTGTACTCGGCCAGCGCTTCCGAAGTCGCTTCAAGCACTCGTTCGTGGATCGTCCCGTTGGTCGCTACGATGCCGTGCAGATTGCGAATCTGAGGCCGGTTGTATCTCATCGGCTCGCCTTCCAGGTCGGTGATCACGCCGCCGGCTTCGCGCAAAATCGCTTCGGGGCCGCAGGTGTCCCATTGGTTGGTGCGCCCGCTGGTGTGGACGTAGAGATGCGCGCGGCCCTCGGCGATCAGGCCGAATTTCAGCCCTACGCTGCCGTGTTGAATGAGCCTGGTCACGCCCAGTTTTTCGCAGACGCGATCGACTTTCTGGCTATGGTGCGAACGGCTCACCGCCATAATCATTTGTGACGGATCGCTTATGGGCGCGACGCGCAGCCGTTTGGTCGACCACTTTTCCTCTACGAACGCGCCGGCGCCGGGCGCGGCGTAATACATTCGATCCACCGACGGGTGGTAAACCACGCCGAGCTTCGCTTCGCCTTCAATCGCCAGTCCGATCATTACGGCGAATTCGCCTATGCGTTCGATAAATTGTTTTGTGCCGTCCATCGGATCAACCATCCAGACGCGGTCTTTCTCCAAACGCGCATGGTCATCGGGAAACTCTTCGGACAAAACGGCGTCGGCGGGAAAACGGCGATTCAGTTCGCGCACCAGCATTTCGTTCGCCGCGTGATCGGCGGCGGTCACCGGATCGTCGTGGCCTTTCCATTGCACCTTCGTCCCGCTCTCGTAAAACTCAAGCAGGATGCGCCCCGCGTCGCGCGCCAACTCCCTGGCGACTTCCAATTCTTTTTCCATAACTTCCTTTGTTCACTTTCTTTCGTTCGATTTAAGACCTAGCTTACACCGGACTGGCCGAAATTTGACAAGGCTGAAGGCGATTCC
>Ga0187894_10004985_pt1 | contig 13881 bp, 15 predicted proteins | sample GBC1701081metaG_FD_136650 | JGI IMG/M metagenome (GOLD analysis project Ga0187894, IMG submission 136650) | White microbial mat communities from a lava cave in the Kipuka Kanohina Cave System on the Island of Hawaii, USA - GBC170108-1 metaG ...
CTGCGGATCGCCCGAGTACTGCCGCACTGCCTGGCCGTGGGCCACGAGACAGTAGTAGCAGCGGTTGGCGCTCGACACGACGACGGCGATCATCTCGCGCTCGAGCTTGCTGAGGCCCGAGTCGCCCAGCATCAGCTCGTTGTACATGGCGATGAAGGTGCGGGCCTTCTTCGGGTTCTGTGACACTGCCCGAATAACGTTAGGCACCATGCCGAGCTTCTCGACGCACTTGGCCCAGTACTTCTTCAGATCTTCCTCGGTCGGCTCGGTGACATCGATGTCGAGCTTCCACAGGCGGTCGGGCTGGGGCATGGGTCTCTCCTGTCGGCGGGGTGTCGGTTAGCGATGGGGCCGCAGCGACGGCTTCCAGGCGTGGATCATGTCGAGCACGATCTTCATCCTGGTGTCGAGGCCGGCGGCGCGCACCGCGATGGCGGGACCGGCGCCGGGCACGCTCGACAGGTTGTCGTCCAGGTTCCACATCGAGACGCGTGCCTTGGCGAAGTGCTCGAGATCGACACCGATCTGCAGCGACGGCCTGATGCCGCGTACGCGCGCCCATTGGATGACATCCCACGGCACCAGCAGGTCGCGGCCGAAGCCCAGGCGGATGCCGTCGCGATCGATCACGACCTGCGGTCGGCGCTCGCGAAAGCGCAGGACCGAGCGCACGACATAGTAGAGGATCGCGGCCGCGCTCAATCCGATCAGCCACGACGGGCGCTGGCCGACCTGGGCCTCGCCCATCAGCGCCGCGGCGGCGTAGATCCCCGTGATCACCAGCAGCGCCATGCCGATGGCGGCCAGGGTCATGTGAAAGGTCTGGCTGTGGCGCACTTCCAGGCGGCGGGGTCGAGCGGCCATCGGCGCTCAGCCGCCGCATTGCGCGCGATGGCGCAGCAGGTGATCGGCCAGCACGCAGGCGATCATGGCCTCGGCCACCGGCGTGGCGCGCAGGCCCACGCAAGGGTCATGACGGCCCTTGGTGCGCAGGTCGATCTCCTTGCCGAAACGATCGACGCTCTTCACCGGTGTCAGGATCGAGCTGGTCGGCTTCACCGCCATGCGCGCCACGATGTCCTGTCCGGTTGAGATGCCGCCCAGGACGCCACCGGCGTGGTTGCTGAGGAAGGCGACCTTGCCGTCCTGCATGCGCATCTCGTCGGCATTCTCTTCGCCCGACAGCGCCGCCGCGGCAAAGCCGTCGCCGATCTCGACGCCCTTGACGGCGTTGATGCTCATCAGGGCGCGGGCGATGTCGCTGTCGAGCTTGTCGTAGATCGGCGCACCCAGTCCGACCGGCACGCCGCTGGCGGTCACCTCGATGATGGCGCCGACCGAGGAGCCGGCCTTGCGCACCGAGTCGAGGAAGCCCTCCCAGCGCTGCGCCGCCTGGCGGTCGGGGCACCAGAAGGGGTTGTCGGCGACCGCGCTCCAATCCCAGTTGGCGCGATCGATCGTGTGCGGGCCGACCTGTACCACGGCGCCGCGGATGGTAACGCCATCGCCCAGCACCTTGCGCGCGATGGCGCCGGCGGCGACCCGCACTGCGGTCTCGCGCGCCGACTGACGGCCGCCGCCGCGGTAGTCGCGCACACCGTACTTGGCGAGATAGGTGTAGTCGGCATGGCCGGGGCGGAACTGGTCCTTGACCTCGCCGTAGTCGCGCGAACGCTGGTCGACATTCTCGATGAGCATCGAGATCGGGGTGCCCGTGGTCACGCCCTCGAAAACGCCGGACAGGATCTTGACGGTGTCCGGTTCCTGGCGCTGGGTGACGAAACGCGAGGTGCCCGGCCGGCGCTTGTCGAGCCAGACCTGGATATCGGCCTCGGTCAGCGGGATGCGTGGCGGCGCGCCGTCGACGACGCAGCCGATCGCCGGACCGTGGCTCTCGCCCCAGCTGGTGAAGCGGAACAGGTGACCGAATGTGTTGCCGGCCATGGCCGGGCTGCCTGCCTAGTCGTCGTCGAATGTTGCCAGCAGCTCCGACAGCTGCTTGGCGGAACTGGTCTTGATCATGCCCACGACATGATAGCCGGCATCGACGTGCATGACCTCGCCGGTGACGCCGGCGCCCAGATCGGAGAGCAGGAACAGGCCGGCATTGCCCACTTCATCGGTAGTGACGTTGCGTTTCAGTGGCGAGTTCAGCTCGTTCCATTTCAGGATGTAGCGGCCATCGCCGATGCCGGCGAAGGCCAGCGTCTTGATCGGCCCGGCCGAAATCGCGTTGACCCGGATGCCCTGGTCGCCGAGATCGGCCGCCAGGTAGCGCACGCTGGCCTCCAGCGCCGCCTTGGCCACGCCCATCACGTTGTAGTGCGGCATGACGCGCTCGGCACCGTAGTAGGTGAGCGTGAGCAGCGAACCGCCGGCCTTCATCAGGGGCACCGCGCGCTGGGAGACGGCCGTGAACGAGTAGCAGCTGACGTTCATGGTCAGGGCGAAATTGTCGGGTGTCGTATTCAGATACTTGCCCTTGAGCTCGTCCTTGTTCGAGAAGGCGATGGCGTGGACCAGGAAGTCCAGCTGGCCCCAGCGCTGCTCGACGGCGGCGAAGACGGCGTCCATGCTGGCCGCATCGGTCACGTCGCACGGCATGACAAAATCGCAGTCGATGGACTGCGCCAGCGGCTTGACCCGCTTGCCCAGCGCGTCCCCCTGGAAGGTGAAGGCGAGTTCCGCACCCTGGGCGTGGACGGCCTGGGCGATACCCCAGGCGATCGAGCGATCGTTGGCGACGCCCATGATCAGGCCCTTTTTGCCTTCCATCAGTCGTGCGGAGGCTGCCATTCGGAATGCTCGCTATTTCAACATGTTGCCCGCGCCTTGTAGCCGGGCGCTGCAAGCGGGGCAAGGGCTAGTGGTTAGGCACACTGAGGACAATCCATGGCTGGTATTGCCGCACCCTTGCAGCCATATTCCGGCCCATGAGTGAGCCTGGTACGGACCCCTTCGACAGCTTCGCCACCTGGTTCCAGGAAGCGGAGAAAAGCGAGCCCAACGACCCCAACGCCGTGGCGGTGGCCAGCGTCGGCCCTGACGGCATGCCGTCGCTGCGCATGGTGCTGCTGAAGGGCTGGGACCGGAACGGCTTCGTGTTCTACACCAACCATGAGAGCCGCAAGGGCACGCAGCTTTTGGCGCACCCCAAGGCGGCATTGTTGTTCCATTGGAAGTCGCTGCGCCGCCAGGTGCGGGTCGAGGGCCCGGTGGAGCCGACAACGGCCGAGGAAGCGGACGCCTACTTCGCGACCCGGCCGCTGGGCAGCCAGGTCGGTGCCTGGGCCTCGGCCCAGTCGCGGCCGCTCGAGAGCCGCTTTGCGCTCGAGAAGCAGGTCGCCCTTTACACGGCGAAATTCGCCCTCGGCAAGGTGCCGCGGCCGCCGCACTGGTCCGGCTTCCGCGTTCGGCCGATCCTGTTCGAGTTCTGGCGCGACATGCCCTTCCGGCTGCATGATCGCACCGTCTTCACGCGCGCCACCCCGGCGAATACCGCGTGGAAGACTGAGAAGCTCTACCCGTAGGAGCGCCTGATGCCGAGCGACCGTCTGGCAACCAACGCGTTGCCAGCGGACGGTACAGCGACTGCAAGCGCGTCGCGCTCGCGGCTGCTGCGGCTGGCGACCTGGGCCTCCATCGCGGTCGCCTGCATCCTGATCGTCGCCAAGCTGCTGGCATGGCTGGCCACCGGATCGGTGGCGATGCTGTCATCCCTGGTCGATTCGGCGCTCGACCTGCTGGCCTCCGGCATCGCCTGGTTCGCGGTGCGCCAGGCGCTGACGCCGGCCGACCGCGAGCACCGCTTCGGCCATGGCAAGGCCGAGGCGCTGGCGGCCTTCGCGCAGGCCGGGTTCATCATCGCGTCGGCCCTGGGGCTGGCCCTCGCTGCCGGTGACCGATTCATGCATCCGCAGGCGGTGACGCGCGAGGAGGTGGGCTTGGCCGTGACGGCGCTGGCGATTGTGCTGACCGTAGGCCTGGTCGCCTTCCAGCGCCATGTCGTGCGGCGCACGGGCTCGATGGCCGTGGGTGCTGATTCGCTGCACTACCTGGGCGACCTGATGTCGAACGTGACGGTGATCGTGATCCTGCTGCTGTCGGCGCGGTTCGACGTGCCATGGCTGGATGCCGCCGGCGCGATCCTCATTGCGTTCTATCTGCTGTTCGGCGTGCGCACCTTGCTGCAGCGGTCCCTGGATGTCCTGATGGACCATGAACTGCCGGAGGACCAGCGCGAGCGCATCAAGGCGATCGTGCGAGCGCATCCGGCGGTGCGCGATCTGCACGACCTGCGCACGCGAACTTCGGGCACGACTCGGTTCATTCAGATGCATGTCGAGCTCGACCCGCAGACCAGCCTGGTCGGCGCCCATCGGAAGGGCGACGAGATCGAAGCGGCGATCCGGCGCGATTTCCCCGATGCCGAGATCATCCTGCATCTCGACCCCCACGGCTTCGATGACGGTGTTCATCCGGGCGCGCCAGCCGAGCGCGCAGGAAATCGATGAACAATCGCACCTTGGCCGGCGGATAACGGGTGGCAGGATAGACCGTGTGCACGCCGCCCTCGGGGAGACCCCATGACGGCAGCAGCGGCACCAGCCGGCAGCTGCGTGAGGCCGATTCAGCGGTGGGCGGGCAGGTTCTCCGGGTGCCGTGGCTTGCCGTATCGCTCCAGATAGGCAGGTGCGCCGACCGGGATTTGCCGGAAGCTGCGCAAGCGAACCGCGCGGGCGCGAATCGCGCAGCCAGCCGGTACGGATGGCGAGATCGAAGCGCGCCGACCAGATCGACAATCTGATCGGTCGCGACGAAGTCGATCATCAGGTTGGGGTTCTGCGCCATGAAGCCGGTCAGCAACGGCGCGATCACGGTGCCGCCGAAGTCGATCGAGGCTGTGATCCGCAATGTGCCGGCGGGCGTCTCGCCGCCGGAGCCGACACGCGCCACCGCAGCCTCGGTCTCCTGCAGGATGCGGATGCAGTCGGCATGGAAGGCAGCGCCCGCCGGCACGACGCGACGCGTCGTGCGCAAGAGCAGGGTGGCGCCGAGTTCCGCCTCCAGCCGGCTGACGTGCTGTCATCGCCTTGGTCAGGCCCAATCGCCGCGCCGCCGCCGTTGACCGCGGGCATCCACACTCCATTGTTCAGCATCAGTATGTAGTAAGTTGCTGAATGGAGCGCGTTTGTCGGATCAATCGCGGTAGGCAATATCACCGCCCCTTGCGGAGAAGGTGCCATGAACAAGATCGCCATCGCTCTCATTGCCGGTGCTCTGGCGCTCGTCGCCCAGTCAGCCGTCGCGGCCGACCCCCGGCAGATGGAAGAGAACAAGAAGGTCGTGCTCGATTTCTACGAGAAAGGCCTTAACAAGAAGGACTTCGAGGCGGCCTCGGTCCACTTTGGTCCGCGCTATACCCAGCACAACCCCAATGCCGGCGACGGGCCTGAAGGCTTCAAGAATTTCCTGGCTTTCCTGCGCGACAAGGTCCCGAACTCGCGCAGTGAGATCAAGCGCGTGTTCGCCGACGGCGACTACGTCATCCTGCACGTGCATGCCGTGCGCGCGCCCGGCGAGCGCGGCGTGGCGATCATCGACATCTTCAAGCTCGAGAACGGCAAGATCGTCGAGCACTGGGATGTCGCCCAGCCCATCCCGGAAAAGGCGGCCAACACCAACGGCATGTTCTAGCGCCGCCCGTGGCTATGGAGCGGCACGGCGCGGATTGTTCCCGCCGCGAAAGAGGTCGATCACTTCAGACGCATGAAGCGCCCACAGGATGGCCAGCGGCTGGAACAACAGGCGGACCCAGTAGTACCACGCCACGGTCGGCAACCCGTCAACCACAACGCCATGGACGGCGTTACGGATGTTCGCCGGAAAGACGCAGACGAAATAGACCGCCAGCATGATGCCGGCCAGGCGTCGGGTGCGCGGCATCAGCAAACCGATCGCGCCGGCGATTTCACATAGGCCGGTCAGCAGCACGACCGCGGCGGGAAACGGTACGGCCTGCGGCATCATGGGCAGGTAGCGCCCCGGCGTCACCAGATGGTCGATACCGGCAAAGATCAGGGCCACGGCCAGTCCCCAGCGCATGCGCGCCCGCCAGTCCGCGAGGCCGCCAACGCCGACCTTGTCGAGAAGAGCCGCGAGCAGAGTGATGGTTGCGATCATTCCGAAGAACAGCATTGCCGGGATCCTTGCTGGTGTCAGGCCGGTTCGACAATGTTGACAGTGACTACATGAGCTAAAGTTGTCAATGACAACATTGGGCAGGTCAATGGCGTATCATCAGTGCGCTCTCGGCAAAGATTGCGGGCAGGAACGTGACGTGAAGGGTAGGGGCCGGCGAGGCCGGTTCGGTGTCAGGCCACGAACTGCTTGAACAGCTGGCGCAGATCCTGGGTTTCCTGCGGCGTGATCTCGCCGTCGAGCACCCGTGTTTCCCAGCCCCGCAGTTCCTTCTTCACGTGATTGGGCGTGCGTGGGCTGAGCAGAAGCATGAAGAACTGCTCGTAGGGCGACAGGTCGCGTTCGCGGCGCATGCCCATCGGACCCGGGCCCATCGGACCCTGGCCCGATGTGGCCATGGGACCATCGCCAACCAGGGACACGACCGGAGCGCTGCGCCGGGCCGGCAGTTCATTGCGCAGCACGTCATCCCAGGTGAAGCCGGCATCGTGTATCATCGCGGTTGCCAGCCGGGCTGCCGCCAGGGCCTCGCCGGCATGCTCACTGCCAAGGACATCGAGAACCTTGGCCAGAGTCGCCCGGTTGAACTGGGCCATCTTGGGACCCCCTGCCGGATCCGAAGGGGACGGATGATCGGCATTTTTGGGACGCGATACACAATATGGGTCTATTGCCAGACCCGACACGCAAAATATGGATTTTACAGGGACTTGGCAAGCAAGCTGTTTGTGTGGCTTGAAGAGGCCGGCCTGGGGACCGTGGGGGGAAAGACAACCTGATGTCTGTGCGTACATCTCCGGTGACGGCGGTCAACGCGTTGCCGCCCTATCTTTTCGGCCTGGGGGCCTGGTTTTGCGTCCTTCGGCATTGGCATGGTGATGGTGCAGTGGATCGTCGCCGAGATCCTGCATCAGCCGGCCGATCGGCTGGGCATCGTGCAGATGTGCCTGATGGGGCCATCGATCCTGTTCATGTTGTGGGGTGGTGCCGTCGCTGACCACAGCGACACGCGACGGCAGCTCCTGATCTGCCACGGACTGGCGGCCTTGCCATCGCTCGGCCTGGCAATTCTGGTGATCACCGGTGACCTTAGCCTGGGCGCCATGATCGTCTATGGCCTCGCCACTGGCACCATCAGCGCCTTTGCCATTCCCGCCCGCGACGGATTGCTGGCGCGCGTGACATCACTGCCGCTGCCGCAGGCGGTGGCCATGGCGACCGGCGCGCAGTTCCTGTTCCAGTTGATTGGCATAGCGCTGGCCATCGGCGCCGATGCCATCGGTGCGATCCCTCTCTTGCTGCTGCAGGCGGGGATCATGCTGGCAGGTGGCATCGCCGTGTCACGCCTGCCACCGCAGCCGCCCGTCGCCCGCGCCCACGGCGCACCAGTCGGGTTGGCGATGCTGTGGGACGGCGTGCGCGTCGTACGTGACTCGCCGCAGATCTGGCCGGTGATCTTTCTGCTGATCGCCGTCGGACTTTTTTATGTTGCCACTTTCATGGTCGTGCTGCCGATCGCGGTGCGCGATATCTATGGTGGCGGATCAGCACGCCTGGCGCTGGTGAATCTCGTGTTCTGGTGCGGCACCATCGCGGCCAGCTTTGCCATGATGCGACTGGGTGCCGCCATGCGCCGCCGCGGCCGGGCCATCATCTGCGCACTGTGCGCCGGCGTCGTGGTGTTGTTCGCCATCGCCACCTTGCCGTCGTTTCCAGTGCTGCTGGCGCTGATCTTCTGCTGGGGAACGGGCGCCGGCGTGACCATGACCCAGGGCCGCACCATCGTGCAGGTGGCGACACCGGCCAGTCACCGCAGCCGGGTCCTGGCGCTGTTCCAGCTCGGCTTCATGGGCGGCGCTCCGATCGGGGCGCCGATCATCGGCGCCATCGCGCGATCCTGGAGCCTGTCGACGGCGATGTGGGCTGCCTGCGCCGGCATGGTGTGCGTCATCGTACTGGTTGTGGCACTGTCGACGATCTGGCGTCAGGAGCTGCACGTCGCCGACGGATGATCGCCGCCGGAAGCACGGAGACATGGCCATGCGACTCTGCGTATTCGGTGCCGGCGCGATTGGCGGGCACATGGCAGCGCGGCTGTCGTCCGCCGGCCATCAGGTTTGCGTGGTGGCACGTGGCGCCAACCTGGCCGCGATGCGGGACAAGGGCATCACGCTGCGGGCCGGTGATCGGGTGATCCATGGCCCTGTGCGCGCCAGCGACAATCCTGCCGATCTCGGTCCGCAGGACGCGGTGTTGGTTACCGCCAAGGCGACCGCTCTGTCGCCGGCAGCCGATGCAATCGGTGCCTTGTTGGGTGCCGATACGCCCGTGGTGTTCGTGCAGAACGGCATTCCCTGGTGGTACGGGCTGCGATTGACGCGCAACCGTCCGGGGCCGCCTGACCTTTCCGCGCTTGATCCCGGCGCCAGGCTGCTCCGTGCCATCGGCGACGCGCGTACGGTGGGCGGCGTTGTCTATTCTTCCAACGAAGTCGTGGCGCCGGGAGTCATTGTGAACCACACGCCGCAGCGCAATATCCTTGTCGTCGGCGAGATCGACGACCAGCCGTCGTCACGTGTCAGGGCGTTGCGCACGGCGCTCGTCGATGCCGGCGTCGCGTCGCCGGACAGCGATGATATCCGCACCAACGTCTGGCAGAAGCTGCTGCGCAACATGTCGCGCTCGACCCTGTGTTGCCTGGTCGGCGAGACGATGCGCGATTCACTGGGCAAGAGCGCAGCCCTGCGCGAGATCGCCAAGCAAGGCACGCGCGAAGGGCTCGCGATCGCCGCGCGGCACGGCATCACCTTCGACTATGACATCGAGGCCGACTTCGCGCCCGGCAGCCTCTTTCCATCGCACAAGCCGTCGATTCTGCAAGACTATGAGCTGGGCCGGCCGATGGAAGTCGAGGCTCTGCTGAAAGCGCCGCTGGCCTTTGCGCGCGCCGCGCAGGTGCCGACACCCACCCTCGATACGCTGGTGGCGCTGATTGCGCATCGCGCGGCGGCCAAGGGTCTCTACGCCGCCTCATTCACAGCTCCGTGAGTGATTGCCCCGGTGTACTAATTTTCCGACCGACGTGTTTTCCGCATCATCGTGGGATTGTCAGAATTTCATTTCAGAACAGCAATCTCCCCAGCGCTATCCAACAAGAACCTGAGGTTATTTCGTTCCGGTTACGGATGAAAAAACCGGAGTTAGCGGAATAAATTCAGTCAAGCAGAACATTCGTGAAAGTGAATCATCATGGTATGTTTCCGTTCGATAAAGTTATTGCAGTAAGAAGCGCATTTCAATTGCATCCAATAAAGGGGTGCCATCATGCAAACGAACATCCGGGGAACCTTGATATCGGTGGCAGCACCGGTATTTCTCGCCGACATGGATCACACGAGGGCGCGCTTGCGTCTTCATGTGCGCCGTGGTGTCGATGTGGCGGAGGTGCGGACGCGGGCCCAGGCGGCTCTCGATCGGGCCGGCCAGCCGGTCGAAGTGATCATCCGGTCGCACAATCTGCGCAACCTTTGCTTATCCGCGCTCTCTTGAGCACTGGCTCGACCGCTTTCAGCTGGGCGAAGTCATTCACGATCCAACGATGATCGTATCGCGCGCCCGTACGCTGTTGTCGGCGGCAAAGGCTTGTCGCGATGCGATGGGGGCACAGGCGCGCGGTATCTTCTTCGATCCCAGCCGGCGCACGCTGATTGTCCTGGTCAGAGGGGGCAAGAACGGCCTGGCGCTGTCGACCCGTGATTGGGTCAGGAGCGTTGTGGATGAAGCTTGGGCCGACGATGCGATAGCATCTTCGTCCAGCGTGGCGGTGCAGGTGGTCGCCAGCCTGCCGAAGGGTGATTTGGTGCCGGTGGATGCCGGGTCGGCGTCGATCATGCGCCGGCTCAGCAGCGGGGTCCGCCGTTGGCTGGCGCCGATCGCTCTGGTGCTGGCGGCCGCCGCCGCCGCCGCGCCGGCCGCGGCCAAAGTCGACAGCCGCCAGCCGCTGCCCTCGGCAAGCGGCGCTCAGGTTTCGACCAACTTCGGCGTCCTCTCCGGTCTCTCGGTCTTTACCGAGGGCCGGCGTCGACACGACCTGGATATGTTCGGGTCGAGCGGACTGAACACATTCTTCGGCAATTCTGTTTCTCGCGGGCAAGCCGTCCGGGTGGCGCAGAACACGATCCGACGGGCTGACATCCCGGACCTTGCCTCGGCGGGCAACAGTCCGGGCTCCTGAGTTTTTTTAAGTAGCGAACAGGGCTGCGGTGCACCACGCGCGGTGCGCGATGGAGTCTTGCGACCAAAACAAGCCAGAGACTGGCCTTCAGCACGTGCGGCACGACGAATGTCCAAGACCTTTTGCGCGCTACCTTTTCAACACCTCTGCGTCGGACCGGAGGGGACAGCGCGGGTTTGCTGCGTCGCTCATGACATGGTGAGCGAGCATGGCGCACCGATGTCGCTCAATCTCCACACCATGGACGAGATCTGGAACTCGGCCTATATGCGCAACGTCCGCCGTGGCATGTTGAAAGGTGAGCGCATCTCGGCATGTGAAGTGTGCTACGAAAGCGAGGCGGCCAGCGGCCAGAGTTATCGGACGCACACGGGCCTGGAGCCTGTCTCGGGCTACCGGCAAACACCGGCGCTGATGGGCAAATACGGTGCCACCGCAGGCTATCGCGTCGAGCAGCGGCCGCGCTTCATCAAGCTTGAGATCAGCAATCTGTGCAATCTCAAGTGCCGCATGTGCTACGGCGCGGCCAGCTCGCAGATCGAGCGCGACCCGGCCCATAGCCGCTGGAGCGGTGGCGTCGAGCCGCTGCATGCGATCTGGCGCGGACAGACCGCGCGGCTTGGCCCCGAGCCGCGGATCGGGGTGCGGGTTTCGGGCCTGTACCCGCACGAATACTACGACAACATCGTGCGTTGCTGGACGGATGGGCGGGCGATCTTCAACGTGCCACTGCAGGTCGGCACGCACCTGGACAGCCTGGAGATCGCGTTCCACCACGCCGGCATCAAGGGCCAACGGTATCAGGTGATCGTCAACGGTCGCCCGCTTGCCAAGGGCATCCTGCAGAACGCCGCTGCGCCCGTTGTCATTGACCTCAATGGCATCGATGGCGGCCGTGAACTGGTTGTCGAGATCCTGAGCAACAAGATCATCGAAAACGCTGGCGATCCTGAACGCGGCGTTCCCCTCAGTGCCATCGTCCTGCACCGGCATGTACAGGAGACGCCGGCAAACGATACGAACCGCCCGCAGTTGATATCTCCGCGGCCAGGTGTCGAAGGACCCTGGTACATGGACGACCACAAGGTCTTCGATGACGTCCTGAAATCGGTCGACACGCTGGAGCGGCTGTACATTACCGGCGGTGAGCCGCTGATCAACGAGCGGGTCGCCGAGATCCTGGAGTACCTGGTCGATACGGGTGCGGCCAGCCGCATACACCTCGAACTGTCGACCAACTGCACCAGCGTTGATGCGCGCTATATCGAGCGCATCAAGAAGTTCCGCCGCGTCGAACTGCTGCTCAGCCTCGATGCCGTCGGCAGTACCTACGAGTATATCCGATATCCCGCGCGCTGGAGCGTGGTGGACGCCAACGTGCGCAAGCTGAAATACGAGCACGGCCTGGTGTGCAAAGTGCCGCCGGTCGTGCAGGTCTACAATATCCTCGGCCTGGTCGATCTCTATCGCTACTGCGATGCGATGGACTTCGAAGTGACGATGAACATCCTGCACATGCCCGACCGACTGGCGATCCATCACCTGCCGCCGCGCGTCAGAAAAGTCGCCGCCGCCCGGCTCATGGACTACCACGATTCCGACTGCCGCCCCTTTAGCAAGCCATCGGTGCTGTCGCTGGCGCGCTACCTGGACGGCCTGGATACCCCTTTCGATCGCGCCGTCGTGCACGAACTCATGCTGTTCACCAACGATCTCGATGCGACGCGGGGACAGAGCTTCCGCAACACGCATGCCGAGCTCGTGCAGCTTCTGGCCGAAGACGGATTTGAATGGACGGACGAAACACGCTTCGCGACGGGCGACCGCAAAATGCGGTCGGCGCGCGAACGTGACTATGCCTGGTTGTGACCGATTCGAAGGATCGTGGGGAAACAGTCAGCTGACGCGGCGCTCCGAAGACGCTGACCAACGATGACGGAAGAACCGATGCGTGTGCTGATTTGCTACGACCAGGACGTGCCGTCCGAGCTCATTCGTGACGCCCTGACGGTGGGCAAGGCCCTGACGGAGAACGGCCACACGGTCGTCTACGTCGTCGGTGATCCCGTCACTTTCGTCGACTACGCCGGGAGCTGGACTCCCAACGAACTGCATCAGGCCCCGGTGCTGCATGCACCGCCGCATCTGGTCATGAAGCGGGCGCCGATCGACGGTTTCGCCGACCAGATGGCGTCGGCGGGATACGATGACAAGCAGACCCTGATCACGCTGACGTCTGTGTGGCATCGGCAGCTCGATATGCTGAAGCCGGACGTCATCGTCGGGCTGTCCACGCCGGTGCTGTGGCTTGTCGGGCCGTCTCATGCGCCGACAGTCGCGCTGGGCAACGGTTTGACGCTGCCGCCCGTGCTGGGCACATCGTTCCCGCGTTTGTCCGTGGATTCCGCGCCTCTGGCCGACGAGGAACTGATGCTGGCCAACGCGAATGCGACGTTGGCTCGTTTCGGACGTCCGTCGCTTGCCGCACTCTCTGACGTTATCGCGGGATGCACGTCGATCCTCTACGGCTTGCCGGCGTTCGATCCGTACCTGCAGTTGCGTCGGACCGTGACGACCGGCCTGCTGGGCGAGCAGTCCTCGCCAGCGGTTCCGCCGACGGAGCAACGCCTGGCGGTATGTCTCGATGTCCACTGCCCGGGTATCGAGATGATCATCCTGGCAGTGACCGGTTTTGATCAGATCCCTCTCGACATTTATGTCAGCGGCGCTACGCCCAGCATGCGGCGCTTCCTCGAACAACAGCCGCACATCACTGTCTGGAACGAGCATGCTGCTTTGTTGGAGCAGGCCACCAGGGCCACGGCATTGGTGCACCATGGTGTGCAGGATGTGGCGCAGCGCTGCATTTGCCTGGGGCGCCCTCAGCTCATGATTCCGTGGACACGCGAACAGGAGATTCTCAACTACATGGTCGGTTGGATGGCATTCTCGTGGATGAAATCACCGACGGTACCGATCGAGGAGATGGCAGGGACGTTCCGCGACCTGCTGCGCGACTCGTCGCTTGGTGTCGCGGCCCAGCACCATGCCCGGCAACTCGCCAACGCCAACATACCCGACGCACTGCCTGATATCGTCGAACGAATCGAGAGCCTGGCACGGCCGCCCGAATCTGTCCGGCAGGTGGCGACGCCTTTTGCTTCAAAGGTACTCACCATCGCGTCGTGATGTCATGTCCGCTGGCCGCCCGCTGGTAACAGCACTCATCAACACCTACAACTACGGCAGGTACCTGCCGTTTGCCATCAACAGTGTGCTGAACCAGACATATCTCAATATCGAGATCATCGTGGTCGACGACGGTTCGACAGACCACACACCCGAGGTCCTCGCACAGTATGGCGACAGGATCCGCGTCATTCGCACCGAGAATGGTGGCCAAGGCCATACGTTCAACGTCGGTATCCCGCAGGCGCGCGGCGAAC
>Ga0187894_10004986_pt1 | contig 13880 bp, 9 predicted proteins | sample GBC1701081metaG_FD_136650 | JGI IMG/M metagenome (GOLD analysis project Ga0187894, IMG submission 136650) | White microbial mat communities from a lava cave in the Kipuka Kanohina Cave System on the Island of Hawaii, USA - GBC170108-1 metaG ...
GCGAGCAGCGTCAAGTCCGCGCCGCGGGTCAACCGCGGCTCACCCCAACGCAGCACCGCGAGCCCGCCGATGAAGCAGAAGCTCCACCGCTTCTCGCGGCAGAACGTTTCGACCTCGAGGGCGGCTTCGAAGACGGGGTTCACCCGCGAGCGCGGGCGAACAGTCGCTGCTGCTCGACCAGGCCCGTGGGCCGGTCGTCATCGGGAATCAGCACAACGAGCGACAGGAGCGCGTCAGCGGCGGCCAATGCCTCCTCGTCGGTGAGGTCGCGCAACTCGGCCTGCCGCACGGTTTCGAGCGCGACCGCGGCTGATCGCCACTGGCGCACGAGATCGCGCTCGGCCGCTGAAGCCAGTGTCACGACCACGAGACTACCGGGCCACGAATTTCCGATCTGCCGCCAGCGTGAAGCATCCGAACCTTCGGTGGCGACGTCGACGCTGCCGGGGTTGCCACCGAAGCGCGCCCGGGCAGATCGTCTTCAGCCCCTACGACGACCCGGCCTGCAACGGCGGAGATCCTCGCCGAGATGCTCGCCACGCCCCAGCACGTGATCGTGTCGACGTGGGCCGAGGCGCTCGCCGACGACTTCGCCCCCGCCGCCTCCGCGTGCCGGGTGCCGGTGCTGCGGATCGGGGCGGTGTTCCCGTGGGACGCGGAAAGGTTCCGCAGCCACATCCCCCAGCTCCACCGCCGAGGTCGCCGGCACCGGTCACTTCCCCCAGATCGAGGTGCCGGGACAGGTCAACGCCATGATCGAGCGGTTCGTCGATGTCGTGGTGGCTCCCCCGACCACGGCCGCCGTCGGGTAGCCCGGGTCGCTTCTGGTCAAGGGGGGCCTGCGCTGGTCGCCTCACCGGGGACGGGCAGCGCGGCGTCCCACAGCTCCTCGTCGAACCACGTGCGGGCCGCGTCGACGAAGTCGGGGTCGTCCACCGTGACGCTGGCGGCCAGGCTCGACCCCCGGCGACGGTCGGGCAGGGCGAGCAATACGAGGTGCTCGCCGATGATCACCTCCACCTGGGGCGGCGGTCCCGGGTAGCACCGCGTGTGCTCCGACGCCAGGCCGGCCTCGGCCGCCGACCCGTCGGAGCAGATCCGGCGGACCAGGCAGGTGGGGTCGGCGAGAACCTTGTCGGCCAGCGCCCGAACATGGTCGGGCGCCGGCGGCGACGGTGCGCGGTTCGCGCCGGTCGCCGGCCGCCACGTCCCGCTCTCGGCCAGCCGCACGCCGCCGCCGGGCGGGGTCTGCTCCACCACCATCACCGCCGCCCGGCTGACCCTCGCCGGCCCGATGCTGACCACGAAGTCGAGCCCCATCGACCGGCGACGACGCCGCGCCGTTCCGCCCGCGGCGCGAACCGGGCGCTCCAGCTCCCACAGGGCCAGGAGCTCGGTCGAGCTGGCCGACAGCGCCCGGGCCAGCGACCGCACGACGGCCGGGTTGGGCCACGGCCCGCCCTGCTTCCACGCGGCGCCCTCGATCCGGGACATGTAGCTGGGGCTGATCCCGGCACGGCGGGCGACCGCGGCCTGGCTCAGGCCGCGGTCGACCCGCGCCGCCCGGACCCTCGCCGCGAGGCCCGAACCCTGGAGGTCCCCGTCCATGGCCGGGATGGTGCCTGAGCACGGTCGCGCGCTTCTACGAGCGCGAACCGCGCGCGCCGGCCACAATGTTCCGCCTTGGCGAGATGGTCCGGGGGGCGGACAGAGTCGGTCTTCGCGCGGGCCCTATTGGAGGCCCGGGCACCGTTGCACCTGGGCTACCGGCTTTGGGTCCGGCTCCTGCAGCTCTTTCCCCTCTACGGCGCCGCCGGGCCGGGCAGCAGCGGCTGGTGGCGGACCGCTCTCGTGGGCTTCGCGGCCCTCGACATCGCCGTGTGGGCCGTCCTGCGCCGCTCGGCGCGCTTCGGGCTGTGGTGGCGCCTGCCCCTCGACGCCCTGGACATCGCCCTCTGGAGCCTTGCGCCGAACCCACCGACCTACGACACCGCCGCCCTGGTGGCGTTCCCGCTGGGCATGGAGGCCGGCGTGCGCCGCGGGCTGGCGGCAGCCGCCCTGGCCCCCGCCGCCCTCGCCGTGGTGGCGCCGATCCGGATGGCCGCCGGCGTCCCGGTCCGTCCCTTCACGCTGGCCTGGCTCTGGCTCGCCGCCGCCATGGGGTTCGCCATGCGGCGCTACTGCGACCGCGTGGCCCGGCGGGCCGAGCTGGACATGGCCCGGTCGGTGGCGGCGGAGGCCGGCCGGGCCGACCTGGCCGGCCAGCACGCGGTGGCCATGGGTGCCAGCTCGGTGGTCGACGCCATCGAGGGCCTCGTGCCGCTGCTCGGACCGCCGGCGGCCGGCTCCGCCCTCGACTCGCTGGCCGGCGGCTGGAAGGCCCAACTCGGTGAGGCGACCACGAGCAGCGCCACCTACCTCCAGGTGGCCCTGCTGCGCTGGGAACGTCGCCACAACCACCACCCCGACCTCGCCGGCATGGTGTCGGTGCGGGTGGCCGAGGGCGCGGGCACCACGCTGCTCACGCCCGGGCAGGAGCCGGCCCTGGGTGCCGTCCTCGACGGCCTGGCCCTGGCCGGCCCGGTCCACGTCAAGGTCACCGACCCCGATCCCGCCAGTCGCCAGCCGGGGACCCCGTTGCGCCTGGCGGTGGGTGGACATGGCGTCGTCGTCCCGGCCGACCCGGGCGGTCGCACGCGGCCGGTCGACCCGGCGCCCATGCTCTTCGTATTTGCCGCGATCCTGAGCGGTCGCGACGTCCTCCCGGCGGCGGGCGGCGTGCCCGCCTGGGCGGTGGCCACCGTCATGGGTGCCCTGCTCGGCGCCGCCGTCTGGGCCCACCGGCGGCTGCGCGACCGCAGTGGCATCCACGGCCGGATCCTGGTGGTGGCCGGTGTGCTCACGGTGGGCTGCGCCGGCCTCAGCGGAGCCACCCTGGCGTACCCCGTCGATATCTCCTCGGGAGCGAACGTGTACCCGGTCAGCGGCGCCGTCTACGCGCTGAGCCTGCTGGTCGGGCTCTACCGCGGGGAGCTGACCCGGCGGGCCTGGCTGTTCGCAGTTGCGTCGTTCGCCGCCGCCTACACGGCCCACTTCGTGCTGCGCCTGCCGGCCCCAATGCGCTGGCTCGATCTCCCGACCTTGCTGACGGCGAGCTTGGTCGTGGTCCCCACCGCGATGGGGTTCAGCCGGTCGATCGGCGCGGCCAACCGGGCTCAGGAGGTGCGGTGTGCGGCCGCCACCAGAGCCGCGGCCGAGAGGGCGTTCGACGCGGGGCGGGTCGCCGTGATCGACCTGGTGGGCCAGGCCCACCTCGAGGCGGTCGAGCAGCTGGCCCGGTCGGCGCCGGGGACCGATCCCGTACTGGTCGCCGTGGCCGGCGAGCGCCTGAAGGAGGTGGGACGACGCCTGGAGAACCTCAGTCGCGCCGGCGTGTCGCCGTCGTCGACGACAACGACCTGACCCGGCCCGGCTTCGTCGACGCCCTGCGGCAGTCGCCGGCCGTCGAGGTAGTCGCCGCCATGGACCACGATCAGGCCCTGGTCTGGCGCGAGCAGTGGACCGGCGTGGACGTCCTGGTGCTCGACGCGGCCGACGAGGCCCGGTCGGGCGATCAGTTCCCGGGCGTGGCCGTCGTGCGGGCCGTCCGAGACGCGGTGCCGGCCGGCGGACCGCTGGTGATCGTGGTGACCGGGCACTACCTGCATGACGGCCTGCGCCACCGCATGGCGGCCGCCGGCGCCGACTTCTACTACCTGCGGGCCGACCTGCGCCGGGCCGACGAGCTGCTCGACGTCGTGCTGCACCCCGAGCGCCACCGCCGCGGCGTCCCCGCGGTGCGCGACCGCGCCGGCGCACAGGCCGTAGGGGTGAGCGCCACCACCGACGTGGAGGCGGTGGTCGGGTGGATCGAGGCCGAGGGCATCGGCCCCGACATCGATCCCGATGCTCCCATCGGCCGGGCCGACCCCCGCTCCCGGCGTTGGCTCCGCGCCCGTCGAGCCGCCGCCGGCGCCGGCGGGCTCAAGCCCGTCAACATGACCACCGGCGACGCCCCCCAGGGCCACGACGTACCCTCCATCCGCCAGCTCGGCCGCCTGTGGTCCTGGGCCGCCCGAGTCAAGCGCCGCGACGACTGACCAGCCCGAGCACCGAACCGCGTAGGGAACTGGGGCGGAAAACGGGTGCCCGGCGCGCACAGAACGGCGCGGCCGAGCAGGCCGATGGCCACCATGGTAGGAACTAGCGACGAATCTCGGCTCCAGGAGGGTGACGCCATGGTGACAGTCCGGGTCCGGCGGCTGTCGGTGCTGGTTGCGGGCGTCGCGGGGCTGGCGCTGGCCGGTGCCGCCGCCGGCTTCGCCTGCACCGGCCAGGGCACCATCGGGCTCAGCCCGGCCCAGGGACCGGCCGGGGCCACCGTCCGGGTCGACGGCACCGGCTTCGGCGCCAACCCGGTCGACATCCGCTGGGGTTCCGCATCGGGCGCCGTGCTGGGCACGGCAACGAGCGGAACGTTCTCGGTGAACGTGACCGTCCCCCAGGCCGGCCCGGGCGTCTATTACATCCTCGCCGTGCCGCAGGACACCGAGACCAGCCGCCGGGCGCCCGCACCGGCTGCCTTCCGCATCGAGGCTCCGGCCGCCCCGGCGGCCGAGCCGTCGCCGCCTGCGACGGCGGCGCCGGTCGAGCACGTGGCCGCACCGAGCGTGCCGGTCGCGCCGGCAGCCGCGCCGGCAGCCGCGCCAGCAGCCGCGCCCGCAGCCGCGCCGGCGACGGTCGCCGCGCCGGCGTCGGCCCCTCGGTCGCAACCGGCGCCGACCGGCGGGGCCGCCGCGTCGACCGCGCCCGCCATCGTGCCGCGCGAGGCACCGGCACCGGTGATCGTCGAGCCGGCCGTCGTGTCGGGCGATGTCGTGCGGGGGTTCGACACCCCGGGCGACACCCCGGCCGCCCCCGTCGCCCGTGATGGCGCGATCGACCAGGGCAGCGCCTCGGCGTGGCGCATCGGCCTGGCCGGCGCCGCTGCCGCCATGGTGGCCGCGGCCGTCGCCTTCGGCCTCGCCCACCGCCGCCGGCCGGCCGGCGCCGAGCCGGCGGGCGATCCCCAGCCCTGAGCGCCACCATCTGGAGGACGAACACCATGAACCACCTGCGATCGACGCGGCGCGCCGCCGCGAGCGCCTGGGCTCTCGCCGTGCTGGCGGCCGCGGCCGTCGTGCCCGGCGCCGGCCGCCCTGCCTCGGCGCAGACGGCCCGCCTGGAGCTGGCGCCGATCTACGACGTCCAGCGGGTGAGCAGCCCCACCCCGGCCCAGGGCGGCCAGCTGGGCTGGCTCGGCATCGTCAACGGCGGCGACCTCGACGGCGACGGACAGGACGACCTGCTGGTGCCCCAGTACGACGGTCCGGGTTCCATCCACCTGATCAGCGGCGCCCGCGGGCGAGCCATCCGCACCCTCACCTTGCCCGACCCTGCCGCGGCCGGCACCACCAGCGGCAACTTCGTGTACCCGACCCGCCTGGCCGACCTGGGCTCGTGCCCTGGCGGGCAGGTCAGCCAGACGTGCCCGTCCAACCCCATCGGCCCGCGCGACGGGGTGCCCGAGGTGGTCGTCGGGGCATACGGCGTCGACCTGGAGGCGCCCGACCTGGGCCGGGCCTACGTGTTCGACGGGGCCACCGGCGCCGTCCTCAAGCGGGTGCAGATGCCCCCCGCCGACCGCGCGTCGGAGGCGGCGCAGTTCCCCGGCGGCAAGGGCTTCGGTTTCGGTCGGGGCGTGGTGTCGCCGGCCAGCGCCTTTCCCGCAGACGCGCCCGAGGCGGTGAAGATCGGCGACGTGGACGGCGGCGGCGTCGGCGACTTCATCGTCGGCAACCCCACCTTCTACGAGGCGGGCCCGGCCACCAACCCGTCGTGCACGCCCGGTCCCTGCCCGGGGTCCGGCCGGGTGTATGTGTTCCGCGGTGAGGACATCGCCGGGACCGATCCCAACGCCGTGCTGGAGACGGCTCGCGTCGTCAAGAACCCCATGTCGCAGAGCGGCGCCCCCGACGACCGCTTCGGGCATGCCCTCCTTCCGGTCGGCGACATCGGGCGCTGCACCAACAACCCGGGGGCCGGGGCGACATGTGCGGAGGCCAACCGCAGCTCCTTGCCCGACGGCCGGCCGGACTTCGTGGTGGCCGAGCACCAGGCCGAGTTCCCGCCCGGCTTTCCTTCGGCCGGCGTGGTCTGGTTGCTCGACGGCGCCTCGGGCGCAGTCCTCAAGATGTACGCCCACCCCGAACCGCAGGCCGGCAGCCTGTTCGGCTACACCGTCGGCAGCATGTCCACCGCCGTCGGCGACGTGGGCAACACCGTGGCGCCCGACATGCTCGTGGCCGCGGTCGGCCAGGGCGTGCAGTTCACCCACCAGGGCCGCGCCTACATCCTGAACGGTGATTACCGGGCCGCCGCCAGCGGCATCACCCTCGGCCGCCTCGACGACCCCACCCCCCACCGCGGCGAGAACTTCGGCGCGCCGTTCGCCGGGTTGGGCGACGTGGCCGGCGACCCCCGCAACGAGGTGCTCATCGGCAACGCCGGACCATGGCAGACCGGCGACGCCGACAACCAGTTCCTGGCCGACGTGCACGTGTTCAGCCCGGCCGGCGAGCAGGTCGTGCGCTCGTTCGCCGACCCCGACCAGGTCACCAACAGCGGCTTCGGCCAGGGCGTGGCGCAGCTCGGCGACGTGAACGACGACGGCTATCTCGACTTCGCGGTGACGGCCGGCTTCTTCACCGACACGGTGTTCCGCGAGGGCCGGTTGTACATCTTCCGAAGCGTGGCCCCCGGCTCGGTGTCGCCGCCCGCGCCCGTGCCCGGCTACGCGCTGGCCGCGGCCGACGGCGGCGTGTTCGGCTTCGGGGGGGCGCCCTTCCTCGGATCGGCCGCCGCCACGCCGCCGCCCCGGCCGATCGTGGGCATCGAGTACACGCCGAGCGGGCGGGGCTACTGGCTGGCCGGGTCCGACGGATCGGTCCTCGCCTTCGGCGACGCCGCCGCCCTGGGCTCTGCCGCCGGACGACCGCTGGCCCAGCCCATCGTCGGCATGCGGGCCACGCCGAGCGGGCGGGGCTACTGGCTGGTGGCATCCGACGGCGGCGTGTTCGCCTTCGGCGACGCCCGGTTCCTCGGTTCCACCGGTGCCCTGCGCCTGGCCCGCCCCGTCGTCGGCCTGGAGCGCTCGCCGTCAGGCAACGGGTACTGGCTGGTGGCGTCCGACGGCGGCGTCTTCGCCTTCGGCGACGCCCGGTTCCTCGGTTCCACCGGTGCCGTCCGGCTGGCCTCGCCGATGGTGGGCATGGCCCGCACGTCCTCGGGCGGCGGCTACCACCTGGTGGCCGCCGACGGCGGCGTGTTCGCCTTCGGCGACGCCCGGTTCCTCGGTTCCACCGGTGCCGTCCGGCTGGCCTCACCGGTCGTGTCCGTCGCCAGGGCGGCCGGCGGCGGGTACTGGCTCTGCGCCCGGGACGGGGGCGTGTTCGCCTTCGGCACGGCCACCTTCCTCGGGTCGATGGGCGGCCGCCCGCTGCGCAGCCCGGTGGTCGCCTGCGACGCCCCTGGTACCTGAGGCTCGACACGGCGGCCACCCTGGCGAGCACCGCCCGCAGGCGCGGCGCGGCATGATCGCAGTTCTCGACTCCGGCGCGCTGCGACCGAGGGTCGGGGCATTGCTTCGGGTTCGCCAGCGCGACGGCGTACCCGTCCGCCAGTCGCCCAGGTGTGGCGTGACCGCCGCCGCCAGGTCGACCTGCGTCCTCGCCGGTCGACATCGCCGCCCTCGACGACGTGGCCAAACAACGTCGGCGAACTCCTGCGGACCGGCGGCACAGAACGGCGCGGCCGCGCGCCCACGTCGCCCACTTGGCGCAGCCGCGAACGCAGGCTCTCCGGCGACGAGGATACGGCGCCCTCGTCAGCCCGCCATCGCCCCCAGGAAGGCCAGGACGGCGGCCACGGCGTCGGTGCCCCGGACCAGCGGCACCACGACCTGGCCCGCGTCCTCCTTGTACACCGCCTTGGGGAACAGGCGGCGCAGGCGGATGAGCTGGCTGGTGCGCAGCGAGATGGGCGAGATGCGGGCCACGTCGCGGGCCACGGTCACCTCCTTGATCCCGAGCCGCAACGCCACGCCGCGCAGGCGTGCCACCTCGAGCAGCGCGGCCGCCGGGGGTGGGGGCGGGCCGAAGCGGTCCCGCCACTCCTTCTCGATGTCGGCCACCTCGGCGTCGCCGGTGACGCCGGCCAGCCGGCGGTAGGCCTCCAGGCGGACGTCCTCGCGGGCCACGTAGTCGGGCGGCAGGCTGGCGTTGACGGCGAGGTCGAGCTTCACCTCGGCCGGCGGCCGGGGCGTCTCGCCCTTCAGCTCGGCCACCGCCTCGCTGACCATCTGGACGTACAGGTCGTAGCCCACGGCGGCGATGTGCCCGGTCTGGTTGGCGCCCAGCAGGTTGCCCGCGCCGCGGATCTCCAGGTCCCGCATGGCGATCTTGAAGCCCGAGCCCAGCTCGGTGTGCTCACCGATGGTCTTGAGCCGCTCGTAGGCCTGCTCCGACAGCGACCGGTCGGGCGGGAAGAAGAGGTAGGCATAGGCCCGCTGGCCGGCCCGGCCCACCCGGCCCCGGAGCTGGTGGAGCTGGCCCAGGCCCAGCAGGTCGGCCCGGTCGACCACCAGCGTGTTGACCGTGGGCATGTCGATGCCCGACTCGATGATCGTGGTGCAGACCAGCACGTCGTAGCGGCCCTCCCAGAAGTCGATGACCACCTTCTCCAGGGTGCCCTCGTCCATCTGGCCGTGGGCCACCGCCAGGCGGGCTTCGGGCACGAGTTGGCGCAGGCCGGCGGCTACGTGCTCGATGTCGGCCACCCGGTTGTGCACGAAGAAGACCTGGCCCTCCCGCAGCAGCTCCCGGCGGATCGACTCGGCCACCGCCCGCTCGTCGTACTCGCCGACGTAGGTGAGTATGGGCTGGCGGTCGGCCGGCGCGGTGTTGAGCAGGCTGAGGTCGCGGATGCCGGTGAGGCTCATCTCCAGGGTCCGGGGAATGGGCGTGGCCGTCAGCGTCAGCACGTCCACGTCGGTGCGAAGCCGCTTGATGGCCTCTTTGTGGGTGACGCCGAAGCGCTGCTCCTCGTCCACCACCAGGAGCCCGAGGTTCTTGAACGCGATGTCGGCCGACAGCAGCCGGTGGGTGCCGATGACCACGTCCACGCTCCCGTCCCGCACGCCGTCGGCCACCTTCTTGGCCTGGGCCGAGGTGAGGAACCGGGACAGGACCTCGACCCTGACGGGGTAGCCGGCCAGGCGATCGGAGAAGGTGGCGAAGTGCTGCTGGGCCAGCAGGGTGGTGGGCACCAGCACGGCCGCCTGGGTGCCGTCCTGCACCGCCTTGAACACGGCCCGGATGGCCACTTCGGTCTTGCCGAAGCCCACGTCGCCGCAGACCAGCCGGTCCATCGGCACCGGCTCCTCCATGTCGGCCTTCACCTCGACGATGGCCTTGGCCTGATCGGGTGTCGCGGTGTAGGGGAACGCCTCCTCCAACTCCAGCTGCCAGGGTGTGTCGCCGCCGAAGGCCCGCCCCGGCGTGGCCCGGCGGGTGCGGTACAGCACCACCAGCTCCTGGGCGATCTCCTGCACGGCGGAGCGGACCCGGGCCTTGGTGCGGTGCCAGTCGCTGCCGCCGAGGCGGTGGAGGCTGGGAGCCTCGCCACCGCTGTACGGCCGGATGAGGTCGATCTGGTCCGACGGCACGTAGAGCCTGTCGCCGCCGCGGTACTCCAGCAGGAGGTAGTCCCGCTCGGTGCCGGCCAGGGCGCGGGTCACCATGCCGGCGTAGCGGCCGACGCCGTGGCTGTGGTGCACGACGTAGTCGCCCGGGGCGAGGTCGCCGAAGAACCCGTCGCTCGAACGGGGCCGGGCCGGGCGGGGTCGGCGGTGGGCCCGGCGGCGGCCGGTGACGTCGGCCTCCGACAGCACCGCCAGCTTCACCGAGGGCAGGACGAAGCCCCGCTCCAGCGGCTGCACCACGATGTCGAGGCCGACCACGCCCTCCTCCCGCAGGGCCGACTCCAGACGGGCCCGGCTGCCCTCGCCGTCGGCGGCCACGACCACGGTGTAGCGATCTCCCCGCAGCTCGCCCAGCTGCTTGGCCAGCCGGGAGCCGTCGCCCACCACCGGGTCCCAGCCCGTGGCCACGATGGCCGGCGCGTCGGGCCCCTCGGGCACCGCGGTGATCGACCACACCGGCGCCGCGGTGTGAGCCAGCAGGCGATCGAAGGGCAGGTGGAGCGCCGGGAACCCGTGCCCCCCGCCGTCGGCGCCGGCCGCCCCCCACGTGGTGGCCAGGCTGGTGGCCAACGCCGCCTCCTCGTCCAGCAGCTCGGCGGCCCGGTCCCGCATCCGGCGGGGCTCGATCAGCAGGACCTGGGCGTCCGGGCCGACCAGGTCCAAGAGGAGGTGCTCGCCCTCGGTGAGCCACGGCAGCCAGGACTCCATGCCGTCGAAGGCCAGGCCGTGGGCCAGACGCTCCCACTGGTCCCGGCCCCACGGCTCGGCGCCGATCAGGCGGGCGGCCCGGTGGCGAACGTCGGCGGTGGGCCGCAGCTCCCGGCAACCGAAGATCTCGGCGCGCTCCAGCTCCACGGTCAGGCGCTGGTCGGCGACGGCGAACTCGCCGAGGCGGTCGACCTCGTCGCCCCACAGGTCGATCCGCACCGGGGCGTCGGCGGTGGAGGGGTAGACGTCGACGATGTTGCCCCGCACCGCCACCTCGCCGCGGTGCTCGACCTGGTACTCCCGCCGGTAGCCGGCATCCACCAGGCGGCCCACCAGCTGCTCGGCGTCGAGCGTCTCGCCGGCCCGCACGACCAGCGGCTCGGCCTCCTCCACGTGGGGCCCCAGCCGCTGCACCAGCGCCTTGACCGGCGCCACGAGCACCTTTGGCATCCGTTCGGGTCCGCGCAGGCGCCACATGGCGCGGAGGCGGCGGCCCATCGTCTCGACGCTGGGGCTCATCCGCTCGAAGGGCAGGGTCTCCCAGGCCGGGAAGGTGTCGACCTGGTCGTCGCCCAGGTAGGCCCGCAGGTCGTGGGCCAGGCGCTCGGCGTCGGTGGCGGTGGGCAGGGCCACCACGACCGGATGGCGGCCGCCGGCCTCGGCCAGCCCGGCGACCACGATGGCCCGGGCGGGCTCCGGCACGGCCAGCGTCGCCGCCCGCCGTCCGGCCAACGAGGCCAGCGCCGGGTCGGCCCCCACCAGCCGGGGCAGCGCGCGCAGGCTCACCGGTTCACGCTACGTGGCGGCCTGCGGCGTCAACCGGCGTTGAAGCGGGCCATGGCGGCGGCCGGGCCCTCCGCCAGGATCAGCTCGACGGCGTCGGCCGCCTCCTGGACGGATACGGCCAGCTCGGTCCGCTCGGTCCGGCCAGGAGCCTTCAGGACGTGGTCGACGCCCCGGTCCTTGCCGCCGGGTGGCTTGCCGATGCCGATGCGGACGCGGCAGAAGGCGTCGCTGTGGAGGTGGGCCTTGATAGACCGCAGCCCGTTGTGGCCGGCCAGGCCGCCGCCCAGCTTGACCCGTATGCGGCCCACCGGCAGGTCCAGCTCGTCGTGGACCACCACGAGGCGCGCCAGGTCGTCGACGGGGATGCCGAACCTGCGGACCAGCGGGGCCACCGCCTGGCCCGAGTCGTTCATGTAGGTCTGCGGGAAGGCGAGCGCCAGCCGCCGGTCACCCACCCGGACCTCGGCCACAACAGCCCGCTCCCTGGCCCGCCGGAGGCGCCCACCGTGACGCTCGACCAGAGCGGCCACGACGTCGGCGCCCACGTTGTGCCTCGTCCCCGCGTACTCGGCACCGGGGTTGCCGAGCCCGACGGCCAGCAGGTCGGCGGCCGTGCCGGTGCGGGGCCGCAGCAGCGGCTAGCCCTCGGGCGCGGGCTCGCCGGCGGCGGCATCGGCGATGTCGCCGCCCGGCACCTGCGGCGGCTGGCCGACCACCACGGGGGCCTCCGCGTCGACATCGGTGGTGACTCCCGACGGCAGCGCCACATCGCCCACCCGGATCGTGTCACCGACGGCCAGCCCGCTGATGTCGACCTCGATGGCGTTGGGGATGCGGCCGGGCGTGGCGTGGATCAGCAGGGCGAACAGCTGCTGCTCGACGCTGCCGTCACCCCGGTGCACCTCGACCGCCTCGCCGGTGAGCTCGATGTGCACCTCGGCGGCGATGACCTCGTCCCGCCGGACCACCAGGAAGTCGACGTGGCTCACGGTGTTGCGGACCGGGTGACGCTGGATCTCACGGGCCAAGGTGAGATGCGAGGCACCGTCGACCGTCAGGTCGAGGAGGGCGTTCAGCCCGGCGTCGGTGGTGAGGGCGGCCCGCAGCTCCCGGGCGTCGACCGCGATCGGCTGCGGGTCCTGGCCGTGGCCGTACACGACCCCGGGGATCTTCCCCGCCGCCCGCAGCCGGCGGGCATCCGCAGAGCCAGGGCGACGGCCGGTCTCGGCGGCAAGCGTGATCTCGGGCATCGCCCGAGTCTACGCAGTCGGGGGCGGAGCCCCCGACTGTGGGACGGGATCGTCGAGCGCCATCGTCGCCCCCTCGGCGAGCGCAGCATCGAAAGCCTCGGGGCCGAGCGCACCGGCCACTGCGGCGGCGTCGGCCGAGTGGCGCTGCTGGTCGCGCGGGTGTACCACGCCTAGCAAGAAATCCTTGTGCTGCAGCGGTTTCGGGTTGCGCTCGGCATCGAACGCCTGTACGCTTATGGGGTGCCCCAGCAGCTCGAAGCCCTGGCCTCGGCCATCGAGGACGTGTGCACCATGGACCCTGTCGCCCTGGGCGACGGCGAGGCGGTGGTCGAGCTGCACCGGGCCCTGGCCCGCCTGGAGGCGGCGGCTACCCGAGCCACCGCCGCCTTCGAGGCCAGCCGGGTTTGGGCCGACGACGGCGCCCGGTCGGCGGCGGCGTGGCTGGCCGTGCGGTGCGGCCTGCCCAACGCCACGGCCCGGCGCCGCAGCCACCTCGGGCGCACCCTGCGCCACCTGCCGGTGGCAGAGCGGTCCTGGGTGGCCGGCGATATCGGCGAGGCCCAGGTGGCAGCGCTGGCCCGGGCCCTCACGACGCGCACCAGCGAGGCCCTGGCCCGCGACGAGGCGATGTTGGTCGGGCACGCCACCACGGCGCGCTTCGGCCGCTTCGTGCGGGTGCTGGGATACTGGAGCCAGTGCGCCGATCCCGATGGGGCCGAGGACGACGCCGCGCAACAGGTAGACGCCCGCCGCTTCCACCTGTCCCAGAGCCTGGGCGGCACGTGGCTGGGCGACGTGGTCCTGGACCCCGTCCGGGGCGCCATCGTGGCCAACCAGCTCGGGCGCATCAACGACGAGCTGTTCGAGGGCGACTGGGCCGAGGCCCGGGCCCGGCGGGGCGAAGCCACCACGGTGGACGATCTGGCCCGCACGCCGGCCCAACGCCGGGCCGACGCTCTGGTCGAGATGGCCCAGCGGGCCGCCACCGCCGATCCCGACGGGCGGCGACCCGCGCCGCTGTTCACCGTCCTGGTCAGCTACGAAAGCTTCGCCGGGCGTATCTGCGAGTTGGCCGACGGCACCGTCGTCACCCCCGGCGCCCTGGTGGACTGGCTGGACCGGGCCTGGATCGAGCGGGTGGTGTTCGACGGGCCGTCCCGGGTCATCGACGTGGGCGTGGCCCGCCGGCTGTTCTCCGGGGCCACCCGGCGGGCGGTGGAGGTCCGGGACCGCCAGTGCTTCCACGAGTACTGCGACGTGCCCGCCGGGCGCTGTCAGGTTGACCACGTCCAGCCGCA
>Ga0187894_10004987_pt1 | contig 13878 bp, 11 predicted proteins | sample GBC1701081metaG_FD_136650 | JGI IMG/M metagenome (GOLD analysis project Ga0187894, IMG submission 136650) | White microbial mat communities from a lava cave in the Kipuka Kanohina Cave System on the Island of Hawaii, USA - GBC170108-1 metaG ...
AGGAACTTGGTGTGCGCGCCGCCGTCGGAAACACCGAACAGCACATAGGGGTCGTCGACGATCTCCTTGAGGTGCTCGATGTTGCCGTTGGGCGATGCGGCAAAGAACTCGGTCTTGAGATCCTCTTCGACCGCCATGTCGAGCATGACGTCGACCGGATGCTTGCCCATCTTCTGCCCGGCATAGGCAAGCGTGTGGTCAAGCCATGTCTTGTTCTTCTCCAGCTGCGGACCCACGATGACGACGTCCGGCAGCGGGCCGGTCGCCGTCTTGGGCATGTTGTCCTTGAGCGCCTGGCGCAGCGCCGGATCGCCCAGCTTCTGCTTGCGCTCGGCCAGGGTGCCGGTCGTGGCATCGCACCAGGCCTGCGAATCGTCAAACAGGTTCCAGTTCTCGAAGGTGAAGGTGAAGCCGGCGTCGGTCGTCAGGCCCTGGCCAACGACGCGCAGGCCGCGCTCGCGACAGCTGCGCAGCCACTCCAGCACGCGGCGATGGATCTCCGGCCGGTGGTCGAAGGCCTGCACCACGTTCATGATCATCGGTCGGCCGCTGATCTCGGCCATCTCCCCGTAGAAAAGCTGGTCCTTGGCATTGTCGCCCGACACCAGCAGCATCTGCATGAAGCCTTCGTTGCGCCGCCGCAGCACGTCGGCCAGCGCGCGGCAGGTCTCGTCGTGCATCACGTCGGTCGGCATCGGGCTGCCGTCGAAGTCGCGCTGCACGCAGGCGGGTCCGCTGGGCTGCAGGCGCTGCGCCGACCAGCCGCAGCCGCCGGCATCCATCGCCTCGTTGAGCAACCGGCACAGCTCCTTGTGCTCGGCCTCGGTCGGCAGCCGGCCGGCCTTGGCGGCCTGGAAGCCCATCACCCAGATCAGCAGCGGCGCGAGAGGCACATAGGGCAGGATGTTGACCGCCTTGGGCGTGCGCTCGACGCTGTCGAGGAATTCGGGGAAGGTCACCCAGTCCCACGGCATGCCTTCCTTCATCGAAGCCATCGGAATCGCCTCGACGCGGGTCATGGTCATCATGGACCGTTCGCGCATCTCCGGCCGCACCGGTGCGAAGCCGAAGCCGCAATTGCCGATCACGACAGACGTGATGCCGTGCCAGCCCGACAGCGTGCAGTAGGGATCCCAGAAGAGCTGCGCATCATAGTGCGTGTGCAGGTCGATGAAGCCCGGCGCCACGATCAGGCTGGTGGCGTCGATGACCTCGCGCGCATCCGCCGGATCGATGCGGCCGATCTCGACGATGACGCCGTCGCGGATGGCAATGTCGCCGCGAAAGCGCGGCAGCCGCGCGCCGTCGATGATGGTGCCGTTGCGGATAACCCGATCGTAACGCGCCATGGCCCTTCCTCCGATTTTGAACGAACGTTCGATAAAAACGGAAGGGATGTCAAGGGCCTGGGTGAGCCTCCTTGGTCGGGTCGTACACGTCTGTGGCGGCCACTGACCTCACCCCTGAGGAGCGAGCGCAGCGAGCGTCTCGAAGGGTGGGCAACCGCACAAGGGTGCGACGGTAGCTGGAATGACCGTAGAGACTGCAGCCCATCCTTCGAGACGCCGGCTGCGCCGGCTCCTCAGGATGAGGTCGTGCGTCGCCCCGCCTGCCCGGTGGGCTCAACCTGTGGCGTCGGGCATCACGCAATCTTGTCAACGCGGTGGCTGAAACCGCCATCGTCCGATCGGATGATGTCTTCCGATTGGTGGTTTGTGCATTGTGATGGGAAGGTGCCACGGGATTCTCATGCGGTTGGGGCGCATCCATGGACTTCACGGTGTCCGACCTTCGCGAGCAGCCGGCGCTCTTTGATACGGTTGCCGAGCGCATCTGGCGGGCCTGGTGGGAACCGGAGGGCCACAGGTTCGACCACCTCACGGACCGGCTGCGGGAATGCCTTGACGATGAACCCATTCCGTTCGCGCTGGTGGCCCACAATGGAGCACGTTACCTGGGTTCCGTCGTGTGCATTGCTTCCGATCTGGCGGAGCGGCCACAATATTCGCCGTGGATCGCCGCGGTGTGGGTCGATCCGCAGCACCGCCAGAAGGCGGTGGGCAGGACCTTGGTCGGCCATGCGATGCGCGCCGGCTTCAAGCTCGGCTTTGAGCGCATCTATCTCTGTTCGGTGGCCGAACGACGCAATTTCTACACGCGCCGGGGGTGGGTGCCGATCGAGGACAATGTCGGTCCCGATGCGCAGACCGTGTATGTCTGCGAGGCCGCCGCCTGGGAGGCTGATGAGATCAAGTGAACGTGTGGAGAATCTCGGCCAGCGGCTGATCCGCCAGGGCTCGCCAGGCGCAGATCGGCGGCCGACAGGTCGAGTGACGCGGTGAGCGGATTGGGCACGGCGATGCAGAACAGTCCCGCCGCCTTGGCGGCGGCGATCCCATTGGGGGAGTCCTCGATGGCAATGGCCTGGCCGGGCTCCTTTTCCAGGCGCCGCAGCGCGAGCTGGTAGAGATCGGGGGCCGGCTTCACGCGCTCGACCTCGTCGCCGCAGGCCGTCTGGTCGAATGATCCGCGCAACGCAAGCCGATCGAGGTGGCCGTGGACCCAGGCGCGGCTGGCCGTCGACGCGACCGCCAGCGACAGGCCGGCATCGCGCGCGGCGGCGATCCACGGCAGCACGCCGGGCCGCGGCTGCTCGCGTTCAAGCAATGCCATGTATTGTGCGCGGCGGCGATCGCGGACCGCGGGCCGGTCGACAGGGCAGCCAGTGCACCTTTCGAGGTGGTCATAGGGATCGAAGGCAGGCCCTGCGGTGCCGATGCAGCCGCTCCACCAATCGAGCGTCAGCGTTGCGCCGTGAGTCGTAAACTCCGCACACCAGGACTCGAACTCCGGTGTCTCGGTGTCGAGGATGGTGCCGTCGAAGTCGAAGATCAGGGCAGTGATGGTCATTTATTTTGGGGCAGGAGCAGGTTGCCCTTCATGGTGAGCTTGTCGAACCATGAAGCGTTTCGCACCGACGTGCGAGCCTTCATGGTTCGACAAGCTCACCATGAAGGCGGCATCAGTTCACCTGCCGGTCCTTGCCCTCCCAGTAGGGCTTGCGCAGCTCGCGTTTGAGGATCTTGCCGGTCGGGTTGCGCGGCAGCGCGTCGACGAAATCGACCGACTTGGGCAGCTTGTAGCCGGCGATGCGCTCGCGCGCCCAGGCGATCAGCGCAGCCGGGGTCACGTCGGCGTCCGGCTTCTTGACCACGACGGCCTTCACCACCTCGCCCCAGCGGTCGTCGGGCACGCCGATCACGGCCACGTCGGCCACCGCCGGGTGGCCGAACAGGGCACTCTCGACCTCGGCGGGATAGATGTTCTCGCCGCCGCTCACGATCATGTCCTTCACGCGGTCGTAGATGAAGAGGTAGCCCTTGTCGTCGAGGTAGCCGGCATCGCCGGTGAACAGCCAGCCGTCGCGCATGGCCCGGGCGCTGGCGTCCGGCAGCTTCCAATAGCCCTTCATGATCTGCGGCGAGCGGATCGTGATCTCGCCGACCTGGTTGGGCGCGCAGTCCTGGCCGTCGTCGCCCACGATGCGCAGCTCGACATCCTTGTGGGCGTAGCCGCACGACAGCAGTTTCTTCGGATCGTCGGGATCGTGGTCTTCCGGCGGCAGCAGGGTGACGGCGCCGGTGCTCTCGGTCAGGCCGTAGACCTGCTGGAAGCCGCACGGAAAGACCTTCAGCGCCTGGCGCAGCAGGTCGGCGGGGATCGGCGCGGCGCCGTAGACGATCAGCTTGAGGCTGGCGAGGTTGGTCTCGCGGATCTGCGGCGTCTGCACCAGGAACAGGATGATGGCCGGCACGAACAGCGCCACCGCGATGTGCTGGTCCTGGATCAGGCCGAGGATCTCCAGCGGCACCACCTCGCGGGTGACGTAGTTGGTGCAGCCGGCATAGAGGCCGGCCAGCGCCCAGCCGGCGCCGCCGATATGGAACATCGGCAGCACCACCAGGTTGCGCACGCCGGGGCCCATGTGCCAGACCGGCGTCCAGCTCGGCAGCAGATGCAGCAGGTTGCGGTTGGTGAGCTGCGCGCCCTTGGGCAGGCCGGTGGTGCCCGAGGTGTAGAACTGCACCGCCACGTCATCGCCGGCGATCGCCAGCATCGGGTCGGTTGGCGGCTGCCGGTCGCGCCAGCGTGCGAAGGGCTCGAAATCGGGATGCGCACCGTTGAGCGCGATGATGGTGCGCACGTGCGTCAGCTGGCTGCGGATCTTGTCGATGACCGGGAAGTACTCTTCGCCGACCACCAGGATCTCGGCCTCGGCGTCGTTGATGATGTGCAGCATCTCCGGCGGGGCCAGCCGCCAGTTCACCGAGACCATGACGCCGTTGGCCTTGGCGCAGCCGAAGAACAGCTCGAAGAAGGCCGCCTCGCTCTTGTCCAGATGGGCGACGCGGCCCTGCGGTTTGAGCCCCGCTGCGATCAGCCCGTTGGCCACGTGGCTCGCGCGGCGGTCGAGCGTGGCGTAGTCGGTTGCCTCTCCGCGGTACACCAGGGCCGCGGTAGCGCCTTGCCGCCGGGCATGGCCGCGGACGATGTCGGCGATCGATGTCGGAGCCATTGTCACGGGCTTCCTCCGGTTTCTTCAGATGCTTGTTTGACAGCCTAGCAGCCGGGCGGATGCCTCGCCACGCTGGGAGTGGTCGCTTTTTGGACCAAATATGATGAGATCACAGGCAGTTGGCGGCAAGTCCTGATGGCAAATCAGGCGGTTCGGCGGTACATTCCGCGGATGTTGCATAGATTGTTTGGCAACCGGAACCGGGCCGGGTCAGCCGCCGCCGCGCGGCGCTCCAGCGCGCCGCCGGATTGCCGTCTCTATGCCATCGGCGACATCCATGGCCGCCTCGACCTGCTGCGCGCCCTGCACGAGCAGATCGCCGACGACCGCCAGGCCCGACCGCACGAGGGCAGCGATACCATCGTCTATCTCGGCGACTATGTGGATCGCGGCCCCGCCAGCCGCGAAGTCATCGACTGTCTGCTGGACGATGTCCTGCCGGGCTTCGACGCGGTCCACCTGATGGGCAACCACGAAGAGGCGATGCTGCGGTTTCTCGACGACGTCGAGGCCGGCCCGGCCTGGGTCAGTTTCGGCGGCGAGGCGACCTTGCTCAGCTACGGCGTGCGCCGGGCGCCGACGATGATCGGACGGCAGCGCTTCGAGGACATGCGTCGCCAGTTCGTGGCCAAGCTGCCCGAGCGCCATGTGGCGTTCCTGCGCAATCTGCGTCTGTCCTTCGCGGCCGGCGACTATTTCTTCGTCCATGCCGGCGTTCGCCCGGGCGTCGCGATCGCGGCCCAGGAGCGGCAGGATCTGCTATGGATCCGCACCGCGTTCCTGTCGAGCGACGCCGATCATGGCAAGGTCGTCGTGCATGGCCATACGCCCAACCATACGCCTGAGGTGCGGCACAATCGCATCGGCATCGATACCTGCGCCTTCGCCACCGGCGTACTGACGTGTCTTGTCCTGGAGGGTGAAGAACGCAGTTTCCTGACCACGGGTTCTGCCGACTGGTCCCAGCTCCTGGCCGCCCACTAGGGTGCGGCTTCCATCCCACATAACAACTCTTTCATTGATCGTCTGAGGGGAACTCATGCCAAAACGGATTCTAGTGACCGGCGGCGCCGGCTTCCTGGGCTCGCATCTGTGCGAGCGGTTGCTGAACGACGGCCACGATGTGTTGTGCGTCGACAACTACTTCACCGGCACCAAGCGCAATCTCGTGCCGCTGCTGGATCACCCGCATTTCGAGGTGATGCGCCACGACGTGACATTCGCGCTCTATGTCGAGGTCGACGAGATCTACAATCTCGCGTGCCCGGCGTCGCCGATCCACTACCAGCACGATCCGGTGCAGACCACCAAGACCAGCGTGCACGGCGCCATCAACATGCTGGGACTGGCCAAGCGCACGCGCGCCAAGATCTTCCAGTCGTCGACCAGCGAGGTGTACGGCGATCCCGACGTCCATCCGCAGCCCGAGAGCTATCGCGGCAACGTCAACCCGATCGGGCCGCGCGCCTGCTACGACGAGGGCAAGCGCTGCGCCGAAACGCTGTTCTTCGATTACCACCGCCAGCACAAGCTGCGCATCCGCGTGGCGCGCATCTTCAACACCTATGGCCCGCGCATGCATCCCAACGACGGGCGCGTGGTGTCCAACTTCATCGTCCAGGCCCTGAAGAACCAGCCGATCACCATCTACGGCAACGGCCAGCAGACCCGCTCGTTCTGCTACGTCGATGACCTGATCGAAGGTTTCGTGCGCCTGATGAATGCGCCTGATTCCGTGACCGGACCGGTCAATCTCGGCAATCCCGGCGAATTCACCATCCGCGAGCTGGCCGAGAAGGTGATCAAGCTCACCAACTCCAAATCCAAGCTGATCAAGAAGCCGCTGCCGGTCGACGACCCGCTGCAGCGCCAGCCCGACATCCGGCTGGCCAAGAAGGTTCTGAAGTGGCAGCCCAAGGTGAAGCTGGACGAGGGCCTGGGCAAGACCATCGCCTATTTCGACCACCTGCTCTCGGCCGGTGTGCCGTACTAGTACCGAGACTGTCAGCCCGAGCGTAGCGAAGGATCTGGGCGCTGGCCCCTGGATCCCTCGCTTCGCTCGGGATGACAACGAGCATTTTCCGCGGGACTAGGCGGACAAGCCGTGCCGGTGGGCACGCACGCGGCCCGTCACGTGCCAGATCTCCGTGAGGCCGGCACCCTTCACCTCGATTGACCCCCGCGGTTCGCAGTCGAATTGATGCTTCACGAGTTCATAGGTACTGCGGGTGATCTGGATGGTTCCGCCTTGCCCGTGTGACTCCATACGGCTCGCCATGTTCACTGTTTCACCCCACAGGTCATAGATGAACTTCTTGCGACCGATCACCCCCGCCACCACCGGGCCGGAGTTGATGCCGATGCGGAAGCTCAGCGCGCGATCGCCGAAGCGGCGCTCAGCGACCGCGCGGCGCATGTCCAGGGCCAGCTCCACCAGCGCGCTCGCATGGTCCGCCCGGCTCCGGGGAACGCCCGACGCGACCATGTAGCAGTCTCCGATCGTCTTTATCTTCTCGAGTTGATACGTCTCGACGAGGCCGTCGAAGCACTGAAACACCTCGTTCAGCAGGTCGACCAGCTGCAGCGCAGACATGCCAGCCGCCATCGGCGTGAAGTCGACCACGTCGGCGAATAGAATGCTGGCGGCATCATGCTGGGCGGCGATCGTACGCTGTTCCGCCTTGAGAGCTTCTGAAATCTCCCGCGGCAGGATGTTGAGCAGAAGCATTTCCGAGCGCTGCTCGAAGAAATTGCGACGGCCGACGAAGTAGTAGAGCAGCCCGAAGGTGATGGCGATCACGCAGCCGACATTGAGTACGAAGAACCAGGTGACGAACCACGAGGGGAGCCCGGGCGGCTGCAATTCAGGTTCAACGAGAGCGCCCACGGCCAGCAGGATGACGAAGCCCACGATCCACAGAAGCGTCCGGCGCGGCTCCTCCAGAAGCAGGGAGCAGAGCGGACAGAGCGCGGCCCATAGGACCACCACGCTCGATTCGCGGAAGCCGCCGAGGCTCAGCATCACGAGAAAGGGCAGGATCAGGATCGTGAGCAGCTGGGTGAACCGGTAGATGGCGAGATTGCGGGTCCAGGCGAAGAACGCCGTGTTGATCGGCGTGAAGATGGTATAGAAGGCCGGGATGGCGGCGGCCCATGGCGCCCCGACGGCGAGGTAGATGGCGCTCCACAGCGCGGTGAGCGGCAAGGTGCCGACGCACAGCAGGACCGCCAGCCTTTTCTGAAGCACGGTTTCATTGCTGTCAGCCGGATCGGTGCCGATGCGCCCGGCCCACGCGAGGAGGCGGGCAGGGCCGCGGGACATCCAGCCCACGTGTGGGACGAAGCGTGTCATGCCCGGAAGCATTCGCCTGGAACCCCGACAAGCACAAGCGCGCTTGGCCCTTCAATCTCGGGATTGCACGTTCATCGCTTGATGGATTCAACCGCCGCTGTCGTCCTGAGCGAAGCGAAGGACCTTGCGGTGGACCGCTCAAAGAGTGTCGGAAGTATCAGCGCCGACAGCGTTGATACCAACACCGCAGGATCCTTCGCTTCGCTCGGGATGACGGGGCGGCCGACCCGACCTCCGTTTGCATCAAACGATGAGCCGCTCTAGGCGGGCTGACGGTCGTTCGACAGCGGTTTCGCAATCTGGCGAACGCAGTCGATGAATAACTGTGCCACCGGACTGCGGCTACGCTTTTTCAACGTCAACACTCCCACCGGCCGGCGCGTAGTCGGCAGGTCGATCCGCAGCGCGCGGACTACTGGATGCCATCCCGAGAGCCGCACCATGGCCCACGGCAACATGGTAAGGAAGCCGGCCCGCGCCATCAGGTTGTTGCGCAGGTGAGTTGAGACGGTGACGACCGTCGCCACCGGCAGATCGAGTCCACACGCGCGAAAAGCTTCTTCGATGTAGGGACGCAGGAAAGTGTCTGGAGGCGGCAGTATCCAGCGCTCTCCCAGCAGGTCGCCCAGGGCCACGTTACGGCGGCCGATCCACGGGTTGCCGTTGCCCGCCACGACCACCAGCGGATCGTGGAACAGGATGTTGGCCTCGAGATCGTCTTCGACGATGGCATCTGCCATGCGGCTGATGATGAGATCGACCGCGCGCTCACGCATTCGCCTCAGCAGGGTCGTCGTGTCGCTGGTCAGGCCGCGCCGCAGCAGGATTTCTCCGTAGGGCGTGACTTCGACGCCGCGCGATGTTCGGTCGAGCAACGAAACGCCCGGCATGTGCTCCATCTCGGCGATCGTCTTTGAGATGGCAGACTGCGTGATGGCGAGCGAGGACGCCGCCTTGGCCATGCTGCCGTGCTGTGCCACAGCCTGCAGCGTATGCAAGTCGCGTAGCTTCAGGCGGCGCGCGAGGCGTTCATCGTGCTGCATGGTGGTTCCCCATATGAGCGGATGGCATGCACTTATTCCATCATATCACTACCGCTCATATCTACTCCGGGTGCTGACTGCCCGTCGTCGCGGCTCCTTGCAATCGCGAGGCTCACGTAGGGCACCGCACCGGACGGGAGGGCAGCATGTACCGGCGAGGGTTCGTTCAGTCTGTGATCGCGAGTGCCATTTGTGGCGTCGAGTCGGGGGCGAACGCGCAGACTGGCACACCGCTGCGCGTCATATTTCCGTTCCCGGCTGGTGGCTCCGGCGGCGCACTGGCTCGGTTGGTTGCCGACTGGATCGCTGCCGGACTTGGACAGCCAGCGATCGTCGAGAACAAGCCCGGTGCGGGCGGCCGGATGGCGTGCAGATGGTCAAGAATGCCTCCCCGGCCGGCACGACCCTGCTGATGTCACCGATCGCGTCGATGGCGGTGTATCAGAACGTCTACAAGTCACTGGGGTACGACCCGGTCGCAGACTTTCGGCCGATCACTCAGCTCGCGACATTTGAATTCGGGTTGGCCGTCGGCGCGGGCGTGCCCGTCCGCACGGTGGACGAGCTTGTGGCGTGGGTGAAGGCCAATCCCGGAATGGCCAGTTATGGCTCGCCCGCGCCTGGCACGCTGCCACACTTTCTCGGCGTCTGGTTCGGGCGCAGCGTTGGGATCAACTGGCGTCACGTCGGCTACGGCGCCACGGCCCGGCCGATCAATGATCTCGTCTCCGGCCACATTCCCATCGTCTTCTACTCGACCAACGAACTGGCTGAGTTGCACAGGGCCGGCCGGATTCGTGTGCTGGTGACTTCGGCCGGCGAGCGTTCAATCTTCCTGCCCGATGTGCCGACCTTTCGCGAAGCCGGCTACGACATCGAGGCGACCGGCTGGTTCGGCTTGTTCGCACCGGCTGGAACGCCGGCCGTGACTGTTGACCGGCTCAACCGTACTATCGTGGTGGCGCTGCAATCGGCGGATGTCAGAGACAGGATACGGGCGTTGGGTCTGAACGCGACCGGGACCAGCGCCGAGGCGTTTGCGCGCATTCAGCGATCCGACGCGACCCGATGGGCGCCCGCAGTCCGCGACTCGGGCTTTACGCCCGAACAGTAGCCTCGCGGCTCCGAACACGGCATACAAGCTCGCCTCATGCCTCTCACACGGCCGCGCCGTTGTGTTTCCTCGGCAAGCTCGCTCACCGGAAGACCCGAGAGCAACGGGTTGGCGGCCTCGCCGCCAACTATTTCAGCGCCAGGACCACCGCACCCGCCGCCGGATCGGTGACGCCGAGACCGCCGCCGAGGTCTTCGAGCGTATCGCGAAAAGAATTGAGGGTGGCAATCATGTTGGGCCGCGCTTTGATGCACGCGTCCATGTCTTCCCACTCCGCAACAAGGCAGTAGGCGTGGTCGCCGGTCTTGACGATGTTGGCGTGCACCAGGCCCGGCCACGTCGTCGCGATGTCGTTGTGGGCATCGAGAAACTGCTGATCGCGCCCCGGTTTCACGCGGAATCGCACTGTATTGAAAGCGGTCATCGGCCTCCCCCTTGTTTCGTGGAAGGATACGCAGTCCGCACGCGGTCGTGCAATCTGATGCCCGATCGAAATGTGTTTAATTTTGTACCGCTTGCCGCCTGATCAGGCGGTTCCCAAATGGGGCACACCATCGGTCAGGGTTGCGCCATGCCTATCGCTGCCATCGATCAACGACGCGAATTTCTGTCGCTTTCTGTCGTTTTTCTGTCACTGCAACAGATACGGCCAAGTCACCGTAATAAAACACGAAAATGTTTTCTGTCGGTTCTGTCATAGGTGTCGGGCATGGCACGCGGCCCGACCCGCAGACAGCGATGCTACGCCCGTTCCTCGACCCGACTCAGGATGAGCGTCGGCACGCGGGCGCGGTTGTCACGGATGGTGAAGACGCGCGTGCCGGGGCGGCGTCCGGTGCGCATCTCGGAGACGGCGATGCCGGCCGCCGTCAGACGGGCATGAGTCGCGTCAAGGTCCGGCGTGCGCCAGGACAGTCCCCAGAGTTCGTCCGGCGCGTCCGTGATGCCGCCTTTGAGAAGATGCGAGATCTCGACGACGAGATCGCCGCAGCGAAAGAAGAGCAGGCGCAATCCCCAGTCGGGATTGGCGCGGTCGAGGCGAAGATCGAGCCTCAGCCGGCCGCCGTAGAGGGCGACGGCCCGGTCCGGGTTCTGGGTATGGATCACCGCATGATCCAGGCGGGAGATCGTGGCGCTTCCATCCGCTATCCCGCCGGCGGGCTCGACGGTGCGCTGTGCCAGGGACAGGTGCGCACCATGCGTTGCGTCGCGCGGCAGTGCGGCGATCGGAACAACACACGTCTCGCCGGTCATCCGGTGGCGCAGAAGCAGTTGTGTCGGATCGGATGTTGGCAGACCGCGGCGAGCGGCCATGCGCCGCGCCTGGTCGAGGTCAGCCACGGCGAACGCAAGGCCGGCGATGCCTTCGCCAGCGACGTTCAGGCGCGTCTCGATCCAGTCACCCATCGGACCGGCGCCATCGCGCGCCACCACCGCCAGGGACATGTTGGCGAGGCGGAACCAGGCGTGGCGGGCGCCATCGCCGCTGCCCGACCAGGCGCACGGCCGGCCGAGCAGGGTTTCATAGATGGCCACCGTGGCATCGAGATCCCTGGTCGCGAGAACGACATGATCAAGCCCGTGGATCATCGCGATCCCATCCTTCCCGAGATCCGGCCTTTATCCGTGCCGCGCCGTCTGCGCGCGCTCGCCGGGCGCCACTGCCGCGAGAAGACGCCGGGCGGCAGCATACTCGTCCTTGAGCCGGCGGCAGAGGGCGGCGGCATCAGGGATGTCGGCGATGTTGCCGACGCCGTGGCCGGCAGTCCACAGGTCCTTCCAGCGCTTCTTGGACTCCTGCGCCGAGACGATCTTGCTGGGCAGCGTGGTGCGCAGCACGTCGAGATCGATACCGGCCGCCACCAGGCTGGGCGCCAGCCAGTTGGCCGGCGCGCCATCGATGGAGGCGCTGAAGAAGACGTCCGTGGCGCGGGTGTCGATGATCATCTGCTTATACCCCGCGGACGCGGATGCCTCGCGCGTGGCGATGAAGCGGGTGCCGATATAGGCGAGGTCGGCGCCCATCGCCTGCGCCGCCAGCACGTCGCGGCCGGTGGTCATACCGCCGGCCAGCACGATGGCGAAGTCGTCGCCCAGCTGGCGCACTTCATTGAGCAAGGCGAAGGGATTGATCGTGCCCGTATGACCGCCGGCGCCACCGCACACCGCGATCACGCCGTCGGCACCGCCCTCCAGTGCCTTTTCGGCATGACGCTGGTTGGCGATGTCGTGCAGCGCCACGCCGCCCCAGTCGTGGATGCGCTTGAAGGCATCGCCGGGCGCGCCCTTGGATGTCAGCACCACCGGCACCTTGAAGCGCTCGACCAACTCGAGGTCGCCGGCGTAGCGGGGGTTCGACGGGTGCACGACCAGGTTGACCGCGTGGGGCGCGATGGCGCGGCCGCCGGCCTCGGCACGCAGCCGCTCCATGCCGCGCTGCATCTCGATCAGCCACTGCTCCAGTTCCTCGCGCGTGCGCGTGCCGTGCGCCGGAAAGCTGCCCATGATCCCTTCGGCGCAGCACGCCAGCGCCAGCGCCGGGTTGGACACCAGGAACATGGGCGCCGCGATCGCCGGCATCGCCATCTGGTCGAGGATCTTCAGCACCGCCGCCTTGCCCATGAGCCGCTCCTAGACGTCGCCGATCTGCGGCGTGGTGGATGTGATGCCCTGTGCCTGCAAGCGCGCGATGTCGTCCGTCGAGAGTCCCAACAATTCGCGCAGCACCTCGTCGGTGTGCTGCCCGAGGTCGGGCGCCGTACGGTCGAGCGTCACGCCGGCGCCGTCCAACGCATAGGGCAGGCCCTTGGCGAGATCGCCGTCGTGTGTCCAGGCCAGGGTTACGCCGGCGAGAGTCTTGTCGGCGAGCAGATGCGTGCCGTCGTTGGACGGCGCGGCGGCAATGCCGGCTGCCAGCAATGCCGCGACTGCGGCATCAGCCGATCGGGTCGCAATCCATTGCGCGAGCCCATCGCGCAGCGTCTGCGTCGATGCGTCCGGCAAGCCGATCAAGGCGGCGCAGCGCGCCGCGCTGGCCTGGTCCGCGACCGTGACGGCAAGCCAGCGCTGATCGCCGCTGCGCCAGCAATCCTGCAGCACCAGGCCGTCCTCGCCATTGCCGGTGCGGCGCACGTCGCGGCGGGCCGGATCGGCCGACGCGGCGAGGATCTCCTCGCCGATCAGGAACGAGGCGACCTCGCGCTGAGAGAAATCGAGGAAGGCCCCGTGGCCGGTGCGCCGCGCTTCCATGACGGCGGCGATGACGACGCCGGTCGCGAACAGCGACACCACCTGGTCGGGATAGTTCACGTCCATGCCGCTGATGCGCGGCGCCTCGCCCTCATAGCCGGTCAGCGCCGCGATGCCGCTGGTGGCATCCAAGGTCGAGCCGAACGAGACATTCATGCGCTCGGGTCCGGTGTCGCCCTGGCTCGAGATCGCCGCCACCACGATGCGCGGGTTGATGGCGTGCAGATCGGCATAGCCGAGGCCGAACCGGTCGAGCACGCCGCGGCGGAAATTCTCGATCAGCACGTCGCAGTGCGCCGCGAGCTCGTGGGCCAGCCGGCGGCCTTCGGATGTCTTCAGGTCGAGCGCCACACCGCGCTTGTTGCGGTTGGTGAAGCGGAACTGCGGCGAGCGGTTCCACCAGCCGGGCGCGTCGTCGGGCTTGCCCACGACCCGGAACGGATCGGGATAGGCACCCGACTCGACCTTGATCACGTCGGCGCCGAGATCGGCCAGCATCGCCGAGGTGTTGGCGCCGGCCGTCAGCAGCCCGAAATCGAGCACG
>Ga0187894_10004988_pt1 | contig 13875 bp, 6 predicted proteins | sample GBC1701081metaG_FD_136650 | JGI IMG/M metagenome (GOLD analysis project Ga0187894, IMG submission 136650) | White microbial mat communities from a lava cave in the Kipuka Kanohina Cave System on the Island of Hawaii, USA - GBC170108-1 metaG ...
GCGACTGATGATTCGCGGCATCGGAGTTATCGAAGATAACGACATACTTTTTCAGTTTGATTTTTATGTCGCCATTTTCAACGGCTCAAAATCTCTGTTTAATTTCCCCATAGTTGCACTATGAGCTAAAAATATATCGCTGTCTTCGACAGCTAAAACCGATTCCTGATTAAAGTTTTTAAATTATTATCACTTGACCTTATCAGTTACAGTTTTTGAATTATTATCACCTGACCTAATCAGTTACCTTCCGTTTATACTGTGAATCTTTAGAAAGTCTAAGCTGTTTATACTTCTCAATTCCGGGCGGTTGGATGCTTTCAAGTTTTGCATTGCCGAAAAACTCTATTAAACAAAAGCGGCTAGAGAAGCTATATGTAAGTTACTTGAGTTGGATAAAATTTTAAGGCAGTCTCCGAAAAGTCTGCCAAATTATGTTCATTGTGTTTGCGTATAAATTGAAGTAGAAGATTGCCGCAATTGTTAAATGGCTGTTAGCATTCAAAACGGTTTCAGACGATTCAAACGAAAGCTATGAATACATCTCTCAAACAAGATTCATCGTTTATACCCGACATAAAAGTTTTGCCTTTACAGTTTTGTCTTAGTGCGAAATCGCGTGTGACACTGCCCGCATTTCTTGGTTCTACTTTGCGTGGTGCTTTTGGAACAGCTTTGAAAGAGGTTGTCTGTTGTGTGCCTCACAGAGATTGCGAGCGATGCTGGTTTTACGAAGCCTGTGCTTACCCTTACATTTTTGAAACGCCGAACATACCGGACTTGGGCGGTTTTCCAAACCACACACAACTTCGCGGACAAAAAGAGGTTGAGCATCCTTTTATTTTGCGTGCGCCACAACTTGTTCCCAAACAGACACGCACAACAAACAACAGACGTTTGCCGAATTTGAATGATGCGTTTTCGGATATTGAATTGGAAGAAGGCGACGAGATATTTTTTGAAATTCTAATGATTGGAACAGCCGTTCATTATTGGCAACAGGTCTTGGTTGCAGTTCGTATTTTGGCTGATACGGGGCTTGGCGAAAATAGAGTTTCTTTTGAATTGTCTAAAGCAGAAGCACCCGATTTGTCCGGCAATATGCAAGTGGTTTACGACAAGGATAATCAACGAATATCAGCTTACGGAATTTGTCCTCTGTCGCTTCGTGCTTTGATTGACAATAGGTTGGAACATTTGAACATCAGTGACCGATTGCGTTTGTGTTTTATCTCGCCCACGCGCATCAGAAACGACAACGATATAACTCCCGTTCCTGACTTTCAGATGTTGATAAAGAAGATGCGCCAGCGTATAGAGCATCTTGCCGCATTACACTGCGAACCGCCCGTTGTTCTTGATTTACGCGAGAACATGAAAGGCGCAGATGAAGTTCAAATCATTGAATCAAACACTCAAGCCTACGAATGGGAACAATACTCAAACAATCAGGGAAAGAAGGTCATGCGGCGCGTTTTTGTGGGTGAAATTGAGTATGCAGGAAAAGACATTCGGCGTTTTCTACCGTTTCTGATAGCAGGCGAGATTTTGCATATAGGCAATGTAACGAATTACGGTGCAGGTCGTTATGTGATTTTGGGTTGAGCGTTGATTTTTAATTTGGGCGGCGACATTGTTTGTAAATATCAACGCCAATGTTAATCAAATCAACCATGGCTTTATTTCGTTCGGCTTTGCTTCGTTCTTTTTCTGCTTGTTTTTTTCTTTCATCGGCGGCGCGTTGTTTTTCCGCTTCGATTCGTCGCTGTTCTTGCTCAATGAGTGCGCGTGCTTGGTCTTCTTGCTTTTGTCTTCTTTCTTCTTCAAGTTCTCTTTGTTGGTCTATTAACTGTTGACGCATTCTTTCGGCTTCCTGCTGTTTGGGTGCGGGTTCTTGTTCGGGAGTTGATGATTACCGTTTGAGAACGGTTTCAATCCACATGAAGGCGTGGCGACTCACTGAACACATAAAGCTTGTATCAAAAGAGGAATTGGAAATTTAGTTTCAATCCACATGAAGGCGTGGCGACTCACCGAACAGATAAAGGTCAACAGGGAGTGGTGAAGCTCAATGTGTTTCAATCCACATGAAGGCGTGGTGACTCACCGAACTTGGAGTCCGACCTGTATCAATCTTGTTGTTATATCGGTTTCAATCCACATGAAGGCGTGGCGACTCACTGAACGTGACGATATATCGAAGTCTTAGACATATAATAGGTTTCAATCCACATGAAGGCGTGGCGACTCACTGAACGTCGGCACATCGCGGCAAGCGTCGGTGTTCACATTCAGCGGTTTCAATCCACATGAAGGCGTGGCGACTCACTGAACCATGGATTGATTAGCTAGATTCCAGGTTAGAAACGGATTGTTTCAATCCACATGAAGGCGTGGCGACTCACTGAACATGACGACCTTGATGGGCGGGCTTTACAAGCAGTTCAAGTTTCAATCCACATGAAGGCGTGGCGACTCACTGAACAGAAACATTGAACGTCAGTTTAGTTTCACCCGTGAGTTTCAATCCACATGAAGGCGTGGCGACTCACTGAACGCATTTGTTCAAAAGCGTCGTGCATCTGTTCACGACGTTTCAATCCACATGAAGGCGTGGCGACTCACTGAACCCTAGCTTTTCTGTGGCTTTTCATTCTCGTTATTTGGGTTTCAATCCACATGAAGGCGTGGCGACTCACTGAACAAACTTTATGGCGGTCATCATCACGATGGTCGTTTTCGTTTCAATCCACATGAAGGCGTGGCGACTCACTGAACCGAGCCGCAGAAATTCGGCGAAGACTATGAGTCAATGGTTTCAATCCACATGAAGGCGTGGCGACTCACTGAACTAGTAATAACTTTAGTTTTTGTTTAAGTTTTTCGATAGTTTCAATCCACATGAAGGCGTGGCGACTCACTGAACGGCGAACTTGCTCGCCTCATGGACATTGACTGCTGTAAGTTTCAATCCACATGAAGGCGTGGCGACTCACTGAACCCAGTTCTTAGCTTCTTACTTGAGTGGTATGGTTAATGTTTCAATCCACATGAAGGCGTGGCGACTCACCGAACGTAATCGTAAACACCGCCCGAACCACCTGAGCCATAATCGTTTCAATCCACATGAAGGCGTGGCGACTCACCGAACTTTACATCGCGCCAGACAACTAAACCCATGTCCGCGTTTCAATCCACATGAAGGCGTGGCGACTCACCGAACATAGTGAAATAGTGAATAGTGGGTTTCAATCCACATGAAGGCGTGGCGACTCACCGAACGGGGTGGGAGAAAATTTCGTGGAAAAACAAAGAATCAGTTTCAATCCACATGAAGGCGTGGCGACTCACCGAACTTTGAGGGGCGCCAATTTGTGCTACGCCAATTTGGTTGGTTTCAATCCACATGAAGGCGTGGCGACTCACCGAACGTGTTCCTCATGCTTCAAAGCAAAGGGTTTCTCACTGAGTTTCAATCCACATGAAGGCGTGGCGACTCACCGAACTGAGAGAGTTTCTTTCCTGATGCTATCTCTAGAACTTGAGTTTCAATCCACATGAAGGCGTGGCGACTCACCGAACGCAAAAAAACTTTTCCTAAGAACTTCAGCGCGATACGTTTCAATCCACATGAAGGCGTGGCGACTCACCGAACGAAGTGATCATTGCGATTACTAATAAGGACCCAGAAGGTTTCAATCCACATGAAGGCGTGGCGACTCACCGAACTGACTGATAGTTTGCAAGAAGAAAGGATTCCATTTATGTTTCAATCCACATGAAGGCGTGGCGACTCACCGAACTTCTCTTGTTCCTTCACTAAATGATGCTAATGGTAAAAGGTTTCAATCCACATGAAGGCGTGGCGACTCACCGAACTTCGCTAAGCAAGACCTGGGCAACGGGAGAGTTTTGTTTCAATCCACATGAAGGCGTGGCGACTCACCGAACCTTGTCGGCGAATAAAGGAGGAAACAAGTTATTTTTTGTTTCAATCCACATGAAGGCGTGGCGACTCACCGAACGCGGTCTCCCCGAGAACCTCTATCGCGCTTTCAACGGGTTTCAATCCACATGAAGGCGTGGCGACTCACCGAACGAGGTAAATATGCGTTTCGTTGCTCTTTAGTCAAGTTTCAATCCACATGAAGGCGTGGCGACTCACCGAACTTGCATGATATAAAAACCCTAAGAATTATATTAGATGTTTCAATCCACATGAAGGCGTGGCGACTCACCGAACAACTTGACTTACCAGAGCAAAGAAATGGAATAGTTATAGGTTTCAATCCACATGAAGGCGTGGCGACTCACCGAACAAGTATATTCTAATATGGGCGCATTTGCGCGGATAAGAGTTTCAATCCACATGAAGGCGTGGCGACTCACCGAACGGCGCTAAAGCAAGTATGAATATGATGGCAAATCTATGTTTCAATCCACATGAAGGCGTGGCGACTCACCGAACAAGTTATAAAAAGTAAAAGTGCTCAAATGGAGAGGTTTCAATCCACATGAAGGCGTGGCGACTCACCGAACTGTTAAAGAACTTATACTTGAAAAGAACTTTCAACTCAGTTTCAATCCACATGAAGGCGTGGCGACTCACCGAACGCATTGCTCTAAAGCCCGAAATCAAAGACGGTCAGAAGTTTCAATCCACATGAAGGCGTGGCGACTCACCGAACTGGGTGGTGCAAACTCCTTGGCAGGGGTATCCTTGTTGTTTCAATCCACATGAAGGCGTGGCGACTCACCGAACCATAAGCAGTAACATGAAGGCTGCTTTCAGGATTAAAGTTTCAATCCACATGAAGGCGTGGCGACTCACCGAACGAGCAAGCCCTACACTCTGAACGCTCACGGTATGCAACAGTTTCAATCCACATGAAGGCGTGGCGACTCACCGAACTGAGTGTCCCCACTTTTACTTTGAGTGCTTCTTAGTCTGTTTCAATCCACATGAAGGCGTGGCGACTCACCGAACGCTACCTATGGAAGAGGACTTAGACTTATAGATGGAACAGTTTCAATCCACATGAAGGCGTGGCGACTCACCGAACACTTGGTGGATGCTTTACGAGTCAACGGCAATCTTCGTTTCAATCCACATGAAGGCGTGGCGACTCACCGAACGCAATCTGCTTCTAGCAGGTAATCTAGTTTGTACTCTCGTTTCAATCCACATGAAGGCGTGGCGACTCACCGAACGATACTTCCTCTGTTCTTTTGGCAGCTACTGTTCCAAAGTTTCAATCCACATGAAGGCGTGGCGACTCACCGAACAGAATAACTTATGGCATACTATGGAAATCTACAAGACAAGTTTCAATCCACATGAAGGCGTGGCGACTCACCGAACTATTAGGTACAAGATTAAATTGGAGTCGCTTACGAGGTTTCAATCCACATGAAGGCGTGGCGACTCACCGAACTATGAAGGAGGTGCTGCGATATACAACGGCAGCAAAGTTTCAATCCACATGAAGGCGTGGCGACTCACCGAACGGCAGCAAATCCCGTACTACTCAAACCCCCTCTAGCGTTTCAATCCACATGAAGGCGTGGCGACTCACCGAACGAAGCTTTAGGAGAAAGAGAACGATTAGCAGGTTATCCGTTTCAATCCACATGAAGGCGTGGCGACTCACCGAACGCTGCTCACGCACTTATCGAGCGGTTCCCCCTTCAGCGTTTCAATCCACATGAAGGCGTGGCGACTCACCGAACGGTCCGGTAGGTCGAAGAGGCAAGTCAGCGGCAACCAGTTTCAATCCACATGAAGGCGTGGCGACTCACCGAACTTGACAGGAGCCAATCTGACAGGCGCCGATTTGGATGGTGGTTTCAATCCACATGAAGGCGTGGCGACTCACCGAACCGAGTTTACACCGTTGGTCACTCTAACTCTGCTATACTGGGTTTCAATCCACATGAAGGCGTGGCGACTCACCGAACCAGGAACATGAGAAACTTGAACCTGTCAGCAACGGTCTGAATTTCAATCCACATGAAGGCGTGGCGACTCACCGAACACTAACCCTCTACTCCAAGCCTGCTGCTCCGACAGCAGATTTCAATCCACATGAAGGCGTGGCGACTCACCGAACAATACAAGAAAAGCTAAAGAAGCAGACTCGCCGAGTAAAATTTCAATCCACATGAAGGCGTGGCGACTCACCGAACTGTAGTGTATTTTGAGACTTTCGTTCAACCTTTGGAAAAAATTTCAATCCACATGAAGGCGTGGCGACTCACCGAACTGCTCTACGCGGGCGGCGACGCCTTGCGCCCGTAGATTTTATTTCAATCCACATGAAGGCGTGGCGACTCACCGAACGCCACACCGGAAATTGACGCGGCTTTTTTACGTGAATTTGCATTTCAATCCACATGAAGGCGTGGCGACTCACCGAACCAATTACTGTTCGCAAACGGCGATAGGGTTGTTTTAATATTTCAATCCACATGAAGGCGTGGCGACTCACCGAACGCCATTACCTTCGAGACTGCAAAAATTCTTTGCAATAAAATTTCAATCCACATGAAGGCGTGGCGACTCACCGAACTAACAGACTACGCCAGAAACACAATCACGCTTGTTCAGGTATTTCAATCCACATGAAGGCGTGGCGACTCACCGAACAATTAAATCGCGTTTCTTAAATCGCTTTGCTTGTGCAGGTATTTCAATCCACATGAAGGCGTGGCGACTCACCGAACTTTCTATTGTATCGGCAAGCAATCCCCCATCCACGAGAATTTCAATCCACATGAAGGCGTGGCGACTCACCGAACGCAAAATTTGCCTCTAAAACCAAAGATATAAGGATAGAATTTCAATCCACATGAAGGCGTGGCGACTCACCGAACCAAGACGTTTCGGGTTCAGTTCAGTGCCGACAAACCGTTTGATTTCAATCCACATGAAGGCGTGGCGACTCACCGAACGCGGTCAAGCGCATGAAATAGAATTGTTTTGTGTTTATTTCAATCCACATGAAGGCGTGGCGACTCACCGAACAGGATAATAAGGATAACTGTATGGATGACCTAAATTTTATTTCAATCCACATGAAGGCGTGGCGACTCACCGAACGAGCTTATCGCTCAACACTACGCCGAACACGCCGAAATTTCAATCCACATGAAGGCGTGGCGACTCACCGAACGCAATTCGCAATTACTTGGGCGATTTTCACGGCGGAATTTCAATCCACATGAAGGCGTGGCGACTCACCGAACGCAATCATATACCAGTCCCTTTGGCGATTGGCTTTTGATTTCAATCCACATGAAGGCGTGGCGACTCACCGAACGCGTTAAGTGACGTTTTGAACGGTAATCTAAAAACCGCATTTCAATCCACATGAAGGCGTGGCGACTCACCGAACACGAAAACAGCATACGACAGACCATTTGGCGAAAATATATTTCAATCCACATGAAGGCGTGGCGACTCACCGAACAATTCTATTCGGCGCGGTCCGAGAGTCGCCCAACTGTATTTCAATCCACATGAAGGCGTGGCGACTCACCGAACATATCCCGTCGCGTGACCAACAAGCATTCGACCTGAATTTCAATCCACATGAAGGCGTGGCGACTCACCGAACCCTCAGCAAAGTCTTTCTTGTACTTTGCCATGACTTGCATTTCAATCCACATGAAGGCGTGGCGACTCACCGAACTTATTTAAGTCCAAGCCGTCGGCGGAATGACTTCATAAATTTCAATCCACATGAAGGCGTGGCGACTCACCGAACTCGGCAAAAATGGTTTAATTCTGTGAGTGCGCGATAAAATTTCAATCCACATGAAGGCGTGGCGACTCACCGAACCAGGTACAAGAAAGATTTTGCTGAGGTAGTACTAAGAATTTCAATCCACATGAAGGCGTGGCGACTCACCGAACTATTAAATGCGAGTGAGCCGCCATTACCTAAACCTGTAATTTCAATCCACATGAAGGCGTGGCGACTCACCGAACACACATTGAAAATTGAAACAGAGGGATATATGCTACTTAATTTCAATCCACATGAAGGCGTGGCGACTCACCGAACGCCGAGTTCCTTTTCGCCGATTTGACCGGCGCCCAATTTGATTTCAATCCACATGAAGGCGTGGCGACTCACCGAACTTGACCCACAACAGAGTATTTGGACACAAGAGGTTTAATTTCAATCCACATGAAGGCGTGGCGACTCACCGAACTCATATGTGATTACAACCAAGCGCGAATAGCAAATTTCATTTCAATCCACATGAAGGCGTGGCGACTCACCGAACGATATGAGAGGCGTCGATTTGAGGGGCGCCGATTTGAATTTCAATCCACATGAAGGCGTGGCGACTCACCGAACTCTATATTCCTTAGCTGTAACAACCCTGTTCTTAGGATTTCAATCCACATGAAGGCGTGGCGACTCACCGAACTTTGTCTGGCGCCGATTTGAGACGCGCCGATTTGAATTTCAATCCACATGAAGGCGTGGCGACTCACCGAACAGAGAGAGAGAGAGAGACTCACTCACAGGCAAGATATTTCAATCCACATGAAGGCGTGGCGACTCACCGAACGTGGCAAGATTTTTTCCAAGCGAGCGGATTAGGCACGGATTTCAATCCACATGAAGGCGTGGCGACTCACCGAACGGCGTAAAGGGCAATTTCGCACTAGAGGGCTTATTGCCATTTCAATCCACATGAAGGCGTGGCGACTCACCGAACGAAACAAGGGCATAGTCTAACGATTCGCAAGGGCAAAAATTTCAATCCACATGAAGGCGTGGCGACTCACCGAACGTATAATAGTGAGCATGCTGCAGGAACTTGAGCCCCATTTCAATCCACATGAAGGCGTGGCGACTCACCGAACTCGGTAAAAACATCTAAAACAGTTCCAGAGTTAGATATTCATTTCAATCCACATGAAGGCGTGGCGACTCACCGAACATAAAGAGCAAAGCTTTGTTGTGTTTATTCATCTTTATTTCAATCCACATGAAGGCGTGGCGACTCACCGAACTTTGGACTATATAGCCGGTAATAACCCCTCCGGCAAAATTTCAATCCACATGAAGGCGTGGCGACTCACCGAACTATCGAACGCATTGCCGATTTGCCTGCAAAGTTCACAATTTCAATCCACATGAAGGCGTGGCGACTCACCGAACAAAAAAAGCAACGGTATAGTTGCAAACACCATAAGTATTTCAATCCACATGAAGGCGTGGCGACTCACCGAACTAAAAAGAATGACATCCACATAACTAAATAAAAGAGTATTTCAATCCACATGAAGGCGTGGCGACTCACCGAACTACGGTGATTATGGAAGTACGGACGTAAGAATTGCCATTTCAATCCACATGAAGGCGTGGCGACTCACCGAACCTAGAAAGGACTGATTACAGATATGGACATAACAGCAACCATTTCAATCCACATGAAGGCGTGGCGACTCACCGAACAAACTAAGAAGAATAGCCTCTCGTGCTGCCCTTAACAGAATTTCAATCCACATGAAGGCGTGGCGACTCACCGAACGTATAACCAAGCGGTTATATTCCAGAAACAATCTTGTATTTCAATCCACATGAAGGCGTGGCGACTCACCGAACATAACATCGTCTTGCTTGACGAACCTGTCCATGTATATTTCAATCCACATGAAGGCGTGGCGACTCACCGAACTAGTGAGGTCAAAGAAGCCTTCAAAGGACTATATCAACAATTTCAATCCACATGAAGGCGTGGCGACTCACCGAACTGAAAATCACGTTACGCTCGGCGAATCACTCGAAACCATTTCAATCCACATGAAGGCGTGGCGACTCACCGAACCGCTCACCCTCGTACTTGAAATGCTCGCGTACACGATGATTTCAATCCACATGAAGGCGTGGCGACTCACCGAACGCGGCGGGCGTCCACGTAAACCCGAAGCCGAACTATATTTCAATCCACATGAAGGCGTGGCGACTCACCGAACATTTTCAGATATACCGGAAAGCCGACAAATTTATAAATTTCAATCCACATGAAGGCGTGGCGACTCACCGAACAGCTGTTATTCCAACTGTTACAAACATTATGCTTAAAAATTTCTTCTTGACAAGGTTTTCTTGTTTCTAAATCTACTTTCATCAAATTTCTAAAAACAATCCTGTAAACCCTTTGTTTTTAATCGGTGCGAGCGATTGCTATTGAGAAATCAATAGCATGCTAACTTAAACCTATGGTTTTCAGAACTTTAGTCTTACCCTTTTTCTTACATCAAAACTTTTGACAGATCGCTCGCACTGAAATTTTTCACCGACTCTTTTCTACCATGTTGCGGCGATAAGGCTTGCTATTTCATCAGTTAATCTTTTTCTTGATGTCTTTCATAACAAAAATCTTGCCCGGTGCGAGGGACAAAGCACAATATCCTGAGAGTGAGACTTCTCATCATACGACATATACTGATTCCGTTTTTGTTATTTCGCCTTCACCGATTACTTCTACACGCACAAGACAGCTTCCGCACAGTTCATAAAGCCGAACTTTGTCTTCCGTCGGGTCAATTATTCCCTTAATCTTTTGTCTGAGTTTTTCTCTCTGAGATTGCTTTAGGTCAAACTCAAAAACACTGTATTGCACGGGTCTTCCCCAAGCGTGCAAAGACTTAAACAACTTCGTCCGCCTCTTGTCATTCGGTATATCGTAAACACAAACTATGAACATTCAAAGAATTGCCGATTTGATATTTGATCTTTGGTGTTCGTAAAGCCCAATTTCAGAAGTCCAAGGTCCAAAGACCTTAGTCCGAAAACCAAAGACCATTTTCACTTAATTGTAAATGGCTTGAAAGTTTTATCTTCTCCTGTCACTACGCGGGCGTATTGTCGTGCTTGCAGTTCTATGATTTGGCGGTAGCTCAATTTTTGATTTTCTGCTTCCGTTTCACGACGCGAGTTCATTTTCTCTTCAAAATTCACCAAGAACTTTTTGAAGGCATCGGGTTGCAAACGCCATCCGTCTTCCGCAGTTCGCTTTATATCCGAAAGGTGCAGAATTTTATTTCTGATAAGTCGAATTACAAGAGCATCAACTACTATTGAGCGAAAGCATTCAACAAGGTCGCTCGAAAGTGCGGCATGAGCTTGTCTTACACTGTGAAAACAACCTTGATACGGGTCAAGACCTACTATGTTGATGACTCCAACCATCTGATTGTAGAGCATCGTATAACCAAGGCTTAACAAAGCGTTCACGGCACCATCGGGCGGATGTGCCACGCGACGTTTGAATTCCCAACCGGCAGGCATCCAACTGCCAAAACTTGAAAAGTATGCCGCCGATGCCGCCCCTTCATAACCAAGCAATGAATCAAGACTTTGTGCTTCGTTTGTTTTTGAAATCAAACCGTTCAATGTGTGCATGTTTTTCTGCGTACTGCCGTGTTCACGTTGTCGGCGCATCATCGCAAGCATATTCGTAATTTTACCCGACACAATCGCCCTTGCTTGTATCAGACGAAACTTTCCGTCTTGTGTTCTCGCATATTGCATTTGTCTCAGCTCGGAAGATTTCTGCATCTCGCCAAAAAGTCGCCCGCGATATTTGCCGCGACTCGACAAAAACGAAACATCAATTCCGCTCTCAAGACAATACGCAATTACAGGAGTCGTGATTTGTATATTTCCGTAAAGCACCATCTGTTTCAAATGCTGGTCGGGAACTTCCTGCAAAACCTTTTTGTCTTTGCTGACAATAAAACGATTCGCACGTCGTTGAATCGTTGCACCTTGTTCTGTTATGTATAAAACGCTCATAATTTTTGATGGGTGATGGATGAGGGATGAGGGATGAATAAATCAAAATGAAATTCATTCTCACCTTTTCACCCTTTCACTTCTTCTCCCTTTTACCCCTTTTTCTTAAACTTCTTGCCTAAATTATTGAGTTTATGCGCCGCCAGGTTGACTATGCTTTTCGCGCCCGTTGTCGTGAGCATTGTTACCGCTTTTGTATTTGCCGCAACCCGGTTGGCGTAACTGTGTGACAATGAAACTATCTTCTGCGTAACAACCTGCGGAACATTCGGCGGAGGAACTACGCGCCCGTCGTCTGCAAAATGATAGCCGAGAAAATCAAACGCTTCTCGCGGGTTGTGAATTCGCGTCTTCTCTTCATTGAGATTTAATTTGAGCTTGGATAAAGTCTCTCGTGCGGTGTTCAAAGCCCCTTCAGCTTCTTTCTTCGTTTTACAGGCAATTGCAAAGTCATCGCAGTAACGAATCAAACGCAGTTTGCTAGCGGTCACCATTTCGCGGTCAAAAGGATGCAAATAAATGTTTGCCAATAATGGCGACAAAGGCGAACCTTGCAGCATACCTTTTGTTTGTGATTGACGCTCCTTTATTTTTCGCAAAACAGAGGGCGCGAAATAGACAGTCGTTGCTGCCGCTCCTCCGATTGCCAATAGAGGCAAAGGCAATAGACGCATTAACAGGTGTCTCTCGGCAATCGCCATTGTAACACCCGCTTCAATCACACGCCGCACAGCCGCTTTGCGTAATCCTTTGCGCGGCTCGGATTCAATAAGGCTCTCATCAGACACATCCGTATCTTCGACATCCTCATCGTAACTGTCTGCCCCGTTTATCACGCCCAGACGTTCCGCAACCATTCCGTCCAGAGTTTGGTCAATGCCGTCTCGCGCCCACAACTGAGCGTTTGCTATTGCCTCTTTGCCTTTCGCTATCAAGTTTGAGGAATGATTAACAACTGCACCCGCTTCTGCTTTCAGCCAAAGTTTGACGAGCTGCAAAATGTCCTTGTCTTCTACCCGGACAGCAACTTCTTTAAGTAAAATGCGACGGTCTAAAGACGGAAAAAAATCTTTTATGTCCGAACGCACAACCCAAGCCGCACCATTCGCACGCGCCACAATCAAACGCTGTACAGCCATTTCGATATTTCGTCCGGGACGAAAAGCAAAATTACAATCCAAGAATAAACGCTCGAACAAAGGCTCTATCGAATCCAAAACAGCGCGTTGTGCTATGCGGTCACGCACAGTCAAAATAGCCAGCTCGCGCTCTTTGCCGTTGCTCTTTTTCATCAGCACACAGCGAACAGGCAAAGGCTCATATGTCCCGTCAATCAGGTTGCGTGAAAGTTCTTGCAAATTTTCTTTAAGATCGCGCTCGAATATCTCAAGACTCACTGCATCCACACCAGCCGCCCCTCGATTCGCACGCACCTTTCGCCACGCCTTATACAATGACGAAATCATTGTAATTGATGAAAGCGTTGCATTGTTGTTATCGAAAATCGTAGCCATATTTGTTCACTTCCTTTTGAAAAACTTACTTGCCTTTAGAACTTGGAATTTTGATTACACTCTTTACGAAGCAATCCTCAACGACAATGATTATTCCCATATGTTTTGAAAGCTTGCGTTCAAGCCCTTGCGGGATGTTATGTTCGTTGAAAAAAAAATCTTCACATCTTGAAACAACAACACGCTTCCAAACCTCATTACAAAAGCTAAATCACCAATGCCGATTTTGCATTGCTCCATCTGATTAGCCGCGTCTTCGCTGATTCTGTATCTTTTAATCTTCATTCCGAGCCGTACTAAAAACTAAAACCGCTCCACGTACATAAGCGTCTCACAAAAAACGCTAAAAATGCGGAGCGGCAAGCTTGACAGCAAGGTTGCTGTAATAAGGAAACGTACATTAGAGGTAACTGATTAGGTCAAGTGATAATAATTCAAAACTTTAATCAGGAATCGGTTTTAGCTGTCGAAGACAGCGATATATTCTTAGCCCATAGTGCAACTATGGGGAAATTAAACAGAGATTTTGAGCCGTTGAA
>Ga0187894_10004989_pt1 | contig 13874 bp, 10 predicted proteins | sample GBC1701081metaG_FD_136650 | JGI IMG/M metagenome (GOLD analysis project Ga0187894, IMG submission 136650) | White microbial mat communities from a lava cave in the Kipuka Kanohina Cave System on the Island of Hawaii, USA - GBC170108-1 metaG ...
GAGATGCTGTCCTTCTTCGAGCAGAGCTCGATCTTCCGCATCGATGAGACTGTGGCCGGTGTCGAAGGATTGCGCGGCGGTCCGAACGCGGTCTTCGGCAAGGGCGAGCCCGGCCTCACCGTGAACTTCAACCTGAGAGAGGGTGGCGAGGAGACCGAAGGGCGCATCAAGTATTCGACTTCGGACTACGACCTGCAGCGGCTGGACGCGCGGCTGAGCGGGCCGCTCGGCGAAGATTTTTACTACATGATCGGCGGTTATATCAGCTCCTCTCCCGGCATCCGCGACGCGCAGTTCAGTGCCGAGGAGGGCAGTCAGTTCACGGTCAGCCTCACCAAGCGCTTCGAGCAGGGCAAGATCAATGTGTTCAGCCGCGTGACCGACGATCACGGTCAATGGGTGCTGCCGATGGCACTCAACTCCGGCAACGACCTCGGCACCTTCGCGCAGCTCGGCAATGCCACGCACTTCCGCGAGATCCAGACGAACGCAAGCGGCGACACGCAGATCTTTGACTTCAGCAGGGGCCGCGGCTGGGACGGCACGATCAGCGGCGGCAGCGTCGAATTCGATGTCGGCGGCGGATTCACATTGCGCGATCGGTTCACGTACACGAAAGGCGATGCCGACACGTACGGCTTCGTCCCCGCCGGTGGCGCCGTCACGGCCGGCGCCGTGAGCGCGGTGACTGGTGCACCCGTGACCACCGCGAGCGGCAGAACTCTGGCCGCAGGTGACTTCGTGCAGACATACGGCCACTGGGTCGTGCAGAAGGACCTGAAGGCGCTGATCAACGATATCAGCATCAACAAGGTGTTCGCCGAGAGTCACGACGTCACCTTCGGCTATTACCGCGCGAGCTGGTCGTCAGATGACTCTTGGCTGCTCGGCAATTCGCTGCCCGTGCACAACGTGGACAACGGCGAGCCTCTGGCCGCGCCCATCACGCCAGCCGACATTGCGGCGGCAGGAGGCAACGCCGGGTTCAGTTTCGGTCTGCAGTCCTCCGGCGATGCGCGCGCCGCTGCGTTCTACATCGCCGACTCGTGGCAGATTACGGACGCGTTCCGTCTCGATCTCGGCGTGCGCCGCGAGGAGCTGACGCTCGACTACGTTCTCGATACCGGTCCCGGCTTCGCCGACGGCACGGTCGATCAGACGACGCATCTCAATGGCAGCGAGACGGCCTATACCGGCGCGGTCAATTTCGACCTGAACGATGATCTCGGCTTCTTCGTGCGTTACACGAAGGGCTTCCTGTTCCCGCACTTCGATGACATCCGCGAGAATCGCAATACGGTCGATGAAGTGAAACAGCTCGAGGGCGGCGTCAAGTTCTCGGGCGATGTGTTCGAGCTCTATGCGACAGTGTTCTCTAACGAGAACGACGCGTTCTCCTCGACGGTCGGCGGCGTGCTGCCTGCGGCCGCGTTCACGACCGAGGCGCTGGGCGTTGAACTCGATGGCGCCGTGCGCCTAGGCGGCATGGCCGTCACCTTCATCGGCACTCTGCAGGAAACGGAGATCACGGAGTCGACGACCGCGAGCGACGTCGGCAATCAGGTCTTGCGTCAGCCGGACTGGCAGTTCCGCGTGGCGCCTTCCTTCACGTTGCAGGCGGGCAACTTCGACGCGACGTTTTACGTCGGCGCGACGTTCGTGGGCGAGCGGTTCGGAGACAACGCCAACACGGTCAAGCTGGAAGCCTACGAGAAGGTCGATCTCGGCGTGATCGCCCGGTTTGCGGACGGCCTCTTTCTCCAGCTGCATGGCGACAACCTCAATGACTCGGACGGGATCACGGAAGGCGACCCTCGCAATCCGGCGGCGCCCAATGGACGGCCCATCTTCGGACGCTCGTTCATGTTCAGCGCCGGGTACGACTTTTGAGTGCGGAGGCTGGGGGTGAAACTCCCCCAGCCTACTTACCGCGTCGGTTTGGCCGGCGATCAGTCCCGGACAGCGATGGCTGACGGTTCAGTTGAAATTGAGCGATTGATCGCCGGCGCACTGCGTTGCCGCCGTGCAAGCCGGTGTGGAACAGGCGGGTGGGTCAGGCTCGAAGCCAGCCCCTCAGGGCAAACGATAGACGACAATGCACCTCACGACCCTCGACATCGTCATCGTTGTCATCTATGCGATCGGTCTGTTCGCGCTTGCGCAATGGATCTCCCGCAACCGGGACGGACGACGCAAAGACTCGACCGAGTACTTCCTCGCCTCGAAGAGTCTTCCCTGGTGGGCGATTGGCGCGTCTCTGATCGCCGCGAACATTTCGGCCGAGCAGATTGTCGGCATGTCCGGCTCTGGCTATGCGATTGGCCTAGCGGTCGCATCCTACGAATGGATGGCCGCGCTGACGCTCGTCATCGTCGGCAAGTGGTTCCTGCCGACCTTCCTGAAGAACCAGATCTACACCATGCCGCAGTTCCTGGAGCAGCGATACGGCGCGCGAATCCGTACGCTCATGGCCGTGTTCTGGCTCGCGCTTTACATCTTCGTCAATCTCACTTCGATCATCTGGCTCGGCTCCATTGCGGTGACGCAAGTGGCCGGTGTCGACCAGAGCGTCGCGCTCGTTGCGCTGGGTCTCTTCGCCCTGCTTTATCAGTTGCGCGGCGGCCTGCGCGCAGTGGCGCTGACGGACATCGTGCAGGTGTCGCTCCTCGTGCTCGGCGGTTTGCTCGTGTCTGGCCTGACGCTTGCCGAGATCGGCGACGGTGCGGGAATCGCCGCCGGCTTCCAGATGCTCGTGGAGCGCGCGCCGGATCACTTCCACATGATCCTCACCGAGGCCAGCCCCTATTACAGCGACCTGCCAGGCATTTCTGTGCTCGTCGGCGGCATGTGGATCGCAAACCTGAGTTACTGGGGCTGCAATCAATACATCATTCAGCGTGCGCTGGCGGCCAAGGACTTGGCCGAAGCCCAGAAGGGCGTGATGTTCGCGGCGTACCTGAAGCTTCTCATGCCGCTCATCATCGTGGTGCCCGGCATCGCCGCGGTCGTGCTGGCGCCTGACCTCGCGCGCCCCGATGAAGCGTATCCCACGATGATGCGGCTCTTGCCCGCCGGCCTCGCCGGCCTCGTCTTCGCAGCGCTCATCGCCGCGATCGTTGCGTCCACGGCGTCCAAGATCAATTCCGTCGCGACGATCTTCACGCTCGACGTTTACAACAAGATGGGAAACCCGAAGAGCGAAGAACGACTCGTGGCGGCCGGCCGCATCGCCGCCGTCGTCTCGATCTGTCTGGCGATCGCGACGGCGCGCCCGCTACTGGGAAGTTTCGATCAGGCGTTCCAATACATTCAGGAGTACACGGGCTTCTTCACGCCGGGCATCGTCGTGATCTTCCTGCTGGGCCTGTTCTGGCCGAAAGCCACCGAAGCGGGTGCGCTCGCTGCGACCATCGGCTCCTTCGGTCTGTCGATCCTCATCAAAGTTCTGTGGCCCGGATTGCCGTTCATGGACCGCATGGGCGTGGTCTTCCTGCTGGCGCTTGTGCTCGCTGTCGGGTTCTCGCTCTACCGGCCTGTGGATGCCGCGTGCAATCGCATTCAGACGAGAACGGCCGACTTTCGCACTTCGCCTGCATTCAATCTCGGCGCTACCGGTGTCGTCCTCGTGCTGATCGCGCTGTACTTGTCCTGGTGGTGAACGGCTCATGGTAGAGGTGCATGGCGAAACGCCCATCGCAGAGGCCATGACTACGGACAAGCCTCTCAAAGCGCCGATCCTTTCCATGAACGCTTGGTGCAGCAAACGCTGGTACGTTCTGCGCCGACATCCTCGGGAGATTCCATGAGCTCTTCCTCGTGTCCTAGCGTGCTTCGGTTGGCCGTGGCTTACTGCGCCGCGGCTTCACTCGTGCTCGTGAGCGCGTCAGCACCACTTGCACAGAACGCGCCGCCGCGCGCGGGTGATATTGACCGTGCATTGGATGAGGCAGCGTATGTTCAGTGGCTGGAAGATCGATCGATGCTGCGACAGGCGGACACGCTGGCAAAGTCGTATTCCGGGAACTCCACGCAATGGCGTGAGCCGTATGCAATACCCCAGCCGCGCGCGGCGTCCGCGCGCGCGTCCGTCTGGTTCACGGCGTATCCTGCTGCCACGATTTCGCTGCCGGAAGCCTCTGTGCTGCGAACACTCGCGGATGCGGGACTTTGGCGGGCATTCGAAAAGATCGGCATTCAGGCAGTGCACACCGGCCCCATCAAACGGGCCGGAGCCGTGCGCGGTCGGATATTGACGCCAACGGTCGACGGCGGCTTCGATCGAATCGGCCTCGATATCGATCCGGCATTCGGCACGACCGCCGAGTATCGGGACATGGCATCCGCAGCGCGTGATCACGGCGCCATCGTAATCGGCGATGTCATTCCTGGTCATACGGGCAAAGGCGCGGACTTTCGGCTCGCGGAGCGAGGCCATCGCGACTTTCCCGGCCTGTATCACATGGTCGCGGTCGAGGCCATGGATTGGGGGCTATTACCTGCCGTGCCCCCGGGCCGCGATTCCGTCAACCTGACTCCGGAGGCGGTCGATGCATTAGCGGCCAAGGGTTACATCGTCGGGCAGCTGCAGCGGACGTTCTTCCACAAGCCCGGCGTGAAGGATACCGACTGGAGCGCTACTGGCGCCGTGCGCGGGGTGGATGGCGTGGAGCGTCGCTGGGTTTATCTGCACTACTTCAAGGAGGGTCAGCCGACGCTCAACTGGCTCGACCCCAGCTTTGCGGCGCAGCGCCTCGTGATCGGAGATGTTCTGCACGAGATCGGCATACTCGGTAACGGCATGTTGCGTCTGGATGCGAACGGGTTCCTCGGGATCGAGCGCAATGAACCATCGGGCCGCGCATGGTCGCAGGGGCATCCGCTGTCGGTCACGGCGAATCAGCTTCTTGGCGGCATGGTGCGTAAGCTCGGCGCGTTCACGTTTCAGGAGCTGAATCTCACGCTCGAATACTTGCGTGAGATGTCGCGCGGCGGGACGGACCTGTCTTACGACTTCATCACCCGACCCGCCTATCACCATGCACTTGCCACGGGCGATGCCGAGTTCTTGCGCCTGATGTTAGCGCTCATGCGCGAGCACGGCATCGATCCTGCCGGGCTCGTGCATGCTTTGCAGAATCACGACGAGCTCACGATGGAGCTCGTTCATTTCGCCGCGCACCCAACGGAGACATTTCCGTATCACGGCACACGCCTCTCGGGGGCGGACCTGCGCACGCGAATTCATCGGGAAATGTTCAGTGTGCTGACCGGCGAGCGAGCGCCTTTCAACCTGCAGGCGGGCGATGGTATTGCATGCACAACGACATCGCTCATTGCGGCGGCCCTCGGCATCCGGGATATCACGAAGCTGACCAGAACAGATTCACGGAACATCACGCGGGCGCACACGCTCATTGCGGCCTTCAACGCACTTCAGCCGGGAGTGTTCGCGCTTTCGGGCTGGGATCTGGTCGGCGCGCTCACGCTGCCAGCCGAATCGGTGCAGGATCGGCTGACGGACGGCGATGTGCGCTGGATTAATCGTGGCGCTTACGACCTGATGGGCGCAAGCCATCGGGCGACGCGTTCGGCCGCTGGTTTGCCGCGAGCCGTGGCGCTCTATGGTTCCCTCCCCGAGCAACTCCAGCAGCCTGACTCGTTCGCCGCGCAGCTCGCGCGAATGCTTCAGGTGCGCAAGGATCTGCAGCTCCACTTCGCTACTCAGATCGATGTGCCGGAAGTGCAGGCGCGCGGATTACTGGTCATGGTGCACGAGCTACCGGAGGCCCGCGGCATCGAGATCACGGCTCTCAATTTCGGGCGGGAGCGCGTTGATGAAGTCGTCGTCATCCATCGGGCGACGCCCGGAGCCGACGTGATCGATGCAATGAACGTCAGTGCTGCACCCGTGGGGGCGGTTGCTGCCGACGGAGGCGTCCGCATCCGTCTGCGCGAGCTCGAGAGCCAGGCTTTGCTCATCAAGCCGTGACAGGATTCTGAAGACGGCCCATCGGGCAAAACCGTGCTTCACCGCCGCGAAATAGCGCCCAATGCACATGTATAATCAGTCTGGGCGTGAACTGCTTGAAGTCCATCTCAAGCCGGTGATGACTCTGATGGCAGATCAGACTCTTGCGAGATATGTGAACGAACGGAGGATTCTGACCCTTTTACGGGTGCAGGGTCCGATGTCCCGTGCCGACGCGGCGAGACAATTGGCCCTCACGCGCGGGACCATCACGAACCTCGTGGAAAGCCTGATCAGCCGCGAGCTCATCATCGAGCAATCATCAAAGCCTGCCAGCGGACCGCGCCGTGAGCTAGGCCGGCCTGGCGTCAATATCGCTTTACACCGAGACGGCGGATATTTCCTGGGCGCGGAAATCGGCGTGGGCGTCATACGCTTTGCCTTGCTCGACCTGACATTGGAAGTCGTCGAGAACTCGACGATAGCGACGGCCCCTGACGTTCCTCCTGAAGCGGCGATCAAGGAGGTAATACGTTACGCCAAGTCGCTCATGCGCCGTAAGAAGTATAGAAGGCGGTTGCGCGCATTGGGCATCACGGTGCCCGGATTGGTTCGATCAGACGGATTCGTCGTGAATCTGCCGATCCTTGGCTGGAAGGATGTCAACCTGCAAGTATTGGCCGAGGCCGAACTGGGCGTGCCAACGTCGATCGTCAACAATGCCAACGCCGCAGCCTTCGGCGAGTTGTACACCCAGCCGTCGCTTCAGCAGGATTCGGTCGTGTATCTCAAGATCGGCACTGGGTGCGGTGGCGCCGTCATCATCAACGGACGGCTTCTGCGTGGCCCTTCCGGAACCGCGGGCGAGCTCGGACATATCCGCATCGCGAGCACGGGATCAGTGTGCAGTTGTGGACAGGTAGGATGCCTGGAGACGTATGTGAACACTGTTGCTTTGAGCAGGCTCCATCGACCCCATGATGCCCCAGATGTCGACGCCCTGCCTTCGCTACCGCAACTCGTTGCGACGCGCGCGGTCGAGGGCGACGCGGCTGCACAGGCAGCGATGGACTCTATCGCTCACCATTTGCTGATCGGTCTCATCTCGCTCGCCAATGTGTTTGGTCCTCGGACGATTTTCCTGGGGGGCACCATGCGGCCCGTGCTGGCGTCATGTCTCGACCGACTGCAACAGGGCGTTGCCAGGGGAATAGTTCCGGGCATGGAGGCACCGGAAGTACGCCTCTCCGCTCTCAGCGAGCTGGAGTGTGCGATCGGCGTCGCCACGATATCTCATCATCAGGCCTTCGACATCTCGAGCGTCGAGATTGTCTCCGTGGCCTAGCCTCAAGCTGCCGGGAGCCCGGTTCCAGGCCAACTCTGATCGGCAGCTCCCCCGCCCGGGCTGGCCGCGGTCGCAGCTCCCGGCTGACGCTCCCCAAAAATCGAAGGCGACGGCTCGAGCGCCCAGTTGCTCGGACTCACTCGTCATACGCCGCGAGCTGCAGCTCGATCACGCGCTGGCCATGTTGACACGGCGTGTATTATTTTGTTTACTAAGTGAACAAATATGCGACGGCTGCAAATCAGTGTTTTGAGAAGCTATGGCGAAGAAGACTGCGCGGCGTCTGAGCGTCGGAGTACTGGGCTGCGGCGCGATCGCGCAGGCAGCCCACCTCGAGAGCTGCGCCAAAGCGCGTAACGTCGATCTCCATGCGATCTGCGACGCTGCTCCGGACCTCCTGGAGCGCATGGCCCGCACTTACAAGCCGCGACGATGCTATTCGGATTACGACGATATGCTGACCGATCCGGACGTGGACGCCGTCATTGTGGCGACCTCGGACGCGTTCCACGTCAAGTGCTCGATCTTGGCCCTGGAAGCGGGCAAGCACGTGCTCTGCGAAAAACCGCTGGGCGTCAGCGTGGGAGAGGTCGAGAAACTCCGTCAGGTCGTGCGCATGAGTGGCAAAGTGCTCCAGGTCGGCCATATGAAGCGCTTCGACGCCGGGCACGAGTCGGCGAAGCGCTTCATCGAATCGAGCATGGGAGAGATGCTCGCGTTCAAAGCGTGGTACTGCGATTCGACTCACCGGTACTCGCTAACCGATGCGACACAGCCGCTCATCGTTCGCAGTGAGCGCTCGGTACGGCCGTCGCAGGATCCAAAGGCGGACCTGCGCCAGTACTACATGCTGGCGCATGGCAGTCATCTGGTCGATACGGCGCGCTATCTCGCAGGCGAGATCAACGAGGTTGATGCCCGCCTCAACGAGCGCTTCGGCGCCTTCTGCTGGTTCATAGACGTGAGCTTCGCCAGCGGCGCATTGGGGCATCTGGATCTGACGGTGGCAGTTCGCATGGATTGGCACGAAGGATTTCAGGTTTACGGCCAGCATGGCAGTGTGCTCGGCAAGACTTACAATCCGTGGCTTCGCAAGACCAGCGACGTTGAAATCTTCGACGACGCGAGCGCGACGACCACGCGTGTCCTCGGGCCTGACGGGAATTTCTTCCGTCGGCAGATCGAAGGCTTCGCGGACACCATCCTCATTGGAACGCCGCAATGCGGTGCGAACATCGACGACGGGCTGGCGTCAGTTCGAGCCATGGTTGCCATAGCCGAATCGACTCGAACTCGGCGGTCTGTGCGGCTCGACAGCGTGCGAGGAGCCGTGTGATGGACCTGGGCATCTTCGCGAGAACATTCACGGGCACGACGCCGGCTTCGGTACTGCAGGCGGCGCGCGCCGCCGGGTACCGGGCAGTTCAATACAACATGGCGTGCTCGGGTCTCGCTTCGATCCCGAACGCCATCGCGCAGGATGTGGCGCGGGCGGTATCCGCGGCGTCGCTGGATGCAGGCGTGAAGATTCTCGCTGTGTCTGCAACATACAACATGGTCCACCCTGATCGACACGTACGGATGGCGGGGCTGAGCGGCTTGGCGGCGATCGCCGAGAAAGCCCATATGATGGGAACCCGAGCGCTCACACTGTGTACCGGCACGCGCGATCCCCACGATCGGTGGAAGAAGCATCCCGACAACGGCTCATCGGACGCCTGGAGAGATCTCATGGAAAGCATGGAGGCCGCTCTCAGGGTCTCCGAAAAGCACGACTTGGATCTCGCGATTGAGCCGGAACAGGCGAACGTCGTGAGCTCCGCCCGGCGAGCGCGCTGCCTGATCGATGGGATGAAGAGCTCGCGGCTCAAGGTCGTACTCGATCCAGCCAATCTGTTCGACGGCGCATCAGCGTCTCATCAAAGGAGCATCATCGCGGAAGCCGTCGATCTGCTGGCCGATCGCATTGTCATTGCTCACGTGAAAGATCGCCTCTGGAACGGCAGCTTCGTTGCTCCTGGTAAGGGTCTGGTCGAACACAAGTTCTTCTTTGAGCGGCTCAAGACCATCGGTTTCTCAGGACCTCTGGTCACCCATGGTTTGAGCGAGGAAGAAGCTCCCCAAGTCGCGACGCTGTTGCGTTGCCTGCTTGGCGAGCTTGGGATCGAAATCGCGCCGTGATCTACTCGCGCTTCGTCTTCAAGGGGCTGTCATTGGCCGCGTCGGGCCAGTTGAACGCCGGCTGCCCCGTCTTCTTCCAACATGGTCTATGCGGCGACTCGCAGCAGACGGCTGAAGTTTTTCCCGAAAACTCGACATTCCGACGGCTGACCCTGGAGTGCAGGGGACACGGCAGCTCCGACGTGGGCAACCTCACAGCGCTCTCGATCGAGACATTCGCCGACGATGTGGCCGCTTTCATCAGCAGCGCCGCGAACAGGCCCGCCATCGTCGGCGGCATCTCCATGGGTGCCGCCATCGCATTGAGGATCGCTGTGCGTCGACCGGAACTCGTCTCCGCACTCATTCTCGCTCGTCCAGCCTGGACTGTATTCTCAGCGCCAGTAGCTATGCGCGCGCATGCATTCATCGGAGAACTCTTGTCGAAGCGCGTCGCGGAGGAAGCGCGGCGGGAATTCGATCGCAGCGAGTATGCACAGCGACTCGCGTTGGACGCTCCGGATAATCTGGCGTCGCTTCATAGACTGTTCGAACGTAAGCCACGAGCAGTGACATCGGCGTTGCTGACGGCGATAGCTGCAGATGGGCCCCAGGTCGAGTGGTCAGAAGTAGAGCGGATTGCTGTGCCGGTACTGGTGATCGGCCATGATCGCGACATCATTCATCCGCTGTCCTATGCGACCGATCTTGCCGTACGCATTCCCGGCGCCGTTCTCGTCCATGTTACCGCCAAGGCAAACGACCGACGGTGTTACGTTGCGGATTTCCGGGCAGCCCTGAGCGGATTTCTAGACGTCTGCACTGCTTACCAGAGCTGAGATCGGGCCGCCGCGGAACTGTCGCCGTTGACGTATCAGCAAGGGATTCTCGGATTTCGCGCACGTTAAATTGAGATCTTGGGATTGTTATGGCAGGGGCATTCGCTCTCGGAATCGACATCGGAGGCACGCAGGTCCGCGCAGGGCTGGTCGATGCCAGCGGAGCCCTCATCCGGCGCAAGACGGCTCCGACGGATGCGCGCGGTGGACCCGACGCCGTTCTCAAGCAATTGGCACAACTCGCAGCAGAAGTCTGCGGGCCGAAAATGCGTGACGTCGCAGGGATCGGGGTCGCGACGGCTGGCCCGCTCGACACGGCGAGCGGCACGATCATCGATATTCCCACGCTTCCTGGCTGGAAGGGTTTCCCATTGCGTCGGCGGCTCGAGGTGGTATTCGGCTCGAATGTGCGAGTCGAGGGCGACGCAATTGCTGCAGCTTACGGCGAATGGCAGTTCGGAGCGGGGCGCAGTCTTCGCCACCTGGTGTATGTCACCGTAAGCACGGGAATCGGCGGTGGAGTCGTCCTCGATGGCCGGCTCGCCCATGGACGATGCGGCCTTGCCGGTCACGTTGGGCATCTTCGGCTGGCCGAGTCGGGTCCGACTTGTTCGTGCGGCGCAATGGGCTGTTTCGAAGCCTTCGCCTCGGGAAGGGCTCTCGATCGGCTGGCGCAAGAGGCTGTGCGCGAGCACCCCACGAGCCTGCTAGCGACACTGAGCCAGGGGACCAACGCAGACGCCCGGCGGCTTTTCGAAGCCGCACGCTCTGGCGATGCCGTCTGCGTCGACATCGTCCGTCGCGAAGCCGCCTACCTCGGCCTTGCGTTTACTTCTCTGATCCACCTCTACAGCCCGGAGCGCGTGATCGTAGGCGGAGGCGTGTCGCGCGACTTCGACCTATTGGATGAGGGTATCCACGCCATCATCCGTCGCGACGCCTTGGCACCCTTTCGGGACATTCCCGTGGTCCCTGCCGGTCTGGGCGAAGATTCTGGTCTCGTCGGTGCGGCGGCCCTCGCCTTCACCTGACGGACTCGTTGGCCACCGCGGAGGTTGCGTTCGCGCAGGCCCAAAGCTGCAACCGTGATCGCCTGGCAAAATGCTGGGACAAGGTATCAGGCCGTCGAGGTCACCGTGTCGTGCTTCAACGACAATGGTGGAGAGATCTTGCTTTCAGGCGTATGTCTCACGCACCTCGATGCTCGGCCTCGCGCTATTCGACAAGGCGACGCCGATCGAGTGTTTGCCCTTCTTGGGATATCCAGTGTCGTCCACTATCCACGCCTCGATCGGGCCGAGCGAGGGCAGCACCGCCTGGCGCACTGCCGAGAGCATCTGTGTGTCGCTCCACTCGGCGTTTGCGACGAAGTGATGGAGCGATTGATGCTTCGCACTCGCACGCCGCGGTACCACCAGCGCTGCCATCGGCTCGACACTCTTGCGTTCACCGCACAGCATCAGCTACAGCGTGTTCGGCACGTACCTGCGCGTTTCCGTGGCGCCGGAAGGCGGAGCACGTCCTCTCTTTCAACTGTAAGGTCTCAAGACTTCGGTAACACCCTGGCCGAAGATTTCTTTGCCAGGAGCCGCTCGTAGGGGGTCTGTCTATCGAGAGCTCAGTGGGGCCGGTGGTAATTGTACAACCCAACAACAGAACGCCCACATTACCGAGCAGCGAGAAGTCCTGTACCGCTGGCATCCGTGGCATGGGCGCACAGTATCGATTGTCAGTGCGATGGTTCGCGGCGGTGTCGCGACTTTTCGCTGTCGAGCGGACGACAGTAGTCGCTGCTTCGAAGTTCCTCAGTGGATGTTCGATGATGCGACATGTTGTCGCACGCAGCTGGCCTCGCAAGCGATCGTCGCTTGCCGAGCACTCTACGACCTGCGCGGTCTGATCCAGGCCACAGAGCGGATTTCCTCGACGCCCGTGCTACAAGCCGAGCACCTAGAACCCTTTGCCACGGGAGGTGCTCATGCGACGCAGAACTCGAAGAACGTCGAGCGGGCAGTTACGGCTGTTTCCGCCGACAGCGCCACTGCGCTGGACCAGCGTACCCATCGAAGCGCGCGAGCGCGTGGTCGCGCTGCTCGCGAGACTGCTGTGCCAGCACGTTCGCGCACGCCGCGCATCGGAGGTCCGCGATGAGTGACAAGATCCAGTCGCAGCACCTTGCACGCAAGGCGGTACTTTACGTTCGGCAATCGTCGGCATTCCAGGTCCTGCACAACCAAGAGAGTCAGAAGCTGCAGTATGCGATGCAGACTCGACTGCGCGATTGGGCTTCGCCAACATCGAGGTCATCGATGAGGATCTGGGGCGATCTGCGGCAGGCACGCAGGCGCGCAGCGGGTTCGAGCGCATGGTGGCGGAAGTCTGCTTAGGACGCGTCGGCGCGGTCGCTGCGCGAGAGGTATCACGCTTTGCACGCAACAGTCGCGAGTGGCAGCAACTGGTGGAGGTCTGCCGCGTCGTCGACACCGTACTGATCGATCAGGAGACGGTGTATGCGCCACGTGCGAGCAACGATCGATTGCTGCTCGGCCTCAAGGGCAGTTTGAACGAGCACGAGCTCGATCTGTTGCGTCAGCGCTCGCTCGAAGCGCGGCGCGCAATGGCCAGGCGTGGGGAGTTGATCGTCATCGCACCGGTTGGGTTCAAGAAGACCGAAGATCATCGGCTGGAGAAGGATCCGGACCGGCGCGTGCAGGAGGCGATCCGCCTGGTCTTCGAGCAGTTCGAGCGGATCGGCTCGGTTCGCCAGACGCTACTCTGGTTCCACGAACACGGCTTGGAGCTGCCGTGCGTGACACCGCGCGGGGAGGTTCGCTGGAAGCGACCGATCTACGGCACGATCTATCAGTTGTTAACCAACCCGGCCTACGGTGGCGCGTATGCGTACGGCAAGTCCGAACACGGCACCCGCTACGAAGCGGGCGTCGAGCGCACCAACGCCCGACGCAAGCCGCGCGAACAGTGGCTCGCCCTCATCCCCGGTACGCACGAAGGGTACGTGCAGTGGGAGCATTTCGAGCGCATTCAGCAAGTCATCCGCGGCAACCTGCACGTCGCCTCACGATCGCTTGCCGCTGCCCGTGAAGGACAAGCGCTCCTCGCAGGACTGCTGCGCTGTGGACGCTGCGCATCTAAGCTCACCGTGCACTACACTGGGCAGCAGCACGACGTCGCGCGCTACGCATGTCATCGCGCTTGGCTCGACAAGGCGCAGCATCGCTGTATCAGCTTCAGCGGCTCGCGCGTCGATGCAGCGATCGCTGTCGCAGTACTGAGGGTGGTGCAGCCGGCCGCTATCGAGGCAGCAATCGTGGCGTATCGAGAGCAGACAAGCCAACAAGACGAAGTGCGCGCGGCACTCGAGCGGGACCTTGAAGCGGCACGCTACGCCGCCTCTCGTGCACAGCGGCAGTTCGATGCGGCTGATCCCGAGAATCGACTTGTGACCGACGAGCTCGAGCGACGTTGGAACCAAGCGCTCGCGCGCGTGCGTGCGCGAAGTGGAGCAGCGGATCGCTGACCATGACGGTACGAAGCCTGCAGC
>Ga0187894_10004990_pt1 | contig 13873 bp, 12 predicted proteins | sample GBC1701081metaG_FD_136650 | JGI IMG/M metagenome (GOLD analysis project Ga0187894, IMG submission 136650) | White microbial mat communities from a lava cave in the Kipuka Kanohina Cave System on the Island of Hawaii, USA - GBC170108-1 metaG ...
CGGAATCGTAGACCGGCGCGGTCACTTGCGCGATCACGCGCCCTGGCAGATCGGAATTGAGCGCCGTGACGAGGGCGGCGGGGATGACGTGTCCGGATAGGATTTCGTAGCGCGAGCGCGGCGGTCTCAGACGCGCATCGAGGCGCGCTTCGCCGTCATCGACATTGGCTGCCGTGTTCGGCCGTGCGGCGCCGAAGATGATGGGCGAGGCGCGCGCGAGCGCTTGAGGATCTGGCGACGCTTGTGTTGCGGGCGCCTGAGCGCCCTCGCCTTGCGCGAGCGGGCCGCGCGGATCGCCGGCGTTGGCCCATAGCGGATCTTCGGGCGGCAGAAGCTCGCCGTCGGCGGTAAGGGACGTGTCCTCGGCGTCGAGTTGGCGTCCCGGCAAATCGCCCGCGCCGTATTGAGATTGCGCATGCTGGATGGAGTCCGGCGGCCCGCCTGCCGCCGCGACGGCGGTTTCATCTGCGCCGCGGCGATCGGGGCGGTCGGAGAGCCCGCTGACGAGCGCGAAGGCCACCACTGCGCCGGCGGCGAGCGAGCCGGCAAGGAGAACTTTACGCGACAGGCGCTTGGGCGATGGCGGCCGCGTGCGGATCGCGATTTGCGGCGCTGGGCCCTGCGCCGGTTGCACGGTGGCGGCGCTCATGGGCGTGAACGCTGGCGCGCGGGGCGCGCCCGCATAGCGGATCTGCGCTCGATGCGCACGATCGTGGACGCCCGCACGCCGAGACGGAGTTCGGCGACATCGAAGACGCGGTCGACCATGTAGCGCTGACCGCCTTCGCGCTGGATGACGCGGTAGTTGACGAGTTCGGGGCCCTCGCCGGTGATGACGAAGAGCGGCGGCATGTCGGCGGCGGCGACCTGGGGCGCGAATTCGATCCACGTCCGGCGGCCGTCATCGAAGACGCGGGTTGGCGACCAGATCGGTGTTCGGCCGCGGATGGTGCGGATGCGATAATCGAGCCGCAAGGCATCGAGCGGTGTGGCGTTGGCCTGCTCAACAGAGTCCCGAGGATAAGACCAGGCGACTTGCGCCGAATAGCCATCGCCTGCCTGTGAGATCGCTTCGATGAGATAGGTCCTGCGATCGGTGATGAGGACGATGTTTGTGCGCAGCCCAATGGCTTGCGGTTTGACGAGGACGATGGTGCGCCCGTCGCTGTCGGTTTCGGTGGTTGTTTCGCTGACCATCCAGCGCGAGGTGTCGCCGGCGGCGATGTCGCCGAGCGTCTCGCCGGGCTCCAGCAGGATCGTCGAGATGAAATTAGGGCTGGTGTAGAGCTCGTAGAGAACGCCCGGCTGGTATTGATAGATGTGACGCGCGGCGTTGAAGCTGTCGCGCGTGGGACGTTGGCGCGCAGCGGAGTTGGCGGCGACCAGCGTTTGCGTCGGCGAGAGGTCGCGGCCCCGGCGCACTGTTGTTCGGCGCACTTCGGCGGTCAGGGCCACGGGCGACGGCATCGGAGGCGGCGTTTCGATCTGCGGCGCCGCGGCAATGAAGCCGGCTCCTTGGGGGCCGCGAATGGTCGGCGTCGTGGCGCAGCCCATGAGCGCGACGGCGACAAGAGCCAGCGCCACGCGAGGCGCATGATGCAGCGGGTTCATCGTTCGCGGCTCCAGGAGAATTCGGAAATCAGGAGACCCAACGGGTTGTTGGCGATCTCGTCGGCGTTTCGCGGCGCCCGCGTCGTGACGGTGAAGACGCCGGTATAGAGTTCAGGGTCGGACGTGCCGGTGGCGTTGGTGGCGCGCTCGGTCCAGCTCACCTCCCAGGCACGATCGGAGCGTGCGACGATCGAGCGGATGTGGATGGTGCGCCCGACGCGCCCCAGACTGAGGAATGGATCGTCCTGGCGGGCGATCTCGGTCAGCTGCGCCGCCGCTTGCGGCGTCAGGAATTTGTACGCCTCCAGCCAATTCTCGCGCAGCACCACGCCATCGGTCGGCAAGGAGCGGGTGAGCCGGATGAAGCGGCCGAGATGAAAGGCGATCTGCGCTTCGGTCGGCGACCAGCGTCCGCCGGCAGCGCGGACGTTGAGCACCTGCCCTTCTGGGCTGACTTCCACAACGTGCACGAAGGTGCGCTTCTGCAGCGCAACGATGGTCAGCGACCCACCGAGGATGGCGGCGAGGGCAAGCGAGCCGAACGCAATCGTGCGCCAGGCCTGCGCAGAAAGGACCGCCGATCCCATGCGCGCGTCCCATTCTTGTTGGGCCCGCCGATAGGGCGTGTCGGCGGGTTCGGCCGCGAACGAGCGCGCCGGCGAGCGAAATGGGAAATTCATGGCGTGCCCCCGGAAGATTGTTGCGGCGCGGGTTTGGGCCGCATCGCGGCGTAGTTGACGGCGGGGCGGGCGCCGCCTCCTCCGCCGCGGCCGCCGCCACGGGCAGCGCCGATCATGCGGCTTGCTCCGACCGCACCGGCGCCAAGCACTTGCCCGGTTTTCTTGATCGCGACGCCGCCGAGGATTGCGCCCCCGATTGTCGTTACTGTCGCGCCCACGCCGGCGCGATAGGCGTCGTTGCCGGAAAGACTGGGTTGGCCCTGCACGACTTCGCTCGCCAGCATGGGCGCAAACCAGGCGAGCGCGAGCACGGTCAGGCCGAAGAGCAGGACATTCAGCACGCCGCCGGCATCGAGCGTAAACGTCGCCGGCAATGTTCCGACAAAGGTGATCGACACTGACGCAACGAGTGCGAGCACGAAGAGACGAATGGCGCAGCCGGCAACCCAGCCAAGCGGGCGTTCGGCAACCCAGGCGGTGCCGTTGAAGACGCCCCAGGGCAGCGCGACGAACGCGGCGAGTGCGCCGAGCTTGAAGGCGATGAGCGAAACGAAAAGCTGCAACGCCAAGACAAAGAAGCCGAGCGCGACGAAGACGGCGGCGAGGAAGATGACGCCCATCGCGAACGCGTCGGTGAAGATATTCATACCCTCCGCGAGGGCCGCGGTGCGTCCGAAGAGTTCTGTGCCGATCTGTGCGACACGTCCGGGATTGTGAAGATCGGCCATGCTCAAGCCGCCGCCGCCTGCCTTGAGGCCGAGCATGGCGCCCGATTGCGCAATGGCGGTGGCAAGGTCGTCCCAGTTGTTGATCAGGAAGGCGAAGAGACCGACGAACAGGACCTTGCGGAAGAACGGCGCCATCGGCGCCTCGCCAGCGAGCGCCCACTGTGCGCCGGCGAGCGTGATCGAGATCACGATGAGCGCATTCAGGACATAGGACACATCGCCTTGGATGAGGCCGAACCCGGAATCGGCGACGGCCAGGAATTGATCCAGGAAGGAATTGACGGATGTGGGGTCCATGTCCGCTGCTCGTTTGTCTCTCTTGCGATCAGAAGGCCGTGCGCGCGGGATCGAGCGTGCGCTTGGCTTCGGTCGGGAACGCGCGGCGCTGGATCTCGCGGGCGCGTTCTTCGCGCGCCAGCCGCTCCATGCGTTCGGTTTGGAGCGCGCGGCCCTGGGCGATGAGAAGCATCTGGATTTCGGCTAGTTGCGACGTTTGAATGCCAAGCAGCTGATTGGTGGCCTGAATGGCGCCGGTCTGCCCCTCGGCGCTGGACGACGACTGCAGCGCCCGACCGGTCCGTTCACGTGTCCGCTCTATGGCTTCCGCGGCGCGCGCTTCGGCCGCCATGGCGCGCTCAACGCTCTGGCGGCTCTCGCGCATCCAGCGGTCGGATTGCCCGAGCACCTCATCGAGATCGAACTCTTCCCAGGTTTCGGGATAGAGCGTGCGCAGATCCTCGCCCAGCCGATCGACTTCAAACGCGATACCCTGCGCGGACTGAAAGAGCGCTCTCGCTTCGGCGATGGACCGGGAGAGCTCGGGCGAGAGCTGCAGCGGATTTTGCCGCAGCATGGATGCTGCCTGCTCGATCTGGCGGACCTGATTGCGGATGTTCTCTAGCGCGCGCGTGGCTTGGAGGATGTTCTGCGCATAATTGGTGGGATCGAACACGGTAGTCGCCCGAGCCTGCGGGATGGGCGCGAGAGTTAGACTGAGCGCGAGCGAGATGGCGGTCACGATGCGAAGAGGTCTGAGTGGCATGTGTGTCTCTCCTATTCCGCCGCGATCATGGCGACCTGTTGCGACGAAGGCGTCCGATGCGAGTCGAAGCGCCGGACGGCGTCGGCGGCGGCGCGTTGGCCGCGTGCATCGAGCCAGGCGGCGGCAAAACTCGCGGCGCCAGCCTCCGCCAGCACCCGATCAATCAAGGTGTGATCTTCGGGCCGTGATGCGCCGACAAAGGCGAGGGCCGCCGGGCCCAAGCCCAGTTCAAAGAGGCGGCAGCCATCACGGCAGACGAGGTAGTAGTCACGCTTGGCTGTCGCATTGGCGATAAGTTCGATCTGGCGCCCGTTCAGCCCCAGCCTTTCGTAGAAGGCGCGCGAGCGCGGCTCGCGGGCGCGATCGTTCGGTAGGAAGATGCGGGTAAGGCACGCTTCGATGATCGTGGAGGCGATGGTGCTGGTTTCGACGTCGGCCAGTTCCTGGCTGGCGAAGACGACGGCGACGTTCTTCTTGCGCAGCGTCTTCAACCAGTCCTGGATCTGCGCGGCGAAGAAGGCGTCTTTCAGAAAGAGCCAGGCCTCGTCGAGGACGAGCAAGGTCGGCTTCCCATCGAAACGGCGTTCGAGGACATGGAAGAGTGCGGCAAGCACTGCGCCGGCGGCTTCCGGGCGGCGCATGAGATCGTCCATCTCGAACGCCTGGACCGCGCCGTAGCCCAACGAGGACTGGTCCATGTCGAGGAGCCGACCGTGCGGGCCGGCGTGGGTGAAGGGCTGGAGCGCCGCCCGCACCGAGGCGTCCTGCACCAGCGCCATGTACAAGGTGAGGGTGCGGTCTTCCGGAGGACGTTGGGCCAGCACTTCGAGCGTGCGCCAGAGTTCTGAGCGAAGTTCCGGGGTGATCGCGACGTTGGCGCTCGACACCAGACCCGCGACCCAGTCGAGCGCCCAGGCTCTCGCTTCAGGTTCATGGATGCGCTCGAGCGGCTGGAGGCCGAGCGCGCCATCTTCGCCGAGATCGAAGAAATCTCCGTTGAGTCCAATGACCGTGGCGCGCGCCGAACGGCCTTTGTCGAAGAGATAGAGTTGGGCGCCTGGATACCGGAGCCACTGCGCTGCAAGAGTCGCAAGCAGCACGGATTTCCCGGCGCCCGTCGGACCCACGATCATGGTGTGGCCGACATCGCCGACATGGAGATCGAGGCGAAATGGCGTTGCGCCGTCCGTCGCCGTCAGCATGAGGGGTGGACCGCCCAGATGCGCGTTGCGTTCGGGGCCTGCCCACACGGCGGACAACGGCAGCAAGTGTGCGAGGCTGGGACTTAGAAGAATCGGCCGGCGCGCATCGGCATAGGCATGACCCGGCAAACCGCCGAGCCAGGCCTCCACGGCATTCATGCTTTCAACTTGCGTCACGAATCCGAGGCCATCGGTGACTTGCTGGATCTGGCGGACGATTTCGTCGGCTTCCCCATCGGTTGGTTCGGCGACGACAATGGTGAGCGTCGCATAGCCGGCGGCCACCACATCGGAGCCCAGTTCCTGAAGGGCGAGGTCAGCGTCCTCGGCCTGATTGGTCGCGTCATTGTCGAGGAGCGCCGCCTCCTCCCTGAAGAGCGCTTCGCGCAGCAGCGTCAGCAAACCCTTGCGCTTGGAGAACCAGCGCTTGCGGACCTTTTCCAATTCCTTCCGCGCTTCCTCGCGATCGAGAGCCATGAAGCGCGTCACCCAGCGGTACGAGATCGGCAGGCGATTGAGGGCGTCGAGAAGTCCGGGCTCGGTTTCGGTGACGAAGCTTCGCACCGAAATGACGCGCAGGCGCCGCTCTCCCAACCGGGGTGCCAAACCGCCGACGAGCGGGGTGTCGGTCAACAGCGCGTCGAGATGGAATGGCGAGGACGGCACGGCGACGCGATGGGGACGGTCGGAGACGCAATCGTGCAGATAGCTCAAAGTCTCTTCATCCGAGAGCCAGCGCGCCTCCGGCGCCATGGTTTCGAGCAGCGCCAGGAATTGATCGGTCTCCTGGGCGTAGTGGTCGAGGTGCTGGCGATAGCCGATCGCCGGTTCTGGAGTTGAGCGCTCGCTAGTGGCTGCGCCCTCGAACAGCATGCTTTCGAGTTTGCCTTGTCGCTCGGCCGGTGGGAGCCAGGTGAGCGTCAGGAAATATCGGCTCTCGAAGCGCGCGCCTGCTGTTTCGAAAACGGCGCGGCGTTCTTCGTCGATGAGCCAGGAGAGTGCGTCGGGCCACGTGGAGTCTGGATAACCGGGGGCCGGAGAGCGTCTTGCTTCGACGTGCAAGCACCAGCCCGAGCCGAAACGGCGGAGCGCATTGTTGAGCCGGTTCGAAGCGCCCATGAGTTCGGAAGGCGTGGAGGAATCGAGATCGGGCCCCCGGAACGAAAGCGTGCGCTGAAACGATCCGTCCTTGTTGAGGACGATCCCAGGCGCGATGAGCGCGGCCCACGGGAGATAGTTCGCGAGCCTGGCGCCGCGTGCTCCATAGGGACGGAGATCGAACATGGGCGCGCTCTCCCTCAGGCCGCGAAATAGAGGGGCTTGGCCAAATGGCGCGGCCAGGTGTCGAGAAACCAGGGATCGCGTGCGGCCGCCCAGGCAGCCGCACCCTGCAGCACCATCCAGAGCGGCGCGCCAATGAAAGGCTGCTGCAGCCCGAACGCGATCGCAGCGCCGATGGTGGCGTTGAGGATGGCGAAGGCGCGCGGCACGCCGCCCATGAGGATGGGCCGCGTCAGCGACGCGCGCAGAGGTAGACGATAGTGTTCGGGCTCCTCAATCATCTCAGATCACCGCGCCGCCGGCGAAGCCGAAGAAGTCGAGGAAGAAGGAAACCGCCGCGAACATGATCGCGATGCCGAGACCGACGAACGCCAGTTTCCGGACGCCCCCGCCGCCTTCGGAGAAGATGATCGTGACGCCGGCGATTACAACGGCAATGACGGCCGCGGCCCGCGCAACAGGACCGGTGATGGAATCGACGACCTGTTCGAGCGGGCCTTCCCAGGGCATGCCGGAGCCAGCGGCGTGCGCGGGACCCACGATGGCCAGAAGGAGCACCGCCCCCACTCCGATGCGCGCGCCAAGGCGCACAATCTCCCTTCTTCTCGCACTCATGATGCTCCCTCCAGAGACTTGATGGCGTAGGTTTCGGCGTGGGCGCCGCCGACCTCGATGATCTCGCTGACGCGCCGGCCCGTCTCGGTGCGGCCGATGAAGACGATCAAATCGACGGCGCTGGCGATGAGGCGGCGCGGCGGATGGGCAGAGCTCTCCATCGCCAGATCTTCCAGGCGCGCCAGCGCGTCTTCCGCCGAGTTGGCGTGCAGCGTGAGGAGCCCGCCGGGGTGGCCAGTGTTCCAGGCCTTCAGGACTTCGAGGGCGGCGCCATCGCGGACTTCGCCGACGACGATGCGGTCGGGCCGGAGGCGCAATGTCATCTGCACGAGGTCGCGCATGGTGACGACGGGGTCGGTCCGCTTGGTGAGCAGCTGGACGCAATTGGGGCTGGCGCATTGAAGCTCAGCGGTGTCTTCCAGGATGACGACGCGCGCATTCTGGAAAGGAGCCTCGGCGAGCAGTGCATTGAGTAGGGTCGTCTTCCCCGAGCCCGTGCCGCCGGCGACGATGATATTGCGCTGCGCTTTAGTTGCGTGGCGGAGGAACAGCGCCTGCGCCTCGGTGGCGATACCATCCTCTACATAGTCCCCAAGCGTGTAGATGCGCGCGGGACGCTTGCGGATGGCGATGATGGGCGCCTCGACGAGCGGCGGCATGAGCGCCTGGATGCGCGCAGCGGAATCGGGGAGAATTGTCGCCAGCGATGGGCGATCGACGCTGATCGTCTCGCCCGCTTCGTGGGCAAGGAGTCGAATGGCCGTTTCGCGATCTGCCGGGGGCAAACGATAGGAGGTTTTGACAAGGCCCTGCCCGATGCGGTCGAGCCAGACCTGTCCATCGGCGTTGACGAGCGCTTCCACGACGTCCGGCGCTGCCAGTGCGTCTGCAATGGCGGGACCGAGCGCTCTTGCCAAGGCCGAGCGCCGGCGCGAGGCGCCAATGGCGTGCGCAGCGGCGGTCATGACGGCGCCTCCGCCTCATCGTGACCGCCGTTCACGGGCGCGTTCGTTTGCAGGGCGACGCCGATCCTGATGTCGAGTTGGCCGAGCGCCCGGCCTGACGTCAGATTGTTGCTGATGAGATCAAGGAAGCGTTCGAAGCGAGCTTCGGCGCTCGCCGCGGCGCTCTCCTCATGCTGGGGATCGAGCTGTGGGTTGTATTCAAGCCAGACGCGGATGAAGAGGAGGATGCACTCTTTGAGTTGCGCGCCTTCCCAGATGATTTTGTCGAGCCGCGCTTCGATGCGAGCGAGCTGACGCTTGAGGCCGGCCTCCTCCGCTTTGATCGCACTCTCCGACGTGGCGGACATGCGCGTGCGGACGGTGTCGGCGATGATCGAGGATTCAGAGCGGCCTTGTGCATTGGCGAGACGCGAGACGGCGCGCGCGAGTTCTGGCTCGAGGTAGGTTTTGATCGCGGTCGTACTCATTGATCAGACCCCCGTCGCTCGGGCGCGGCGGCGCGGGGTTGAGTCCGGCTCTGCAATGACGGGCTGAGGCGGCAATTCTGGTGATGGCCGCGCTGGTGGCTGAGCATCACGAAAGCCGGCGAGCGCGATTTCCGAGATCTTGCCCGTGTTCGGCGCTGGAGCCGAAACGCGTGCAAGCGATGGAGCGGCTGCTGGTGCGCCGGCGAAGAGATCGCTCTGCGTCGTGTTGGTTGGAGCGGCACGTGTGCCGGGACGGGCGCCGCGTGTGGCGCCTGTGGCGCTGACGGTCTTTTTCTCCGCCGACAATTTGCCGAGGGGGACGACACTGGCCCAATCGCTCGCCTGGCTGAGCGGCGCGGCGAGCGGCGCTGGCGGGCGCAGTCGCTTTGCGAACAGGAGCTCCGTGTCAAACCGGAGCTTTCTTGTCTTGAGCGGCTTCATGCCCGACACGAAAATGAGCTGTTCATCGCGGGAGAGGCCGCGCACGTCGGCGGGCAGCATGAGCGGGCGGCGTTCTTCGCGATAAGTGATGGCGCCCTTGCGCGGACCCAGGATGGCCCGCGGGCGCTGTTCGCTTTCCTGCGGGCGGATTTCCCAGACGTCGCCGGCCATGTCGGCGATGCGTTTGGCGGTTTCAGGGTCGGCCGCAGCGAACGCCGTCACGATGTGGCAATTGTCCAGGATGGCATTGTCGCGCCCGTAGGCGCGCGTGATGTGATTGAGCGATTGGCAGACGAGTGAGGCTTTGAGCCCATAGCCCGCCATCGCGCCCATCGTCGCCTCGAAGAAGGGAAGCCTTCCGAGTTGGGGAAACTCATCGAGCATCAGCAGCAGGCGGTGCTTCTTCTCTCTGCCCTCTGCATCCCGGGTCTGATCCTCCATCAGAGAACGGGCGCCCTGATTGATGACGAGGCGCATGAGCGGCATCAGGCGCTGCACATCGGAGGGCGGCGGCTGCAAATAGAGCGTGACCGGCTTGTCCGCGCACATGAGGTCGCCGACGCGGAAATCGGAGCGTGAGGTATTCTCCACCACGATGGGATCGGCGAAGATGCCAAAGAAGCTTTCGGCCGTGGCCTTGATGCCGGAACGGAGACGCTCCTCGCCGGCGAGATAGGATTCCGCGGCGTGCAGGACTTCGGGATGGACTTCTGGCTTGTGGGTGCTTGGGCCTAGTCGGTGGAGCGTCGTCCTCATCTCGTCGCAGGTGCGGTCGAGATCCCTGAGCTTCTCCCTCACCGAAGCGAGCGTTTTGCGTTCCGCCGGCTCGGCATAGAGGACGTGAAGCACGACGCCGGTGATCACAATCTTGGCGCTGTTGTTCCAGAACTGCTCGACGCCGCGCTGATCGTTTGACGCGCCGACGATCATCTCGACAATGTTCTGGACGTCACGCACTTCGTTGGCGCCCTTGCGGACTTCCAGGAGCGGGTTGAAACAGTTGGACTTGGCGCTTGTGGGCGCGAAGCGGAGTACCGGACCTACCTCTGCGCGATAGCCGGAGGTGCCCGGAAAGCCATGGCGCGAGTCTCCGGCATCGAGTTCACCCTTCACGTCCAGGACGAGTGCCGAGCCGCTCCAGGACAGAAGTGTCGGCACGACGTGGCCGCGCCCCTTTCCGGAACGCGACGCGCCGATCAGGATTTGATGCTCTGGCCCGTCGAAGGCGAGAATCTCGCCATCAAGTTTGCCGAGGATCGCGCCTTGAGATGCGAAGAGGCCCGCGGCTTGAACGTCAGCGAACTTCGCCCAAGCTTCCTTGCCGAAGGCCGCGAGCTTGAGGCGTTTGGAAACAGCGAGCGTGGCTACGGCGAAACCCGCCACAAAGCCGATGAGGACGATGAGCCGCGCAATGGCGAACGCCTTGGGGTAGTCGTCGGCCCAACGTTCGGTCCATGAGAAGATCACCCAGGGCGCATAAATGGATGTCTCTCCCGCACCAAAGAGCGGCGCACCCAGCGCGTTCTGGTATGCGAAAGCGTGCGCGACGAATTGGGTCGCGACGCTCAGGGACATGAGCGCGACCGCTCCTCCGCCTGCGATGATCACGATCGCGCGCATGCATCCCCAGATGTCGCGCAGCCGTCATGATGGCGGGCTTGAGCGACAATGGGATTGAACACTGCAAGTAGCGGCTACGTCGATTGAGCGGAATGGTGGGATTGTTTCGAGAGGCTTTCCCGGATTGGCGTGCGCAGCGCGTGCGCGACCCGCCTCAGAGGGGATGCACAGGTCGCGCGCGACCCGCGACGATCGCAACAGCCAAACTACTCATAGAAGATCTCTTCGAGATTGATGGCGCCGACATAAATCGCGCGGGCGACCGCATGCGTACGCTTTGACACCCCAAGTCGGTGCTTGGCGCTATCGACGTAGTTGCGCACTGTGGCGGACTCGATTCCTAAGATAATAGCGATGGTCTCGTCATCTTTGCCGATCGCCACGAGCTGCATGCATTGTCGCTCGCGGCGCGACAGGCGAACGGAGGGACGATGCTCCGGCACACCGACCAGGCGGCAGCCGGCCTCGTAGGCTGACTTCGCGAACTGATCGGCTTGGTGCACGGCGGTTATTTCGATGTGTGCCGTCTCAGACACGAGCGAGCATGATGCCGAGTAGCGGTTGGGACCGTGCAGCGGGATCGTGACGCCATGGATGAGACCATGCTCAGCCGCCTCCGTCATGATCTGCCGCTGATCGTCCTCGATACCAGCAAGGAACTCTGGGTCCGTCCAACTGAAAGCCAGCGTCTGCTCGCGCGCGCGAAGAAAAACAGGGTCTCGCCGTGCGTAGTTGTTGGCCCGGAAATGTCGTTCCCATGCCACGGGGTAATTGTGCAAGATGATTGCACCCTTGGGCGGTCGAGCGGGATTGACGTGTGAACACAGCGCGAAATACCGGAAACCCAGACGCTGGACTTCGACCTGCAAGAGATCGCGCAGATCCGACAAATCTTCTGCCCGGTCGCAGTGTAGCGCAAAACCCCAACTAAGTTTCAGCACTTCGCGCAGAACTCTCTCGTTGGACCAAAACGCGAAACCATAGCGCTCCGTCGCTCGTCGTCTGATGCGCGGCGCAACCTGGACTGGGTCGCAATCCCAAGAGCGGTTTCGCGAAGAACGGCAATATCGTCGCGCGCGGTTGCTGTTGGCTGACCAGCGATTTGCGACGGTGACCGGGCGAGGAGCACGGGCGCTAGCGCCCTTGCCAAAACCGTCACGCTAAGCCGCGCACTACTCGGCAGCCATCGATCCCCCACTTCCCGTCCCCTCTCACAACGGGAACGATGTGCTGCATCATCCTTTATTTTGTCTTATGACCAAGGAAACAACTGCAGGGGCCGGCGGCGATGCTGAGACTGTACACACTGCGAAGCGGAGGCGCTCGGACAAGAAGCAATGTCCGGTCAAGCGCAACCCTGCGAAGAAATCAGACATCATGCCACTTGCCCCTACAATCTCGGCGCCTCGGAACATAGCGCGCGCCACGGCAGTCGTATGCCCCGCCCGGCGTGCTCTCGATGCGGATTGGATCGCCTAGCAAGGTATTGCCCGGAAAGCTCGGCCATGCAGGCGAGCGCGGCGGCGTCCTTCTGCGCCTTGCGCGCGCGATAGGAAAGCGCCGAGCGGGCGACGCGAAGCATCGTGCAGGTCCGCCGCTGCGACGCGTCTGCCGATCCGAAGGCGACGGCGGGCCGGCGCGCTCACCAGTGTTTTCCCGGCGATCTCCTTCATCACCTCGATCTCGAAGTCGCGCTCGGCGACGAGCTTCTTGAGGCGCGCGTTCGCTTTTCAGCCGTGAGTGTGGCGACGTCTAAGGGGGAGAGAAAGGCGGGCGCGTTCGCGACGGATTAGAGTCGAGAGAGGTCTCTCGCCCGCCCGTTGCGAAGGACTTCTCCATGTCACGGAACATCGCGCAGTCGGAACGCGCTGACGTCTACACCCGCATCACCGCCGAGATCATCGCCTCCATCGAAGCCGGCGCCGGTGTATGGCGGATGCCTTGGCATCACAACGGAACCGCCCCCTCGCGACCAACCAACGTCGCCTCTGCCAAACGCTACCGCGGCATCAACACGCTCGCCTTGTGGGTTGCCGCCACGGCCGCCGGCTACCCCGCGGGCCTCTGGGGCACCTATCGTCAGTGGTTGGCCGCCGACGCCCAGGTCCGCAAGGGCGAGCGCGCAACAACCGTCGTGCTCTGGAAGGAAGCAGCAGCAACGGCCAACATCGCTGACAGTTCTGACGAAGATGCCTCCGGCCGCCGCCGCATGTTCGCGCGAGCATTCTCGGTGTTCAACGTCGCCCAGGTCGATGGCTACGACCCCGACCCGGTCGCCATCCTCCCCGAGACTGAGCGTCTCGCACATGCGGAGACCTTTATCGCCAACCTCGGCGTCGAGACGATCGTAGGCGGCGCAGACGCCTACGATCGTCCATCGACCGACACCGTGCACATGCCGCCGTTCGCGCAATTCCGCGACGCCGCGTCGTTCTATGGCGTGCACTTGCATGAGAGCGGCCATGCCACGGCTGCCAAGCACCGCCTGGACCGTGATCTGACTGGCCGCTTCGGCTCGGCCGCCTACGCAGCCGAAGAATGCACCGTTGAGATTCTGAGTGGGCTCGTCCTCGCCGATCTCGGCATCGCTCACCACCCGCGCCCCGATCACGCCGCCTACATTGCTTCTTGGCTTGAAGTCCTGAAGGACGATCCGCGCGCCATCTTCACCGCCGCCAGCAAGGCCCCAGCAGGCCGCAGACTGGATGCAAGCCCAGCAGCCCATGCCTGCGGCACAAGTCGCCTGAGAGAGTAAAGCGTCGGCGACGATCGCCCCTGCAAACTCTCCGACGCTGGGAGCCCTGCGCGCAGCAAGTCTGGGCGCGCGTAAATGGCGTCGGCGCCGGCCGCCGTTTTCCGTGCCGCGGGCCACAGCCAAAGAGTGAGAGGAGGGGAAGCGCTTCGCGATGGGTTTGGAGATCGAGAGAGAGGCTCTCGTCCCGCCCGTCGTGGAGAACCGACATGGCGCAAGCCCTTTCCAAGATCGTCCTCAGCGCGTCGCGCGACATTCCTTTCAACAAGCTCGTCCTCAGCCAGGCCAACGTCCGCCGCGTCAGCGCCGGCGTCTCGATCGAGGACCTGGCCGAGGACATCGCCCGGCGGACCTTGCTGCAATCCCTCAACGTCCGTCCCGTGCTCGACGGCGAGGGCAACGAGACCGGCATGTTCGAAGTGCCGGCGGGCGGGCGCCGCTATCGCGCACTCGAACGCCTCGTTAAGCA
>Ga0187894_10004991_pt1 | contig 13871 bp, 15 predicted proteins | sample GBC1701081metaG_FD_136650 | JGI IMG/M metagenome (GOLD analysis project Ga0187894, IMG submission 136650) | White microbial mat communities from a lava cave in the Kipuka Kanohina Cave System on the Island of Hawaii, USA - GBC170108-1 metaG ...
GGCCGATCTCTTTGAGGAACGCGGCCTCACGGAATTTGAGTTTGAGAATGAAAACATTCGCGTCCGGCTTAGTAAGATGACGGCTGCACCGGTTATGCAGGCAGTTCAGCCGGCGTCGCTAGCGGCTCCGGCGACAACGGCCGCCCCAACTTCGACGGAATCTTCACCCGCCCCGACGACCGCGCCCGAATCAGACCTCTTCAAAATTACGTCACCGATCGTCGGCACGTTCTATCGCTCGCCCGGACCCGACAAAGAAGCTTACGTTAAAGAAGGCAGCACCGTAACGCCGGACACCGTCGTTTGCATCGTCGAGGCGATGAAGCTAATGAACGAAATTCAAGCGGAAACGAGCGGCGAGATCGTGGAGATTTATGTCGAGAACGGGCAGCCGGTCGAGTTCGGCCAGCCGCTGTTCGGAATTAAGAAATAGCCGCAAAAAGGCACAAAAAGCACAAAATATTTCTTCTTTTTTTTGCGTCTTTTGTGCATTTTTGCGGCCAATTTGTTTTATGCGAGAGATTCGCAAAATATTGATTGCCAACCGTGGCGAGATCGCGAACCGCATCATTTGGACATGCAAGGAGATGGACATAAAGACCGTCGCCGTGCATTCCGAGGCGGACCGCGAGGCATTGCACGTTCGCTACGCGGATGAAGCTATTTGCATCGGCGCTGGTCCGTCGGCGCAGAGTTATCTCAACATTCCGTCGATCATCAGCGCGGCCGAAATAACCAACGTCGATGCGATTCATCCCGGCTACGGCTTTCTTGCGGAATCGGCGCGGTTCGCGCGCATTTGCGAAGACTGCAACATCAAATTTATCGGCCCGAAGCCGGAAGTGATCGCGATGATGGGCGATAAGGTCGAGGCGCGGCGGACGATGCAGGCCGCCGGCGTGCCGATATTGCCGGGCAGCCCCGATCCGATCGAGTCGGCCGACGAAGCCAGGAAGCTCGCAAGAGAAATTGGCTACCCCGTGATAATCAAGGCCGCGGCGGGCGGCGGCGGACGCGGTATGCGCATCGTGCGTTCGGATGACGAGCTTCAATCGAACCTGGAAACCGCGCAAGCTGAGGCGCTTGCCGCGTTCAAGAATGGCTCGGTTTATATCGAGCGTTATGTTGAGCGGCCGCGGCACATCGAAATACAAGTTCTGGCTGATGAACACGGAAACTGCATACATTTGGGCGAACGCGAATGCTCGATACAGCGTCGGCATCAGAAACTTTTGGAAGAGGCACCGTCGCCGGTGATCACGCCGGAGCTTCGCGAAAAAATGGGTTCGGTCGCAGTGAATGCATGTAACGAGATAGGCTATTCGAGCGCCGGCACATTCGAATTTTTGTTGGACGAAGACGGCAGTTTTTATTTCATGGAGATGAACACGCGGATACAGGTCGAGCACCCGGTAACCGAGATGGTCACTCTTGCCGACATTGTGCGAAATCAGATACGCATCGCATCAGGAGAAAATCTCCAGTATCAACAATCCGATGTGCAGATTACCGGCCACTCGATCGAGTGCCGCATCAACGCCGAAGACCCTGTAAAATTTACTCCGAGCCCGGGCAAGATCACGGCCTTCAACATTCCCGGTGGGCCGGGCGTGCGTGTCGATACGGCTGTTTATCCCGGCTACACCGTGCCGCCGTATTACGATTCGATGATCGCGAAACTGATTGTTCACGCCCGCAACCGCGAGCTTGCCATCGCCCGAATGCGGCGAGCTCTCGACATGATGGTCGTCGAAGGAATAAAAACAACGATCCCGCTTCACAAAAAAATAATGGCGGACGAGAAGTTTCAGAAAGGCGATTTTTCGACGAAGTTTATGGAAGAGTTCGAGTACGAGGTTTGATATAATGTTTTTGTAATGGCGAAGCCGAAACATATCACTGACCAGGAACTGCGTGATCTTGTTGCTGCAACAACTGAAGCGGTTGGCCGGATGAGCGCGAAGGTCGATAAGGTGAGTGAGGAACTTGGTTTTATCGGCAACTCATTCGGACGATTTACCGAAGGTCTTTTTACACCCAGTCTCGATCGTATTCTCCTGGAAGATTTTGGAATGGATACGATAGCACATAGGGTTAGGCGTCAAAGCAATGGATCGCGGATGGAGATTGACGTACTTGGTTACACCAACAGTGAGACAAATACAGCGGTAGTTGTCGAGATAAAATCGCGTCTCCGAGACATTGACATACGGGAGTTCGAAGCACTATTGAAAAGGTTTCCCACGGTTTACCTCGACCACAAAGATAAGAAGATCATTGGAATGATGGCGGCTGTCAACATTTCGGCTGAACAACGGGCAAAGCTCGAACGGAGCGGCATCTATGTGGTGGAAATCAGTGACGACGTTTTTCGCGTTGTTTCAAACAAGAAATTCAAACCTAAAGATTTCGGTTTAAAGCCTTAATGCAAATTGCCCTTAGTGCTTGAATATGTTAGAGTTATAGCAACTAATCGAGATAGGTTGTTTAAGCGTATAGAATGAAATTTCGCGGTTACCGCCGGCATTACGGGCGGAGTTACTGCGAGCAAAAGGAGAGGCTATTTAGAGTCAAGCTTTATTTATGGCGACTGCAAAAGAAGTAAAGGAAAAAATAGTTGGAGATTACAAAACGCACGGCTCGGACACAGGTTCGTCGCAGGTGCAGGTGGCGCTGCTGACGCAGCGCATCAACGAATTGACGGAGCATTTTAAAGTTCACAAGAAAGACAATCATTCACGCAGAGGCTTGCTTATAATGGTCTCTCGCAGGCGAAAGCTGCTCGATTATCTCAAGCGAAGCAACATTGATGAATATCACGAGATAGTTAAGAAGCTCGGCTTACGTAGATAAATGGTTCAAGGTTCAACGTTCAAGGTTCAAAGTTATCAACCTTTGGCCTTGAACTTTGAACATGAAACTTTGAACTTTTGGAGTTCGGCCTCTTCGGGCCATTATTTTAGAGAACGTTCTTTTCGAAGAATTTGTTATTTGGATGCTGAACGTGACAGCACATAAAAGTCCACAAACAGATAAGACGTACACACTGTTGGAAAGTTCCAATGGCGGCCGCAGCTTCACGATTGCTGCGGGCCGCCTTTGTTTTTTGAGGAAAATTTAATGTCAAAGAAAAAATATTTGAAAGAATCGATCAGGCTCGGCGATAAAGAGCTGGTCGTCGAGACCGGAAAGGTCGCAAAACAGGCCGACGGTTCGGTCGTTATAACTTACGGCGAGACTATGCTGCTCGTCACCGCAGTCAGCATGAGAACGGCGAAGGAAGGGTTGGATTTCTTCCCGCTCACCGTCGAGTATCGCGAGTCGAGTTATTCTGCCGGCCGCATTCCCGGAAACTATTTTCGCCGCGAAGGCCGTCCGAGCGAAAAGGAAGTGCTTACATGTCGTTTGATCGACCGTCCCGTTCGGCCGCTATTTGCGGACGGCTATCGTTTTGAAACGCAGATCGTCGGCACGGTAATTTCGTCCGATGCGGAGAACGATCCGGACGTGATCGCCATCACCGGCGCGTCATGCGCGCTTTATCTGTCGGACATTCCGTTTCACAACCCGATCGCGGGCATCCGCATCGGTTTGATCGATGGAAAATACATCATCAACCCGACGTTCGATCAACGGCGCGAGTCTGAGCTGAACCTCGTCGTCGCCGGAACCGAAGAAGCGATCTGCATGGTCGAGTGTGAGGCGCAGGAAGTTGCGGAGAATATAATGGTCGAGGCCTTGATGCTCGCACATAAAGAGATCAAACGGCTTTGCCTGTGGCAGAAAGAGCTAGGTAAAGCTTTGGAGATAACCAAGCGCGAGTTTGTTCCTGCGGCAATTGATGAGGATCTCGCCGCCGAAGTCGAAAAGAAGTTTGGCGATCAGCTCCGCGAAGCTCTGGACACGACCGGCAAGGATAAGCTCACGAGCTATGCCGCGATCGACGCGTTGAAGAAAGAGGTTGTAGAAAGTTATCCAGAGGACGATCTCGAAAAACGAGGCAAGGCCGGCAAGGCGTTTTCGCATCTTAAAGAAAAGATCTTTCGCGAAGACATGCTCGGCAAACGGCGTCGCCCGGATGGACGCAAGTTTTCCGAGATCCGCCCGATCTCGTGCGAGGTCGGCTGGCTTCCGCGCGTCCACGGTTCGGCGCTGTTTACGCGCGGCGAGACGCAGGCGATCGTTGCCACGACGCTCGGGACGAAAATGGACGAGCAGTACATGGACGACATCGAGAAGGGCGAGGTAAAACGCCGCTTCATGCTGCACTATAATTTCCCTCCGTATTCGGTCGGCGAAGCTGGCCGTTTCGGCAGCACATCGCGCCGCGAGACGGGACACGGAAATCTCGCGCGGCGCGCGATCGAAGCTGTTTTGCCGGACGAGGCCGATTTTCCATATACGCTTCGCATCGTTTCGGACATCACCGAATCGAACGGATCATCGTCGATGGCGTCGGTTTGCGGCGGCATCCTGAGCCTGATGGACGCGGGCGTGCCGATCAAACGACCGGTCGCGGGCGTCGCGATGGGACTTGTGATGGAAGGGAACCGCTACGCGATTCTCTCCGATATCGCCGGTGCCGAGGACCACTACGGCGATATGGATTTTAAGGTGACGGGCACGAGCGAGGGCATCACCGCCCTGCAGATGGACATAAAAGTTGCCGGCATCAACGCGATGATCCTGCAGGAAGCGCTCGAACAGGCGCGCAAAGGCCGCATGCATATTCTCGGCATTATGGAACAGGCGATCGCCGAGCCGCGTGAGGACATTTCGAAATACGCTCCGCGCATTATCACGATGAAGATCCATCCGGACAAGATACGCGACGTTATCGGCAAGGGCGGCTCAGTCATTCGTGCTCTGACTGAAGAGACGGGCGCGAAGATCGATGTTTCCGACGACGGAACGATCCTGATCGCGACCGCCGACGGCGACGCGGCGAACGAAGCTATCGCACGCATCAAAGCGATCACTGCCGAAGCCGAGATCGGCGAAACCTACATGGGAACGGTCTCGCGCATCGTCGATTTCGGCGCCTTCGTAGAGATCATGCCCGGTCTCGACGGTTTGCTGCACATCTCCGAAATCTCCGACCGCCGCGTCAAAGACGTCCGCGACGAGCTAAAGGAAGGCCAGCAAATAATGGTCAAATGTATCGGCAAGGAAGGCAACAAGATCAAGCTTTCCCGCAAAGCGATCTTGATGGAAGAAAAAGCCAAAGCTCAGAGCGGCGGGGAAGAATAGTTTTTTTCGCGTGTATTGAATGGAAAAAGGACGGCTTCGGTCGTCCTTTCCTTTTTGAGTCAAGTATTTAATAATTCTGAGAACACCTTTTTGGACTCTACACACGAAAATGCTTTCACCCGGAATGCTCGTGCAAAATCGTTACCGAATTACCCGCAAACTTGGGGAAGGCGGAATGGGAGCGGTCTATGAAGCGACGGATGAAAAGTTCGGGACGCCGGTCGCCTTAAAGGAGATCATTTTCGAAACCACTGATGAAAATCAAAAGACATATCTTGCCTCCGCCTTTGAACGCGAGGCAAAATCGCTGGCTACGGCCCGGCACGAATGCGTGCCCTTTGTCCGCGACTATTTTCAGGACGGCGGCCACGAATATCTTGTAATGGAATTGGTCGAGGGCGAGGATCTCGGCCAATTGCTTGAGGAACGGAAGAATCCCTTCAAGTTAGCCGAATGCCTTAACTGGATGCGGCAGCTTCTTGACGCGCTGGATTATCTCCACAATCTTGACCCGCCGATCTTTCACCGCGACATCAAGCCGCAAAATCTGAAAGTAAATGCGCGAAAGCGTTTAAAACTTCTTGATTTTGGGATCGCCAAGAGCGGCACTCGGTCGTCTGACACGACTACGCGAAACCGGACGTTTATCGGAGCTACACTAAACTACTCGCCGATCGAACAGATACTCCGCGTGATCGACCCGACGTTTCGTGAGTTCATATTGCTCAGGCACGAAGAAAAAGCAAACGCCATCCTTGCACAAAATACCGATGGGCGAGCCGACATTTTTGCGGCGGCAGCAACTTTCTATCATCTTTTGACCAATCGCGTACCGGAAGAGTAAATTTTGTCGGGTTCCGCGTGTTTCCGGCGTTCGTGCGCGTGAGAAGCGACAATCTGCGACGAGCGAGATGGCGGCTGCGACAAATGCAGCGTGCATATCGCGATGGATTACTGACAGTCGATAAACTCCGGGAAAGAGTGCGAAGCTGGATCGCCCATCTCGAACACGGTGATACGGCTGCACTTCGCTCAAGAGTTTTTTCATGCCTCTCGTTTTCACGGCTTGAAAAAATGGGTTGTGCCTAAAACCGGGTGTTGCGCGGCGGTTCGTGGAACAACAACGCAAACAACACCCGTTCTGCAAACCGCAATAGGAACACACCTGACAACCGTAACAACAACAACGGGTTTCGTCTGGTTGCTCGCGGCAATACTCTTTATCATCAGAACCGGCAAAAGGGATTTTGCCGGGAGCATATCGAGAGTACAAGGCACGATCCGGTGACGCCGGCAGCGGCATCCAAAAATCAAACGGTGCCGGGCAGTTTGGTAGCCTCGGCGAAGAACAGCCCGGCGCCATTATATGAATGTAAATATTCCTCTACAGAAAACCTAATTTGACTTAAGTTTACTGCCGATCTACGATGTGTATAGACGCAAGGAGTTATACACATCATGAGAACGAACGTTGAAATCGATGACAAGACGATCAAAGATGCCCTCAGGGCAACGGGATTAAAGACGAAACGCGAGGTGGTCGATTTTGCTCTTAAGCAGGTTGTAAGGTTGTCCCGCCAGGCTGAGATGAAGAAGCTCCGCGGCAAGTTTCAGTGGGAAGGTGATCTGGAAAAAATGAGGCTCGACTAAATGGTCTTTGTTGACTCAAGCGTTTGGATCGACTACATCAACAAGACGAGTACGCCACAAAATCAAAATATAGACAATATGCGAACAAATATAGAGATAGACGACAAACTGATTAGGGAAACGCAAAAAATAACCGGTATTAAGACCAAACGCGAAGTTGTCGCTCAGGCTCTTGAAACCTTTCTGCGCTTGAAGCGGCAGGAGAAACTCGCAAAAAATCTTCGCGGCAAAGTTAGATGGGAAGGCGATCTAGAACAAATGAGGCTTGATTGATGATACTGGTTGATTCGAGCGTCTGGATCAAAATACGTTACAAGTTACGAGCGAAAATAAACACATTATGCGAACGAATATAGAGATAAACGACAAGCTGATGAAAGACACTTTGAAGGCCACAGGTTTGAAAACCAAACGGGAAGTTGTGGAATTAGCTTTAAAAGAGTTACTCAAACTTCGGCGGCAGGCTGGAGCCAAGGAACTTTGGGGTAAGTTTGAATGGCAAGGCGATCTCGAGAAAATGAGGCTTGATAAGTGATCGTCGTGGATTCAAGTGTCTGGATCGACTTCGTCAGTGCCAGGTCGACTGAACAGACCGAAAAACTCAACGCTCTCATTGGTGTCAAGCGCATTCTTGTTGGTGACCTGATCCTCGCCGAGGTCATGCAAGGGTGTGGAGATGCCAAAATATTTGACGAAACACTACAATTATTTGACCGGTTTGATTTCGTGGTCTTGAGTAGTTACAAGGTTTCGGTGGCTGCCGCACGAAACTACGTGCGTCTTCGATCATTGGGTTACACGATCAGGAAGACGATAGACACTATAATCGCAACAAGATGCATCCTGAGCGGTTTTGAGCTGCTTCATAACGACCGCGATTTTCTGCCTTTCGAAAAACATCTCGGTCTAAAAAGCCTAATTCCGACATCTGTCCGCTGACCATCGAACTATGTCTGCACCCAATATCGAAACAATAGTGTCCCTTTCAAAACGCCGCGGGTTTGTTTATCCGGCGTCGGAAATTTATGGCGGGCTCGGCTCGTCGTGGGATTATGGGCCGCTGGGCGTGGAACTGGCGAATAATATCAAGAACAGTTTCTGGCGTTCGGTGGTTTATGAGCGTGACGATATAGAAGGGCTGGATTCGGCGATCATCCAGAATCGATTGACGTGGAAATATTCGGGGCACGAGGAAACGTTTAGCGATCCGATGGTGGACTGTCGTGCGTGCAAAAGCCGGTATCGCGAGGATAAGCTGCTGGAGGAATTCGGAGCCTCAACCGACCACATCGGTGAGGGACACACGTTTGCTAGTGAGGGCGGCGGAAACAGCCTTAAAGAAGCGCGGATCAAATGCCCGAATTGTGGCGAGATTGATTGGACTGAGCCGCGTCCGTTCAATCTGATGTTCCGCACGACCGTCGGCGCGGTTTCGGCGGACGACGATCCGGCGGCGTTAGCGTATCTGCGGCCCGAAACCGCGCAGGGAATCTTTACTAATTTTGCGAATGTTCTGAACACTTCGCGTCGCAAGCTGCCCTTCGGCATCGCGCAGATCGGCAAGGCCTTTCGCAATGAGGTGACACCCGGAAATTTCATCTTCCGCACGCGCGAGTTTGAGCAGATGGAGATCGAATATTTCGTAAAACCCGACGAGGCGCCGCGTGCACATCAGGAATGGATCGATGGGTTTGACAGGTGGCTCCAGTCGCTTGGAATTTCAAAAGCGAATTTAAAACATTACGAACAGACTAAGGAAGAGTTGGCGCACTATTCCGAACGCACCGTCGATATCCTCTACCGCTTTTTCCCCGAACGCGAGAACGAAGCGAAGCAATGGGACGAGTTAATGGGAATCGCGAACCGAACCGATTTCGATCTTCGCGTGCATTCAAAGAAGCCTGAAGATGCCGATGGAAAGCGGATCAATCCGGATTCGACCGAGGATCTTTCGTATTTCGATACGGCAACGAACGAGCGTTTTTACCCCTACATTATCGAGCCGTCAGTCGGCGTCAACCGCACGCTGCTCGCCGTGATGATGGATGCCTATGAAGAACGAATCAACGACAAAGGCGAAACTCGCGTGATCCTAAAACTCACGCCCGAAATGGCACCGATCAAAGTCGCCGTGCTGCCGCTTGCTAAAAACAAGCCCGAGATCGTCGAGATGGCGAAACGGCTGAAAAAAGATCTCCAGCCCACAATGCGCGCCGTTTACGACGACACCGGCGGCATCGGCAAACTCTACGCCCGCCAGGACGAGATCGGCACGCCTTTCTGCGTCACCATCGATCACGAATCCCTCACCGACAACGCCGTCACCGTCCGCGACCGCGATACGTGGGAGCAGGAGCGCATAAGTGTAGAAGAGCTAAAGAACTATTTGCAGATGCGTCTGCGAGCTTAACGTCCGGGTGTCCGCGGGTCACACTTGCATCGTAATATCGCTGCCAGGCGGGATACGCGGCGAGCCGGTGGATGGTTTTGCTCGGCCGCTTTTTTAGTTATCCTCACTCTCCCAAATCTGCTCCAACTCTACTCCCAGTCCATCTGCCAGCCGATTGGCAAACGCGTAATAGCTCGTCACTTGGTTGACATCCAATATCGCCTCGTCACTGAATTCCTGATCCCGCAGAGCCGCCACGTCCGATTCTTTCATGCTCCATGGTTCCAGGGTTAGTTTTGCCGCATATTCAAGCATCGCTTGATCTGCTTTGCTCAATCGTGCCTGCCGAAAGTCTTTTATCAACTGCTCGACCAGTGCTGCATCATTTATCAACCGACGGAGCCCCGCCCCGTGATGCTTCACTCAATACTCGCACCGATTCAACGCCGATACTACGACCGCGATCATCTCACGCTGAACGCGCGTGAGGGCCGACCGGCCACGCATCAGAGTTTTATACAACTCAAAATGGCCGGCCAGAGAAGCTGGGTTGAGACTATGGATCTTCATTATGTTATCGACCCCACCCCACGGCTCGATCAATCCATCGTATAGCTTTTTTAACTCACCTTGAGCCTCGTCTTCGTGAATGATCCTGATCCAGGCCATAAAAAGTCTCCTTTGAATAGGGAATTATCATAGCATCGCCTGTGAGGGATGCGATCGGAATATAAGTCACCGGTTAGTCAGACATAAACATTTCACCTCCATGTGGCTCCCACCGAGCTTGGATCGATTTGCAAAACGGTTTTTATAAACATAACGTTCCTTATGGAACTAAAACCCAAGGACGATTTTTTTGGACGGCCTCGGCATCGCGGCACAGCCGTTGAATTCTCAATGAATTCTACTTCGTCGAACTTTTCAGAAATCCTCGGAAAAATTGGTTTTGCATTTACGGCTATGCCGCCCGGCAGCGCAGAGCTTCTACCACAAAAAATCCTCAAACTCAGCCTAAAGACAAGACGGAGTTTGAGGGTTTCATCGATTAACCGGAGAAAAAGTTACTTTCTCCCTTTACCGCTTTTGAGCTTGTCCATGACCTTTTCCAAAGCTTCGTTGGAGGTTCTGCTCTTAAAGAACTCCTTAACTTCATCACCTTCGGTCTCGCCAACGGGAATCAGTTCGTTGTCAATTACGTCGTAACGTCCCTGGTCATTGACCTGATAGTAGAAAGGGCCATCTTCCTGCCGTTTCAGGAAGAGCAGGTAGGACTTGCCGATTGCAAAGCTGCCGCCGTCATAATCAATGTTGATCGGGCGTCCTTTGGAATCTAATCCGCCCACCCGCTCGACATAGATCAGGCCGTCTTTGCTGGCATCTTTGAGCGGGCTCGACACGCGAAAAGCCACAAGCTCAAACGGCAATTCATCGCGACTTCCGTCAGAAACGGCGATGCGGCTCGGCAAGATGCTGACAGCTTCGGCCATCACAATGGTATCGACACCGTCGATAAGACCGTCTGCCGTCGAATAAACTTGCTTCCACGCGGCGGCGCCTTTTGTCACATTCGTGTCGCAGGACGCTTCAGTGCCGGTCTGTTCGGCGTCTTGATGTTCATTCCAACTAAATGTGGCGGAAACCGCTAATCCGGCGACCGCCGCTAAAATCGTTCCCAATAATAGATGTTTGATTTTCATTTTGCTGTTTCCTCCTTTTAGTAGATTGAATTGATCAAATCGCGATCATGCGAGTTGGGCTGCGGCGCAGTCAGAATCTGGTCGTTCATGCATGTCGTGCTCGAACCGCGATTGTGTTCAAGACCGAAAAGATGCCCGATTTCCTGACAGGCTACGTGCTTCTTGTTCGTCCGCGAATAGCTGCCGTTGTCGAGGTAGGTTTGATTCAAACGTGCCCGGCCGTTTTTGACGATGCAGCCGCTCACGCTCCGCAGTTCGGCAAGTCCGAGCCAACCGGTCGAGCCGTAGTAACCGTTATATGCGTTGGCGTGGTCGGTCGAACCGGCGGACGTTGGGTTGAGAAAGATATCCGTATAGGGGCTCCACGAGTTCGAATCGGTTTTCGCCTCTTCGTCGTAGATGTTGTAATAATCGCCGGTTCCGCCGTTGTACCAGTTGATGTAGTAATCGGCATACTTCCAGCAGCCCCAGCGGTGCGAGGCCCAGCTTCCAAGCGGCGCCCCCAAAAAGACGGCAAGACTGAAAATTGCCGCCCAGATTAAAAATCCGTGTCTTAATTTCATTTCCTATTTTCCTCCTGTTTTTAGAAACAAGCTTCCGAATTTTATGCGAACGTATTCGCCATGAGAGCTGCAGAAAATATAAATAGACGTTACACGGGCTCTAAGAATGAGCCCCTCTTGAATCTGATATTTAGGCTGGTAAAACTAAATGCAACGAAAAGCTACATCAAAATTCGCAGCGTGTCAACCGCCGAATAATGGCGGCCAAATTTTCTCTGGATAAAAAAGCCCGGATAGAATAAGACCAACTCCGCAAGCTTGCGGCTCGAACGCTTTCCCATTGTCCGTGCAGATCAATTGTCCAACCCGGTAATTATTTTTTGCAGGGGGCCGTAGCCGGTGCGTATTTAAACGTGTCCGCTTCGACTCCGGTTGACGGGCATCTCCATTTCGCCTGATATACGTGCTGCAGCTTACCTTCCACGGTAGCCGCATTGCATTTCAACTCGCCTTTCATCAACTCCCATTGACAGTCTTTGCAGGAGAATTGATTCGGATAAATCTCGCCCACATTCATTCCGGGCGGAAACGGGTCAATGCCTGCACGGTCAGGTGTTTTAAAAGATAAGTCGATATTCACTAGTATTACGACAAAATAGTTTTAGCGCATAAGGTAGTAAGATAGTATAATACGACTATCTTGAAAATACTACTTCAACTATTTCCGGCTCTTGCGCTTTCACAGTCAAATTTGCCGAACAAACCGCTAAAATCAAAACTACAAATGAAATAAGTTTCTTGCTATTCATACTTACTGCTCCTTCTATTCTTTGAAAAACTGCTCCGAAAAACTGAAACTGCCGAACGGCGGCGTTGACGCGGGCGGAAACGGCAACCACACAAGCTAAGGTTTTACGGACAAGCCGAATAAGAAAGTAGCTGTTTCCGCCTCGCGTCCAATAACTTGTTCGACGCGGCGTTAGTTTTTGGGCGCAAAACTGATGGTGACGTGAATCACAGTCCAATAATAAAAAGCACTGCCCCCAAATAACAGATTGATGCCACTTGTATCTAGCAGTAAATAATGATTGACTAGCAAAATCACGAAAATCACGGCGGCAAGACCGAGATGAAGCCGTTGAAAACCGCTGACCGAACCGCGCATCCATTTCCATAAACCGTCTTGCAGCGTAGCTTGTTTGGGAATTGTTTCGAGGCGGCGGCTGGCGAAGAAGTACCAGCCCACAAAGTGCGAAAGAATCAACAAGTTATAAGTCCAAGGTCCGACGAGCGGCGAAGCTAGAATTATCAGCGAAGTGTAAATCAGCACCAACAAGATCGGCTTATTCTCATTCCAAAAAGCAGCTAACCCGCCATGATATTTTTTGAGAAAATGCCACAAGCCGAACAACGCAATGAGCAATAAAATCCAACTGAACATTAAGACGGCGTTCAAGTAAGGCATCAGCGCATCAATGTTTGCTTTAAGTCCAGGCGTGTAGGTTTTGTTACGCCAAGCCAGATAAAGAAAATAAGCCGGAACGAGAATGTACATCAAAACGAGCAAAATGCAGGCTTGAAACAGTGTCAGCAGCCAAGACCGTGTGCGTTCGAGCGCAAGGTTTTCGCTCGATGGCTTATAGAAAAAGACCGTATCACGGAAACCGTGAACCATAAAGAACAGAAAATAGAAAATTACCAATACATGGTTAAACTTTCCGCCGAAATTGTAAAAGAAAACCGAAATCAAAATGCCGACACCTAACAACCCGACGAACCAGAGCCACCCGTCAGCTTTTCGCATTTTCTTTGACGAGAGCATAAACATCATCCCGACAATGTAATGCGCGTAACCGAAAACGCGGCAGGGAAACTCCGCCGGATTCGGGACGAGACGATTTTTAACTTGGAAAATATATGTTTCTACAAACCAATAAAAGACAAAGAAAATGATTGGAATAAAACACCATTTCAAAATCTTGAGAAACTCGCTGATAACTTCGTCCTGCCGATATAAAGTCTGATTGAGCCGCTTAACGGGCGGAGTTGCGGACAGAAATACGTTTTTCTCTGAAATTGTTTGTGCCATAAAATCTTCTCCAAGTTTAAAAGGATTTTTAAGCGTCAACAGAACTTAATATTTTCAAAAGGCGATTTTCGGATTAGCTGAGAAGCGTCGAACGATTGAGATGACGTGGGGCGAAACCGCCACCGCGCAACTCCGAGTTTAACAAAAGCCGTTGATAACAAAGTCGCTGTTTCGCCCTCACGTCCATTGGTAGGATGAAAGTCCGGGTTTTGGTCAGGTTTCATCCGGCTTGATCTTTGACAGTCGGGTGCATTGTTTGGCCTTCTCAAATAAGAAGGAGGTTTCTAAAA
>Ga0187894_10004992_pt1 | contig 13870 bp, 12 predicted proteins | sample GBC1701081metaG_FD_136650 | JGI IMG/M metagenome (GOLD analysis project Ga0187894, IMG submission 136650) | White microbial mat communities from a lava cave in the Kipuka Kanohina Cave System on the Island of Hawaii, USA - GBC170108-1 metaG ...
CTAAGATATCATAAGCGATTTGTTCGCATGGTAATTCTAGCAGATTGTTATCTATTTTTAGAATTCCCGGTTTGGTTGGAAGTTCTCGTGATTACTGCTTTCTTGAATTAAATATCCCTTTTCTTATTGGTTTGCGTAAATTAAAGAATTTCTGTGTGTGAAACATCATCTTGATTAGTCTGATAATTATTTGTAATTTTGAAGTTGAGTAGCGGTGATGAAATAGTCAATTTAAGGAAGAATAGAAAAATAATCATCGGAATCTTCGCATTATCTATAATTCTTCCACTTGTAATATCACCTTTTTTGTTTATGTTGTTTGAATCTAGTACAAATAATGAGTTTCAAACATATGAGAATTCATTTTTATACACTTATGGCATCATTGTAGGCACTAAATTTACAAATTCAACAGCATCCACATTTGAGAGTCAAATCCTTATGGGAGGATTATCCTTACTAAATTTGGTTTTTTTTGGATTTATAGCATCAATAATCACTATTTCGGCAGAGATAAGAGTTCTCGCGAGAAGGAGTGGTCGTAAACCCTAATTATTTCATTACGGGGTGGTTAATGTGTGTGTAAAAAATGAAGATAGAACCTTGGATGAACCATATTCTCGACTCATTAACCAGTTTATAGAAGATAACGATCTATGTAAATATGTGACAAATAAGAAATTTTTGTCATTCCTCTGCCCCATTACCCAATTTAGTAATGAAGCTCCAAATGATGATGGGAGATTTTTACAATTTGTCGATCTGTTAACTGAAATTGCAACAGCTTTAAAATGGAACGATTTGCTTCGTATAGCTTATACCGAATTATTACCATTACTTGAAAAAAATAATTTTCTTAAAAATACAGATTACGCAGACAAGCCAAACACAACATATCACCAGTTGTTATTTCACATAGGCATGCTAGGGTTTGATTATAAAAGAATAAACGAAAAGTGACTATTTCTTCTTGGATTTACCTTTAATATTTTCCTGAAAGATTTTCAAGCTAGCTTGTTTTGTTTTATCAGAGAAAGGTGCCACATCAAATAATTTTTGGATTCCTAGAGACTCTATTTTAGCCATTCTTTTCAGTAATGTGGGTTTGGAAATATCCACATTTAGTTTCTTTTGTTTTAGTTTCTTACGTAAAACATCTAGTGTAAGTCCCTTAGGTCTTGGACTTGAGTAATACCCTTCTACCAATAATGTTCTTGCTATTATTTTATCTTCTTCATCTATAGAAGGCGGCACTGATTCTGTTTCACTTGGAATAGGTACTTTCATCATTATTTGTTTTACTGTTGGAGCATATGCTAATTGTAACTTATATTTTTTGAAAATCTCAGATATTTCACTTTCAAAATTCTCCTTCCAAGGATTTTGAACATAGACGCAAATAAGATCATCAGGATTACTTTTAACCCATAATCTAGAATGAGTTTTTTCAATAATTATTTTCATAGCGCGATCAATAGGAGAAATCTTACATTCCACACCAGCTGCAATACCAGAATCAGTTTTTACTATATGATCAATCTTGCAATGTCCAGATTTCATCTGTTCAGATACAAATTCTACATCATTTGCTTTTTCAAAAAAAGTGAAAGCATGAACCGCATTGTTCTCATAAGAGAATCCCCTAACAGCGACAGGAGCAGCAAGATTTTTACTTGCTTTAACCGCCCAGTGATCAGAGTTTTTAAATACAAATAACGTCTCACGTGCCGGTAATTCTAACATACTTTACTATAGTAAACCATAATATTATACTTTACTATAGTAAAGATATCCCTTTTCTTATTGGTTTGCGTAAATTAAAGAATTTTCTTGTATATTAACAATTTTGGCATCTAATAACGTAAAATTGACAAAAACAGATAGATTAGTTTAGTGGAGCGTTTTCAGCTACAGTTAATCATCATTTTTTGTGATATTTCTGGTCAGATAACATATTAAATTAAAACACTCTAGTTTACGCCGTTGGATCCACGAGAATACGAAGAAAGAATAGCTGAAACAAATGCCGAGTTTTACAGAAGGCTGTTAGAAAATGAACTTAAAAGATTGAAACGGAATGGAGGAGAAAAATATAATGTAGTGATTGAAAATTGCAAAAAACTCATCATAATGGATAGAAACATTGGAAAAATATTACGAAAGTTTTTTGATGAATTAGAATTAAACGACTATCTTCAGGAGACTAAACCCCTACGCATGATGGCAGGAGTGATGTATCGGAATACACTCACATTGGGAGTTATTGAAAACATTGGAAACCCTTATCTTCCAAAGGAGTATTCTCCGTTTAAAGAATTACTAAAACAGAAAGGACTTGATGAACATTACTTTACTGTCCTTTATGTCACATTAGTCATTCACCTTTGGTTTGATCAAACAGAGTTTTTTAAAAATATGATTCTAACAATACTAAACAAGAAAGCTAGAAAGGAATGTAGTATTACTAATTCTGACACTTTGGGAATGCTGTTTGAAAAACTTGGAAAAAAAATCTTAGTCGATGAGTTTAAGAGCATTATTAAACCTGAATTTCGAAATGCCATCGGTCATAGTAAGTGGTGGATTCAAAAGGATACCATCTGCTATCAAGATAAAAATGACAAAATTATTGCGATCCATAAATTAGAATTCGTTTTGTATTATATACAATTAGTAACATTAACTTTGGAATTTATCGCAGTTCTTCATGAGTATTATTTGATGCCCTAATTCTGATATTTTCTGCCATAGATGCTATGGATATATTTTAGGAGACATTTAAGATGAAATATTGGTTTTTGAAGAGATTCCAGTATATTGATTACTTTGTACCATCTTTGCCAGAATAATCTATAATGCACATTTTCTTTCAATCCTTCCTCTCTTAATCTATTTTTGATTTCTAATGAGTCTACGAGTTTTCTCTCAATTTCGGTAATCAAACCAGCTGGAATGAAGTTAAATCCGCTTTTATGATGATCACATTTTAGAATCCCCTTAAAACGTCCAAAGAAGTCATATGCAACAAGAATTCTTCCGTGATTATTTCTCATTGAGCGTATCCTTGTTTTGTTTAATGTGGTTGGAAAGATATTGTACTCATCCATCCTATGGACATTTTTGATGAATTCTTTAGTATATGGATTAACCAAAACCATCTTTTTCAAGGATTTATCACGAAATGGAATGAACATAACATCATTTGGCTTGCGTGATTTCTGGATCATCTTGTTTGCTTTTCTGAAACGGATTTCTACAATGTTTCTTTGCGGAATTGCCCTATTGTCATTTGTAACATGAATATCAAGATATTTGTGTGATAAAGAAGCAGTCAGGTGTTTTCCCAATTTGTTTAAAGGAATAATCACCTTCTGGTCTACACCGTTCTTTTCACTGCAAATAAAATACGTATTATCGAAATGTACTTTTGATTTCTTCTTGAACCATTCAAAATCAGACCAGCGTAATTCTCGCAATAATTAACTTAGTTAGAACTTTGATTTTAGATTATTGCTAAAATGGGTTATTCTCTTGAAGTATATGCTTTTTTCAATATTTCTTGGATTTCGTTGGCTGTTGGCATCTCAGATGGTATGAAATTGCCTTGCCAGAATCCCTGCGATTCTGACCACTGCCAGTTTAGTTCTGATTTGGGCGGTTCTGTCTTTTTTCTATATGCAGGCAATTCAATTCGTATAAATCCATTTCTCTCTTTTAATGCACAGATATTGTATTGTTTTTTGGTCTGTATTGCCAAGTATCTCCGATTAAACTTCAGATCCAAAGTCCACTTCTCTTTTTTCCCCAATTCCATAATCTCATCAACAAATTTCTTCATTTTAGCAATTGCTTCGTCACTCCATCCCCTATTTTGTGAGTAATGCTTCCAATCATAGCTTGTGTCATTATTTTCAATAGTATCTGGTACGGTTACTTTTTCATTACCAACTAGCACTTTGGAATTACAGAATCTGTGCCCATCTCTTTCATAGAAATTCAGTTCCATGCAAAATATATCTATGCCATTTTTTCGTAAATATCTCGCAAGCTTCTCAGTGATTGGATCTATTTTCTCGGCTACAACATACAATTGTTGATGTTCGTTAAAATCTGGCACTTCACCAAATTCTGATTCGTATTTCTTCCACAATGCAGGAAATTCTCCAAGGTGTTTGATTTTGGCAATTTTATTCAGCTCATCAGAGCCAATGGAATTGCTCACCCATTCAGCGTATTCCAAGATCTGTGCAATTACTTTTCTTGGGGTTTGATCTTTTTTAATCTCTATGACTATGGTGTCTCCGTTTCGGTTTAGTCCTAAAAGATCTATGAAACTACCACCTATGGTTTTCACTTCTCGCCCTATGATGAAGATGTCTTTTCCGAGAATTTCAGGATGTTTTTCTATGAAATCATGTATCTCAAATTCTGTTGAAACTGGCGTTTCAGTATATTCGACCAGTTTTCCTTCCTCAATTTTATGTAAAACCATAGTTTAATCTACATCGAGTCTTCTGAGTCTTATCTCTATTCCTTCTTCCGATGGGTTTTGGACTAGCTTTTTTCTAGATGTTATTTCACATATCAGAGCATCATCATTAATTATTCCTAATCCAGGTTCTTTCACGTCATCGTCCATTTTTTCCTTTAGAACGTCAAGCACTATTTTGAGCATATTGTCCAGATCCTTTCTGTATCTGCTTATGTCTTTTTGAACTCCAGAATACAAGTTAAAACAGACATCAATTGAGATTTTATCTTTGAAGTTATTTCGAATATCCTCTAAATTGTTGTTTTGTTTTATCAGTTCATTTCTAAGCTCTTTCTTTCTGATAGTCATTTCTTTTCCACGCTTGGCGGTTTTTGGTTCAAACTTTCTTACAGATATGATATTGTTCGAAGCCATTTTATTATTTCAAGCAGCTTTTGCTTGAAGAGCCCTACATTCTCTGCACCAAGACTGAGGGCGAATAAATCCATCCATATTTCTAAATCCAAACAATTTTTCAACTTCATCTCTTATTGTCGCCATTTTGTTACATCTTGGACATTTGGCAGCAATGTTATTTGCCTTGTCTGATTCTGAATGTTTTTTGATGATACCTTTAACCTCAGTTTGTGCAAATGCAACATCACTTGCCCAAACACCAAACATTCCATCTTGATTCACGGCATCAACCCATTCAGCAAGAAAATTTCGCTTAGTTCTGTTCTGATCAGTATCTATCCCCTTTATTTCCAAAACAAGAGTTATGCCGTTTTGTAGGCAAATTAGAAAATCAGGATAGTATGTATGTAATATTCCGTTGTAGATATAGTCAATACCAAATCCTAAATGATCATTTTTTACCCATGATATGACACTGGAATTTCTTTCAAGCTCAAAAACAGTATGTGCTTCCCACCTACTATCATGGACAGCGTAGTTTATGTGTGATTTTTTAGAATAGTCATTTGGTTTCTTGGTGTGCCAAGGTCGCATATCTTCTGTAGATTTGACTGGTTTGTCAGGATCAAATTCAAGGGTTCTTGATTCTGTATTCTCAAACTTTATTGCCTCAAAGACATGTTGAATAATCTTGCTCATGTTAAATGTCATTACGAGTCTTCTTCTAAGTTCTTCATCTTTTTGTACATTCAATATGTTGATCTTGTCAGATTTGAGAAACTCTTCGACAATTTTTACTATCTGAATGAGCAAATATTCTTTGGTTCCTTTCCAATCAAGTTTTGTAGTTTCAAATACTTCTTTTGCAACTTGAAAAACTATACGCTGCATTCTGACTTTTTTATTTAGTTTTTCTAGATCGATATTACTCATAGTTGCAAGATTCGGTTTTCCATCAATCACTTCTGCCATGTCGACTACTGTAGTAGTTTCTTCAGGATCTAGATCCAAAGTCTTTACTTTGTTGAAGTCAAGTGTTAATGTTGGTTTTAATGTCCTATTTATACGAAGAATGTTTGGCCAAGAAATCTTGTATTCTTTTTTCTCATTGACAGGTTGAATCAGTGTTGTTGGCGTAGGTGATGGTGGAGGGCTGGAAGCATCTCTCTCAAATGGAAGAAAAGTAAATGGAACTCCAAATATTTTGACGTATTCAGGCTCAAATAATCCATCTGAATTGAGCTCATAAGATGTTCTTCTTAATCCCCTTCCAACTACTTGTTCACATAAGAGCTGACTTGTAAATGCCCTTAGTCCCATGATGTGGGTAACAGTTTTGGCATCCCATCCTTCTGATAACATCTGTACTGCAACAATTTTTTGAATCTGCTCACCTGCTTTCCCAATCTTTCCTATCGTGTTTACTGTCTCTCTTAGCTTTTCTGACTTGTCTGACAAGGAAACAAATTGTGTGGTGTCTTCATCGACATCAAGTCTACTTTCAGCTTCATTCAGAATCTTTGAATCTATTCTTAACAGCTTGCTTGGTTTTGCCAATTCGTCTATGTCAAACTTGTTCTTGAGAAGTGAATGTTCTACTCTTGAAGCAGTCTCAGTTCTGTTGCAAACACTGATCATAACAGGAGGTGTAGGTGAATTGTTTTTTTCCCAAGCTTTTTTAGTCACAATCCAATCTTGAGCTAGAACAGTATAGGCATTTTTTACCAAGTCAGGTAGCGGAACTTCAGGTTTTGCTTTTTTGTTGAGATTTGATTTTACATCAGGATCCTTGTAAATATGATAAAACCTAGATTTGTAATCTGCACTAAGCTTTCCATCATCACGCACTGCTATAGTAGGTGTTTTTACAAGACCAGACTCTATGGCATCATTAAGAGAAAAATCAGATATAATCCAGCTAAAGAGATTCTTTTCTGTAACATCTTCCCCTGGAATAAATGGTGTTGCTGAAAAGTCATAGCAATTTATTATATTATTTGTCTTGTGTATACGGTCTAGTCCTTCAATCCATCTAGTTGCTTTTTCTAGCTCATCTTTGTCAATCTTTGTTTGATCTTCAATCTTCCTCCATGCATGATGACCTTCATCGTTGATAACAAGAATATTTTTTGATTTTGACAACTCTCCAAGAATTCTAACTGAATAGACAAGATCACTCTCAGACCCCTTCTTTACAACACTCTTCTTTTTTTCTTCAAGTGGCATAAGGGCATGCCAGTTATGTATTTGAAGTTTAATTTGTCTAAGCTTGTCGTAAAACGAGCCAGGAATGATATTGAACTCGTCATAGATGCTATTAGTATCACTTGGATGTAAAACCTGTAATCTTCTTTTTACCGTTAACCCTGGCGCTATGACAAGTATATTTTTAGTAAATCTGTTGTCCTTAGGATATGCAATTTTGTTGAGTACTTGCCAAGCAATTAGCATACCCATGACAATTGTTTTTCCAGTTCCAGTAGCCATTTTGCAACATTTCCTGAGAAATTCTCCACCATCACTTGGAATGTCAATTCCTTGTCTTTCATTCTCAGAAGATTCGATAAGCCAAATTATAGTTTCTATTGCTTCAATCTGACAGAAGAAGAATTTTTTATTTTCTCTGATCTCGTTGTTGTGCCAGTGATCAAGTAGTTTTCTTGTTATGCCTGTGATACCTGGATAGTTATTCTCTCGCCATGCATCTACTCTTTTTCTAATTTTGTTAACAAGAGGAATTTCACAAAAAATACCAGGATCATCATATGTTTGTGAGCCTTCTGTTGCAATTAGAAATCCTGCAGGTCTTCTACCTTCAATTTTATTGAATACTCGTCTTTCTCTGTCATACTGCCAATAATGAGTTGGAACTTTGTAAGGATTATTGATGATAAGTGTTGGTATTGTTGACATCATTCAATCTTAATTATTCTTAGTGATTCAATGCCTCTATCGTCAATTATCTTAACAGCAACTTGTTTGTTTACACCAGCTGAAAATGGTAATGATTTTGTCCCACTGTAATGCTCTACAAGTTGTTCATCAATTTCTGATTTCAATGTATTTGCTAGTTTTGACCAGCCATCAGATGTCCCTGACATTGGAAAGAACACTTGTTGTGGATATAGACTTCTTTCATCATAATCAGTATCAAGCATCCACATTGCTATCTTTAATGAATCGCCTGATTCTATATCTCCACTTTTTGTATTGTAATAGTCAAAACCTTTGACTTCAACTATATATTTTCCATCCTTTTGTTTTTTCAACTCAACATCAGGCTGTCCCATAAGCCAAAATGATTCGTTGCTTGCTCTCTTTTTCTTAAGATCCAAAGTAAGCAAATCAGCGTTTACCTGCACCTTTAGTACTTGAACTCCTGGCCACTGCAGCTCGTCTATGTCTTTTGCAGCCTCTGGATCAAATTGTAGTGAAGCAAAGAGGATTAGTTCAGGTTTTGGAACGAACTTTTGTGCTTCTGCAATAGCTAGTGCAACTTGTTTTTGTTCTAGTGGAGAGTGTTCAGGACCAAAAGAAACTGCAACAATTTTTGGTTTTGATTCTTTTGTTTCCCCTACCGCATGAATCCATTGAGAAGCTGGATGAGGCTCTACTCTGGAAAATTCTATTTTTTGTCCACCTTTTCCCCTGACGCCAGTAGTTAGTAGCTCATCTCGCCAGTCTTGTCGTCTCTTGTTTTCTGGAGTACGAGCAATGGATGAATCGATTTCTGAAATTTTTTCATATTCTGTATTTAATGATTTTACAATTGGGGATGGAACAGCTTCAACTGTAAAAGGACCTGTAATTCTGATTTTGGTTTTGTTTACATAGGGTTGATCATAAAGAATTTCTTGTGCTGGTGGTTCGTTGTTTGCAATAGAACCAAGAGTGACATGAGGTACTGTCTTATATCGAAAACCACTGCTTACCCCTTCATTTGGATGAGCTAATTCATAATAATCAAAAATAGCATTCATTAGTCTTTGTTTTGTGAGCGTTAAAGCTACTCTAGATGTATCGCATGTTATCCATCGACGTCCCCATTTCTCTGCAACATAGGCTGTTGTACCACCGCCACATGTTGGATCAAAAACTAAATCACTTGGGTCAGTACATAGCAACATACACCGTTGTATTACTAATGGATTAGTTTGAACAACGTATATCGGATGGTAAGCTCCAGAAGTATCATCCCACAGGTTTGTTATTCTACTTACTGGATAATCATCATGATATAAGACGTATCGCAGAGTGCTTCCACTTGGAATTAATCTCTTGTTAAGTGATAGCTTTTGCATTCCTTCTTTATCGGTTTTCCAACAGATATTTTTTGGAGGATGATATGTTTTCCCATCATATTCGAAAGGAAAATTCTGATTTGGTCTGTATTGTACAGGTAGTAGAGCAGCTGATTGAAAAACTCTTGAACCTTTTGGTATTAATTTGTGAGTATTAATCTCCTCTATTGTTAATTTTCTTCTTGTTCCATCAGGCAGCTCAACAAATGACCATACAGAATCACCCTCGGGATTCTTTTCTTTAAAAATAGGTCTTGTCTTTACCTCATCTCGATTTTTTGAGTACCATATTATATAATCAGAAACACTTTCAGTTACGTCAGAGCCAAGTGGCATAGACTTTTTTCTAAATGTAATTAATGAACAGAAGTTTTTGCTACCAAAGATTTCATCTAATAAGCATCGCACTAGGTGAACGTTTTCATCGGATATTTGAACAAAACAACTTCCACTTTCAGTAAGTAATTCTTTTGCGAGTAGTAATCTAACTCTTAAATATGCAAGATATGAATGAATTCCTAATTCCCAGGTATCTCTAAATGCCTTAATCATCTCAGGTTCCTGAGTTAAATCTTCATCTTTACCATCTCTGACGTCTCTCTTATTCACAAATGGTTGAAAATTTGAGCTATAACTAATTCCATAAGGTGGATCTATGTAGATCATCTGTACCTTCCCTTCCATTCCTTCTTTTTCTAATAATGAGTTCATCACTAGAAGTGAGTCACCTGCAATCAAACGATTAGACCAGTTTTGCTCATGTTTGTAAAACTCGATTGCACTTCTTAATGGAAGAATGTTTTCAGGTTTTTCAAAGAAAGGAAATAGCGTTTGTTGTTCGGAATCCTGTTTTTTTAAAACTTTACTAATTATTGTCATTGGATCAATTCTTTCATGTCTGTGAAGTGATACTGTATCAACTTCAAAATCAGAATTTTCTACTTTTCCAGACCATTCAAGTTGTGGATCTAAATGGGGGTCAAATGAATATTTTTTTGCAGGCAAGTCCTTATCAGATTCTGGAGTCACTAGACCTACTGATGGATTGTTCGTTCTTTTCTCCTTTTCGTGAAGATATTGTTTGACCTTGGATTCACTTTTTAGTGATATTTTGACTTTGGTTCTTGTTTTTCTTTTACGGACTCTTTTTTCTCCCGTATGTACTTCCTTTAATCCTTCCAATCCTTCAGGTTTTTGTTTCCTTTTTATCGTAATTTCAAATCTATCCCGTTTTTAATAAAAAGGATCCTAATCATAATTGTATGACTTCAATTCAATTTCGAGAGTTTGCATTGGAACCCATCCATCTGAGATAACTAGACCCTCATAGGGTTTATCAGGTGGAACAACAGGATCGAACAGATCTATATAGTAAACATCCTCAAATTTGCCTCCACAGACAGGACATTCAGTGATTTTGGGTTCTTTTTCGACTTGTAATTTGCTATATGAGCACTCACCAAACCAAGTTACCGCCTTGTATCCTTTCTTTATACCACAATGAGATAGAAGGTAGCAAAAAGTCTGAAATACAGATCTACGCCCATACTCGTTTTTAACATACCAACCATATTTGCCAAAAGCCTGCTTGATCTTTCTTTCTGAACCAAATCCTACCAAGTGAAAGTGTGGTGCTGGGTACCACAGTCGCTTAGTACGATCAAATCTAAACGGATGGAATGTAACAGCAGCTCCATCAATTTCTGCGATTTTTAGAATATGGCTCATTCTTTGACGCAGTATCTTGAGAGGTAAATCTATTTGGTTAGGATTTGCAATTAGTATCAAATGTATTGGCGTTTTTCCTGATTTGATGGCATAAGTCTCGATTCTTCTAGTTGCGTTGTTTGCCTGCCTTGCAATCCATTTCAAGTAACAAATCTTACATACTGCCCTGTAGCAAGAACGCTGAAACTGTTTTATGTAAATGAGATTCCCCTTACCAAGCCTTTGATGCTCTTCTTTGTTTAAACAACCCCTTGTGATGAATTGACCACACCACCAATGTGGATCGGTTATAGATGGTAGCTTCCAACCTTGATGTTCTACTGTCTCCCAGTTTGTAAGAAACTTATATTCTTCAACGAAATCTGCTACATTAGGCAGAATTGAATTAGTTCGCTCAGAGGCAGAGGCAGGACGCAGATATGGAATCAGGGTTTGAGTTTTTTGCATTTTCACCAGAAGTTACCGATTATTTTCGATCAGTTCTTTATTCGCCACATACCTAGACCAATGAGGTAAGTAGATGCAATGTTCGCAAACAAGATATGAATCGCCTAGTTGGAAAGTGACTTTGTATTTGCTCACATTATTACAGCATGAGAGAAGCTGTTTGCTCATTTGACATCTTCCAATAATTTCGAGATAACATCGTTGAAGCTGTCGCCAGTTTTCCCAAGGCTCTTCAGCTTATCAAAATTTACTTGGGAAATCACTATGTGTTTTAACTTCATTGATCTGGATAAGGTAGTAAAAAAGGTTAAAAAATACACATGATTTGTACCATTTAATGGCACATTTTACGCCTAATTCTTATGAAAAAGTATTGGATTGTCTTTATCAGTCAATTGGAGACAGAACTTACAAAGTATCAGGTTGGGGCAACGTAACAAAAGGCTATGGTCTGAAACCTTCAGAGTTTAGCAGGTTTTCGGGTTGTTCTAGAAGTATGTTCTACAAGAGCAAGAAACAGATGCTGGCTCAAGGATTAATCACCCCCATCAATACTGATAAAACAAAACAAACTAGACACAAACCACGATACGCTATAACATTTTTAGGAATGATAAAATTATTTCAGAGAAAGAATATTGGAGTTGAAGATTTTAATAATTTCATGAAAAGTCTTGCGGGAAACATGGTGTACGACGAGATGAATTCAACTGTCTTTCATAGTAGTGCGGACTATGAAGAACTAGACGAAGACAGCTATCTAGGTTTGTGGTATGAACTGACAGAATTAAAACGTCCAAGTAATGTTCACGACGCTTTGACGAGGATGTTTGAAAAAATAAGACCTTCCTTACTTTGCCAAGTCCTATCTGATATATTACAAGGCGTAGAACTCAGATGGGATGACAAAGCCACACACGTAACATTATCAATCAATGTTTCAGAGTACAATCGAGTCACTTTTTGGAAATTTATTCTAAAAGATGGAAGCATTGATTGCGTTTCATCCCCCGCTCCGCCAGAATTCCGAGAAATGCCTGATGACTATGCTTCAGAGGATTTACCAATAAAGGAGTTTTATTTTCATTTGTGCGAATTTGTCTTAAGTGGAGTATGGTACATTTTATCCAAATATCATTACGAAAAACTGCCCAAATATTTGGTGCAGGGAAACACTTTACAAGACATGGCACAGAGGACAGGCCCAATTAACTATTTTATGGATATTGTAAATGATCAGGTTTATGCATTAGCTGATAAGCTCTGAATCAAGTTTTCTCTGAATTCTTCTCTAATTTTTCGAGTTTATCAAGAATGGTCTGAATGGCTTGTTCCTGACGTTTTACTTTATCTTCAAGCATTATCTGGGTTTCTAACGATCTGTCAAGCTCAGATCTTTCAATCTCAATTTTCTTCTTCTCCGCTAGGGTTCGTTCAGAATCGTCTATGGTGAGGTCTGAGATGCCTTTCTTGTATTCTTCAAAGGATTCCTGTCTGGTTGGCTTCAGATATACTCCATCAAGACCCTTGGAGTGACCCATTAGCTTCTCAACGATGTTTGCATTTATCGTACGGTTCAGCTTCAGAATAGTGTTGAATCGTTTCCTAAAACCATGGTCTAATTGAACCTCATACCTGTTGTTTTTGAGGTTCTGCCTCAACTCTGCCCTATTCAGAACCCGATAAATTATCTGGATAATTGACGAGATTGAGAGTGTTTGGGCTTTTTGAACTCCTAAAGAGTATCTTGCCCTAAAGACTGGACTCTCAGGAGTTATCATTTCACCATCATTTCTACGTTCGTTGAGATAGTTGTCCAATGCTTCTGATGCTTCAGGTGTCAGAAAAGTCCAATATTCCTCTGTAGACCCCTCGTAAACTTGAACAGCTTTGCAACCCATAGGCATTTCCACCACATACTTTAGTTTCAGACCGTCAAAGGCACCTATCCTGATTCCAGATGCGGCTATAAAGTGAATAATCGCTTTGGTTCTTTTATCTGGGGAATATTCTAGCATTTTTTGGATTTCTTTTGTGGTATAGCCTCTTTCACCTGATTTTTTGACTCTAGCTGGTAATAGTTTTCTAATTTTCTTAAAATTCAGCATTACATCATTAAGTTCTAGGAATAACTGAAGAGCTGCTATTGGTGCATCGAAGCTGTTCGGAGAGAGTTTAGTCTTCAGATAGAGTACATAGTCTTCCACCATTATCTGAAGCTGCTTGGGATCTGCCTTTAGAATAGAATCATAGTCTCTAAGTTTGTAATATGAGATGAATCTATCAAGCTGGTATTTGTACTGCTTCCTAGAGTAATCTGACTTGATGCTGTTCTCGAAGATGTGGAGTACTCTTGATTCCATATCTGAAGTATAGTTTTCTCTACTTTTATTTACGTCGCCCGTCAATTAAATATCCCTTTTTCCTTACAAAAACTATGGAAATACACGTCTACGATACCTATGTAGAGGCAAAAGACGGACACACAATGCACTTTGATGTTATC
>Ga0187894_10004993_pt1 | contig 13869 bp, 8 predicted proteins | sample GBC1701081metaG_FD_136650 | JGI IMG/M metagenome (GOLD analysis project Ga0187894, IMG submission 136650) | White microbial mat communities from a lava cave in the Kipuka Kanohina Cave System on the Island of Hawaii, USA - GBC170108-1 metaG ...
CTCGTTGATAGCCTGACCACAAGATGAAGTGTTGATTTATCCCTTGTGGTCTAGAGCAATTAACATACTAGATGTAGCTTATAAACTCCTTCGCAACATGTGTCAAGAAAATTTTTCTTCATGTTCGTTCTCTCTTCACTGATGATTCATTCAACCGATCAACATCGTTGCGCGAAGATCATCGATGATGATCACCGATTGTCATCATCAATCCGCTTATATGATAATTGCAACGCGCGCGAAGCCGCATGTTTATTGGCTTCTCGCGCTTGTCCATCTTGCGCTATTCAACAATCTTCCGAACACAAACCACATAGGAGAATATATGCGATCTCGAACCATTGATCGTGCGCTGGCTATGACAATCGCGATGACGTTGGCGGCCAACCTGGCGTTCATTTCAGCCAACGCGACCACATACAACGCCGTAACGACACAGAACAACAACGAGTCAGGATGGGAAGAGAGGTTTCGCGCTATCCCCCGGACAGAGAGAATCAAGGAGTACATGCGTACGCTTTCAGCCGAACCGCATCACATTGGCTCCGCCGCTGGCAAACGCAACGCCGAGTGGATGCGTGATCAGATGAAATCGTGGGGACTCGACGCCACTATCGAAGAGTTCGATGTCCTGTTCCCGACGCCGAAAGAGCGCATTCTCGAATTGACCGCGCCGGAAAAATATCAGGCGAAGTTAAAAGAGCCTGCTATCCCCGAAGACCCGGACTCTGGCGACGAAAATCAACTGCCGACATACAACGCTTATTCCGGTGACGGCGATGTGACCGCGCAATTGGTCTATGTCAATTACGGCGTGCCCGCTGATTACGAGCAGTTGACGAAGATAGGCGTTGATGTGAAGGGCAAGATCGTCATCGCGCGTTACGGCGCAAGTTGGCGCGGAATCAAACCCAAGGTCGCATACGAACACGGCGCGGTCGGCTGCATCATCTACTCCGATCCGAAAGAAGATGGTTATTACCAGGGCGATGTCTACCCGAAAGGCCCTTATCGCAACGAGAACGGCGTGCAACGCGGCAGCGTGATGGATATGCCGATCCATCCCGGCGACCCGTTGACTCCGGGATGGGGAGCGACGAAAAATGCGCGCCGCTTGTCGCGTGATGACGCGAAGACGTTGATGAAGATCCCGGTGCTGCCGATCTCATACGGCGACGCGCTGCCGCTGCTCAAATCTCTCGGCGGGCAGGTCGTCCCGGAAAGTTGGCGTGGCGCGCTGCCGATCACTTATCACGCCGGCCCCGGTCCCGCGACCGTTCGTTTGAAAGTCGTCTCCGATTGGAACATCCGTACGCTTTATAACGTAGTCGCGCGCATCACGGGCAACGAGTATCCCGACGAATGGATCATTCGCGGCAACCATCACGACGCATGGGTCAACGGCGCTGACGATCCTGTCAGCGGGATGGCGGTCGTGATGGAAGAAGCGCGAGCATTCGGCGAATTGCTCAAGCAGGGATGGCGGTCTAAACGCACGATCATCTTTTGCGCGTGGGACGGCGAAGAGCCTGGCTTGTTAGGCTCGACCGAATGGGCCGAAGAGCACGCCGAGGAGTTGAAGCGGAAGGCGGTCGTCTACATCAATACGGATAGCACCGGCAAAGGCTGGTTCAGCGCGTCGGGTTCGCACACGCTCGAAAGATTCGTCAACGACGTCGCGCGTTCCATCAACGATCCCAAAGGCAAAGGCTCGATTCTGGACGCGACGCGCTCACGCAGAACCGACCAGGGGCGAGACGACGGCGAGAGACGTGATATGCGAATCGGTGCGCTCGGTTCGGGATCGGACTACACCGCGTTCCTCGATCACCTCGGCATCGCTTCGCTCAACCTCGGTTTCGGAGGCGAAGGCGGCGGCGGAATCTATCATTCGATTTACGATTCATTCACCTGGTACACGCGTTTTTCAGACACGACGTTTGAATACAGTCGCGCGCTAGCGCAAACGGCGGGCACGGCGGCAATACGCCTCGCCAACGCGCGCATCCTGCCTTTCGAGTTCACGAACTTCGCCGAAACGGTCGGCGGCTACGTGGATGAGATTGCGAAACTGCCCAAGCAGGATGTTGATGTCTCGCCGTTGCGCAAATCCGCCAGCCGGCTCAAACAAGCCGCCGATGAATACGACCGCGCGCTCCGCTCCGTCGCGAACACCGGCAATCTCCCGGCGGACGCGAAGGCTTTGAACGCGCTGCTCTATCAATCCGAGCGGAAGCTTCTGTCGGAGGCGGGATTACCCCGGCGCGAATGGTTCAAACATCAAATCTACGCTCCGGGTTTTTATACCGGCTACGGAGTGAAGACACTGCCCGGCGCGCGCGAGGCGATTGAACAGAAGAACTGGGCTGAGGCTACGGAACAGATCAAAGTCATCAGCCGGACTCTCGATACGATGTCTTCGCAGATCGAAGCCGCGGCAAGCAACCTGCGGGGGCGATAGGCTAAACAAAAGCTACAAATCATTGCCTGAGTATGACTGGTTGAATGACTTGTTGCAGAGCGGGAAGTCCGGCACGATGTTCTTGAGCAGCGCAAAAGAGAGCGCAGGCCAATTGACGAACGACGGGTCTTTGATCTTTACGCGATACATCCGGCCTTCATCATCGGCCATCACCCAATGAACGATGGCGCCGCGCCAGCCTTCGACGATTCCGAAAGCGGGTTCAAAAGCGGGCAGCGGACCGAGTGGCGCGACCAATGGGCCTGTTCGCAGGTTGTTGAACGCCACTCGGATCAGGTTTACAGATTCGCGGGCTTCTTCGACGCGAACCATTGTGCGCGCGTAAACATCGCCCGAAGTGTAGACCGGCGTCCTCCACGGGAGCTTATTCAACTCATCATACCCGGCGAAGGGATGATCGCGGCGCGCGTCAACATCAATTCCCGAAGCGCGCGCCACATAGCCGAGGGCGCCGTGATCAACGGCGGTTTGTCTGCTCAACGCGCCTGTCCCCTCCAACCGATCCATCAGAATCGTATTGCTGAGGCAGATGGCGATGATCTCGTTGAAATCTTTGAGAATCGCATCAAGCTCTTCAGGCAGGTCGAGTCCCTGCGGCATATCGTGGCCGACGCCGCCCGGCGTGACGCCGCCGCGCAACAGCCGATTCCCCGTTAATTGTTTATTCAGCCGCAGCAATCGCTCGCGCAACCGGAAACAGTGCGCGTGCGCAAAGGCGAATCCGGTGTCGTTGGCGATCATTCCGAAGTCGGTGATGTGGTTGTAGAGCCGCTCCATCTCCAGCAGGATCACGCGAAGGAAGCGCGCGCGTTCCGGGACTTCGGTCCGAGCGCCCGCTTCGAGCGCCTGGCAATAGGCAAGCGAATGGCCAATGGTCGTATCGCCCGAAACGCGCTCGGCCAGTTCCACGCCTTCGGCGGGCAGGCGGCCCTCAAACAACTTCTCTGTGCCTTTGTGTGTGAAGTAGAGGCGAATCTTCAGATCAATCACTGTCTCGCCAACGACGCTGAAGCGGAAGTGTCCCGGCTCGATGATGCCCGCGTGAACCGGGCCGACGGGGATCTCATAAACTCCCTCGCCGCCGACGAGCAGAAACGGAAAAGGAGCGCCGTCGTCCTGGAAATCATCACGAGGCGGGGTGTCCTTGCGCAGCGGGAAGTAATCTTCCGGCCAGAACGCGTGTCGCACGAGCGGTCGTGTATCGGGATGGCGAACAGCTTTAATGCCGAACAGGTCGTATATCTCGCGCTCAAACCGTGAAGCTGGATAGTAGAACGTGGCCAGCGAGGTGATCACCAGACGTTCGGGCGAGATCTCTTTGGTCGCATGCAGAAACCAGTCCTCCCGGTCTTGGGCGAAGAGATAGTGAACCTCAAAGACACCCCTGTCCGCGCGACGATCATTGGCGACCATCAGGATCAGCTCGGCGTTGAAATCTCGGCGCAGAAATTCAGCCAGCGCCGGCGCATCGGCGCGCACAATCCGGCAATGCAGTTCGTTGCCGCGCTTGATCCGCACGTCGGTGGCGCGGCCTCTGAGATGTTCAAGAAGAGCCGACTTCAATCGCGTAAAGTCAGTCATCGGGAAACGATCCTCACAATCTGATTGAGCAGAGTTTCAAGCGGCGCGGGCAGCGTCAGTCCCAGCGCGACCAACACCAGCAATCCGAGCAGCATCGGCGCCACGCGCCAGCCTACGGTCTCTCCCACAGCGATCTCGGCAGGCGCATCGCCGTAAAGCATCCGGTTGAGATGCGTGATAAGCGAGACAAAGACCACCAGCAGCAACAGTAGCGCCGCGCCCATTAACCAAGGATGATGTTGCGCGAATCCGGCGCGGAAGAGCGCGAATTCCGAGATGAAAAGTCCGAACGGCGGCAGCCCCGCGAGCGCCAGCAATCCGGCGGCGAACAGCCCACCGGTCCACGGCGCCGCCTTGAGCAACCCTGGCGCCTGTTTAATGGCTGATGATCCGTACTTACGCTCGATGTCACCCGCGAGAAAGAACATCAGCGATTTGGCGGTGGTGTGATTGACCAAGTGTAGCAACGCGGCAAATACGCCTGCCGCGCCAAGCCCCAGTCCGAAACAGATCAACCCCGTATGCTCGACGCTCGAATAGGCCAGCATCCGTTTGTAATTGCGCGACAACACGACGCTGAAAGCGGCGATCGCGAGCGACGCCAAACCGAGGGCGAGCAGCAGGCTGTCGGTATAATGATCCTTGATCGCAGCGTCCGCCACGACCTTCCAGCGCAGGATGGCGTATATCGCTACAGCGAAGAGCGACGAGGACATCAGCGCGGCCAGCGGCGGAGGCGCTTCGCCGTAAGCGTCCGGTTTCCACGTATGCATCGGCGCGATCCCCGCTTTCGTCCCGTAGCCGACAAGCAGAAAAACGAAGGCGAGCTTCATCACCTCAGGGTGCATCGCGGGCGCATTCTGAAGTAACACGGGCCAATTGAGCGCGTTCTCGGCTCGCCCCGTCAGCGCCACGAAATCGAAATAACCGAGCACCGTTCCGGCAAACGCCAGCGCAATTCCGACTGAACTGATGAGGATGTACTTCCACGAAGCCTCCACCGAAGTTTTGCTGCGAGTGAGCGTAATGAGCAGAGCCGAGAAGATGGTCGTCGCCTCGAGCGCAACCCACATGATCGCGACGCTGTTTGCTGACACCGCCAGCAACATCGAGAAGATGAATAGATTGATGAGGAGTTGGTAGCGACGCAGTTGCGCCTGCATGTAATTCGTTTCCGTTCCGACTCCGGGGCTTAGAAACAGTGTGAGCGTAGATGCCGCCGCCACACAGACCATCAACAGCGCCGACAGGCTGTCGGCGCGCAGCAGTTCGCCCGGCCCGAAGACAAGCGCTTCCCCGCCATGCGCCGCGTGACTGGCGAAAGCGAGCGCCGCGCCAAGCGACAGCAGCGACAGCAGCGCATTGAGCCATCCAACCATCGCGCGGTACGGGCGAACCAAGTAGGCGCCCAGCGCGGAAACAAAAGAAGGGAGCAGCAGGAGAAGGAACTTCATTCGTTCGATTAATTCCCAGTGGATCACGAGAGGATCGAGGATTGAAGATCGAGGATCGAAAGTCGTCTCATGCGCCACGGGCGCGATCTTCGATCCTCGATCTTAGTGTTTGAGCTGACTGAGATGTTCCACGTCAATGGATTCAAACGTGTCCTTGATCTGATAAACCAGAATCTGCATCACCAGAAAGCCCATCAGCACATCCAGAAAAACGCCAAGTTCGACAATAAGCGGAATGCCATACGTCCCGAGCGCGGCCAGGAGCGCAATGCCGTTTTCCAGCACCAGAAATCCGATGATCTGCGAAAGCGCCTTGCGCCGCGAGATGATCACGAAAATACCGATCAGGATCAGCCCGACCGCCAGCGGAATGCCGTTGCGCGTGGGCAGTTTGCTGACCATCACCAGCGGGCGGGTGATAGCGTACGAGAGCGACACCAGCAGCCCGGCGACAATCAGCGAAGTAACGATGTTGACGTAAGGTTGCGCTTCCCTTCTGCCGCCGACCCGCTCGTAGAGCCGCGTCAGGTAACCCGGAATGATGATGACCTTCAACACAACCAGAATGATGGCCACGATGTAAAGCTCATGATTGTGGCTGAAATATCCGATCAGCGCGAAGGTCAGCGCCAGCGCCAGCGACTGCCATCGGAAGGCTCTGACGTATGCGCTGAGACTCCGCCGCCATAGTAGCGCGATCCCGAACAGCAACACCAAACTTGAACCGAGCGTCGCCAGTTGCGCGAAGAGCATGTCGTTAACGTTCATCATTTCACCTCAGCAGAAAAGAAGACGTGACCGAGAGCAGCGCCAGGACGAACGAAACGCCCAGCAGTTCGGGCACGCGGAACAGCCGCAGCTTGGCGATGCGCGTCTCGATCAAGGCCACCGCCAGTCCCAACGCCGCCAGCTTAACAATCAGCGCGATCACGGCGATGGCCAGCGCGCCCGGCGTGAGCGTGGTCGCCACTCCCCATGGCAGAAACAGGTTCGCCAGTAACGAAAAGAAGACGAGCAGCTTCAGCCCCGCCGCCCACTCGATCAGCGCCAGATAACGTCCCGAATATTCCAGCGCCATCGCTTCGTGAATCATCGTCAGCTCCAGGTGCGTCGCCGGATTGTCCACCGGCAGCCGGCCCGTCTCGGCCAGCGTGACGATGAAGAGCGCCGCGAAGCCGAGCAGATGGCCGGGATTGATGACCGCTCCTGGATGCGAGAGCGTTTGCGCCACTATCTGGCCGAGATTGGTCGAGCCTGCTCCGACGGCCAGACCGAAAATCGCCAACGCAATCGTCGGCTCGGCGATCGCAGCGACCGTCATCTCGCGGCTCGCGCCCATCCCGCCGAACGCCGTGCCTGGATCCAAACCGGCCAGCGCCAGAAAGAACGTGCCGAGCAACATCAGGTAGACCACCGTCAACAGATCGCCGACCGCATCGAAAGGCAGCGGCGCGGCGACGAGCGGCGTGAGCATCGTCACGGCCACCGTCGTGGCGAAGATCAGATACGGCGCGAAGCGAAAGAGCCACACCACCTGGCCGACAGGAGCAGAATGACCAGGGCAATCGCCACATAAACGAGATAGAGATGCAGCGAGCCGGATTGCAAGCGGCGCACATTCGCGGCCAGCAGCCTGACCAACCACAGACACGGCTCGTAGACATACTTCTCGAACCACGGCGTGATCTCGCTTTTGTATTCGATGGATTGGACGAAGTATTTCGACCCCGGGTGGAAATCTATCGTCAGTTCCTTCGTCGGGCGGTAGAGTTCCGCGAATACTCGGCGCAGCGGCTCAGCGAAAGAGGTCGCGGTGTACTCCATGCGCGGCGTCTGTCCAATGCGTCCGCAGCCCCATGAATCGCCCACGCGCAATTTGCGATTGGCGCGCAACACGCGCAGCGCCAACAGAATCAGGCCGAGAGTAATGAGCGAGCCAACCGCCAGGAGCGCCGGCGAGACGCTAGACGCGCTGCCCGGAGTGGCGAGCGAAAGCTCGAGCGTGAACGCCGGATGAGTGTCGGGCAGCCCACCAAGACCGGCCAGAACCCGGCCGAGGGCCGGAACGACGATGAATGGCGCTAGACCGAGCGCAATGCAGGCGAGCGCCAGTATCGCCATTCCCACGCGCATTGAGAGCGGCGCTTCCGAGGCCTGTTCCGCTTCGCGCGAGCGGGGGATCGCCAGAAACGTAATGCCGAAGGCCTTGACGAAGCACGCGGCGGCCAGGCCGCTCGTCAGCGCCAGCATACCGACGGCAATGGGCATCATCACGGCGACTTCGGGCTTCGGAATGTTGAAGCCGCCGAGAAGCGATTGGAAAACCAGCCATTCGGAGACGAACCCGTTGAGCGGTGGAAGCCCGGAGATCGCAATCGCGCCGATCAGAAAGCAGAGCGCCGTCACTGGCATGCGTTTGATCAGCCCGCCCATCTCTTCCATATTGCGAGTGTGCGTGGCATGCAACACCGAACCCGCGCCGAGAAAGAGCAGCCCCTTGAAGCTCGCGTGGTTGAGCGTGTGATACAGCCCGCCGATGAAGCCCAGCGCCGCAAGCGACGTCAAGCCGTAACTGTGAAAGATCAGTCCTGAGCCAATGCCGATCAGGATGATCCCGATGTTCTCGACCGAGTGATAGGCCAGTAGACGCTTCAGATCGTGCTCCATCAACGCGTAGAGCACGCCGAGCAGCGCCGAGAGCGCGCCAGCGCCAAGCACGACCCCGCCCCACCAGACCGGCCCCCCGCCGAGCAGATCGAGCGTCACGCGGACCAGTCCGTAAATTCCCATCTTGATCACCACGCCCGACATCAGCGCTGACACGTGGCTCGGCGCAACCGGATGGGCCATCGGCAGCCAAACGTGCAGCGGAACAATCCCCGCCTTCGATCCGAACCCGAAGAGCGCCAACACAAAGATCACGTTGCGCGAGCCACTGCTGAGCGCCGCGGCGTTTAATCTCATCCCGTCAAACGAAGCCGCCAGATCGCCCCCACCAGCAGCAGAAACATCGCCATCAGCGCGGCGAACCCGGCGTGCGTCATGGCAATGTCAAATGAATACGGCCGCGCGCTCCGCTCCGTCGCGAACACCGGCGGCATTCCGGCGGACGCGAAAGCTTTGAACGCGCTGCTCTATCAATCCGAGCGGAAGCTTCTGTCGGAGGCGGGACTGCCCCGGCGCGAATGGTTCAAGCATCAAATCTACGCTTCGGGTTTTTACACCGGCTACGGAGTGAAGACGCTGCCCGGCGCGCGCGAAACGATTGAACAGAAGAATTGGGCTGAGGCTGCGGAACAGGTCAAAGTCATCAGCCGGAATCTCGACACGATGTCGTCGCAGATTGAAGCTGCGGCGCGCAGACTGCGGGAGCAATAAAAGCTACAGATCATTAATTGGTTGGCTGCCAGATGACCTTTCCCGTGCGGTCTATGTAACCTTTATGCAAGCCTCTGCTATCACCGGTCTCTACTAACGCCAGTCCGCCGGAGAATGGCGAGGCGTATTGAAATTGAGTCGAGATTGCAAGCTGGCCCGTCTTGTCTATGAAGCCGGCCTTGTAACAGTTGGAGACGTTGGCCAGGCCTTCGACGAACGGGCCGGCTGATTCGAATCGGGGTTGGATGACCATCCTCCCGGTCTTGTCAATGTAGCCATATTTCTTACTGACGGTATAGCTCGAACCCGGATCGCCGGGTGTGCGGCACGGTTGTTCCAGGCGCTGATCGACCGGCGCCTCGACCGCAGCCAATCCTTCGCTAAAGTTCCAGGCTTCCAGGAACTGCGGCTCGATGACGAGTTTCCCTGTCCGATCTACATAGCCCCACTTGTCTTTGATCTTGATGGCGGCAAGCCCTTCGGAAAAATCTCTGCCGTAATAATTGTCGTCGAGCGCTGGCGTTGGAATTCGCTTTCCCTCTCGGTTGAGATAGCGCATCTCGAGGTTCGATTTCACGAGTACGATCCCTTCATGAAATCCCCAGCTCACATCAAATGGAGCCTCAAAGACCATCTTCCCCGTGCGATCTATAAAGCCACTGCGATTGCCGTCCTTGACGGCGGCCAGGCCTTCGCTGAAGGCGTCGGCTTTGGCGAACTTCAACGGCATGACGAGTCTTCCGGTTTTATCAATGTAGCCCCATTCGCCGGGGTCTTGAATCAATCCGATGCGCGGGTCTCTTTTCTCTCCGACGTTAACAGGCGCCAAACCTTCGGAAAAGTCACTCACGATGTCGAACCGCGGCCTGATGAGGATCTGACCGGACGTGTTGATGAAAACCGTTTTGCCATTTGCAGACACGCGAGCTACACCTTCGCAGAAGGCGTCCGCCCCATCAAATCGAATTGGGATGACGATCTTTCCCGCGCGATCTATGTAACCCCACTTGCCATCTTTGATGACAGGGAACAGCCCGCCGGTCTCACTCATCTGCGCCACCGACGGAGCGGCTAAGGCAAAAGTGAGAATGGTCAGGCAAGAGAGAATGTCGTTCTTTGAATTTCGCATATTTAATTCCGGTCACTCCCGCCTCTACAACTAGGATGTCAAATCGGGATCTACTACCAACCTGACAATAAAAGAGCCGCGGACGAATATGAACCATTCGGTAAGTTCTCGTCCGCGGCTTTCGTTTCAGCCTGACTACAACCGATTTACCGACAACGATCCGAGGGATCGTTACCGTTGAGCAGAGCCAGAACCATCGCCAGCTTACTCATATCATCAGTCCTATTGCCTGTGATCGCTAAGCGCGATTGCGCCAACAACTCGCCGATCGTCGTGTTTCTGGAAATCGTGAATCCATTGCCTAGTTGCACGGGCGCGAAAACCAGGCCATAACAACGCAACGAGCTGTTCAGGACGCCCGCTGACGGCCCGAACGGCCCGGAGACCGCAAGGAGGCTCAACTGCGCCGCGACATACTGTTGATTGAGCATCTGCAGCGGAGACGTTCCGCCTTGCAACGCTCGGCGAACTTCAACGAGGTTGTTTTGAACTATAACCGGATTGTTGAAATTCACGCCGCCGATGAAAATGGCTCCGCGCGGTATCCTTGAGGGGTTGACCAGGTAAAACTGAGCCGATTGCAGGCAGACAATCTGGCACAGCAACTGGTTGACCGTGAATGTCAGCGCGTTCGACACGCCGCCGCCCGGCGCGGCGTTGAAGACGGTGATCGTCGCATCGCCCGCGTTTGCCACGTCAGACGCCGGAATCTCCGCCCTCAGTTCCGTCGCGCTTACGACCGTGGTCGGACGCGCGGCGCCGTTCCATTGCAAAACAGAACCCGCGACGAAACTGGATCCGGTCACAACCAGCGTGAAGGGATCATCTCCGGCTATCGCTGAAGAAGGACTCAAGCTGGTGATCGCCGGCGTCGGGTTGGGTTGCGCGCTGATCGTGAACGGAAGCGCGTTCGACGCGCCGCCTCCCGGAGCCGGATTGACCACAGTAACGTTCGCCGAGCCAACGCTTGCGATATCGGTGGCCGGAATCTGAGCGGCCAACTGAGTCGAGCTGGAGAATGTCGTCGGGCGCGGGCTGCCATTCCAGTTCACAACCGCCCCCTGCACAAAGGAACTCCCGTTCACCGTCAGAGTGAATGCCGGACCGCCGACCGCGGCGGTGTTGGGTGTCAGGCTCGTCAAAACGGGCGTTGGGTTCGGCGGATTGACGGTGAACGTCAAAGCGTTCGACGCGCCGCCGCCCGGCGCCGGATTGACAACAGTGACGCTCGCCGAGCCTTGAGCCGCAACGTCGGCGGCGGTGATCTGCGCGGTCACTTGAGTTTCACTGACGAACATCGTCGCCCGTGGACTTCCATTCCAGTTCACCACGGCGCCGGGCGCGAAGTTCGTTCCAATCACCGTCAGCGTGAAGGCCGCGCTGCCCGCCGCAATCGAGTTCGGACTCAAACTCGTCAACGTCGGGACAGGGTTGGGCTGCCCGCTGATCGTGAACTGAAGCGTGTTCGATGTTCCGCCGCCGGGGGCAGGATTGACGACCGTGACGCTCGCGCTCCCCGCGGTTGCGACATCAGCGGCCGTGATCTGAGCGGACACTTGCCCGCTGCCGACGAACATCGTCGTCCGTGGGCTGCCATTCCAATTCACGACCGCGCCGGGCACGAATCCGCTACCGAGAACGTTCAACGTAAACGCCGCGCTGCCCGCCGCAACCGCGCTCGGATTGAATCCGCTGATCACCGGCGTCGGATTGACGACCGTCAGAGTCAAGGCGTTCGATACGCCGCCGCCCGGAGCGGGGTTGGCGACCGTGACGCTCAGGGTTCCGCCCACGGCGATGTCCGACGCAAGCACCGTCGCGATCAATTGCGAACCGCTGGTGAAAGCCGTCTGGCGATCCTGTCCGTTCACACGAACAACCGAACCGTTAACGAAGTTGTTTCCGTTCACCGTCAGCGCGAACTGCGGCCCCGCGGCCAACACCTGATCCGGACTCAAGCTGGTGATCGCTGGCAGAGGACTGGTGATCGAGAAGGTCACGGCGTTCGATGTTCCGCCACCCGGAGCCGGGTTGACGACAGTGATTGACGCCGACCCGGTCGAGGAAAGGAGTGCGGGCGGAATCAGAGCGGTCAACTGTGAACTCGTGACGAAGTTTGTCTGCAAAACGACTCCGGCGAAGCGCACGACCGAGACCGGAACGAAACCGGTCCCGTTGACTACAAGTGTAGTTTGCGGACTGCCGGCGGGGGCAGAGTCTGGACTGACGCTGGTGATGCGCGGCGCGGGATTATTCACGGTCAACGTCGCGACGTTCGACATGCCGCCGCCCGGCCCGGGATTGAAGACCGTGATCGTCAGCATTGCGGCCGCCGCGATGTCCGACGCGGGGATTTGCACGGCCAACGACGTGTCGGAGACCAGGTCTGTCTGGCGATCCTGACCGTTGACTCTTGCCACCGACCCCTGCACGAAGCTGGATCCGTTCACGATGAGCACGAAACCGGGGCCGCCAGCGAGAACCGTATCAGGACTGAGCGAGGTGATGCGCGGAAGCGGGTTGCGGCGGAGGACTTGCAGCGCGACGGTGTTTGACGCGCCTCCGCCAGGCGCGGGATTGACCACCTGTATATTCAACGTAGTAGGCGCGGCGACTTCCGCCGCCGTAATCGTCGCCGTAAGTTGCGTCGGGGTGATCATCGCGGCGCGCGGGTTGTTGTTGATCAGGAGATGCGCTCCAGGCGCGAAGTTCGTCCCGGTCACAGTCAACGTGAATGGGCCGCCGCCTTCGGCGACCACGCTCGGATTGATCGAAGTGATCGTCGGGACGGGATTGATGATTGCCAGCATGACTTCGTTTGAAGCCCCACCGCCAGGCGCCGGCGAAACAACACGAATCGCCGCCGCGCCCGCAAACGCGATGTCTTCCGCCGCAATCTGCGCGGTTAACTGTCCCGCGTTGACAAACATCGTCGAACGATTCGCTCCATTCAGTTGAACAACGGATGACGACACGAAGCCCGATCCGTTGACCGTTAGCGAAAACGCCGCGCCGCCCGCATTGACCGTGCTCGGGTTGATCGAGGTCACCACAGGCGCAGGATTGGGCGGAGCGGTAATCGCGAAAGTCAGCGGATTGGATTCACCACCCCCCGCGGGCGGAGTGAAGACCGTGACCATTGCGCTGCCCACATTGGCGATATCCGCAGCCGGAATCGTCGCTGTCAGTTGCGTACTGCTGCCAAACATAGTCGGACGCGCCGAGCCGTTCCAGCGCACGACCGAATCAGAGACGAAGTTCTGCCCGGTCACCGTCAGCGTGAACCCTGGGTCGCCGGCCTGGGCGCTGTTGGGAGTAATCGCCGTGATGCGCGGGAGTGGGCGGGCGGCCTGATTGATGTTGAAGGTAACCGCGTTCGACAAACCTCCGCCCGGCGCCGGACTGAAGACCGTGACCTGCGCCGTACCCACATTGGCGATGTCCGAGGCCGGAATCTGCGCGACCAGGCCAGTCACGAGGATGAGGTTGGTCGTCCTGTCCTGGCCGTTCCAACGGACTACGGAGCCGGGCGCAAAATTGGTGCCGAACACCGAGAGCTGGAACGCCGGTCCGCCAGCGACCGCCGAACTTGGACTCAGGAAAGTGATTGAAGGCGGACCGAAGTTGATCGTCAACGTCAGCGCGTTCGATATTCCTCCGGTGGGCGGGGGATTGAAGACGGTGATCGTCGCCGAACCGCCGTTCAAAATATCATCGGCGGCGATCGTCGCGCGAACCTCGGACGATGAAATGAAGTTTGTCTGGCGATCCTGACCGTTGAACCGCACAACCGAACCCTGGATGAAGTTCAATCCGGCGACCGTCATAATGAATTGCCCACTGCC
>Ga0187894_10004994_pt1 | contig 13867 bp, 10 predicted proteins | sample GBC1701081metaG_FD_136650 | JGI IMG/M metagenome (GOLD analysis project Ga0187894, IMG submission 136650) | White microbial mat communities from a lava cave in the Kipuka Kanohina Cave System on the Island of Hawaii, USA - GBC170108-1 metaG ...
GCCGCTTTGACTTGCCCGGCAGCGGCGGCTAGGTTGCGCCCGCTTTCCGCCGCAAAGCCCGTGTAGGGCGCGGAAATGTAAAGCGAATCAAGGTATTATGAGCTCAGAACCCAAGCCTGTCACGTGGCTCTCCGACCCCCGGCCGGGGCGGCCGTGCACCATCATCGGCGAGGTGGCGCAGGCGCACGACGGCAGCCTGGGGCAGGCACACGCCTTCATCGATGCCATCGCCGAGGCGGGCGCCGACGCGATCAAGTTCCAGACCCACATCGCGGCGGCTGAAAGCACGCCGGGCGAGCCGTGGCGCAAGAAATTCAGCCCGCAGGACGAGACGCGCTACGACTACTGGAAGCGCATGGAGTTCACCGAGCCGCAGTGGCACGGGCTGAAGGAGCACGCCCGGCAGCGCGGGCTGCTGTTCCTGAGTTCGCCGTTCTCGCTGCAGGCGATCGAGCTGCTCCAACGCGTCGGCGTTGCCGGCTGGAAGGTCGCCTCGGGCGAGGTGTCCAATCTCGATCTCATCGACGCCATGGCCGCCACGGGTCAGCCGGTGATGCTGTCGTCGGGCATGAGCGGCATGGCGGAGCTCGATGCGGCGGTGGCGGTCGTGAAGCAGCGCGGCGCGCCGCTCGCCGTGATGCAGTGCTCGACCATGTACCCGACCTCGCCGGAAGCGGTCGGCCTCAACCTGATCACCGAGTTCCGCGAGCGCTACGACTGCGCCGTCGGCCTGTCGGATCACTCGTCGAAAATCTATCCCGGTCTCGCCGCTGCGACCTTGGGCGCCGAGGTCTTCGAGCTGCATGTGGCGCTGAGCCGCCACATGTTCGGGCCCGACACCATCGCCTCGGTGACACCCGAAGAGCTGAAGCAATTGGTCGAGGGCGTGCGCTTCATCGAGCGCATGCGGGCGGCGCCGATCGACAAGGACCAGTCGGCGCAAGCGCTGGAGGCAATGCGCGGCATCTTCACCAAGAGCGTCGTCGCGGTCGGCGATCTGGCAGCCGGCACGCTGCTCGATGCGCCCCTGCTGGCGGCCAAGAAGCCCGGCACCGGTATTCCGGCCAAGGAGCTGAAAAGCCTGCTGGGCCGGCGACTGAAGCGCGCAGTGAAGCACGACGTGCCGCTCACCTGGGACGACCTGGAGCCGGCGGCGTGAGCACGGCCCGCCGCAGGATCTGCGTCGCCGTCACGGCGCGGCCGAGCTATTCCCGTATCCGCTCGGCGCTGGTGGCGATCCGCGCCCGCGACGATCTCGATTTGCAGCTGATCGCCGCCGCCTCGGCGCTGTCGGACAAATACGGCAACGTGGTCGAGGTCATGGAAGCCGAAGGCTTCCGCATCGATCGCCGGGTCGAGATGGGCGGCGAGAGTGGCACCCTGGTCGCCCAGGCGCGCTCCACCGGCATCGGGCTCAGCGAGATGGCGACAGCCTTCGACGCGCTGAAGCCCGACTGGGTGGTGAGCGTTGCCGATCGCTTCGAGACCATGGCCACCGCGGTCGCCGCCGCCTACATGAACATCCCGCTGGCGCATGTGCAGGGCGGCGAGATCACCGGCAACATCGACGAGAAGGTACGCCACGCCGTCACCAAGCTGGCCGACCTGCATCTGGTGGCCAACGAGAAGGCGCAGGAGCGCGTCGTGCGCATGGGCGAGCGCGCCAGCCGCGTCGTCGTCACCGGCTGTCCCTCGATCGACGTGGCGCGCGAGGCGATCGCCGATCCGGCGCTGGCCGACGCGCTGGTGCAGCAGCTGGGCGGACGCACGGACATCGATCTCGGCCGCGGCTTTCTGATCGTCTCGCAGCATTCCGTCACCAACGAGCACGGCGATGGGCCGACGCAGACCGCCCAGACAGCCGAGGCGGTGGCGGCATCGGGCCTGCCGGCCCTGTGGTTCTGGCCCAACCTCGATGCCGGCTCCGACGGCGTGTCGCAGACCCTGCGCGCCTGGCGCGACCAAGGGCGGCTGCCCCAGGTGCGCTTCATCCAGAACGTACCGCCGGAGGATTTCATCCGCCTGCTGCAGCGCTGCCATTGCATCGTCGGCAACTCCAGCGTGGCGATCCGCGAATGCGCCTGGCTGGGCGTACCGGCGATCAATATCGGCAGCCGCCAGTCCGGCCGCGATCGCGGCGCCAACGTGCAGGACGTGAACTACGACGCCGACGAGATCCTCGCCGCCATCCGCCGCCAGATGAAGGTCGGGCGCTACGCGCCCGACACGCTCTATGGCGACGGCCATGCCGGCGACAAGATCGCGACGGCGCTGGCCACGGCGACGCCGCAGATCGACAAGCGTCTGACCTACGACATCTGACTTCCACCCCCTCGGATTCCGATCGTGAAGAACATCCTGTCATCCGTCGTCCTGTTCGCGATATCGGTGCTGGTGGCGCTCGGCGTCGGCGAGGCGGCGTTGCGCTTCAAGAACGCCGACATGCGCAACTACGACATCGAGATGTGGCGTTATGCGCTGGAGCTGAAGAAGCGGTCGGATGATCCGGTGCTGGGCCATGACCACCAGGCATCCAAGTCGGCGACGCTGCAGTCGGTCGAGATCCGCACCAACGAGCTGGGGCTGCGCGGTGGGCCGACGCCGCCGGTCGTATCAGGCCAGCGTCGCATCCTGTTCCTCGGCAGCTCGGTGACCCTGGGCTGGGGCGTGCCGGAGAAGGATACGGTCGAGGCACGACTGCAGGAGAAGTTCAAGGCGGCGGGCGACAACGTCGTGGTGCTGAACGCCGGCATCGGCAATTACAACGCCGAGCGCTATGTGCAGCGCTTTCTGACCGAGCTGACCAGCACGCAGCCCACCGACATCGTCGTGCACTTTTTCGTGCGCGACGCCGAGAAGCTCGATGCCGGCGGCGGCAACTGGTTCCTGCGCAACAGCCAGCTCGCCGTCACCCTGTGGATCGCGGGCTCGCGCCTGTTCGGCAAGTCCAGCGAGAAGTCGCTGGTCGACCACTACAAGGAGGTCTACGAGCCGACGCAGCCGGGCTACCAGGCGATGCTGGCGGCGCTGAAGAAGCTCAAGGAGTACGCGGCGGCCAAGGACATCCGCGTCTATCTCGCCATGACGCCCGATGTGCATGATCTGGTCGACTACAAGTTCGACTTCATCCACGAGCGCGTGAGGGGCATCGCCGATCAGGACGGTTTCCGCTATGTCGACCTGCTGCCGGCAATGCGCAATCTCAAGCCGGAGGAGCTGTGGTCGATGCCGGGCGATCCGCATCCCAATGGATTGGGCCACAAGCTGATGGCCGATGCGCTGTTCCCGGCGCTGCAGCTGCCGCGCTAACATGACAAGCCTGGGAGCGCGGGCGGCCCGCCCGCTATGTCTCGGCGCTACGCGCCGATGCGGGCCGGAGGCCCGCGCTCCCAGGAAAACGACCCGAGTACGCCCTTGACGCCGGCCGGGCGCTCGGGTTCCTAGCAAGACCCTCTCGATCGGACCCGCCTCGTGCTGTTCAGCGCGCCCGAATTCTTCGCCTTCTTCGCCATCTACCTGCTGCTGCACCTGTCAGTGCCGACGCGGCATCGTCTGGTGCTGGTAGTCATCGGCAGCACGGTGTTCTACGGCTGGTGGAACTGGCGCTACGTCTGGATCCCCCATGTCCTGATGCTGGTCGCCTATCTCGGCGTGCTGTGGATGGAGGCGGCGGCCGCCGCATCGGACCGCAAGCGGCGCATGATCGCCGTCACCGTGGTGCTGCTGTTGCCGCTGGCGTTCGTGAAGTACACCGACTTCCTCTACGCCGATGTACTGGGTCCGATGTTCGGCTGGTCGGGCAAGCTGCTGAACATCGCACTGCCGCTGGGCATCAGCTTCGTCACCTTCACGCTGATTGCCTATGTCGTCGACGTCTATCGCCGCAAGTATCCCGTCGAGCGCCGTGCCGGGCTGCTGGCAGGCCTGGTGCTGTTCTTCCCGCATCTGATCGCCGGCCCGATCCTGCGGCCGCACGAACTGATGCCGCAGCTCGCCAAGCCGCGGCCGGCGCGCCGCGCCTTCGGCCGCCGCCTGGTGTTCGGCCTGGCGGTCTTTACCTTGGGCCTGGCTAAGAAGCTGGGGTTGGCCGACCAGATCGCGGACGTGGTCGATCATGTCTACAAGACCACGTCGGGACTCACCGCTGTCGACTATCTGCTCGCTATCTACGGCTTTTCGCTGCAGATCTATTGCGATTTCAGTGGCTACACCGATATGGCCATCGGCGTGGCGCTGATGATCGGCGTGCGGCTGCCCACCAACTTCCGGCAGCCCTACACGGCGGTCTCCATCGTCGACTTCTGGCGCCGCTGGCACATCACGCTCAGCACCTGGCTGCGCGACTATCTCTACATCCCGCTGGGCGGCAACCGCGACGGCCGGGCCCGCCAGCTGCTCAACCTGACGATCACCATGCTGCTGGGCGGTTTGTGGCATGGGGCCAACTGGACGTTCGTGCTGTGGGGCGCCTTGCACGGCGGCGCCATCGCCCTCGTGCACGCCGTGCGCTGGTCGCCCCTCTATGCAATCGTGCGGCGCGTGCCGGCCTGGCTGTGGCTGCTGATCACGTTCCACTTCGTGACCTGGGTCTGGGTACCGTTTCGCGCGCCCGACATGACGACCGCCGTGCGGGTGGCCCTGGGACCGTTCACGGCGCCGCTGGGCGATTGGGAAGCCACCCTGCGGCTACATGCCTTCCCCATCGCGCTGCTGGCGATCTTCCTTGTCGGCCACCGCTGGGATAACCATCGTACTATCCACCGTGTGGCGCGCCGGCTGCCGCAGGCGGTATTATGGCCGCTTATCGCGCTGGTCTGGGCGCTGGCGATCACCCTGAGCCAGGGCAGCTCGAAGAAATTCGTTTATTTCGACTTCTGACGAACATGGCACGCGCACACGTCATCATCCCCAGCGAGAGCCAGTCGCGCGAGTTCGACGCCAAGCTACTGCTGGCGTGCGAATTGGCCGAGCGTGGCTTCGCCGCCATCGTCGGTTCGCGCAACGACATCCATATGGAAATCGCGCGGTTGCCGCGCTCCATCTATGTCGGCAAGGACGTCCGTCATTCCAGCAACCGCATCTCCGGCATTCTGACGCGGCTTGGTCACGTCATCGTGGCGCTGGACGAGGAGGCACTCGTCTACTTCACGCATCAGACCTACCTGACGGCACGCGTGGCGCGCCCGGCGTTCCAGGCGGCGACCGCTCTCATGGCGTGGGGGCCCGACAACGCTGAGGCCTGGCGCGAGTCGCCGTACTATCGCGGCACGCCGATCTATGAGACCGGCAATCCGCGCGTCGATATGATGAGGCCTGAACTGCGCGCCTTCTTTGCCGCCGATGTGGACGCCCTGAAGCAGCGGTTCGGTCGTTTCATTTTGATCAACACTAACTTCGGCACGCTGAACCATTTCTTTCCGAACCTGACATCGATGAAGCCGCCCGAACGGCCCGATCTGCCCCCTCAGGGAGCCGACTGGGCGACGGGTCTCGCATATCATCGCTACGGTATTTTCTGGGCCTTCCAGAAGCTCGTCCCTGTTCTGGCGGCACGCCATCCCGGCACAGCCATCGTGGTGCGACCGCATCCGTCCGAGAACCACGAGACGTGGCGGCGCGTGGCGCAGGGAGCTCCCAACGTTCACGTGTTGCACGAAGGGAACGTGATCTCATGGCTGTTGGCGTCGCAGACCGTCATCCACAATGGCTGTACGACGGGCATCGAGGCCCGCGTGCTGGGAGTACAGCCCGTTGCCTATCGGCCGCTGACGTCGGAAACGTATGACCTCACGCTGCCCAACAGCCTGAGTCACGAGGTGTTCGACGAAGACAGCCTGCTCGCCACCATCGATGCGATTCTGGAGGGCCGGTTTGCGGAAGATAGCGCGCAGGCCGAGGAACGTCGCTCGATCCTTCGACGATATCTTTCGGCGACCGAAGGAAAGCTGGCGGTGGAGCGTGTGGCCGATGTCGTCGAAACAGTCGAGAGCGCACATTTTGGCCCGGCCTCGCCGAGCCTAGGCAGTCGGGCGGTGGGGTATGCTACTGCCGAATGGCGCCGGCTGCAGAAGCGGCGCAATGCCAGGCGGCCGCAGCACAAGTCGAACGTCGCCTATACGCGTCATCGCTTCCCGGACATCGACCTGTCCAACGTGCAGCAGCGCATTGACGTCTATGGCGGCATTCTCGGACGTTTTCAGCGTGTACGCGCCGAGTCCGTCGACGCGAACATCTTTCGGATCAGCCAAGCAAGGTAGGCGCAGATGCAAGGCGGCCAGCAAGCGGAGACGCAGCACTACTTCGATCGCTTCGCCGAGGATTGGAAACGCAAGGGCTCGGGTACGATGCCTGCTCGCGTCAATATCATCGCGCAGCGCAACGGCATCGCGCTCGACGTGTTGGCGTCACTGCCCGCACCGCGCCGTGTGCTGGATATCGGCTGCGGCACCGGCGATCTGGTGCTCGATATCGCCCGTCGTGGCGTAGAGGCTGTCGGCATCGACTTCGCGGCGGACATGGTGCGGATCTGTGAGGCGTCGCGTGTCGAGGCGGGCCTCGAGCGCGCGCGGTTTCAGCATGTATCTGTGTTCGACTTCGATTCGCAGGGCGAAACCTATGATCTGATCAGCGCACAAGGTCTGATCGAGTATATTTCGGCCGACCAGCTCGACGATCTGTGCCGAAGGGCTCTCAAACTGCTGGCTCCCGGCGGGGCCTTCGTCGTTGGTTCGCGCAACCGGCTGTTCAATGCCTTCTCGCTCAACGCCTTTACCGATATGGAGCGCAAGCTCGGCATACTCGACCAGATGATGCTCGAAGCCGAGGCAATCGCCGCAACGGCCGACGGCGCCGGCGCGCTCGCAGCCGCGGAAGGGATCGCCAGATCCTATCCCCAGCCCGAACGACACCCCGAGACGGGAGTGACCGTATCGGTACGCTACCAGTATACGCCGGGCGAGCTGTCACGTTTGCTGCGCGGCCACGGGTTTGCTCCCGCGTCCATTTTCGGCGCGCACTATCACGCGTTGCCGCCGTCCGTTGCTAAGGATTGGCCGCAGCTTCATGCCGAGCTTTCCGAGTTCATCTACCGTGAGCGACGGTCCGACCATCGCCTGCTGCCTCAATGCACGACGTTTGTCCTGGACGTGCGCAAACCGGCGTAGGGATGACAGCGATGAGTGGGCAACTGACCATCGTCATGTATCACTATGTCCACGAGTCTGCCGGACGTGGGTTCGTGAAGCTGGTCGGCAGAGCTTATGACGAGTTTCAAGGTCAGCTCGACTATCTCCAACGGTATTTCGAAATTATCACGCCGGAGCAGTTCATCGACGCTGTGCAAGGCCGGTACACTCTGCCGCCGAACGCCTGCATGCTTACCTTCGACGACGGCTATCGCATCCACTATTCCGTTGTCTTCAAGGCATTGCGCGCGCGTGGCTTGACGGGCTTCTTCTTTCCGCCGGCCCGCCCGGTTGCCGAACCCAGCGTGCTTGACGTTCATAAGATCCACTTCACGTTGGCGTCATCAGCTGGGCCGGCCGAGATCGCGCATCAATTGTGCGACTGGGTTGACACGAATGCTGGCGCGTTCGCGCTCCAGCCTCTTGGATCGTACAAGGCCATTTACGCTAAGGCATCGCGGTTCGATCCGGCCGAGGTCGTGTTCGTCAAGCGCATGCTGCAAAAAGGCTTGCCCGACGCGGCCCGCGCGGCGGCGATCGACTCATTGTTCCGCAGCCTGTCGGGCTATGACGAAGCATCCTTGGCAGATGCCTTCTACATGCGGTCGCACGAGATCGCCGAGATGGTCGACAGCGGCATGTATGTCGGCTCGCATAGCTACAATCACCGCTGGCTCGACACGCTGACTGTCGCCGAACAGGATCGCGAGCTTGATCTATCCTTGAGCTTTCTGGCGAGCGTTGGCGCGCCAACCCGGAATTGGATCATGTGCTATCCGTATGGTGGACAGAGTCCATCGCTGCTGGAGCGGCTGCGCCAACGCGGATGTGTGGCCGGCCTCACGACCGAGGTCGCAGTGGCCGACATTGGTCGACATGATCCGTTGTTGCTGCCACGCCTGGATACCAACGATCTGCCGCTGCGCGCCGATGGGTAGCGACTGGGTCAGGCGACTCGGCGGAAGGCGAAATGATATCGCCCCGACAACATCTCATCGGCGGTGGCCGATGGGTGGTTTTCACGGACCATGTCCCAGAAATTCGGGACGAGATCGATGAAGTCCTGAATGCGATGGGCATGTCGCATGGGCTCGTTGATCGAGACCTGCAGCACGAAGCCATTGCGGCGAGCGATTTCCGTGAGCTGGTGCAATGTGTTGCGCGGATAGCAGAGGCCAGAGAAATAGAAGCGGCACATATCTTTGGCGCGATGGCCGTGAAACTCGCTGGCAAAGCGCCGATATTCGTCATCGCTCAAAAGCAGATGTCCCCATGGAATGTTGGTCGTCGCGTAGCGATGGGGCCCAAGGTAAGCGAAGAACGAAAAGTGCTTGATGACGAACAGCGAGCTATCGTGCGTCACCGCCTGCGCAGCACGGAAGATGCCATCCCAGTCGCTGATATGATCGATCGCCTTGCAATACAGGATGTCGAACGTCTCACCCAGTCGCGCGAGATCGTGGGCGCCGAGCTGGGCGAAGCGGAACTGTTTGGCACTACCGCGCACGTAAGCGACCCGGCCCGGTCGCAGTGTGAAATGCTCGAAGCCGGTCAGGTGGCCATATCGGTTGAAGTCCAGCTCACCTGGTGACTCGCTGGCAATATAGTCAGCAAGTTCGCGGAACAAGGCATCGCGATCATGCGGTTGCCAGCTGCTCCTGTGTTCACCGTCGAGATACGGGTCGACGCCGACTGCCTTGCTCAGTCCCGAGAATTCCAGGATCAGGCGGGGGATCATGCCGTTGCCGGTGCCGATGTCGAGCAGTGACTTGCCCGCCAGATCGACGCCGGAGCGTTGCAGCAAATCGAGAATCTGGTGGAGCTGGAGCAGGACGCGGCCGCGCTGGCGATCAAGAGCGGCGCCAGCCGGAGGCCCTTCCCAGTATTGGCTGCCGGGCGACGTAGGCGACAGGAAAGGAAGAAGGAAGTTGTCGGAGACGGGAAGGCGAATGCCGTTGTCCTTCTCAAACGTGTCCGCCACCTTGATTGCTACGTTCACGATAATCCTCGCTAAACCTTGGCCATTCTATATGGGCATACGTAAGGCGGGCGCGTAGCGTCCCCGCGAATGCGATTCGAAACACTCGAGCTACAGCCATTGGTAAAATGCGTTCAAACGCAAACACCGCGGGTTGATCAGTCCGATGCTCGCGGCGTTTTCTGCGGGACAGACTTGCTAGCATTCGGCGACAAGCGCAACCAGCAAGCGAATCTCTTACGGGAGGCGTATAGTGACAAAATGTCAGGCCTTCAAGTAGTCAGACGGTCGTCAGACTCAATTATTGAGATTCAGGGTCGGCCTGACAACGCCTCTTCCGGTTTTTTGAACTCTCGCCGGAGGCAGAATGCGAATAAGGTGGGAGGTCCGCTGATGCCAGGAAGGCAGCGAAGGCCTTGAGGATGGAAGGGACATTGGGCGCATCCTGACGGACGTATTACTGGTGTTGTCAAACTGACCAAGCGACATCAATTATGGTGAGCACAATATGCGTTTTGGCGCAGCGGATGACCAACAGGGCTCATAAACAAGCTTAAGCAACAAAACAGCAAGAGGCTCACGTGATATGGAAATCTGCACTGGGGGCGCCGGGCAACTCGGCGGCGAGAGCGTATGCTTACGACGGCCACGTCAGAGCATCACGTCAAGAACTAAGTTTTCATGTCGGCAAGTGCGTTCATGCTGCTGCCCAGAGGTCAACTAGATGTGTGGTTTAGTTTTCTGGCGGCACGGCAGTCCGTTCCTTGATGTTTCCAGATGGACCACGGCGTTGAGCTACATCAAGGAGCGGGGGCCGGACGCCGAAGCTTCCGCAAGTGGCCCCGGTTGGGCCGTGGGTTTTGCTCGCCTGGCCATTATTGATCTGTCGGCCGCTGCGATGCAGCCTTTTACCGACCGGACCGGACGCCATGTACTGGCGTTCAATGGCGAGATCTACAACTATGCCGAGCTGCGTGCCACTCTGGCCCAGGAAGGCGTCGTCTTTCGCAGCCACTCCGATACGGAAGTCTTGCTCGAGCTGATCCTGCGCCGCGGCCTGGAGAAAGCCCTGGCGGCAGTACGCGGCATGTTCGCGTTCGTCCTGCTGGACAAGCAGGCCGACCGTGTCGTCGCCGTGCGCGACCATTTCGGTCAGAAGCCACTCTACTGGTTCGCCGAAGGCGGTCAGGTCGCCGTCGCATCGGATCAGCGCAGCCTGAATGTGCTGCGAGGCTCGATCGCCCCCGACCTCGATGCCTATCGCGTCTATCTGTCGATCAGTGGTGATGAGGGAACGCGCGGCATGTTCGGGGCGGAGACAAGCTTCTTCGCCGGGCTGCAGGCGTTGCCAGCAGGCCACATGCTTGACATCGACAAAGGCACGCCCGTCGTCCGGCGTTACTTCGCACCATGGGAACTGGTCGACGGTGACCAGCTTGCGCGTGCCTCGACGCGGCCATATGCGGAACTGCTGGATGAGTTCGGTGGTCTGTGGGAGCAGGCAGTTCGTCGCCATCTCGTCGCCGACGTACCGACAGGCGTCCTGCTCTCGGGCGGGCTGGATTCCAGTATGGTGTATTGGTACGCACAGCGACTGGCCAGTCCATTGACGGCGTTCACGAAACTGTCGCCGGGCATCGAGGAAATACCCCTCGCCGTCGTGCCGGGCCTCCTGCAACAGCGGCCGGCCAATTGCTATTTCAGCCTGCAAAGCCCGCGTACGTATTTGCCCGAACTGCAGGCCTTCATTGGCTACGCGGGGGCGCCCTCGCGCTGGGGTGGCGGACCGCCGATGCACCGTTTGTGCGTCGATGCGCGGCGCAATGACGTGATCGTGCTGCTCGGCGGCGATTGCGCTGACGAGTATCTCGGTGGCTACAAGCACTACCGGACATTGTTCGCTACGGCCTCGGAGACGACGCTCGGACCGCTGGTTGGATTGGATCCGGGCAGCCCGTTCTACTGTGCTCGCGCCGCTGCTGCGCACGAGACCCGTGAAATGGCCGTGAGGCAGGAGATCCTGGCGCATCTCGCCCACGTCGGCGTTCAGATCGACCGTGCCGGGCACGCGATCCTGTTGCAGGACACGGCAAGCTTCCTGCAGTCATGCAACCTGCCGCACAGCGATGCCTACTCGATGATGGCGTCGGTCGAGCTGCGCAATCCCATGCTGGACATGGATCTCGTCCGGTTCTCTCTCAACCTTCCCCTCAACCTGCGCGCGGCCATGGATGAGTCCGGTCAGTTTGGCAAACGGATCCTGCGTGATCTGGCTTCCCGCGAAATCGGCCCGTCGATCAATCGCAAGAAGGAAGGCACGCGTAACTATTCCATGGCGATGGCGGACCCGACGTTCTGGCGTGTCGACGACTTCCGCATTGGCTCGTTCTTGCCGCTGCCTTCGGCGCCGAGCCGCCGCGATGTCATTCGCTTCATCAATCTGGAGCTTTTCCACCGCCGTCATATCGAGCGCGAGGCGTCGCCACTGTCCTCGATGCTGACCGCTGCCGGCTTTGCGGCAACCGACCTGGACGAGCCTTCGAACACCGCCGTGGTTGACGATATGTTGACGAACCGGCCGCAGGCGGTGGCCGAGATCGAGCTGATGGCGCAAAACGGTTAAGCAAAAACCTCCCAGACCGAAAGGCTGGCCACGGTTCTGGCCCATACGTGAAAGTTTCGGTCACCAATGTCTGCGAGCGTCATCGGAATTTCGCCGCGCTGATGAGCGACGCGGCGCCGAGCTGTAGAAGCGGAATGAATAGACGTTGTCGAGGGGCGCGACAAACAACGCTCACAAAATGGTCTAGGCGGTTGTGCAGCTGTCGCGCCTTGACCAATCGGAAGACTGGTCATATCAAGACTTAAATCGGCTCGGCAATATTGTCGTAATGGCGCGTGTGCGGCTGTCCCCGCAACCGCAGAACGGAAGACATCATGGCCAAGATCGGCTCGGTCGGCGACGGCATCAGTGCTGAAAATGCGAACTGGTCGTTCGGTGGCGGTGTTGCGGATACTTTTGATCACCACGTGTCCAAGTCGGTGCCGTTGTACGACGAAGGCCACGGTTTGATCTGCGGTCTGTCTGATTTCTTCGTCAAGCCAGATTCGTTGGTGTACGAGCTTGGTTGTTCCACCGGCACCCTCACCATGGCGCTGGCTCAGCATCAGTCAGGCAAGCCGACGGCGCGTTACATCGGTGTCGATATCGAGCCCGACATGGTCGCGAAGGCGGAAGCGAAGCGGGCGGAGCTGGGCCTGAAGAATGTCAGCTTCGTCGCCGACGACGTGAGCCAGATCGATCTTCAGCCGTGTGATCTCGTTGTTGCCTACTACACGATCCAGTTCGTCCGCCCCAGTCGCCGCCAGGAATTGATTGACCGTATCTACAAGGCCCTGCAATGGGGCGGTGCCTTCATCCTGTTCGAGAAGGTGCGCGGGCCGGATGCACGTTTCCAGGATATCGTGACGGCGATGTATTCCTACGACTACAAGCTGAAACAGGGTTACGACGCCGAGGAGATCGTCTCCAAGGCACGCAGCTTGAAGGGCATCATGGAGCCGTTCTCGACGCAGGGTAACGTCGACATGCTGAAGCGGGCCGGCTTCCAGGACATCATGACGATCATGAAGTTCATTTGCTTCGAGGGTTTCGTCGCCATCAAGTGACGCGCGCAGTGAGGCATCGACGCCGCGGCCGTCACAGCCGCCAGAGCGTGATGTCGCCTGGCCGCGTGTCGCGGTCGAGCACGCCCTGCACGTCGGCCACGTAGCCGCTTTCGTTCTTCAGCAGCCGGCGGACCAGGTTCCATCCCGCATCGACAAAAGGCTTGTGCGCTACCGCCAGCACGACGGCGTCGGCCGGGGTCAGCGCGTCGAGCGCCTTCAGCTCGAAGCCATAGGACCGACGCACCTCATCACTGTCGGCCTCCGGGTCGTGTACCTGCGCCAGGATGCCGAAGTTGCGCAGCTCCCGCACAATATCGGCGACGCGCGTGTTGCGGACATCCGGCACGTTCTCCTTGAACGTGAAGCCCAGGACGGTGACGACCGGCCGTCCGTTCCACCCGCGACGCATGAGGTTGCGCACGATGCGGTTGGCGACATAGAGGCCCATGCCATCATTGACCCGCCGGCCGGCCAGGATCACGCGCGAGTTGTAGCCGACCGACTCGGCGACATGCGTGAGGTAGAAAGGATCGACGCCAATGCAGTGACCACCGACCAGGCCAGGCCGGAACGGCAGGAAGTTCCACTTGGTGCCGGCGGCTTCCAGCACGTCGCGGGTGTCGATCTCCAGCCGGTCGAAGATCAGCGCCAGCTCGTTGATCAGCGCGATGTTGAGATCGCGCTGAGTGTTCTCGACTGCCTTGGCCGCCTCGGCGACCTTGATCGATGCGGCGCGGTAGGTGCCGGCGGTGACCACGCTGCCGTAGACGGCGGCGGCGATATCAAGCGTCGCCGGCGTGTCGGCCGAGACAACCTTGAGGATGGTCTCGAAACGGCGCTGCCGGTCGCCCGGGTTGATACGCTCGGGCGAGTAGGCCACGTTGAAGTCCGACTTCCATGACAGGCCGGACTCGCGCTCCAGGATCGGCACGCACTCGCTCTCCGTCACGCCCGGATAGACCGTCGATTCATAGACGACGATGTCGCCCTTCTTCAGCTGCCGGCCGACCGTTTCCGATGCCTTGTGCAAAGGTGA
>Ga0187894_10004995_pt1 | contig 13865 bp, 14 predicted proteins | sample GBC1701081metaG_FD_136650 | JGI IMG/M metagenome (GOLD analysis project Ga0187894, IMG submission 136650) | White microbial mat communities from a lava cave in the Kipuka Kanohina Cave System on the Island of Hawaii, USA - GBC170108-1 metaG ...
ACACGGTGCGGTTCGGGAGAAACGGCCCATGAGCAGCACCACGCCGGAAGCGGTGGGTGGGCTGACAAGCGGGTTTGCGCCTCATCCCGCCGATGTCGGTCCGCTCGAGCAGCAGCATCTGCAAAACGCCAACTATCGCGCCGTCGCCGACGACAGCCGCATCACGCCCACGCACTGGCACATCGCCACTGCCAACGGCCTGGGCTGGGGCTTCGACGGCATGGACGGCGTGATCTTCGCGCTGATCGCGCCGCTGGTGATCCAGGAGTTCTCGCTGAGCGTGCCCGAGTACCGATCGGGCCTGCAGATCTCGCTCTTCATCGGCATCGCCGGCCTCTATGTCTGGCCGTGGCTGGCCGACCGCTACGGCCGGCGCACCCTGCTGGCGGTCAACATCGCACTGTTCTCGCTGTTGATGCCGATCGTGGCGCTGTCGCCGACGTTCGCGGTGTTCGTGATCGCGCGTTCGGCCGTGGGCTTTGCGCTGAACGGCGAATGGTCGCTGGGCTCGATGCTGGTGGCGGAGACCTGGCCGGCGCGCCTGCGCGGCCGCGTCATCAGCATCAACCGCGCCGCGTGGTGCTTCGGTGCGTCGCTGGCTGGCGCCATCACCGGCATTGCTGCCGCGGCGTGGGGCTGGCGCGTCGCGGTCATGGTGCCGGGCGTGATTGCCCTGCTGGCGATCTATGTGCGCGCCACCTGCCCGGAGTCGCCGTACTGGGTGCGGGCGCAGGACCGCAAGGCGCGCGTGCGCGTTGCCCTGCAGCACGGCATGCCGGTCAGCGCCGAGGACCGTGCCTGGTTCCTCAAGGCCGACAAGGTCGGGCTGAGCCAGCTCTTCCTGCCCGACTCCCTGCCCTCGACCCTGGTGGCGCTGTTCGTGGCCTGCTGCAGCACCTGCATCTTCGGCACGGTGGGCGGCTGGATGCCGTATTACCTGGCCACCGAGAAGCACTGGTCGACCGAGGAATACAGTTGGTTCTACGTGTGCTGGGGCATCGCAGGCTTTTTCGGTCTGTGCCTGGCCGGCTGGCTGGCCGACCGCGTCGGGCGGCGCGTCGGCTTCATCGTCACGCTGCTGGAAGGCGCCGTCTTCCTCACCGCCTGGATCTTCACCGACAACCATCTGCTGCTGTGGCTTTTCGGCCTGGCCTGGAGCTTCGGTTTCCTGGGCTTCTGGGGGCCCAGCACCGTGCTGACGGCCGAGATCTTCCCCACCCGCATCCGCGGCGTCGCCAACGGCGCGGTGTGGGCGGTGGCGTATTTCGTCGGCTTCGTGCTGTGGCCGTTCGTCACCGTCGCCCTGCAGCAGGCGACCGGCTCCTTCGCGCTCGCCTTCCTGTGCATCCCGGTGTTCATGGTCCTGATGGCGCTGGGCGTCTGGCTCTGGGTGCCGGAACATTCAGGCAAGGACCTGAATCAGATCAGCGTCTGAGCCGGATCCATTCTTGACGAGCGACAATTCGTCCCTTAAAAGTGAGTGAGTACTCTTGACACAAGGACGTCAGTCAATTACTTAGCCTTCGTATGGTCGGTGAGCGGGCGGTGACCCGGACCGGGATGGAGGTTCGACGATGCGTTGGGGTGTATGGGCGGTGATCGCCGGATTGTCGGTGCTGCCGGGCACTGCATGGGCCCAGAATAACGTGACCGCGATTCGCGTCTGCAACCAGACCAGCAAGAACATCTCGGTGGCCAAGGCCTCCGCCACAGGCCAGACCGAGAGTGGCAAGCCTGTCTTCATGTCACAGGGCTGGTACTCGCTGACGCCGTCACAGTGCACCGTGCTGTGGAGCGGGCCGTTCTCGACCCGCTACTACTACGTCTACGCCGAGTCGGCGAACTCGCACTGGTCGGGGAATTACCCGATGTGCGTGTCGGAAAAAGCCTTCCGCATCGCCGACAACCAGTGCGCCCAGGGCTACCGGCGGCGCATGTTCAACGAGATCGACCTCTACGGCAAATCGGGCGTGTTCACCTACACGTTCCAGGGCAGCTGACGGGTGTTGCCGCGACCATGGCGCTCCCCTAAGGACGGGATCGCCATAGGCCGCGGCAAACGCCTGGCCGCCTGCAGCCGCAATCCCCAGACGCCAGCCGGGAGTGTTCGCCATGGAGGCGTTGGCATCGTGGATCGTCGGCATTCTGGTGCTGGCGTTGCCTGCCGACTGGATCGCGGCGACGCCGGCGGCCTGCCGGGAGGTCTCCGTGGTGCACGGTCCGCCCGGCGCGAATACCCAGGAGTGCAGCGCGACCTTCTCCCGTGCCGGCGCCGAACTGACGGTCATTGTCTGGAAGCCGATGGTCGCGCGCGACGGCGGCCCGATGGCTTCGGTCGAGGACCAAAAAGGCAGGCTTCTTGGCCAGGACGTGATCGTGCGCCGGACATCGCAGTTCATGGGGACGCACCAGGAAGTGCTGGCCACGGCGCTGGCGCTCCAGAACCCAAAGGCACACATCCTCATCTACGCCAAGAAGACGAGTGCGAAGGACTTTCAGGCCGTGCTCGATCGGATCTCGCTGGCAAAGTAAGCGATGCTCATTCCTCCCCACGCAGTAGGGAGGTGCCCCGATACGACGTTTCGACGCGAAGGCGTCGAAACGTCGGTGGGCGGAGGGGAGCCGACGAGATCTTGGTCACCAAGACCACGTCGGCTCCCCCTCCGGCCTTCGGCCACCGCCCCCAACTACGTTGGGGGAGGATGTTGTTCACCGCGCCGACCGCCTTGCCTGCTGGACACGCTGGCTGAGCCAGACGCTGCCCAGTACGACCGCCATGCCGGTAATCTGCGCCGGCATGAGGTCCTGGCCCAGCGCCCACCAGCCGAGGATGACGGCGGTCATCGGGCTCAGGAAGCCCAGCGGCGCCACCGTGGCCGGCTCCAGCCGCGCGATGCCGCGGAACCACAGGATATAGGTCAGCGCCGCGCCGATCAGGCCGAGCCACATGTAGCCCAGCACATTGGCCCAGGTCGGCACCGGCAACGCCGGCTCCAGCCACAGCGCCGCCGGCACCAGCAGCAGGCCGCCGGCGGTGAGTTGCCAGGCCGTGAAAGTCAGCAGTGACACGGGCGGCTGCCAGCGCCGGCTGAGCACCGTGCCGGCTGCCATCGCGACGGCCCCCGCGAGGCCGGCGGCAATCCCGATCGGATCGAGCGCGGCCCTGGGGGTGAGGATCAGCAGCGCGACGCCGGCCATGCCGGCGATGGCCGCGACGATGGCGAACACGCGCACCGGCGTGCCCAGAAAGACGCGCGCCAGCAGGATCACAACAAGTGGCTGGATGGCACCAACCGTGGCGGCAACGCCGCCGGGCAGCCGATAGGCGGCAATGAACAGCATCCACCAGAAGATCGAGAAATTGAGCGCGCCCAGGATGAAGACGCGGCCCCACATGATCCCGGTCGGCAGCTGGCGTACCAGCAGCAGGAGCAGCAGGCCGGCGGGCAGCGCGCGCAGCAACGACACCGTGAGCGGATAGCCGGCGGGCAACAGTTCGGTCGTCACCAGATAGGTGCTGCCCCAGATCGCTGGCGCGATCGCGGTCAACAGCAGATCGCCGTTGCGTGCCATGGTAGAAGGTCCCGCCAGTTATCTTGATATCAAGATAGTTTGAGATATCTCGACGTCAAGATATCCTGGCGTGTAAATTGCCCGCGTGACAGCAGCGAGGTGGCATGGACCGCGTTGACGACATCATCGCGCAATGGAAACGCGAACGGCCCGACCTGAACGTGGGGCCCATGGAGCTGATCGGCCGCATCAGGCGGATCGCGCAGCACCTGTCACGCGAGATGGAGAAGACGTTTGCCGGGCACGGGCTGACAGGCGCCAGCTTCGACGTGCTGGCCACCCTGCGGCGGTCCGGGCCGCCCTACTGCCTGTCGCCGGGCGATCTGCTGGCCACGATGATGATCACCTCGGGCACGATGACCCATCGCATCGACCAGCTGGAAAAGGCCGGCCTGGTCGAACGCACGCACAACCCGGACGACGGCCGCGGCGTCATCATTGCGCTCACAAGGCGCGGCTTGGCGCTGATCGACACCGCCGTCACAGCGCACGTCAAGACCCAGACGCGGCTGACCTCGGCGCTGTCAAAAAAGGAGCACGCTGCGCTGAATGCCCTGCTGCGGAAATACCTGGCGGTGTTCGAGGACCGCGCGGCGACCTGACGTCAATTTTGACGCACGGTGGCTCGTGCCGGACCGCGCGCCTCCCACCGCGCTCAGGTTTTACCGCGGAAAACCGAAGGGCGCGGCAGGAACCGCGCGGTCCGCTTACCCTATCGTGCGGCAACGTCAGTGCCGATGACACCGCGGCCGATCACGTCAGCGTGCAGTTGAGCATCCATTGCACGCCGAAGCGGTCCGTGAGCTTTCCGTAGTAATCGCCCCAGGGCTGGATGCCGAGCGCCGTCGTCACCCGTCCGCCCTGCGCCAGCCGCTCGAACAGCGATCGCGTCTGCTCGCGCTCCTGCAGCATCAGGATATGGGCGGAGCCGCGCATCGGTTCGGCATCGTCATTGTCGGAGGCATAGAACAGAACGCCCTGGCCTTCGAACTTCGCGTGCATGACCTTGCCGCGCATCGCTTCGTTCGGCACGGGCATGCCGTTGTCGCCATAGCGCAGCATGTCGACGACCCGGCCCAGGCCGCATTCGGCATAGAACGCCAGGGCGTCCTCGCACGTCGTCGTGAAGAAGAGATAGTTTGAAAGCTGCATGGTTGCCTCGATGTCCATCGGCGACGATACAACGGGCCGATGCGACCGCGCGAGGAAAAGAGCAGCTACCCCATCGTCATGCGCCGCACGCCGGCAGCGACCGCCAGTAGGGGCAGAAGTATCTGCAGGCCACACCGCGCTTGCCGCTACCAAACGGGAGTATCGCTGGGGTTCGTTTTCGAATAGTCCCGCTCCCATCAATCAAGGGCTCCCCTTGATCGCGGATGAACAGCGAGGCGGCATCGTTCCGCTTGATCGCCACTTCGATACAGGAACCGACAATGGTGCTAAATCCAAGGGCGCCAGGGCCCCGCATTCCGCTACAAAGTGTCGTCTTCGGCCATGCGTACTGCCTGTTCGATGCCGGATCCGGGCTCCGCCATCCCGTGCCGCTCACGTATGTCGAGCTCCATCTTGCCGACCCAACCCAGATTGCAATGCTGGGTGGGAGTTTGCTCGACACGACCACCACGGATGCCCGCGGCGGGTTCGAGCTTACCGTGCCCCACAACCTGGAAAGTAAGCGCTGGCGGTTGCGCCTGCAGAATGCCTATACGCGGGAAACCAAAGACCTACGCCTAGTGCAGGGCGTCACGCATCGATACTTCCACGCGGGCTTGACCGAGTTCGAATTCGATGTCGGCAGCGTCGTGCTGCCTTGGGATCCAATGCTGCCGGCCCTGGCGGAAGTCAACGGCCGCCATATCAAGAGTCTCTCGGGTCTGTCCTGGGCACTTTCGGCCGAGCTGACGGCGACCAATTGTACGGTCTCGCTGTTGAGCGAGGTCGCCTCGCCGAAAGTGCTTCGTGATCGCGCGCTCGCTGAGATGTTCAAGATACTGGCAGCTCAAGCGCAAACGCCGACCGGCCTCGTCGGTCGCATCGTCGCGAAGGTGCGCCCCACCATCAAGCTCAGTTCGCCGGGAAAAGACCTGTCCAACGACTTCAAGGTTCTCGCCACAGTGCTGCGGCAGGTTTCTCTCGCCGGTAACAATGCGATCTACAGTGGCAACTTGGCCAATGAGGTCGGATCGAAGATCACCGACGCCCTCATGGCCTCCAAGTCGGCGATCTTCGAGGAGGACCCGCTGCCGGGTCTGGCAGCCGTCTTCTTTCTTCTGTTCGTGGCGGCTCACGTCGCGCAGGGCCATACGGTCGATGTCCAGCTGTCTCAGATCGAGGACCGAAGCGACCCCAGACGGCACCGCCACTACAGGACGATTCGCATCATCATCTCGTGAACCGGTGGTGGCAGTTATCGGCGCTGCCGCCGACCTCTTCCACCGCAACGCTGCCTCCGTTGTTGCTCAGATAGATTTCGACCCGCCGGTTCATGGCGCGGCCTTTGACTGTCGTATTGGGCGCGACGGGCTGCCGGGTGAAACGGGCGTTGCTCATGCGTGCCGTCCTCGCATGCTGCGCGTTCCGGTTCGGGTGACGCGAGCGGCCCTGGCGTCGGACCGCTCGCGGGCGTCGGGCGTTACACGCGCGGTGGTAGCCGCAGCCTGGCGTCGGTCAGCAGCCGCTCGAGCACCGGGATGGCGGGCGCGGGATCGCCGGCCTCGCACTGCGCCAGCGCCAGCCCGGCATCGCCGTCCGACTGGGTGGTGCCGAGGTACCGCCGGTAGGTCGCCGCCATCGCGCGACAGTAGGCGAGATCGTTCGGGTTGGTGCCGTAGCCGGCGAGCTCGACGCGGCGGTTCTGCGGCTCGCGCACGCCGTCGGCGGTCTGCACCAGCGGCTGGCTCTCGCCGCGGCCGATGGCCGTGATCGCCGCCGCCGGCACGCCTTCGCGCACCAGGGCATCCTTGACCACGGTGGCGCGGCGCAGCGACAGCGCCAGGTTGTAGGTATCCGAGCCCGAGCGGTCGGTGTGACCGGTGTCGGTGATGGCGGACGTACCGCCGGCCTTGTAGGCCGCCGCGGCCTGCCGGATGGTGCCCTGCGCCTGGGCCGACAGCGCCGCGCTGTTGAAGTCGAAGAACACCATGTAGGACGCCGCCGTCGGCGCCGAGGGCGCCGGCGGCGGGACGGGATCAGGCTGCTGGCAGGCGCTCACCAGCAGCGCGGTTGCCATGACAACGCCAAGCTTGCGGAACATTGCTTCTCTCTCCCCCACGATCGATACATCGCCGGCCCGGCGCTGTTGCCGGCCGGCGGGACGCAGGGGACTAATCGAAACGGGGACCCCGCCGATACTCCCATTTGGGAGTGGTGGCTGCCCGGCCTCACGCCGCCGTTCGCATCCGGCAGAAGCAGGACGACCGGATCGGCACGTCGGCGAAGGCGGCGGCGATATCAAGGCGCTGCTTGATGATGCAGGCTTCGGCATGCTTGCCCAGCCGCATCAGGCATTCGTGAAAGCCGTGCAGGCTCCAGACATTCTCGGGGTGCTGACAGGCGCGCGCCAGGGTGCCGTCGAGGCCGAGATCGGCGCGATAGACCGCCTCCGCCTCTTCCACGCTGCCCTGCTCCAGCAGCAACGCGCCCAGCGCGTGGCGCGCCGGCTGCATCCAGCCCCAGGGTTCGTCGTAGGGCAGGTTGTCGTCGAGCGCGACCGACTGGCGCAGATGAGCGAAGGCCGCATCGATGTGGCCCTTGCGATACGCGATCTCGCCGCGCAGCATCTCGGCGGCGATTGCCAGAATGTCCAGGCCCGTGTTGTTGAACAGGTAGCGCGACGGCGGCACGGTAGCGACCGCGGCCTCGAAGTGCCGCGCCTCTTCGTCGGCCGCCGCCACGTTGCCGCTGGCGGCATGCGCGACGGCCTTGGCATAGTGAGTCATCGCCGTGGTGACACAGAAGAGTTCGCGGTCGGCGGGCAAGGGCGTTGCGATGATGTCCGCCCAGCGGCCGAAGCGGATCAGCACGTGCAGCTTCATCGGCACGAAGGCCTCGAGCCAGTCGGCCATGGGCGGCGACTGGATGCGCAGCAGGTCCTCCGGCAGGGTCGCGATCATCTCGTCGGCAGCGTCCAGCGCCGGCTGCAGCTGACCCAGGAACATCGCGCCGTAGAGCTTGAAGTGGTAATCGTGGCAGCGATAGAGCGCGTAGAAGTTGTTGGCGCCCTGGCGTTCGAGAAACTTGCGGTCGGCGATGATCGCCCGGCTGTTGCCATCGACGACATTCTTGTAGAGGCCGCACAGCACATCGATATGCGTTGCCATATGCGTCAGGTGGCCGGCATCGGGCACGAGGTCGCGCAGCGCGTCGGCCGCTTTCAGCGCCCTATGCGGCGTGGGCGACATCTCCATGAGGTGGATGTACATGTGCAGCAGGCCCGGGTGCTGCATGCCGCGCGGTTGCGCCATGGCGCGCTCGAGAACGGCGACGGCTTCCAGCGTGTCGGCACCTTCGGCCGGTTTGCCGGTCTTGATATCCCACAGCTGCCACGGCGTACGATTCATGATGGCTTCGGCGAAGAGCGCCGCGACATCATGATCGTCACGGTGCACCTGGTAGACCGCGCGCATCGCGCCGGCATAGTCATCGTTCCAGATCGGCGTGACCTTGTCCGGATCGTTCGACGGATAGCGCTGCGCCAGCGGACGGATCAGCGCCTGCTCGACGGCGCGGGCGCCCGACGCCAGGTCAAGCGCCCGCCGGGTCGCGTCGTAGGCGGTCTGCAGGGACTGTTTGAGATCGACCGTGTCAAAGGCCTTCCACTGCTTGTTGTAGTTCGGGCCGGCGGCGTAGGCGATGCCCCACCAGGCCATGGCGCAGGCGGGATCGCTCGCGGCGGCCTGGCGAAAACAGCGCACGGCTTCTTCGTGGTTGTAGCCGTAGCACCAGATCAGGCCGCGATCGAACCAGGCCTGGGCGTCCGCCGATGTCGTTGTGATGGATCGGCTGTACGGCCCGAGATCATAGTAGGCTGCCATCGACCTCCCCCTTGGCCAGACCAGCGCCCGCTTTGCGCGCTTTCAGATTACGCCGAGCCCTCGATCGGAACCTTGCCTTTCACGACCCAGGCGGTTGCAGCGTAGGAACGCGGCCCGTCGGCTTCACCATCGACATAGGCCGCACGCACCTTATCTCGAAGGATGGCCTTCATTTCCGCCGAAAGCGTTCGCACATACTCGGCCTGAGGGCCATCGTTGCCCTCCAATGGAGCCCAGTAGTCCTCGAATGATTGGAAATCCATGCGGATCGTCAGCATGTCCTGCACGACATCGCTCAGGCCCGCGGCTTTGAAGGCCGCCGCTAACTCGCCAGGACGCGTCATCGGCCGGGCGTACACCTTCCCGCGCCGCTCGAATGCCACCGGATCAAGCATCGCCGCGGTGTCCCAGAACAAACGCTGCCACACGAGGCCACCACGCGAATCCCATGTCGCGGCCCCGACCGTGCCGCCTGGACGGGTCACACGACGCATCTCGCTGACCGCCGTCTCCTGCTTGGGAATGAAGTGCAGCACCAGCAGCGACAGGGTGCAATCGAACCTGGCATCCTCGAATGGAAGAGCGCAGGCATCGCCGACCTGGAACTGAATGCGAGAGCCGCCACCCTGACGCTTGGCGTACTCGATGTATGCCGGCGAAAAATCAATGCCGTGAAGGTCGCGAATACGGTCGTTACGCGCCAGGCTTGTCGTCAGGCTTCCCGTGCCGCAGCCGACATCGAGCACGCTGCTGCAATTCTCGACGTCGGCGAACGCGATGAACAGCGGGGCCAATCTGCGACTCCACCGTCCCATCTGCAGTTCATATCCACCGCCATCAGTCGCCAGAAATGTTGATGACGTCGCCATGAAGCCCCCGGGAATCCCCAAAGCACGCTCCTGCCGTTTCGCGGCTACTGACACACCACCCGCGATCCGGCACGACTCCGACCTGGCCCCACTATCCCATAATTCGTCGGCCCACTCACCCGCGGCGCTCCAGGCCCGTCGCTCCGCTACCGGTTGGCGCGCGCCAGCACGGCGTGCATCAGCACATTGACGCCGGGATAGGCATCTTCCGGCGCCATGGTCTCGTTCTCGTTGTGCGAGATGCCCTTGTCGCAGGGCGCAAAGATCATCGCCGTCGGGCAGATGCGGGTCATGTTGTAGGCGTCATGGCCGGCCTGGCTCAGCATCTCGATGCAGGGAATCTTGAGATCCTCGGCGGCGCTCTTGATCAGGCCGATGCAGTCCTTGTCGAAGGCTTCGTCGCCGAAGCGCCAGGTCTCGGCGATCTCCATGCGCACCTGGGCGCGCTCGGCCGCCTGCACCATCGCCGCATCGAACTCGGCCTTCATCGTCTCGACGCCGGCGACCGTGGGATGGCGGAAGTCGAGCGTGAGCAGTGCATATTCCGGCAGGATGCCGGTAAGGTTGGGCCACACCTCGATCTGCGCCGCCGTCGAGCGGCCGCCCTCGGGGTGATAGCGCCAGCCCAGTTCGTTCAGCGCCACGATCAGATAGGCGGCACCGACCAGCGCGTTCCTGCGCACATCCATCGCCGCGCCGCCGGCATGGGCGCATTCGCCATGGATCTTGATGCGCATGCCGCGCGTGGCGTAGCCGCCGACCACGACGCCGACCGGGATCTTCCTGGCGTCGAGGATCGGGCCCTGCTCGATATGCAGCTCGAAATAGGCGTCGACGGCGCGGCCGCCGACCGGCGCGGTGCCGGCGTAGCCGATGCGCCGGAGCTCCTCGCCGTAGGTCTTGCCCTGCAGGTCGGTGCGGCCCAGCGCCCAGTCGAGTTTGTTGACGCCGGCGAACACGCCCGAGGCCAGCATCGGCGGGTTGAAGCGGGCGCCCTCCTCGTTGGCCCAGTCGACCAGCTCGATGGGCCGGCGCGTCTCGATGCCGGCGTCGTTGAGCGTGCGGATCAGCTCGAGCCCGCCCAGCACGCCCAGGATGCCGTCGTAGTTGCCGGCGGCGATCTGGGTATCGAGGTGGCTGCCCACCAGCACCGGCGGCAGGTCGTTCTCGCGCCCGGGGCGGCGCGCGAAGATGCTGCCCATGCCATCGACGGTGACCTCGAGACCAGCGTCCCGGCACCAGCCGACGAAGAGGTCGCGCATCTGCTTGTCGTCGTCGCCCAGCGCCAGACGCGAGAGGCCTGCCGTGCGGCCTTTGCCGATCTCGCCCGAGCGCGCCATGGTGTCCCAGAAGCGCTGCTCGTTGATGCGAAGCTCGTTGGGGCGGCTGGTCATGCGCGACTCCTGAGATCAATCCGTATGCGAGCCTACCGAGCGTGCACAATTCGAGCCAGAGGCCCGTGCGACGGTCAGCGCGGCTTGGATCGCGGCCCGCCCGGCTCCGGCCGGAACTTGTCGTCGCGCACCTTCAGCGATGCGGCCAGGCCCTGGGTGCGGCGCGCCTCGTTCAACTCGGCCAGCTCGGGCGAATCGTTGGAGGCATGCACGATCGTCGACAGCAACGCCCCGCCCGACATCGCCGTGCGCAGCCCCATCGCCTCCATGGCGAAGGTGGTGATGCGCTTGTTGATGCGCACCGAATCGGCCGGCACCAGGGCGATGCGCTTGCCCAGCGCCACGGCGCGCTGGCGCAGCTCCTGGTGCGGCACCACCTCGTTCACGATGCCCATGCGATAGGCTTCCTGCGCATCGAAGTGATCGCCGGTGAGCGCATAGCGCGCCGCATTCTTCCAGCCCGCCAGCCAGGCCAGCATGACGGTGGAGTTCTGGGTCTCGCGGATCTCGGGCTGGCCGAACACGGCGCGCTCCGACGCCAGGGTGATGTCGGCGGCCAGCGCGTACCAGAAGCCGCCGGCCAGGCACCAGCCGTCGACGGCAGCGATCACCGGCTTCTCCAGGCGCAGCAGATGCCAGTGCTTGTCGGGCGTGGCCTGGTCGTTGGTCCACCAGTAGCGCAGGACTTCGGCCCGGCCTGTAAGGCCATGCTGCCGGCCGAGATCATAGCCGGCCGAGAAGGCGCGATCGCCGGCACCGGCCAGCACGATGGCGCGCACCGAGTCGTCGCGCTCGGCGCGGTCGAGCGCCGCATGCAGCTCGGCCTCGAGATCGCGCGACAGCGTGTTCATGGCCTCGGGGCGGTTGAACAGGATGATCCCGACAGGACCGTCCTGCTCGCAGATCAGCGTATCGGATGTGGCGCCGGCGACGAATGACATGGTGTTCCCTCCTGGACTTGGTCGTGCGCGATATACCAGGGCAAACGACCGGCGATGTCACCTGGCGCGACACCGTGGAAGAGTGGCGCCTCATCTCGAACTTTGATGCCGCTGCGGGCGGAAATGAGTCAAACTGGGCCCACTGAGTAGCGGGCCCGCGATGACCGACGACGTCCACAAATGCCTTTCACTGATCCGTGACCGCGCGCCGGGCTTTGCGCCGCGCCTGGGCCTTGTCCTGGGCACCGGCCTGGGCAGCCTCGCCGACGCCGTGACGCCCGTGGCCACGATCCCCTACGGCGACCTGCCCGGCTTTCCCATCCCCGGCGTCAGCGGGCATGCCGGCCAGCTGCTGCTGGGCCGCATCGGCACCACGCCGGTGGCATTGCTGCATGGCCGCGCCCATTACTACGAGCACGGCCGCGCCGATGTGATGAAAACGCCGGTACGCACGCTGGCCAGCCTGGGCTGCGACACGCTGCTGCTCACCAACGCCGCCGGCAGCCTGCGGCCCGAGATGACGCCGGGCAGCGTGATGCTGGTGACCGACCACATCAATTTCACCGGCGTCTCGCCGCTGTTCGGCGAGCCGGGCAACGACCGCTTCGTCGACATGGTCGATGCCTATGACCCGACGCTGCGCGGACGCCTCAAGGCGGCCGCGGTGGCCGGCGGCGTGACGTTGCATGAAGGCGTCTATATCTGGTTCGCCGGCCCCAGCTTCGAGACGCCGGCCGAGATCCGTGCCGCCGGCCGCCTGGGCGCCGATGCCGTGGGCATGTCGACGGTGCCCGAGGTGGTCCTGGCGCGGCATATGAAGATGAAGGTGGCGGCGCTGTCGGTGATCACCAACCTTGCCGCCGGCATGAGCGACACGCCGCTCAGCCATCTCGACACTTTGCGCGTGGCGGCGGCCCGCGGCGCCGAGGACATCCGTCGCACCTTGCTGGCGTTCTTTGCCGACGGCGCCGGCTGATGCTGCCGCAGGAGATCATCCGCCAAAAACGCGACGGCCAGGCGCTCGCGGCCGACGAGATCGGCTTCATCGTGCGCGGCATCACCGACGGCAGCCTCAGTGATGCCCAGGTCGCTGCGTTCGCCATGGCGGTGTTCCTGCGCGGCATGACGCGCGACGAATGCGTCGCGCTGACCGCCGCCATGACGCGGTCGGGCACGACCTTGCGCTGGGAGGGCATGCCGGGCCCGGTACTGGACAAGCACTCGACTGGCGGCGTCGGCGACAAGGTGAGCCTGATGCTGGCGCCCGTCGTGGCCGCCTGCGGCGGCGTCGTGCCGATGATCTCCGGCCGCGGCCTGGGCCATACCGGCGGCACGCTCGACAAGCTGGCGGCGATCCCGGGCTATCGCACCGATCCCGACATCGCCACCTTGCGCCGCGTCGTGCGCGACGTCGGCTGCGCCATCATCGGCCAGACCGACGACCTGGCGCCGGCCGACCGCCGGCTCTACGCCATCCGCGACGTCACGGCGACGGTGGAGTCGATCCCGCTGATCACGGCGTCGATCCTGTCAAAGAAGCTGGCCGAGAGCCTGGATGGCCTGGTGATGGACATCAAGACCGGCTCCGGTGCCTTTGCCGCCAGCGAGGCCATGGCGCGCGACCTGGCGCAGAGCATCGTCGCCGTCGCCAGCGGCGCCGGACTGCCCACCACGGCGCTGATCACCGATATGGGCCAGGTGCTGGGCACCACCGTGGGCAATGCGCTTGAGGTGCGCGAGGCGGTGGCCTATCTCACCGAGCCGCATGCGCGCGATAGCCGCCTGCACGCCGTGGTGGTGGCGTTGGCGGCCGAGATGCTGGTGCTGGGCAAGCTCGCACCTTCGCTCAGCGCGGCGCGCACCAAGGCCGAGGCCTGCCTTGCCGACGGAAGCGCCGCCGAGACGTTCGCGCGCATGGTGGCGGCGCTGGACGGACCCACCGATGTCCTGGCGCGCATCGATGCGCACTTGCCGAAGGCCGCGGTGGTACGCGCCTGCACCGCTGACCGCGCCGGTGTCGTTACCGGCATGGACGCGCGCGATATCGGGCTCGCT
>Ga0187894_10004996_pt1 | contig 13865 bp, 6 predicted proteins | sample GBC1701081metaG_FD_136650 | JGI IMG/M metagenome (GOLD analysis project Ga0187894, IMG submission 136650) | White microbial mat communities from a lava cave in the Kipuka Kanohina Cave System on the Island of Hawaii, USA - GBC170108-1 metaG ...
TATGGGATCACGAACGTTTCGCATCTGTTTCAACGCCTCTGGCTCGACCTCGAAGGCTTCAAACTCTTCGGGTTTTGAGATCACAAGATGTTGTGGTGTTTCCGGCAATTCCTAAAGAGCCAAGCATTTTCCTTGAATTGATACGAACTATCATTGATAATCTATATCAATTTAACGGTAACAAAGTTGATATAGACTGTCAACACCATTTCATTGGAATTTTTCGAGATCAAAAATGACAAGGCAAAACGAGAAATTGAGTTTCGGGCAAACTCTTCAGAAGATTCGTCGCGCCAAAGAGAAAACCCAACGAGAAGTAGCTAGAGCAATTGAGATGGACTTCAGTTATTTTTCTCGTTTGGAAAATGACCGGTTCGATTCGAGGCCGACCCGCGAAACGATAGACAAAATCGCCACGGCCATGGCCTGTACAGCAGAAGAACGGAACGAACTTTTAGCCGCCGCTGGGAGAATTGATGAAGATGTGGAAAAGGCAGCAAAACAGGCGGCTGAGAATCCCAAGCTTGCGGATCTCTTCCGATCACTGCCACAACTCTCAAATGAAAAACTCGAAGAACTATGGAAACAGGTTCAATCAGAGCTTGAGGACAAGCCGCGTCCAAAACAAAGAAGAAGGTGATTATGCTGTTGGTCGAGATCGAAATCTCTGATCCATCAAAATACGTGTCTGATGCGAAAGTAGATGAAATTGCGCTGGCGTACAACCAAGCATATCGCGAGAGAGGTCAGAATAAGGCTGGCTTCCCGGTTGATATGGAGCGATTTGTTGATCTGCTCGAAGTGTCAATGCTCTGGGAAGAAATTGAGGAACCCTACGAGGCGGTTTTTCTTGCCAGTTATACACCAGATAATGGTGGACTGATCACAATTAACGAGCGCCATCGCCGACTATTTGAAGAGCGACCGGATGTCTACTCTTCCTGTCTTGGGCATGAAGTTGGGCATCGAGTTTTGCGACATCACGAACATTCGGCTTTTAGCAGCGAACCTCCCTCGTTGTTTTCTGAACTGGCAGTAGTGCAACGAGTCTTTCACAAAAGCTCTTGGAGTCAATACGGACTGACAAAAGAAGAGGTGATGAAACGTAAGCTGATGGAGCAGGAGATCGCCAAAAAAGCCATTGTCAGTGAGCAAGCGCGTCAAATTCTCGCTCAACTTCACAACCGTTTTGAGCCGGAATGGATGTTCTGGCAAGCTGAGCATTTCTCACTTTGTTTGCAAGTTCCAAAGGATCGTTTGCTTGAACTTCTTGAAGATGGTTGGGATTATGCAAGTTGGCGTGGGATTTATCGGCTTGGCGAACATTTTGTCGTATCAGGATCAATGATGCGAAGAAGGCTTACCAAACTCAAGCTGATTAAGGTTGGAGACGATGGACAGCCTCACGCTATCCAACAAACGAGCCAAGAAAATCTATTCAACTGAGCGTATTCCGCGTCGCCATCCTCTAACCGTGTTTTGAAATGCTCTATGGCTGCGCCGGTTCCTGCATTCGTGCGCCATCTACAAAACAAACTGTGCGGTCCCGTCTCTCGCCACCCCTACCAGCATCCCCGATTTTACCCAATTCCGCTCCGGCTCATCTGCAAGCAAGCAGTCAGCGAGGGGGAAACAACCATTCACGCCCGGCTGACAGCCATTCATTGAAAACAGAGCGCGCCAACGCTCCGCCATCTATACACTGTGGCCGGAAGTTCCTTCCTTTTCACGGCGGAGGCATAACATGGAAATGCTTTGGAACGACGCGCGCTACGCTGCGCGCGCTTTGTTCAAACGACCCGGGTTCACGCTCGTAGTAACGCTCACGCTCGCGCTGGGTATCGGCGCGAACACGGCGATCTTCAGTTTGATTTACGGCATTCTGTTGCGCCCGTTTCCCTATGCCGATCCCGACCGGCTGGTCAAAATCAAGAGCGTCTATACCAAGACCACAGGCAGCGTGCAGGGCGCATCGCAGCTCGATCTGGACGACTGGCAGCGCCACACAAACAGCTTCGACAAGATCGGATTGCACATCACCTATCCGGCGATCCTCAATACCGGCGGCGGCCCATCGCAGTCAGTGCGGTTGACGTTTGTGACGGCGCGGATGCTCGACGCGCTCGGCGTCAATCCGATCATCGGGCGCAATTTCAAACCCGAAGAAGACATGATCGGCGGCGACGTGCTCAAATCCGTGCTCAGTTACGGCTTGTGGCAGACGACCTTCGGCGGCGACCGCAATGTAGTGGGGCGCGTGATTCGTTTGCGCGGCGCGACTTACACGATCATCGGCGTGGCGCCGCCGGGCTTTCGTTTTCCCGAAAGGTCGGACATCTGGGTCCCGTTGCAGGCGCGTTACGCCGGTTACAAAGCTGAATTCTGGAAGGGGCGCGATTTCCGTCCGCACACGGCGGTCGCGCGGCTCAAATCCGGCGTGACGCTCGCGCAGGCGCAAAGCGAGATGAATACGCTGGCCGGGCGCCTCGAACGCGAATTCCCGACGACCAATCAAGGTGTGCAACTGTGGCTCACACCGCTGCGTGACGCCGAGGTCGGTAATGTGCGCCCGTACCTGTGGCTGCTGCTCGGCGCAGTCGCGATGGTGCTCTTGATCGTCTGCGTCAACGTGGCCAACCTGTTGCTGGCGCGCGGCGCGGCGCGTGAACGCGAACTGGCGATTCGCGCGGCGTTGGGCGCGGGGCGCGGGCGACTGATGAAGCAACTGCTGATTGAAAGCCTGCTGCTGGCGCTGATCGGGGGCGCGCTGGGACTGGCGCTGGCGTGGCCCGCGCTCGCGCTACTGCTGCGGCTGATTCCGGTCGAGCTGCCCTTCTGGATGCGGATCGAAATTGATGGGACGGCGCTGCTCTTCAACTTCGTGATCGCCGTGCTGACGGGGTTGCTCTTCGGACTGGTTCCGGCGTGGCAATCGTCGCGCGCAGATCTGAACCTGGCGCTGAAAGAGGGCGCGAAAGGCGCAAGCGGCGGCATGGTTTCGCACCGGTTGCGCAGTGGCATGGTCGTCGCCGAGATCGCGATTTCTCTGCTGCTGCTGGTCGGCGCAGGGTTGATGATGCAGAGCTTCATGCGATTGCAGCGCGTGGACATGGGACTTCAGACCGGCAATTTACTGACGGTTTACCTCTCGCGCTTTATGACCAACGCGACGCAGGAAGAGTTGCTGAAGGCATACACCGACACCTGGACGCGCGTGATGGAGCGTTTGGCGCAATTGCCCGGCGTCGTCAAAGTCGGCGGCGGGTATGACATTCCGTTCAAGAACAGACCCGAACAACGAGAGAAGCAGCAGGTCTCCACCATCGGCCAGAGCGAGCAAGAGCGACAACAGAACGCGCCGGTCATGAGCGCATTCATTGATCCCAGCTTTTTTGCCGTGCTCGGCATCCCGCTGCTGGCAGGGCGCAATTTCAATGACAACGACACGCCGAACTCGGAACCGGTCATCATCGTCAGCCGGCACACCGCCGAGACGCTCTGGCCTGAACGCGAACCCATCGGACAAAAATTGCTGATCGGCAAACCCTCCGCCGACAACGCCTGGCGCCGTGTGATCGGCGTGGTCGGCGACACGAAATGGCACGCGGCGGAAACGGACAAAGGCTTTGAAGCTTACTACTCGCACCGCCAATACCCCATCCCGGCCCTCCATTTTCTGCTGCGCATGACGGGCGACCCGGCCAGCCTGATCCCGCAGGTTCGTCGCGTCATACACGAGGTCAATCCTGACATCGCCATCAACGAGATTCAGCCGATGGACGAAGTCGTCACCGAAGCCCTGTGGCAGAGGCGTTTGTGGGGCGTGCTCTTCGCGCTGTTTGCGGGCGTGGCGTTGCTGTTGGCGGCGGTCGGAATATATGGGGTGATGAGCTATCTGGTCAGCCAGCGCACGCGCGAAATCGGTGTGCGGATAGCGTTGGGGGCGCAAACGAGCGATGTTTTGCGGTTGATCGTCGGACAAGGGCTGAAGGTCGTCGTCATCGGCGTGGCGATTGGTTTGCTTGCGGCGTTGGCGTTGTCGCGTGTGGCGCAGAGTTTGTTATTCGACGTGACGGCGACCGACCCGCTGACATTTGTGGCAGTGTCATTGTTGCTGGTGTGTGTTGCGGTTGTCGCCTGCTTCATTCCTGCGCGGCGCGCGGCGAAGACCGATCCGATAATCGCTCTCAAGCATGAGTGAGCGATACGGTCAATATTTTTTACTTCTGCGCGTCGGTTCGCGCCTGCCTTGATCGTCATAATAGGCAGGAGCAATATGCAAAATCTCCGTAGCGTCAATCCAACGCCGGCGCGCCGGCAATTTCCGCCTGAACACGAACGGCTCTTCGTCCGGCATTACGACTGGCTGCTCGGTTGGGCATTGACGCTGACCGAACGCGACGAGCAGCAGGCGCAGGAACTCGTCCACGACGCTTTCATCCAATTCACGCTGGCGCGGCCTGCCCTCGGCGAGATCCGTGACCCGGAGGCTTACCTCTACACGCTGCTGCGCAACCTGCACGTCTCGCAGGTACGCCGCGCCATCCGCCAGCGGCAGCGCGTCATCTCCATCATTGATTACGATTCGGCGGAGATCGGTTTGCGCGCGCCGGACGCGCATGATTCGATCCTGCGACGCGATCAGCTTTGCCGCGTCTGTCATTACGCCGCGTGGCGCAAAGAGACCGCGAAGGCCGGCAGCGCGCTGCTGCTGCGCTTCTTTCATGGCTACTACCCGGGCGAGATTGCGCTGGTGGCGCGCTGCACGCGGGCCGCGGTCGAGAAGCGGCTCAAAGCGGCGCGTGACGAAGCCCGGCTCTATCTGGAAAATCCGGCGGCGCTCGGCTTTCTGCAGGGAATGCCCGCTTTCGACGCCGCGCAGATCAACTACTCATTGACCGGCGATGAACTGTTGCGCGAATTTCGCCGCCGCATCTTTCGAACGAGCTCCGGCGCATGCCTTTCGCCGGCGAGGCTGACAGAACTCTATCGCCCTGACAAGGAACACGGCGGGAACGATGGCCTTGATTGCGCCACGCTCGCGCATCTGGTCAGTTGCCCGAAGTGTCTGGACGCCGTCAATCAACTGCTCGGCCTGCCGCCGCTTTCCGAACGCTTCCCGACCGACATGACAGGGCCGGAGCCGCGCGGCGGCGCTGGAGGAGAAGGGAGCAATGGCAGCGGAACTTCCGGCGGCGGTCATCGTCAATCGCTTCTCAAGCGCAGCCGTCAGCGCGCACAGGAGATTTTCGAGCATCGCCCGCACGAACTGCGCATCCTCGTTAATGGCTTCGAGCAGGCGGCGCAGCGGGTCCATTCCGCATGTAGCGAATTCGATCTGACCGTCAAACAAAGCGAACCGATAGAGTTTATCGAGGTGGTAAGCGAGCAGGAACTGCGCCTGTTGCTCCTTAACGTCGAGCCGGCGCACGGCCTACAAACGCAGCGCGTCGAATTGAGCGGCGGGCGGTCGCTGGAACTGAGCATGAGCTGCAACGCTCCCTGGCCGTTACTCCGGGTGACCTATCACGATCCGCTGCTGGAAGAAGAGACGGAGAGACAGGAAGAAGGAGAGAGGGGGAGACAAGGGGACAAGGAGACAAGGGGATTGGGAGAAGCAGAACTCGAAGAAAGCTCTCCCCCTCTCCTTGTCCCCCCTTCCCCCCCTCTTCTTTGGCGCTGGCTGCGCCCTATGCCGATCACAGCCATCGTCACAACATTGCTCGTCGCTGCGTGGCTGCTGTTCACCCAGTTCGAGCCTCGTCCGGTATCGGCGGCGGCGTTGTTACGGCAAGTGGAATTGCGCGAAGCCGCGCAGCAGAGCCAGCCCGAACTGGTTATCCATCGCACGATCAGGCTGGAAGAACGGCGCGCCCACGATCAAAGCCTGCTCGTGCGGCGGCGCATCGAAATCTGGCGCAGCGCGGCAAGAGGCGTGCAAGCGCGGCGGCTTTATGATGAACGCGATCAACTCATCGCGGGCGAATGGCGCAACCACGACGGGCAAACGACGCTCTATCGCCGTGCGCAACAGCCACAACCGTCGAATATTGAACCGGGCGCGACGAATGCCCTACTCAACGATCTCGACACGATCTGGCGGCTCGATCTGACGGCGCGCGCGTTCGTCGGCCTGATTGGACAAGCGGAACAGGTGGTGGTCGAAGAACGGCCGCGGGTTTACGTCATTCGCTATGAACGCGGCAAAGACGAGAATGAGCCGGGGCTGGCGCGCGCCACACTGACCATCAGCAAAGACAAGTTGCATTGCGTGGATCAGGCGCTGACGGCGCGGCGTAACGGCGAATGGCGAGAGTATCACTTCTTCGAAGAGACCCGGCGCGAACACGCCGCCAACGAAATCAATCCGCAACTCTTCGAGCCGGAACCGGAACTGCTCTCCGCGAGAATCACACGAGAAAACATTGCGTTAAACGTTGCGCCCGCGCCGATGACATCCGCCGCGCCTTCTCCCTTGCCAGCTCTGGCGGCGCCCGCCGAACTTGAGATCGAAGTGTTGCGCTTGTTGCATCAGGTCGGGGCGGACGCAGGAGAGCAGGTCAGCGTCGCGCGGGCGCCGCAAGGACAATTGCGCGTCGAGGCGCTGGTCGAAACCGCTGAACGCAAACGCGAAATCCTCGCGGCGCTCGATTCGGTTAAGAGCCACCCGGCGCTCCGTCCCGAAATCCGTACCGTCGCCGAAGCCCTGCGGCAGCAGCCTTCGCCCGCGTCGCAGTCGCCGCCAACAATCATTGAAAGCGAAGAGGCCGCCGCGCTGCGAATCCCGGTGGACGACGAATTGCGACGTTTTTTGGCGGAGCGTGGCGTTTCCGATGAATCGCTCAACGATGAAGTGAACCGCTATGCCGGTCGCGCGCTCGATCATTCGAGGCGTGCGCTGCGCCATGCGCTCGCGCTCAAACGTCACGCTGAGCGGTTCTCGCCTGCAGCCTTACGCGGGTTGGAAGCGACGGCGCGCGGCGCCTGGCTCTCGATCCTGCGAAGCCACGCGCAGACGGCCCGGCGCGAGTTAGCGACATTGCGGAATGAAACCGCGCCGGTCTTTCCCGCTGCGGCCACCAACGCTGCGTCGCCGGACGCCCTATTGGATGCGCCATCGGGCGCCCCTTCGCTAGACACGCTGGCGCGAGCGTCGGCGCAACTGGCCGAAGCCTGCGCCGCGATTGATCGCACGACCAGCGCGGCTTTTGCCATTTCACCCGACGCCTCACGCGCCGCCGCGATCCGGCGCGCGGATTTCTGGCGGGCGCTCGCCCGCGCTGAACGGCTGGCTGCCGCCATCGAACGCCTCGAATAACTGAAACCATCACTGCGAACTTGCATGAGAAAACTATGCTCCTGAACATCAAAACACCTATACGCAAACCTCTGACGCTCCTCCTGTTCATTTGCCTGTTTAGCCTGATTCCTCTGGTCGGAAGCGGTTATGCGCAGTCGGCCACAGCCAGCTTGAGCGGCACGGTCACCGATGAGACTGGCAGCGCGCTGCCCGGCGTCAAGCTCTCGGTCGAAAACCTTGGCGCCGGGCTTAAACGCCAGACAACCAGTAACAGCGAAGGCTACTTTGTCGTCCCCCTGCTGCCGCCGGGCATCTACAATGTGCGCGCCGAACGCGATGGGTTTGCTACTACAGACACACGCGAAATCACGCTCAACGTCGGCGATCAGCGCGCCCTGTTGATTCGCCTGCGCATTGGCAGTGTAAGCGCAACAATCAATGTCGCTGACAAGGCTGCGCCTGTTAATGAATCAGCCGCGGTCGGCACGGTGATTGATCGCCAATTTGTCGGCAATCTGCCGCTCAACGGGCGAAGCTTTCAATCGCTGATTGCGCTGACGCCGGGTGTAGTATTCACCAAAGCCAACAACTCTGAGCCGGGTCAGTTTTCGGTCAATGGGCAACGCGCCAACGCCAATTACTTTACTGTAGACGGCGTCAGCGCCAACGTGGGAATCGGCGTGAATTCTTTCGCCAGCCAGAACGGTTCCGGCTCGACGCCTGCGTTCACGGCGCTCGGCGGCACGAACAATCTGGTTTCAGTGGATGCGCTGGAAGAGTTTCGCATTCAGACTTCGACTTACGCGCCGGAATTCGGACGCACGCCCGGCGGGCAGGTTTCATTGGTGACGCGCGCCGGCGCGAATGTTTTTCACGGCTCGCTGTTTGAGTATTTCCGCAACGACAAGCTCGATGCCAATGATTGGTTTGCCAACAGCCGCAGCCTGAAACGCCCGCCGCTGCGTTTGAATCAATTCGGCGGCGCGTTCAGCGGCCCGTTGTGGCTGCCGGAAAAATACTTCGGCCCATTGGGTGTGGACGCGCGCAATCACACGTTCTTTTTCTTCTCGTATGAAGGTCTGCGTTTGCGGCAACCGCAGGTCGCCATTGCCAACGTGCCGGCGCTCGCCGTGCGACAAACCGCATCCGCAGCGGCGCGCACGATCCTCGACACTTACCCGCTGCCGAATGGACGCGACCTCGGCGCCAATCTGGCGGAATTCAATGCGAGCTATTCCAATCCGGCGGCGTTCGACGCCGCGAGCATCCGGCTCGATCACACCATCAATTCGCGCTGGTCGTTGTTTGGCCGCTACAACGATGCGCCTTCTGACACCGAACAGCGCAAGACGGCCTTGCCGAACAACCTGAGCCGCACGCAACTCGACACGCGCACGTCGACTGTTGGAGCGATTGCGTCGATCACGCCCAGGATCAGCAACGATCTTCGCTTCAATTACAGCCGCGCAGTGGGGGCGAACACGCAATGGCTGGACAACTTCGGCGGCGCGGCGCCTCCGCCGGTATCGGCGTTTTATCCGGCTTCACAGAGCAGTGACGGCGGGTTCCTGATCATCAATGTCACGGGGCTGGGCTCGATCTCAGCGGGCAATGATGTGGATAATCACCAGCGGCAGATCAATGTCGTAGATAACCTGGCCGTCACGGCAGGCAATCACGCGCTCAAGTTCGGCGTGGACTATCTTCGCCTATCGCCGTTTTTTGGAGTGAATGGCGACGCGGCCTCGCAATATCGCCCGACCTACAATTTCAACGGACTGACAGGCTTGCTGACCAGTCGTGTCAACAACGCCTTCATCAATGTCAAAGACGCGGTCGCGCTCAACTTTGATCAACTCTCGTTGTATGCCCAGGACACCTGGAAAGCCACGCGCCGCCTGACCCTGACGTATGGCTTGCGGTACGAATTGAATCCGCCGCCGCGCGGCATAGACGACCGCAATCAACCGTACACGATTCAAGGCGCCATCGACAATCTTGCTGGTCTCACGCTGGCTGCGCCGGGCACGCCGCTTTTTCAAACCACCAAAGCCAACTTCGCTCCGCGCCTCGGCGCGGCGTTGCAGTTGGCGCAAAAGTCAGGCCGCGAGCTGACGCTGCGCGGCGGCTACGGCATTTTCTATGACCTCGGCACGGGCGTCATCAACAGCGCGGCGGGCGCCTTTCCCTTTTTGCGAAGGAAGGTACTGCCCGCCAACACGGTCTATCCGTTGAGCGCAACCGATGCCGCGCCGTTGCCGGTCAACGCGCCGCCGCCATACGACCTGATTCGCGCCTTCGATCCGCAAATCGTCCTGCCGCGCACGCATCAATTCAACGTCGCGTTGGAACAATCGCTCGGCAGCGGTCAGACGATCTCAGCCTCTTACATCGGCGCGCTTGGCAAGAATCTGTTGCGGCAGGAAAGCATCAGCAACCCGAATGCGACTTTTGCCTTGCTGCAATTGACGCGCAATAGCGCCACATCAGATTACCACGCGCTGCAACTGCAATTTCAGCGCCGTTTGAGCAAAGGGTTGCAGGCGCTGGCGTCGTATACGTTCGGCAAATCGCTCGACATCGCTTCGACCGATGCGAGCTTCCTGCAGCGGGCGGATCGCATTGACCCGCGCACGGACCGCGGCCCGTCGGACTTCGATGCGCGCCATAGTTTCAGCGCGGCGGTGACGTACAACCTGCCGAGCTTTTCGCAAGCTCGTTTCGCGCGCGCCATTTTCGGCGGCTATGCGCTGGACGCGATTTATTACGCGCGCTCGGCGTTGCCGGTGAATCTGACGATTGGTCGCACTTCGAGCTATGGCTTCGTTGTCTTACGCCCTGATTTAGTGGCTGGCGTTCCGATCAAAATTGACGATCCAGATTCGCCCGGCGGCTGGCGGTTCAATAACGCGCAAGTGGGGCCGAATCAGGTCGGCCCGTTTGCGATGACGGCGCAAATCGTAGATCGCAATGGCTCGCTCGGCCGCAATGCGCTGCGCGGTTTCAGCTTTCAGCAATTTGATTTTGCCGCTCGCCGCCAATTCAAACTGACGGAACAAGCGAACCTGCAATTGCGCGCGGAGTTCTTCAATCTCTTCAACCGGGCAAACTTTGCCGATCCGAGCGGCGGTTTGAACTTCACCGCGCCGACGGCTGCTGCGCCTGACGGCAGGCTGACGGCGACGGCGACGTTCGGGCAATCCACGGCGATGTTGCGCAGCAGTCTGGGCGGCCTGAATCCCGTTTATCAAATCGGCGGGACGCGCTCGATCCAATTGTCTTTGCGGTTGCAGTTCTAATCTGAACCTTTTTCTTCGTAGCGATAAACCATGAATAAATCTGCCATCAACTTGCTTCGTCTGCTCTGCCTACTCTTTATCTTTGCTCTCCACAGCCAATCCGGGCTGGCTCAAAAAGCACTCGCGCCGCAACCCAGAACTGAACCGAAGATGGCTGTCGCAAGCGGATTACACAGTTGGTATGAGGTCAAGGTTGATCCGGAAGATGCCCGCAACCTGATCGTTTGCGGCTCTCGGTGGGATATAAACCAGAACGCGCTCTTTGGATTTGTGTATGCCTCATCCGACGCGGGAAAAACCTGGCGCAAAACCCTTGAGGATAAGAGCAGCACATGGGTCAGCGAACACTCCTGCGCTTTCGGCCCAAAGCACATGGCCTACTTCATCTCCGAAGCAACCAAGGTAGTAGACGGGAAAGGACAGCCTCATCAGGGAAGGATGCGTCTCTTCACTTCAAAAGACGCTGGCCAGCATTGGGCGGGGATGGCCAACACGGCCTTCGGCCACTGGACGACTTCTGCCGTCAGCCCCGTCACTGGCAAGCTTCTGACGTTTTTCAACTACGTTGACACCATTGATCAGAGCAAAAATTGGGGCAACAGCGTCGGGCTGCTGGCCTTCTCTGCAGATGGCAAGAGCGTTTCGGGGCCGTTCATTAACCCGGCGATGAAAGAGCGAAACTATCGCGGTGTCTTTCCGTCAACTTCTCTTGCCCTCAGGGACGGAGCCGTCGTCGTACTTTACGCCGGACTCAGAGACACTCCGACAGGGCCCGTGCCAGAGTTGGGTTTGGAGCGCGTCGAGCCAGCTTCGTCTCCGTCCCCAACCTTCTCTGTAGTTGTGACTGCGAATCACCAATCGAAGTGGAGTTGTCTGGCCGATTACTCACTGGCATACGATGAGAAGCAGAATCGCTTGTCCGCTGTGTACGGTGAAGACAGTGGAGGCGCGTGCTGCCTGACGCTTGCAACCTCAATGGACGGTGGCAAAATCTGGACGAAAGGCGCGCCGGTAGCTGCTTTGAAGAGAGAGTACAACGAAAGGTTTCATCCCTCCATCGCCTTTGGCGCTGATGGGCAGTTGGGCCTGCTATGGACTCAAGCAGGAGACTGGTTTTTCTCGCTTCTCAAAGACGCCGCCTTGGCTGGCCCGCCAATCCAGTTGCATGCAAGACCTGCAATAACTGGAATAATCAGCGACTCCCTCATGACTTACTTTACTCAAGCTTATCAAATGAGCGGTTATTACCAGCCGGAAGATCCTGTCCACGCCGTGGTGATCAACATCAGAACGCAACCGGGCGCTGTTTGGAGGGCTAACGGTCTGGTCGCGTCCGGGAATCGGTTTCACGCTGTCTTCCTGGGCGTGGATGGAGAGCGTGACCAACTCTATTCAGTCACTCTTCCCGCCGAGGCTAATGGAGCGGTAGACCCACCCGCCGCGAAGGAGGCTGCTGAAGTAGATGTCACCAATCGGGTCGCGCTGCTCTATGGGCGAGCGCAATCATTTGATAATGCGACTGGAACTTTGTCGGTCGAAGTGAGGTTGGCCAATCGCGGAGACAAACCCATTCGGACTCCGATCCGGCTGGAGGTCAAGAGCATCAGCTCTAAAGTCGGGAAGGTTACGGTTCTGAACGCGGACAATGACCTGACTGGTCCTGGCGCCAGATGGGACTTATCACGGTCTGTGGCGGGCGATCAAATACCACCTGGCGCGGCCAGTTACAACACGTTCACTCTTCAGTTTCACATCGCTCTTGAGCGCCCAGGACTGGTTTCAACAAATGACCTCTTGAACCTGAGCGCCAGAGTGTTGGCCCGCGTAGATGGGCCATCCCAGACTCCCGCAGGTGGTCAGCAGTAAATTCACGCATGAAAGGATGGAAGTTATGCGAATGTCGCGAAGCTGGTTATGCCTATCCCTGATCTTTGCTCTCCACAGCCAGTCCGCGCTGGCCCAGAAGTCGGTTTCGCCTCTGCCGGTGGAAGATCTGCTGAATGCGCGCAGCTTTGGTGGGCAATTATCTGCGCACGGCGATTGGGTAGCCTTCACGCTCCGCAACCCGCAGCGCGCGCCAGGGCAGCCATCAACAGCGGACATCTTTCGAGATACAGGCGTAGTGTGGTGGGCCGTTGGTAGCGACATCGTCATTGTCAACGGCAAGACGGGCGAGATGAAGAACCTGACCAATGGGCAGGGCAACAATTGGGCGCCTGTCTGGTCGCCGGACGGACGTTATCTGGCCTTTTATTCCGACGGCGCCGTCAGCAAGCAGGATAAGCAGGCGCGGCTGTGGGTCTGGGAAAAAGCTGGCGGGCGTTTGCGTCAGGTCAGCAGTGAAATCATCCGCGCTTTTGCAGACAGCGAAATTCAATGGACGCCGGACAGCCGCAAACTGCTCGTCAAACTTTTGCCCGCCGGGCTGACGACGGCGGCGTTCCACCAACTGGTCAGCCCTGCGCCCGCCAAGATTGAACAGGCTGAAGCGAAGAACGAGACCACCGTTACGGTTTATCGCTCGCAAACTGAACCGAGCAAGACGGCGGCGGTAGATGAGCCGGTCGTCGGGTCGTGGAGCTTGGAACCGAATATGGCGGATTTGGCGTTGATCGAAGTGGCCAACGGCCGCGTCCAACGCCTGGCGCGCAAGATCAAATGTGCGCGCCAGGCGCTTTCACCAAGCGGGAGATACCTGGCGCTGTCCAGTCCGCAGCGTTTTGCAAAAACCGGGTCGCAACAGATGCTGTTTGATTTGCAAGTCATCCGGCTGGCGGATAGCCAGATGCATACCGTCGCCACCGCTGTGCCGATGAATACGGGCACGCACTTTCGATGGTCGCCGGATGAAACACAACTGGCTTGGCAAACGGGTGGGATGACCGCCGTCAGCGAAGTCTTTGTCACCGACATTGCAACAGGTACGCCGCGCCTGCTGACCAACCAACCACATCCGCGCTTTGAGCCGTATGTTGCGCAGGCGCCGTTGTGGGATGCAGCGGGAAAAACGCTGTACTTTATCGGAGCCGACGCGCTGTGGCGGGCGACGCCCGCAGAACCGAACGCGATCGAATTTGTGAGGCTGCCGAATCAGCGGCTGGAGATGATTGAAGACCAACCCGGACGCATCTGGTCGCCGGATAGTGGGCGTTCTATCGTCGTGGTCGCGCGCCATCAGCAAACCAAGCAAAGCGGGTTTTATCGAATTGATCTGGCGACCGGGCAAGCCAGCCAGCTTTTTGCCGGCGCCGTAATTATCGAATCCA
>Ga0187894_10004997_pt1 | contig 13864 bp, 12 predicted proteins | sample GBC1701081metaG_FD_136650 | JGI IMG/M metagenome (GOLD analysis project Ga0187894, IMG submission 136650) | White microbial mat communities from a lava cave in the Kipuka Kanohina Cave System on the Island of Hawaii, USA - GBC170108-1 metaG ...
CCACCGTGGTGTCGCGCCTGGCCTTTGATGCCCTCAAGGCGGCCCGGCGCCGCCGTGAGGCCTACGTGGGGCCGTGGCTGCCCGAGCCAGTGGCTTCCGACCCGCGCTCGCTCGCCGTTGCCGTCCCCGACGAGGCCGCCGAGTTGGCCGAATCGCTCACCATCGGCTTCCTGCATGTGCTCGAGACCCTGGACCCGGTGAGCCGGGTGGTGTTCATCCTGGCCGACGTGTTCGCCGTGCCCTTCCGCGACATCGCCGCCACCGTGGGGCGCAGCGAGATGGCCTGCCGGCAGGTGGCGTCGCGCGCCCGGCGCCGGGTGCGGGCCGAACGCCCCGGCCCGTACCGCCGGCCCGACCACGAGGCGGCGCGGGTGGTGGGCGCGCTGCTGGCGGCCGCCACCGTCGGAGACGTGGACGAGGAGGTCGGTCGTGCCGACGGCGGCGGCGGGTCCCTCTGTCCTTGGCGCTGCCGGCGGCTCGAACCCTTATGGTGACCTCATGAGGGCAAACAATGGTCAGGAGCGTGCTCGTGAGGACCCGGCCGACCCGTCGGACAGGTGACTGATCCGTTCGACCTCGGCCCGCTGGCGGGGCTGGTCGCTGACAGCCGCCAACTGGTGCCGGTGGGCAACGGCGTGCTGTCGGCGCTGTCGGCGGGTGCCCGCAGCACGCGCTACGACCGTGGTCCTGGCCTCTATGACCGGCATGTCCCCAGCTCGCTGTGCAACCGCCTGGTCTGGGGCGACGACCCCGGCGATTACGTCGCCGTCGCCCAAAGAGCCACGGCCGATGCACGCGGGCCCGTCCCCGGTTGGTGCGGCTCTTACGGTGACTGCCGGGAAGCCGGGCCCCCGGTCCGTTCACCAGCCCTCAGAGCTGTGCACGGATCAGACCGCGCGGCGCCAAGTTCATAACTAATCGAGACGCCTGTAACGCTGAGCATCGAATTCAGCGCAACGGGCGTCTTGTTCGAGCACTGGACGTGTGCAAGACCGACGACGAGGAGCCGCGACGAACCCGCACGAGCATCACGCTCGAAGCATCGATCGGGTTTGGGCGGCGCCTCGTCGTCAGGGGCCTTCGTCTTAAGCGTTGGGCATCGTCTCGGGCTTGGTGGCGTCGGGCTTGGGGTTGGCCGTCTTCCAGCCGGTGTCATTTCCTCCCGGCATGGCGCCAGCCTGCGACAGGGTCGGTCCACCGTCTTGGTTCTTTTGGTCCTCGCCGGGGGTACGGTCGTCGCCCATAGGAGTTTCGTTGTCAGCCATGACTGATTCCTTTCGTCTAAGTGGTAGTCCCCCAGTCATCCCCCGCCCCACCCGGAAGGAAACATGAGTGGCTGAACAGCGCCGGCCTTCAGCTGACCGCCAATCCGACGCTTTGCTCGCTCCTGTGGCCCAAAGCCGGCGCCTCCGGGGCAGCCGTGCCTGAACTTCCGGAAATGCAGGCGCTGGCCGAACGTCTTGATTCGGCCGTCGCCGGGTCGACCCTCATCGGTGCTCAGGCCCTGCAGTTCTCGGCGCTTAAGAGCTTCGAGTTGGCGCCCGAATCCGTGGTCGGCCAGACCGTGCGCTCCGTGGGGCGTCGGGGCAAATTCCTGGTGATAGATCTCGACGAGGCCCGCATCCTCGCTCACCTGTCCCAGGGCGGTCGGGTCGACGTCGAAGATCCCCCCAAGACCACCCGCCCAAAAGGAGCCGTGGTGCGCTTAACCTTTTCTGCCGGGAGCCCATCCGTCCTCATCAGGGAGTTCGGCACCGAGCGCAAGGCCGGTTGGTGGGTCCTCGGCCCCGGCGAAGACGGTCCGTTGAAGCGCCTTGGGCCCGAACCATCCAGCGCCGAATTCGCCGACCTCATCACCACCGGCGCCGATCGGCGCCGCCTCCACACCATGCTGCGGAATCAGGCAACGGTGGCCGGACTCGGCCGAGGCCATACCGACGACATCCTCCATCGTGCAGGTCTGTCACCCTTCGCCACCCTTAGCTCGCTGACACCAACCGAACGCCAGCGCCTCCTCGCCGCCGTGGGTTGCATCTTGAAGGCCGCTCTCGACCTTGAACGCCAGCGCCGAGGCGGCCTGCCGGCTCGACTCGACAACCGCTTCGCCATCCACGGACAAGCGGGAACGCCCTGTCCGAAGTGCGGGAGCGACATAAGGCGGGTCTCCTATGAGTCCTACGAGGTGGCGTACTGCCCCGCCTGCCAAACAAAAGGCCACCTGCTCGCCGACCGCCGCATGTCGAAGCTCTTGCGTTAGATCGAGAGGATCTCCGAGTTCGCCGGTGAGCGTTCGGCGGGCGGGCTGTAGCCCCCTTGAAAAACGGCGGCTTTCACGCCTCGAGCCGCTAAATCGGCCAAGAAGCGGCCCGGATGACCAATCGATGCCAACCCCGAAGCCCCCGCGCCACCCAGGCGGTCTTCGATTGCCCACTGGCCGCCAACAGCAGCCAGTGCCCCTCCGGCCACAGCCGGGCGATCAATAGCGCCGTAGACCCGGGTCACTGCTTCGTCGTCATCGGTCACCCCGCGCACCTCCACCCTTATCGCGCCCATGTCGTTCTCCGACTGCCATCGTCGAAGCCAATCGATCGGCCTACGGCCGCCAGGGATGACCCCTACACGAGCTGATATACGGCTGGCGTTAGCGAACACCGACATCAGCAGCAAAGGGTCTGCCAAGGCTGCGCGGTGACAGTCGACAGCTCGGATGGGATCGGGAAACCAAACCAATTCCTTTCCCGAACCATGCCGGGCGTCGCGCCAGGAACTGTCGCTCCACTCCCGGCTCACACCCCGTCGGGCCTGGCGGAGTTGGCGAGCACAGGCCGGCCCGCCGGTTCCGACCCTGGCCACATGCACCTCGTCGATTCGCGCAAGACCTCGGGCCCCAAAGGCAGCCAGAACACAACTCAAACCCGGCGCGAACCCCGCCCCCACCACCAGGTTTCTCCCGACTGAACGGGCCAAGGAGTCCAAGCCGAGAAGCGCTTCGGTGTCAGTTATCGACGAGGCGGAGGAGACCACATGGGCTCCGGCACGCAGCGCCCGCTCGGCGTCGGGACCGTGGGATTGGCTGCCGCTCAGCACCACCAAATCGACCTGTTTGAAGATGGCGGGGAGTGATCCGGTGCAACTGCGCGCAGGTGCTCCCAGTGAGGTAACCACGGTCTCGCGTCGATCGTCGTCGGGATCGAAAATTCCCAGGTCGCTCAGCCCGGGGAGGGTCAGTAGCTGGCGAGCGGCTCGGGCGCCCAGGGCGCCCACTCCTACGACCACGGCACGCACCGCTTATTCCAACTCCGCTTCCGGGATCTCTTTCCAACCCCCGGTTTGCGCTGGGACGACACAGCCCGTCCGCAACCGCAGTGCGCCCGCTGCGAAACCGGCAAGACCGAGCGCCAAGAGGGCTCTACGAAGGGTGCGCATGCCACTCCTCACCTATGCAGCCTCCTAGTGATCTGTATTGCGACCGCCAAAGTGGCCGAGTGCAGCAATAAAACGAGCCGTGCAAGCTGGGTTCCGGCCAGCGCCGGTGGGGCTAGCTGGAATCGAACCAGCGACCTCACCCTTATCAGGGGTGCGCTCTAACCGACTGAGCTATAGCCCCGAGCGGGAACTGACGCTACCAGCCAGGCGGTCGGACCCGGCGCTCAGCCGTCGCTCGACCCTGGATTGGCCGGCCGTTGCCGCCCTGCCCCCTTGTGACGGGCCATCGAGACCGGCGGAGCCGCGACGGTTGGGGTGTTGGACTTGGCTTTCTGGGTGAAGCGCCTGGTCTGAGCACCGACCAGCCGACCCTTTTGGGCGACTGCAGCGCGCCGCGCTGGCGCTGCCTGACCGGTCAGTGTGGCCTGACTGCTCAGTGTGGCCTGACTGCTCAGTGTGGCCTGACCGCTCAGTGTGGCCTGACTGCTCAGTGTGGCCTGACTGCTCAGTTGTTCGCGCCGCACAGCGGCTCGAGGGCGACTCGATATCTCGATGCGGACGCCGCCCACCGCGTCGCTAAGGACGTTATAGAGCACAGCCATCAACACGTTGAACCCCGTCCCGAGACCCACCACCAGAGCTCCACCCAACGCCGCCGCCCGAAACAGCTGACTGCCCTTGAACCGGAAGTCGCCGGCATAAAAGAGGTCCCCGATCAGGCTCTCTACATTGCCGCGAATCCCCGTACTCGACGACATCCACCACAGGATCGCCACCGCCACCAACCCGACAACATAAAGGCTGGCGTAGAGCAGGGCGGAGAGGCGTAGGACGCTCGCCGGAGCGATCCGGCGCAGCACGGCCCCCGAATCTTCGTCACCTGACGACGTGGAACCGCCCCCGACTTGAATCATGGCGATAACGGTAGATGGCGGGCAGTCAGCGGATAGGCCACTCGATCAACGGCTAGGGCGCTCGGCCACAGAGCGAGCCGCCTTGGCAGCGGCCACTGCGGAACCCAGCCGGACGGTCACCCGGACGGTTGCCGCCTCTGAATCGAAGGACGTCAGCACCCCACCGTTGGCTTCGGCTAGGGCAGTAGCCGCCGGTCGACCCTCGGCCGCTCCCGCCAGCGCCGCTGCGTCGGCGGCCGACTGGGCCTGGGCCCGCTCCAGCGTCGCCCGTCCCAGCTGACCGAGGCCAACCGTGAGGCCTCCCATCATCAGCACCGCCACCGCCATCAGTGGTGCCACTGCGCCTCGCTCGGTTCCATTCATCGCCACTTACCCTCCTGGCGCCGCCGTAGCGCCCGACTGTCGGTAGAAAATGGGGGAAGTTGTGGAAATCCGGGCCTTCGATATCCCGCCGGTGGGCATTCTTCGGTTACTCGTCTGTAATAAGCACCGGCGCGGCCGAGGCCACGGTCTGGCCGTCGTCGAGGTTCATGACCTTCACCCCCGTAGCATCGCGGCCCTGCGAGGAAATCTCCCTCACCGCGGTGCGGATGGTGGTTCCCCCTGAGGAGATGAGCAGGATCTCGTCTTCCAGGGCGGCGGTGAACGCTGCCACCACATAGCCCCGGCGGGCGGTTAGGCGGATTCCTCGCACACCAATGGTGCCCCGACCCTTGCGGGGAAAGCGCTCCAGTTTGGTCCGCTTGCCGTAACCGGCGTCGGTGAAGATCAACAGATCTGTGTCGTCGCGGGCGACGTCGGAGGAAACCACTTCGTCGTCGGCCCGCAATCGCATGCCGATCACGCCCTGGGCGGCCCTGCCGCTCGGACGTACGTCCTCCTCGGAGAAGCGAACCGTGGTGCCCGATCGACTCACCATGAAGATGTCATCGGTGCCGCCGGTCTGGATAACCCGCACGAGCTCGTCGTCGTCGCGCAAATTGATGGCGATGAGCCCGTCGCGCCTTGACGAGTCGTAGTCGGTAAATCGGGTCTTCTTCACTTGGCCCTTACGGGTGACGAACATCAAATAGCGGCTGGTCTCGTAGTCCCGGGTATCGATCACCGCTGCGATGCGTTCGTCTGGAGCCAGCGCCAAAAGGTTGACGATCGCCGTTCCTCGAGCGGTGCGTTCCTTCATGGGGATCTCATGGGCCTTCAGCCGGTAGACCTTTCCCCGGGTCGAGAAGAACAGCAGGAACGCATGAGCCGTAGTGGAAATGATGCGCTCGACGTAATCGGCATCGCGCAATTTCGCTCCCGCCACGCCGCGCCCGCCTCGGCCCTGGGTGCGGAAGGCATCGGCCGCCACCGTCTTGATGTAGCCGGCCTTGGTCATGGTGACCACCAACTCCTCGTCCTCGATGAGGTCGAGAATGTCGAGGTCACCGGGATCGAAGGTGATCTCCGCCCGGCGGGGGGTGGCGAACTTTGACCTGGCGTCGCCCAACTCGGTCTTAATCACCCCTCGCAACATCCCTTCGTCACCCAGAATGGCTTCGAGCTCTGCAATGGTTGTCCGGAGCTTTTCCAACTCGGCGGCCAGCTCGGCCCGTCCCAGCCGGGTGAGGCGGCTGAGGGTCATGTCCAGGATGTGCTCGGCCTGCTCCTCGCTGAAATCGAAGGGTGAGGCCATGAGACCGCTGCGGGCATCGGCTTTGTCGGCCGAGGCCCGGATGAGGGCGATGATGGCGTCGATGGCGTCGAGCGCCTTGACCAAGCCCTCCACGATGTGGGCCCGGGCCGATGCCTTGCGCAGTCGGTACTGCGATCTGCGGGTGACCACCTCCACCTGGTGGGCCACGTAGGCCGAAAGCAGTTGGGTCAGGTTTAGGGTGCGTGGCACGCCGTCGACCAGAGCCACCGTGTTGACCCCGAAGCTGGTCTGCAGCGGCGTGTGCTTGTAAAGGTTGTTCAAAACGACCAGGGCTGAGGCGTCGCGCTTGAGGTAGATCACCAGCTTGGTGGCGTTGCCGGAAGAGAGGTTCTTTACGTCGCGAATGCCATCGATCTGACGGGAATCCACCAACTCACCGATCTTGGTGGCCACCGCGGCCACGCTCACCTGATACGGGAGCTCACTGACCACGATCTCGTCGGTGGTCTTGCCTTCCACGATCTCGGCCCGCGCCCGCATTCGCACCGAACCCCGTCCGGTGCGGTAGGCGTCCATGATTCCCGACCTACCCAAGATGTACGCCCCGGTGGGAAAGTCGGGCCCCTTCACGAAGGCCATGAGCTCGTCGGGGGTGGCGTCAGGATGGTCGATCAAGTGCAAGGTGGCATCGACGACCTCGCCCAGGTTGTGGGGCGGGATATTGGTAGCCATTCCCACTGCGATGCCCTGGCTGCCGTTGACCAACAGGTTCGGAAATCGGGCCGGCATGACCACGGGCTCAGAGAATTCGCCCGAGTAATTGTCGGCGAAGTCGACCGTGTCTTCGTCGATGGAGGCCAACAGCCCCATGGCCAGGGCCGACAATCGGCATTCGGTGTAGCGCTCGGCGGCCGGTTCGAAGTCGGGCGATCCGTAGTTGCCGTGAAAGTCGATGAGCGGGTGGCGCAGGCTGAACGGCTGGGCCATGCGTACCAGTGCGTCGTAGATGGCCTGGTTGCCGTGAGGGTGGTACTTGGCCATCACTTCGCCGGTCACGCGTGAGCACTTCACATGGGGGCGTTCGGGGCGAAACCCCTGGTCGAACATGGCCCACAAGATCCGTCGATGGACCGGCTTCAAGCCGTCTCGTACGTCCGGTAGCGCTCGGCTGACAATGACGGACATCGCGTAGTCAAGGAACGACCGCTCCATCTCATCTTGAAGTTCGATGGGTTCGACGGAACCAAACTCCAGGGGCGTATCAGATGTCAAGGAACCGCACATCCTTGGCGTTGTTCTGGATGAAGGCCTTGCGCAGCTCCACGTCGTCTCCCATCAGAACCGAGAAGACTTCGTCGGCCAGGGCGGCCTGTTCGACCGATACCCGAAGCAGTGTGCGGCGGCCGGCATCCATCGTCGTGTCCTTCAGCTCGCCGAAGTCCATCTCGCCCAGACCCTTCAAGCGCTGAAACTCGAGCTTGCGGTTCGGGTGGGCGGCAACGAAGGCGTCCTTGGCCATGTCGTCTTTCAGGTACTGCTTGTCCTTCCCGACGACCGTCGAATACAGCGGAGGCTGGGCGATGTAGACGTGGCCCAATTCCACCAGGGGCTTCATCTGGCGGAAGAAGAAGGTGAGCAGCAGGGTGCGGATGTGACTGCCGTCCACGTCGGCGTCGGCCAGGAGGATCACCTTGTGGTAGCGAACCTTGGCGGCGTCGAAGTCCTCACCCAGGCCAGCCCCGATGGCTGATATGAGTGACTGGATCTCGGTGTTCTTCAACATCCGGTCCACCCGGGCCCGCTCGACGTTCAGGATCTTGCCTCGGATTGGCAGGATGGCCTGGGTCACGGGATCGCGCGCCGAGATGGCCGAACCACCGGCCGAGTTGCCCTCCACGATGAACAACTCCGAGTTGGCTGGATCACGCGACGAGCAATCGGCCAGCTTTCCAGGCAGACCGGCCCCTTCCAGCAGGGTCTTACGCCGGGTCAGCTCCCGGGCCTGGCGGGCCGCCAGCCGGGCCCGTGACGCCTGCACCGCCTTGGCCACCACCTGGCGGGCTTCCGGCGGGTGCTCTTCCAACCAGTAGGCCAGCTTTTCGTTCGTGGCCCGTTCCACCAGGGAGCGCATGGCGACGTTGCCCAACTTGGCCTTGGTCTGTCCTTCGAACTGGGGATCACGCAGCTTCACGCTCACGATGGCGGTCATGCCCTCACGGATGTCTTCGCCCAGCAGGTTGTCGTCTTTTTCCTTCAGGAGGTTCTTGGCTCGTGCGTACTTGTTGACCGCGTTGGTGAGGGCCTTTTTGAAACCCTCCTCGTGCATGCCGCCCTCGACGGTGTTGATGCCGTTGGCGAAACTGTGAAGGCTTTCGTAGTAGCCGGTGTTCCACTGGAAGGCGATTTCCACTTGGCCGTCGCCCTCGGCGGCATCGAACTGACCGACCCGCTTGAACAAGGAGTCCTTGGCTGCGTTGAGGTAGCGGACGAAATCGACCAACCCGCCGGTGTAGCGGTAGACCAATTCGGCCTCATGGCCGGGCCGCTCGTCGACGAAGTGGATCTCAAGGCCCTTGTTGAGAAAGGCCATGATCTGCAGTCGTTCCAGCAGCGTCTGGGCCCGGAACTCAGTTCCCTCGGAGGCAAAGATGGTCGGGTCGGGCCAAAAGGTAATCGTGGTTCCGGTGCGGCCCCGTGGGGCTTTGCCGGTTTGGCCCAAGCGCCCGGCGGGTTTGCCCCCGTTGGTGAACTCCATCGCAAAATGACCGCCGTCACGGTCGATATCGAGGAGTAGGCGCCGCGACAGGGCGTTGACCACCGAAACCCCCACGCCGTGGAGTCCGCCCGAAACCTTGTAGCCCTCACCCCCGAACTTGCCTCCGGCGTGTAGCACGGTCAGCACCACTTCGGCGGCCGACTTGCCCTTGAACTTGCTGGATGTGTCCACCGGGATGCCACGACCGTTGTCGACGACCCGGCACCCGCCGTCGGCCAGCAGTGTCACCTCTATCCGGGTGCAATGGCCGGCCATGGCCTCGTCCACCGAGTTGTCCACAACCTCGTAGACCAAGTGGTGAAGCCCGTTCAGCCCAGTGGAACCGATGTACATGCCGGGGCGTTTGCGGACAGCCTCGAGACCCTCGAGGATCGTGATGTCCTTCGCTCCGTACGACGAGGTGCTCAGCGCCACGAACGCGTGCCTTCCGTGAGGTGCAGACGAGTCGACGGATTGTCGAAAGGTGGCGGCTTAACCCCAGGTCAGGGGCTATATCGCACTGCGAGATCTTAGCAGACGCGACTCTATGGCCGACGGACCACCACCGACACAGAGGTCACCTGGCCGGTACCCACCATTGCGGTTGCCTTCGCGCCCACCGCCGCCGCCAAATAGCGAAACTCGGTGGCCCAGGCCGACTGATCCACCACGACCGTTAACACCCCACCATCGAGGCGCGACGGCCGACTGTGGGCCGCCAAAGTGGGCCCCACCAGGTCCGACCAGTGCTGACCCAGGGTGACCAGGGCCACAGCAGACGACCCCAGGCTGCGTAGCACGGGATCCAAAGCGTCGCCGACCCGGATGGGGCTGGCGTCGCCCGGATCACCCGGACTCGGGTGATCCGGACCCAGCGGCCGACGCCACCTATCCACCCGCGCCCACCCCCAATTGCCCAGGGTCAGTCAACCTCACCACGCGGTCGGCCACAGCGCCCTCAGGCACGCCCCCGGTAGTCGTGAGAATGGATTGACCCCGGGGAAGATCGGCGATCAGGGCGCGGCTACGGTCGTCGTCGAGTTCGGAGAAGACGTCGTCCAGCAACAAAATGGGGGCCTCGCCGAGTTGCTCGGTCACCAGATGGTGCCCAGCCAAACGACACGCCAGAGCCAAGGTGCGTTGTTCGCCCTGAGAGGCATGGGTGCGCCCGGGTAGTCCCCCCAGGATCAAGCTCATGTCGTCTCGATGGGGACCCACGAGGCACACACCACGCCGCAGTTCGTCATCGCGGGCGTGGGCGAGCGCTGCGGCCAGACCGAACTGCCGCCAGTCGGCGTCGTAGGCCGCGCTCACCGGCGACGGTCGGTCCCCGGCCAGAGCCTGATAGGCCCGGTCCAGCTGCGGCTGTAGGCACGCCACCAGCTCGACCCGAGCCCTTCCCACCTCCTCGCCGACCTCGATCAACTTTGCGTCCCACACGGCCAGGGTCGACTCCTCGCTGCTGGCCGGCATCAGGCGTCGGCCCGCGCCGGCAATCTGGCGCAACAGGGCGGTGCGTTGGCGGACGATTCGATCCAGGTCGCGGCGGCGGGCGTCAAATTTCGGGCTCAGCGCCACCAACAGATCGTCCAGAAAACGCCGGCGCGAGCTGGGCGGGCCTTTGATCAAGTCCAGGTCGTCGGGTGAGAACACCGAGCACACGAGGGCTTCGGCCAGGTCGGCCACCCGTCGGACCGACTGGCGGTTAACGGCCATCCGCCCCCGGCCCCCGGCCACGATCTCGGCTTCCACCAGAACCTCGCGCCCGCCGCGCCGGCCCTCGCCCCGGACCACCGCTCGCAAGCACCCGCTTCGAACAAGAGCCTCGGGCGGGGCCCCTCGCATCGACGTAGTGGTCGCCAGGTATCCCACCGCTTCGAGCAGATTCGTCTTGCCCATCCCGTTGCCACCCGTGACGACGGTCAGGCCCGGCCCCAGGTCGAGCTCACCGGACCGGTAATTGCGAAAGTCGGTTATCCACAGGCGTTGGAGCTCCAAGGCCCCGCTTTAGACCCTCACCGGCATGAGCAGATAGAAGTATTCGCTGGAGTCCACCGGTCGCAGCATCGCCGGTTTCAGCGGGTCGACGGTCTCGATGGACACCTCTTCGCCCCCGACGGCTTCGACGCCTTCAATCAAGAACTCGGGATTGAATGCCACCACTATCTCCGAGCCGTCGTACTTGGCGTCGATCTCCTCGTGGGCCTGGCCCACGTCCTGGGTAACGGCGGTCAACTCCAGAATGTCGGGACCCATGGTCAGGCGCACAGGGGTCGCTTCACGAGCAAGGAGCTTCACCCGACGAACGGCGTCGAGCAGCACTTCGCGCGTAACCACCAGCCGATTGGGATACGAGCTGGGGATGAGCTGTTGGTAGTTGGGGAAATCGCCCTGAATAAGGCGGGTGATGAGGCGGACCGCACCGATGTCGAAACTGGCCTCTTCAGTGCCGAGGCGGACCTTCACCTCGGTGGCTCCACTCAGCAACCGGGTTAGGTCGCTCAGGGCCCGAGCCGGCACCAGTACGTGTTGGCCCTCTCCCAGCACAGAGGTCCCGGGGAGGTCGCGAAGGGCTAGACGGTAGGAGTCGGTGGCCACCAGGCGAAGCCCGCCCGCCTCTGCGGCCATTAGCACCCCGGTGAGAATCTGCCGGGCGTCGTCGCGGCTGGCTGCCCGCACCACCTGGGATAGGGCCCCCAACAGCGCCGCCGCATCCACCACCACCGCCTCACCGCCCGGATCGGCCGTCCGGACGAATTCTTCGGGGGGTAGTGACCGTAATGTGAACCGCGACCGCCCGGCCCGAATGGTTACTTCGGACTCGTCGAGCGAAAAACTCACTCGGCCCGGCTCCAGCGCCCGAACGATCTCAGTCGCCAACCTGGCGGGCACCACACACACGCCGTCGGTTCCTCCAGCTATTGCCAGACCGGCTCGAACGGTGATGTCAAGGTCGGTTCCGATAAGGCTGAGGTGTCCGCCCGCCACTTCCATTCGGATACCCGACAGTGATGGGGACGCGCCGGATTTGGACACCGCCCGGGAGGTGGCGGTGAGGGCTTCTAGCCACTGATCGCGTTCGATGTGGAACTTCACTTGGCTTTCCTGCTTTCGCGGCGGTGATCGGTCAGGTACACCCAGCCCTACTAGGACTGTTCTTCAAATAGAAAAATAGAAGTAGTAGTAGGGGCTGTGGATTGGGGATTACCAGGACTCTGCCCAGGTGAGGAGGCAAATGACACCGCACTGGCCGTCCCCAGACGGCCACGGGCTTTGCCCAGAGGCGCGAATCTCATTCTTGGTATTCGGGATAACGGTTTATAACCGGGTCCGTTTGTCTACAGGATGTCAATGACTTACCCCCGTCTGTTCACCGCTTTTGAGGCGGCTGGTCAACTCGTTCACCTGGTCGTAAATAGCTTTCCGTTCCCTCATTCGCCCCTCGATCTTGCTGACGGCGTGCATCACCGTGGTGTGGTCTCGGTTGCCGAACACCTTGCCGATGGCGGGATAGCTGAAAGAGGTGGTTTGACGTAACACGTACATCGCAATCTGGCGGGCCGTTACCAGAGGTCGGCTCCGACTCTTGCCGCACAGGTCGTCGACGGTGAGACCGAACATCTCGGCAGTGGTGTCCAAAACGGCCTGGGGGGTAACCGGCTTGGGTTGACCAGCCACCACCCAGTCGGCCAATACCTTTTCCGCGAGCTCGCGATCGAGTGGGCAACGGTAGAGGCTGGCATAGGCCAAAACTCGATTCAACGCCCCTTCGAGCTGGCGGATGTTGTCGGTGACGACCTCGGCGATGTAGTCGAGCACCTCAGCGGGCACCGGCCCAGGCTCGATCTCGGACTTCTTGTGGAGGATGGCCACCCGGGTTTCCAGATCAGGGGGAAAGACGTCGGTGATCAAGCCCTGACTGAAACGCGACCGAAGCCGTTCCTCCAGCGTCGCCAAGGCCTTTGGAGGCCGGTCCGACGAGATCACCACTTGGCGCCCCGAGGCCCGGAGGTAGTCGAAAGTGTGGAAGAACTCCTGTTGAAATCGTTCCTTGCCCTCGATCAGCTGCACGTCGTCGATCAAGAGCACGCTGCAGTGGCGGTACCGATTTTTGAACGCGTGCATGGCGTTGGAGCGAATGGCGTCGATGAAGTCGCTTAGAAACAACTCGGTGGACACGTAGCGCACCAACAGCTCGGGGTTGGTCTGGCGAACGTAGTTACCGATGGCGTGGAGGAGATGGGTTTTCCCCAAACCGGTGCTGCCGTGAATGAACAACGGATTCCAGGACTGACCGGGCGCTTCAGCCACCGACAACGCCGCAGCCCGGGCAAATCCGTTGGAATCGCCCACCACGAAGCGCTCGAAGGTGTAGGCGGGGTTGAGGTCCACTTCCCCCGAGGCCAAGGAACCAGGGGTCCGCCCGGTGGGTTCGGGGTCCGCAGTGGCGGCCGGCTGAATCGTCTCATTTCCGGTATTGGCCGAGACGCCTGGTGGCAGGGTGCCCCGAATCTCCAGGACGACTTGGTGAGGGCGTCCGGTTACCTCACCTACCACTTCGGCGATGAGACCCTTGTAGCGAGCCTCGATTCTCTCTTTGAAGAGAGGTCCGGGTACCGCCAGGACCAAACAACCGTCTGCCACAGAGACGGGCTCCACCGGCGCCAACCAGGTTTTCCACACACTGTCGGGAATTTCGGTGCGCAGAGCCCCGGCACACTGCCGCCACAACTGCTCCGCCCCCGTCATGATCGCGCCTGACGGAGCATGACGGCGCGCGCCGGACGAGCAACGCCGGAACTCTCCGAAGTGCCCAAGGTCGTGCGCCCATCCTCCAGTTGCTCGTTTCCGAACAAAGATCCACAACCTCTCCACAGTTGTGGAAAACCGCGTAAAGCGGGATGCAACAAGGCTGGGGAAGTTGCAGCCCGAAGCGTCAGGGCGGAAGTGAACCTACCACCCGAGCCCGGGGCGCAACAGGGGCCAACTGAGCATCACTCCCCGGCGCGTGGCCCGGTGAGGCGGGTTCGGTTAGCATCCGGGCAAAGATTCGACTCCGGAACCACATCAGCGTTGGTTGGTGTGAGTAAGGCCTGCTCAGAGGCCATTCCAGTTAGGCCCGAGGAGACCCTC
>Ga0187894_10004998_pt1 | contig 13862 bp, 9 predicted proteins | sample GBC1701081metaG_FD_136650 | JGI IMG/M metagenome (GOLD analysis project Ga0187894, IMG submission 136650) | White microbial mat communities from a lava cave in the Kipuka Kanohina Cave System on the Island of Hawaii, USA - GBC170108-1 metaG ...
AGGCCTATTCGGGTTTGCGGCGGGGGGAAATTTTTGTGGCGCAGAACCAGCCCGACCTCGCCCGCGCCGAATACCAGCGCGTGGCGGCGATGCTGTACGACGAGCCCAAGCGGCAGGCGGAAGAACGCCTGCGCACGCTCGGCAACTAGCCTGACCTACTCCCACATCCGGACTTTCTGGCCGACCTTTTCCTGCCGGGCGCGCTCGTAGACGCGCGCTGCCACGGCCACGTCTTCCAGCGCCACGCCGTTCGACTTGAAGAGCGTGATTTCGCCCGAGTTTCCGCGCCCGGGCACCTTTCCGCTGACGACTTCCGACAACTCGTGCACACGCTGCCATTGCCCGGGCGAATCGCGGAAGGGCTCGACCAGGTCGCCGGCTTCGTCCTTGGACTGCTCGAGCGAATCCACCACGATGCGCGCCACGCGGGAGAGGACGCTGTCCTCAAGCTCGCGCTTCTGCGGGAAGTTGGCCCCGACGGCGTTGACGTGCGTGCCGGGCGTAAGCCACTCGCCTTTCAACACCGGCTCTTTCGATGACGTCACCGTCACCACGACATCGGCGTCGCGCACGGCTTCCTCGGCGCTCTCCACCGCCTCCACCGGGAACGGCAGGTGCGCGCTCATCTTGAGGGCAAACGCCATGCGGTGCTCGTCCCGGGGGCTGAAGACCGCCACGTTGGTGATGCTGCGCGCGCGCGCCACGCCTTCGATCTGGGTCGGCGCCTGGTGGCCGCTGCCCAGGATGGCCACGCGCGTCGCGTTGATGAGCAACCCGGCCTTCACGTTCCCGGCGGCGGCCACATCACGCAGCACCTTGTCGCAAGGATCGTGGCTCCAATCCTGCAGAGCTTCGTAGCCGGCCGCGAGTTTTTCCGTCAGCGCCGGCAGCTTCGGATCCTTCCAGAACTTTTCCACGGCGGCGGGGTCATATTGAAAATCGTCGGTGAAAAACCCGCGCGCCCAGGCCGCGAAGTCCGGCAGCAGCCGCGTGCGCGGGCGGATCAGGTCCACGGTGCGGGCAAACCACTCCTTCTTCGAGCCGGCCCACTCTTCGCGCCAAAGCCCGGCGCGCTTCAATTCTGCGGCCACAAACGGAAGCAGCTCTTCGACCGGCAGTTTCTGCAAATACTGGGTATTGAACCACTCGAGTTTGTCCCGCCCGAAAACGGCATTGGTGCGGCTCACACCTTCCAGGGAAAAGCGCCGGACGAGTTCCGGCGTGCGCAGGAATTCCTCATCGGTTCCGGGTGACCAGCCGAGCAGCGCCAGAAAATTGCGGAATGCCTCCGGTAGGAATCCCTCATCCTGATAGGAGCCGACGCTGGTGGCCCCATGACGCTTGGAGAGCCGGGTGCGGTCCGCGCCGAGAATCAGCGGCACGTGGGCAAAAACCGGCGTCGAAGCGCCCAGCGCATGATAGAGCAGCACCTGCTTCGGTGTGTTGGAGAGATGGTCGGCGCCGCGGATCACGTGGGTGATGCGCATGGCGATATCGTCCACCACGGCTGCCAGTTGATAGGTGGGGAGGCGCGACTGCTCGCCGGGTTTCGGCGAGCGCAGGATGACAAAATCCTCAAGCTCTTCGTTCTGGACTTCGCGGCGGCCGAACACGGCATCGTCAAACGTGGTCGTCCCCTGTTCCGGCGCGCGGAAACGAATCGCGGGCTGAATGCCTCGCGCTTTGGCCTGCTCGGCAGCCTCATCGAGCGCCGCGCCACTCAGACTGCGGCACAGGCAGCGCTGCGTGCGAAGGGTTTTCTTCTCCTTGGTGTCCCTGGCTTCCTCCGCCTCGTCGGCGGGGGCGGCGTCAGCGCCGGCGTACGAGCTGGGCGGGCAGTAGCAAGGGAACGCGTGTCCGGCGGCCAGCAGTTTTTCCGCTGCTTCGCGGTAAATCTCCAGGCGCTGTGACTGGAAGACCGGCCCTTCGTCCCAATCAATCCCCAGCCAGCGCAGGCTGTCAAGAATCCCCTCCACCAGTTCGGGCTTATTGCGTTCGGCGTCGGTGTCTTCAATGCGCAGAATGAACGTTCCGCCGGCGCGGCGCGCAAAAAGCCAATTGAAAAGCGCCGTGCGTGCGCCCCCGACGTGGAGGTATCCGGTAGGCGACGGCGCGAAACGAACGCGGGGCGTGTGCGAATTGGACATTTCCCGGTGAATCCCTCTCCCGAACGAAAAACAATTCAGTTTAGCCGAGGAGCCGGGGAAAAGCGAGAATCGGCCGGACGGACGGCGCCAGCAGTGGCTCGCGGGGGAAACTCTATCCGCCTGAAACGCATAGCGTTACGGTTGAGTACCGTTACCCGCGCAGTGCTATTGACCGTGTCGCGTAGCACAGTTATAGTCCGCTTGTTTTCAAACGTCGCTAGCGCTGGGCCTCGCAGGATCCGCTCTGCTTCTCTCTCGGACGGCTGGGACTGTGCACGAGAAATGAATGAGGACGAATCCGTTGCCGCATGACTGGCTCGGTGTTGTCATCCCGCAGCGCAGCACCTCCCGGCTGACTGGTGGGCGGGTGACGGTATGCTGACTCCTGACTCCTTCCTCTCGGTCACGCTGCTGGCCGTGTCCACACTCACCACGCTGCTGTTCAGTTATCTGTACGTGCTGAAACGCCAGGTTTACATGCTCTGGTGGGCGGTGGGCTGGTTTCTGCTCGCGGTGCACTACGCCATTCCCCTTGCCGGGAGTTACGTGAGTCACGAGTCGGCCTGGTCGGTGGCCCTGCTGGCGCTGCGTCCGGTTTCCGTGTGGATGCTGGGCCTGGCGGCGATTGAGTTTCTGGGCGCGGCGCGCGCGTACGCCCAGCTTCCGCAGGCCAGGAAAGCTTCTCTGGCGGCGGCCTTACTGTTCGCCGCATGGGTGGTCAGCCACCAGCAAAAGTGGATTGACATTTCTCCTTATATCGGCGCGGGACTGCTGTTCTTTCTGGTGGCGGCGGTGTTCTGGCAGGAAAGCCGCAAGCAGGAATCGCTGGCCGAGCGGCTGCTGTCCTTCGCCATCGTTTTGTGGGGACTGATGATGCTCGCCCTGGCCTTCCGCGAGCAGATGACGCCGAATTTCAACCGGGAGATTCAATTTTTCCTGGTCGTGCCCCAGATGTTCACGGTGGTGCTGGTGGTGATGGCGTTTTACGAGGAAGAAAAGCGCCGGGTCGAACGCAACATGCTGGCGCTTTCCAACCTGAACCTGACCACTTCGAGCTTCGTGGGCGGAGAGATACAGAAAATGCTGTCGCAGGCGCTGGAGCGGGTGCTCAGCGTGGCCCGTATCCCCTGCGGCGCACTGTTCCTGCATCACGGCGACCCCAACGGTCCGACCTCGGTGGTGGCCCTGGGGCTGAGTGACAGCTTCTGCCAGGCCGCGCAGGAGGAAGGTCTGGACGACCACCTGGTGAGCATGGTGGCGCGCATCGGAGGCATTTCGATTTTTCACCAGCTTCAGCGCGACGACAAGTGGAACGCGCTGGCCGACCGCGAGCCCAGCTTCCGCCGTTTCCGCGAATTGGCGCTGGCGCAGCGGCTCAATACGGTGGCGGGCATCAGCCTGCAGGCCAAGGAACGCGTATTCGGGCTGCTGCTGCTGGGCGATGTCGAAGCCCGGCGCTTCACGCCGGCCGAGCTGCGGCTGCTTCTCGCGCTCGGACACCAGATCGGCATGGCCGTGGAGAACAGCTATCTGATCCAGCAGACCGCGCGGCGCACCGAAGAACTTCACATCATGAACGAAATCGGGCGCGCGCTCAGCTCGACGCTGGACCTGGAAGCGCTGTTCGACAAGATCTACGCGGAGATTGAGCGGCTGTTCGACGTCACCAGTTTCTATATCGCGTATTACGATGCGCCCGGCAACACCATTGACTTCAAGATGGAAGTGAACGAACGGCAGCGCGTGCCGGAACGCTCGCGGCCTGCCGGCAACCACCTGACCGAGTACATCATCCGCACGCAACAGCCGGTGTTGATCCGCGAGAACTTCGTGCAGGAAGTCCGCCGGCTGGGATGCGAGCCGATGCAGAGCATGGGCAGCTTCTGCGGTGTTCCGCTGGTGCTGCATGACCGCGGCATCGGCGCCATGGCCGTCCACAGCATGCAGGACCGCGCGTTTGACGAAGGACACCTGGAACTGATGCGCGTCCTGGCCAGCGAAGCCAGCATCGCCATCGAGAACGCCCGGCTGTTCAGCGAGCAGCAGGAGCGCAGCCAGCAACTGGCGCTGGTCAACGACATCTCGCGCCACGCGATTTCCACGCTGAATCCGGAAGAGATGCTGGCCAACATCGGCCATGAACTGGAAAGCGGGCTTTCCTACGATCACATCGGCATCGGCCTGCTGGACTACACGGCCAAAGAGGTGGTCATTCATGCCGACGCCGGCCGCCGCCACGTGGAAACCAGCGCCCTGGGCATGCGCATCCCGTTCGGAGAAAAACTGGTCGGACACGTGGCCCGCACCGGCGAACCCTGCACCACCACCGAGCTGCTGGCCGCGCGCGGCCATGGCGCGGTACAGGAGCTGGCCACGCTTTCCGAGTCGCAGGCGGCCATCGCCATGCCCATGGTGTACGGCGAACAACTGCAGGGCGTGTTTTACGTGGAGATGGCCTCGCCCCATGTGTTTTCCGAATCGGAGATTCGCCTGCTGCGCACGCTGGCGGACCTGATCTCCAGCGCGCTGCACAACGCCACCACGTACCAGAAGGCGCAGGAGCAGGCCATCACCGACGGCCTGACCGGCGTGAAAACGCACCGCTACTTTATGGAAGCGCTCTCCGCCGAGTGGAAGCGCGCTACCCGTGCCGGACGTTCTTTCTCACTGGTGCTGATGGACCTGGACCGCTTCAAGTATGTGAACGATTTCTACGGCCACCTGGAAGGCGACCTGGTGCTGCAGAAGGTGGCCGAAGTGCTGGAGCAGAACTGCCGCAGCTCGGACGTGGTGGCCCGCTACGGCGGCGACGAGTTCGTGGTGTTGATGGCGGAAACCAACATCGAGCAAGGACGGCAAATCGCCCAGAAGCTGCGGGCGTGGATTGACTCCGAGCCGTTGCTGCACGAGAAGAACATCACCGCCAGCTTCGGCGTGGCCAGCTTCCCGACGCACGGCTCCACGCCGCAGGAACTGATCCAGATGGCCGATGCCTCGATGTATATCTCCAAGCACCAGGGCGGCAACACCGTCACCACGGCCGATCATCGCGAGCACGCCGAGAGCAAAAAGTGGAAACGCGACGTGCTGGAAGCCTACATCGGGGTAACGCTGAAGCGCACCTTCACCACCGGGCCGGACGCCTTCGATGAAATCTTCCACCGGCTCGAGCAGTTCGCGGAGTCGCTGCGCGAATCGCAGGTGGAAGGCTCTCGAGGCACCGCCCCCTTGCTGCTGTCCAATGTGCCCGCCGCGGTGGTGGAGACGGTCACCTCGCTGGCGCTGGCCATTGACGCCAAGAATCCGTTCACGCAGGGACATTCGCCGAAGGTGGCCGCGTATGCCGTCATCCTCTGCCGCGCCCTGGGGCTTACCGACCTGGAGACGGACGAAGTGCGCCTGGCGGCTCTGCTGCACGATGTCGGCAAGGTGGGCATCCCGGAAGCGATCCTGAACAAGTCCGGGCCGCTCGACGCTCACGAGTGGGAAGTGATGAAAACCCACGCGGTGCTCGGCGCGCGCCTGCTCGAAGCCGTACACTCGATTGGCGGAGTGCAGCGCATCGTCAAGCACCACCACGAGTACTTTGACGGGTCCGGATACCCCGATGGCCATGCCGGAAAGCAAATCCCCCTGGGCGCGCGCATCGTGGCCATTGCCGATGCGTTCGATACGATCACTTCCGAACGCACCTACAAGAAGGCTCGATCCGCAGAAGATGCGCTCATGGAAATTGAGCGCATGAGCGGGGCCCAGTTCGATCCGGAATTCGTGAAGATTTTCGTCCGCACCATGCGCCAGCGCGGAATCATGCTGGTGAAAGCCGGCGATCCCACGGTGGAAGCGATGATCTTCCGCCCGATTCAGGCGGCCGGCGCCGGATCCGAAGCCGGCTCCGCCTCGACCACACCGTCTGCATCCGACTGATCCCGTGCTTCTGCTATCCTGAACAGGCTTGTGAGGGAACGATGGCAACGCTGACTTCTCACGTGAAATGGACCGGCGGCGAGCAATTCCTGGGCGTCACACCCAGCGGCCACGCCGTGCCCATTGATGCCGACCGCGAACGCAACACCGCTCCCGGCCCGATGGATATGCTGCAGATAGCCCTGGCCACCTGCACGGCCACGGATGTGGTGAGCATCCTGAAGAAGAAACGCCAGAAACTGGCGTCGCTGGAAGTGATCGTTGAGGGCGAACGCGCCGCGGAACCGCCGCGCATCTGGACCAAGCTGGACGTGCTCTTCAAGCTGGCGGGCGCTCTGGACGAAAAGGCTGTGAAGGACGCGATTCACCTGAGCGAAACCAAATATTGCTCAGTAAACGCCATGCTGAAGAAAACCGCAGCAATCACCTTTCGCTACGAAATCCTTTCGAACACCGAATGAAAGAAAAAAGGAAGGCTACGCCGTCGGGCGGGAGCCGCAGGAGCCGGCAGACGCGGTCGCCTCGCTTACCGCAGGGAGCTTCTGCGCTTCCCAGGCATCGAAGCCACCGGTTACGTTGAACACCTGCTTGAATCCCGCGCGCAGCAACAGGCTTGTGGCAATCGAGCTGCGGTAACCGCTCTTGCAGTGGACGGCAATCGGTTTTGCCGGGTCCAGGGTGCCCAGGTGGGTGCGCAGCTTATCGAGTGGGATGTTCTGCGCGTGCGCCAAGTGTCCGGCGCTCCACTCGCCGGGCCGCCGGACGTCGAGCACCTGAATTCCAGCCGGGTGCTCATCCATCTCCGCGTGCAGATCCATTACGGAAATCTGCGGGACATCGCGGGTGGGAAGCCCGGCATTTTGCCAGGCCAGCATTCCAAACTTGAAGGCGCCGCCCTCGCCGGAGGCCAGGTAGCCGACCACGTTTTCCATCCCCACGCGGGCCAGCCGCATTCGCGCTTCGGACAGCTTTTCCGGATCGGCCGCGACCAGAATCATCGGCAGGTCCAGGCCGACCAGCGTCCCGGCCCAGGAGGCGAACTGGCCTGACAATCCAATGTGCAGCGCCCCGGGAACATGGCCTCCCCCGAATTCAGCCGCGTTGCGGGTATCCAGCACCAGCGCTCCGCCCTGCTGGCGGCGCAAAACTTCTTCGGCGGAAAGTGCGGGAAGGGGCGGCAGATCGGTCAGCGGCTCGGCGCCCGCGCGGTTGATTTCCACATCGCGCAGGAAGTACTCCGGCTTGTCCGCAAATTCGGACGTGAGCAGATCCACAAACTCGTCCTTGCCGCGCGGCTGCAGAGCGTAGTTGAAGCGCCGTTCCTGCCCGATGGTGGAATGGCGGCCCTCCCCGATCACGCGTCCGCAAAGCGAGCCCGCCCCGTGCGCCGGATAGACCAGCGTGGAATCCGGCAGCGCCAGCAGTTTGTTGTGCAGGCTGTCATACAGCATCGCCGCAAGCTGCTGCGGGGAGTACACCGGCGACAAGTCCGGCCGGCCCACATCCCCGATAAACAGCGTGTCACCGGTGAGCACGGCCCAGGGCTGCGGCGCACCCGGCGGCTGGTCGAAGTCGTGCACCGCAAAACACAGGCTGTCAATCGAGTGCCCGGGAGTCTCCATCACCTTCAGCATGCAATTGCCGAAGCGAATTTCGTCGCCGTCGCGCATCACGGCGTGCGGCAGCTTCGCGCCGGACCTTGCACCGGCATAGATTTGCGCGCCGGTGCGCTTGGCCAGCTCCTTGTGGCCGCTGACAAAGTCGGCGTGCATGTGCGTTTCAAAGATGCGCGTAATCCGCAGTCCGTGCTTTGCGGCTTCGTCCAGATATACTTCCACGTCGCGCTGCGGATCCACCACGGCCGCTTCGCCGCCCGAACCGAGTACGTAGGAAGCATGGGCCAAACAGTTCAGGTAGAACTGTTGAAAGAACATCCCGCACCTCGTGCCGGCTCATTTTAGCACACCGTTTCGACGCCGCTTTTTCCGCGTGTGAGCAGCTTGGGCATCGCCGGTGACTTTTCCCTTGCTGCCGCTATTGCCCACATGTTTAATATCCAGCGGCGAAGCACGCCGCTCGAATGAACATCCGCGTACCAAGCGCCCGGGCGCGACGCAGTTACGCGCTGCCGGCCTTATTGCTGGGCATGGTGGTCACCGGTTCGGCTGCCAGCTCACCCCAGGTCGCCACAGGGAAGCCGGGAGATGAGCCGTTTTCCACCAGTCCATTGCGGCCCGCCCGTGTGGTGATTCCGCGCGTCAGCCGCCCGCCTTCGATTGATGATTTTGCGTCACCCAAGGACCCAGATTACATGGGTGAGTTTCTGCGGCTCGACGGATTTCGCCAGCGGGAACCGGGAGACGGAGCGCCGGCCAGCCAGGAAACCGTCGCGTACCTGGGCTTCGACCAGAGCAACCTGTACGTGGTTTTCCACTGTTCCGACGATCCCAGTAAGCTGCGCGCGCACATGGCCAAGCGCGAGGACTTCGGCAACGACGACAACGTTGCCATCTATCTCGACACATTTCGCGACCAGCGCCGGGCCTACGTTTTCGCCGTCAATCCCTTCGGCATTCAACTGGACGGCATCCATACCGAGGGCCAGGGCCTGGATCTGAGCTTCGATACACTCTGGTATTCGGACGGGCGAGTCACTGCCAGCGGCTACGTGGCCTGGATGTCCATTCCCTTCAAGAGCCTTCGCTTCAGCAGCGATGACGCGCAAACCTGGGGGTTCACGCTGGATCGAGTCATCCCCCGCAACAACGAAGTCTCCTTCTGGCCGTACGTCACCAACCGGGACGCCGGATTCGCCAATCAGTTCGGAATCCTCGAGGGATTGCAACGCATCTCTCCCGGCCGAAACCTGCAGTTCATCCCCTACGGGATTTTCACCAGCGCGCGATTCCTGGACCCGAACATTCCCGCCTACGGGACGAAGAACGAGTTCCGCGGCGGCATGGACGCCAAAGTCGTGCTGCAAGACGCGGTAACCATGGACGTGGCCCTGAACCCGGATTTCAGCCAGGTGGAGTCGGACCAGCCGCAGGTAACCATCAACCAGCGCTTCGAAGTCTTCTTCCCGGAGAAGCGTCCGTTTTTTATCGAAAACGCCGGCTACTTCCGCACGCCCATCAATCTCTTTTTCTCGCGCCGGATTGCCGACCCGCAATTCGGGCTGCGCTTTACGGGGAAGGCCGGCCCGTGGAGCTTTGGCGGCATCGGTATTGATGATCGCGAGCCCAGCGCCGCCCTTGCACCGCCGGGCAGCGGGCCGGGACCGGTGAACGATTGCGACCCGCTGGATACCAGCCGCGCGGCCATCGGCGTGGGCCGCGTGCAACGCGAATTCGCCGGGCAATCTACCGCAGGTTTTCTGGCCAGCACGCGCCGCGCGCCGACGTGCAGCAGCGGCGTTTTCTCCGGAGATACGCGGCTGGTGCTGAATCAGAACTGGATATTCACCGGACAATTGGCCGGCTCACAGACGCACCGCACCGATGGCACGAACCTCACCGGATTGGCCGCCTTTGCCGAGCTCGGCCAATTCGGAAGGCACTTCACTTCGGTAACGCGTTACGAAGATCGCAGTCCGGATTTTCGCGCCGAACTGGGCTTCGTTTCCCGGGTGGACATCCGGCAGGGCGAGCAGTACTTCAGCTACTACTGGCGGCCAAAATCAGGCCGGCTGGTCAGTTTCGGCCCGAACGCATTTACCGTCGTCAACTGGAATCGAGCCGGACGGCTGCAGGATTGGTTTGTGCAGTACAACTGGGTTCTTGAATTCAAGAAGCAGACGTTTCTGACGCTGGGCGGGATGGAGCAATTTGAGCTGTTTCAGGGGCTCGACTTCCGCCAGCATCGCGGCAGCGTCACGTTCAGCACCGCATGGTACACGTGGCTGGGGATGGAGGCGTTTTTTCAGATGCGCAGCGCGGTGAACTACTACCCGCAGGCGCCGCTGGATCCATTTCTTGGCAAGGGGACCGATGGCTCGATCGGTGTCTCGCTTCGCCCGTTGCCCCGCTTCCGATTTGACCAGACCTACCTTTACACGCGCCTGGGCACGCGTGACGGCTCAACGCCGCCGGGCTTCACCCCGGGAACGGCGATTTTCAACAATCACATCGTGCGCTCCAAAGTGAACTACCAGTTCAGCAAACAGCTCTCCCTGCGCGCCATCCTGGATTACAACGCTACTCTGCCCAATGAGCAGCTCACCATTTTCCCCCGCGAGAAGCGGTTGAACGGCGACGTGCTGCTGACCTATCTGGTGAATCCCGGAACCGCGCTGTACATCGGCTACTCGGACCGGACGGAGAATCAGCAACTGGTAGCCATGGGCATGCCGGCGATCAACGCGCTGCGCACGACGCCGGGGCTGGCCGGCTCCACCGGCCGCCAGTTTTTCGTCAAGTTCAGCTACTTGTTCCGCTATTGACCCCGCTTGCCTTGTAAGGGATGGTTGCTTCCCGTAGAATTCCCGCTTGTTTCTTCCGCTCTGTGGAGAGTGAGGAATGGGCAGACGACTGGCCGCGAAAATCACCGGCGTGGCGTGCCATGTGCCGCCGCGGGTGATGACCAACGCGGACCTCGAGAAGATTGTTGAAACCTCGGATGCCTGGATTCGCGAACGCACCGGCATCATGGAACGGCACGTGGTGGACCAAGGCGTGGCCGCTTCGCACCTGGCCGCCGAAGCCGCGAAGAAGCTTCTGGCGCAGACCCACACGGCTCCCGAAGAAATTGACCTGATCATCGTGGCCACGGTGACGCCGGACATGATGTTTCCGGCCACGGCCTGCCTGGTGCAGGACCGCATCGGCGCCCGGCGCGCCTGGGGATTTGACTTGAGCGCGGCGTGCTCCGGATTCGTGTACGCGGTCACCGTGGGCGCGCAATTCGCCGCCGCAGGAACACACAAGAAAGTGATGGTCATCGGCAGCGACGTGATGACCTCCATCCTCGATTATCAGGATCGCGCCACGTGCGTCTTGTTCGGCGACGGCGCCGGCGCTGCGCTGCTGGAGCAGGCTGGGTCAGACTCCGAGGGCATTCTCGACTTTCACAACGACGTGGATGGCTCGGGCGGCTGCAATCTCTATATGCCGGGTGGCGGCTCGCTCCATCCGCCGACACATGAAACGGTTGACGCCCGAATGCATTACGTCCATCAGGAAGGACAGCAGGTGTTCAAGTATGCCGTTCGCCGCATGGCCGATGTCGCCGCGGGGTTGCTGGAGCGCAACGGCTTCACCGGCAAAGACCTCTCCCTCGTCGTGCCTCATCAAGCCAACTTGCGCATCATTCGTGCCATGCAGCAACGCCTCGGCGTGGAGGATGCGAAAGTCCTGATCAATATTGACCGCTACGGCAACACCACTGCCGCCACCATTCCCCTCGGTTTGCAGGAGGCGGTCGAACAGGGCCGCTTGCGCAGGGGCGATCTGCTGATGATCGTGGCCGTCGGCGCAGGATTCACCACCGGCGGCATGCTGATGCGCTGGGCGTACTGAAGAAAATGGCCAGCGGACACTGGCCAGAAAAGCAAAAACGGGCCGAGATTTCCGGCCCGCTCCGCACGTCTCTGCATCTCAACTTCTCTAGTACGACCGCATCTCCGCCATCATCGAGTGCGCGCGCGCCAGGCGTTGGTCCATGCGCACCGCGGCGTACCGGAAGCAAACATCCATCTCATTGGCGGCCCACTGCGAAAGCGTGGGTGAAAAGCTGGTGAAAAAGCCCTTCAGCGCTTCCAGCGCGCGATAGTAACCCTTCACAAATCCCAACTGGCCGGACTCCGTGGCGAACGGGCAGGTCTCATGCAAACTGACCAGGGCGTGAAAGTCACGCGCCGCGTTGGCCATTTCGGTCACCGCATGGCCGCGCGCAGAAAGAGGATTCTCAGCGACGTTCGCAACCATCGCCCGCCACCAGGAAATGCCAAATTGCGCACAGGTGACCAGGGCGAAGGTCGTGATAAACAGCGCGATAATCACAGCTCTCTCCTTCCACGCGAAGTATGGGGCCGCACGATGTTCTGGCCAATAGAGCCTTCGTACCAATTCGTCCCCGTTCTAACGCCAAGTAATTCAATAGCTTACTGGGGGCCTTGCCAAGCCGCAGCCAGTGCGGGTATTGTGGGTCACGCCCTGGGTCTGTAACCCCCATGATTAGAACGATTTGAGGTGCCCGTTGAGACTTCGTTACGTAGCCCTGCTGTCAGCCATGTTGCTCCCGCTCTTATCGCTGGCCCACGATACCTGGCTGATTCCTTCCACCTTCACGGTCAAGGCGCAGACACAGGTGCGCTTGCGACTCGCCACCAGCGAGGCGTTTCCCGCGAGTGACGCCCCAATCTCCCCGGCACGCATCGCATCCGTGCGGGTACGGACCGATGCCGGCACGACAAGCGCTGCCGCTTTCCGGCAGGAGGGGAACTATCTGGTCGGCGATGTGACCGTCGCAGGCTCGAGTCACACCGTCGTCCTTGCCGAATTCAAACCGAACGCGTTTGTGTTGGAACCCGCTATCTTCAATCAGTATCTGGCCGAAGAGCACGCGGACGCCGCGATCGCCGCGCGCGCCGCTGCCGGAGCCACGAACTCGCCCGGGCGCGAGCGCTATCGCAAAATCGCCAAGACGGTTCTCTGCCCCGGCGAACCGCGCGATGACGTTTTCGCCCAGCCCAGCCCTGGAGTCTGGCTCGAGATTCTGCCGGACTCGACTCCGTGCACGCTGCGCGCCGGGAATTCACTTCGCGTGCGCGTGCTTCTCAACGGCAAACCGTACGCCCGCACGCGGCTTTCCGCCGGGCACGAAGGCACGCGAGGGCATCACTATCCCGTGGATGCGCTGACCGACAGCGGGGGCTACGCTACGGTGAAGTTCGATCGCGCCGGGCTGTGGTTCCTGCGCGCGCATCATATCGAAGCGGCCAGCAGCGGCGGAGAGTCCGATTGGGAGTCGGTATTCAGCACGCTCACCGTCGAGGTGAAAAAATGAAGCGCTCCCGCCTCTCCGTCGCACTCATTCTGGTAGCAGTGCTTGTAGGAGCGCCGCTTGCCGCGCCCTCGCAAACGCCCGCGAACGGCGCCGAGCTGCAGATTCGCGCGGTGCTCGAAGCGCAGGTTGCCGCATGGAATCTCGGCGATATTCCTGCGTACATGGAAGGCTACTGGAAATCCGAGAAGCTCGTCTTCGCGGGAGCAACCGGCGTCACTCGCGGCTGGCAGGCCACGCTCGAACGATATCAGCGAACGTATCCGAATCGCGCAGCCATGGGTGCGCTGGCCTTCAGCGACCTGGAAACGACCATACTCAGCGCGGACTCCGCTTTCGTGCTGGGCCGATGGCACCTCAAGCGCGGCGGCAGCGCGAGCGCCAGCCCGCCTGACGTCGGCGGCGTCTTTTCCCTGGTCGTGCGCCGGTTGCCGGAAGGCTGGCGCATCATCGCGGACCACACCAGCGTCGTTCAGTAACGCCGGCCTTTGGTCGGTTCCTGGCGGAGGATTCTCAGTATTCCTGCAGGTCCCTGCCGATCGCCACCGGTCCCTGATAAATCTCCCGGATCTCTTTCATCAGTTCATCTTCCGTCTGTCCGTTCCACAGCATGACGTGATAGAGCACCAACAGCTTCGGCTGCGCTTTCTGCGCGATGCGGGCCAGGTCGCGGGAAGATGTGTGGAAGGTGGAATGGTATTTCTGCCAGTCGGGTGTGCGCAGCCTGAACCCCGCCTCGCCGTACACTTCGTGAATCAGCACGTCGGCACCGCGGGCCTGCTCGAT
>Ga0187894_10005000_pt1 | contig 13856 bp, 12 predicted proteins | sample GBC1701081metaG_FD_136650 | JGI IMG/M metagenome (GOLD analysis project Ga0187894, IMG submission 136650) | White microbial mat communities from a lava cave in the Kipuka Kanohina Cave System on the Island of Hawaii, USA - GBC170108-1 metaG ...
CCTGCATCATCTTCATCGACGAGATCGATGCCGTCGGCCGCCATCGCGGCGCCGGCCTGGGCGGCGGCAACGACGAGCGCGAGCAGACGCTGAACCAGCTGCTGGTCGAGATGGACGGCTTCGAGGCCAACGAGGGCGTGATCCTGATCGCCGCCACCAACCGGCCCGACGTGCTCGATCCGGCACTGCTGCGTCCGGGCCGCTTTGACCGCCAGGTCATCGTGCCCAACCCTGATATCGTCGGCCGCGAGAAGATCCTGAAGGTGCATCTGCGCAAGGTGCCGATCGCGCCCGACGTCGATCCCAAGGTGATCTCGCGCGGCACGCCGGGCTTCTCCGGCGCCGACCTTGCCAACCTCGTCAACGAGGCGGCGTTGCGCGCCGCGCGGCTGGGCAAGCGTCTGGTGACCATGGCCGACATGGAGTATTCCAAGGACAAGGTGCTGATGGGCACCGAGCGGCGCTCCATGGCCATGACCGAGGACGAGAAGCGGCTGACCGCCTACCACGAGGCCGGCCACGCGCTCGTCAACATCCACATGCCCAAGAGCGACCCGCTGCACAAGGTGACCATCATCCCGCGCGGCCGGGCGCTGGGCCTCACCATGATGCTGCCGGAGCGCGACAAGTACGGCCACTCCAAGATCGAGCTGGAAAGCCGGCTGGCCATGAGTTTCGGCGGCCGCATCGCGGAGGAGCTGATCTTCGGCGAGGAGAACGTCACCACCGGTGCCGGCGGCGACATCCAGCAGGCGACCGCGATGGCGCGCCGCATGGTCACCGAGTTCGGCATGTCCGACAAGCTCGGCCGCGTGCGCTACAACGCCAACGAGCAGGAGGTCTTCCTCGGCCACTCCGTAACCCAGACGCAGAATGTGTCAGAGGCCACGTCGCAGATGATCGACGCCGAGGTGCGCCGCCTGATCGAGGAGGCCGAGGCCAAGGCGCGCAAGGTGCTGACCGAGCGCATCGACGATCTGCACGCCATCGCCAAGGGCCTGCTCGAATACGAGACGCTGTCTGGCGACGAGGTGCAGATCCTGCTGCGCGGCGAGAAGATCGTGCGCGACGAGTCGGGCGGCGCCGGCCCGTCGGCCGGTCCCAAGCCGCGGCGTGCCTCGGTACCCACCAGCCGGCCGACACCGTCCGAAGGCGGCGACCCGGCGCCCCAGCCGGGCGGCTGACGCGCCCGAGTTCGGATTCCGAACGGCCGGGCTTTCTCCCGGCCGTTTTCATTTGGCGGCTTTTGCCGGGAGTGTCGTACCGGCGCGCTGCGGGTGGGTCACTCACAAGCGTCGACTTTGTTCGGGCCGCGCCGCTCCGGTGGCGCTCTTCGTCTCTCTCGTTGAAGAAAGGAGCGCCGCTGGGGCGGCGCGGCCCGACCAACGTCTATGAGCAGACCCAGCGCTGCGGATGCATCGACCACGATCACCGTCTGTCGCGCTCGGCGCGCACCGCCTGATCCGGCGAGAGAGGCAGTGTCACAGCGGGACGACGCTTGAGTCGCGCGCGCAGCTCCTCGAGCGTCGGCCGCTCGGCCACATGCCGGATCTCGTTGAGCAGGTAGTCGGAGAGCGATACGCCTGCCGCGGCCGCGCGCGCCTTGAGGCGGCGATACAGCTCATCGGGGACGTTCCGTATCTCGATCGTGACCGACATATCCCGAATTTTGGAACATGCGGCCTGCATGTCAATAGCCGGCGGTGCGGTTGGGCGTGCGCGATACAAGTCGCGCGTCTTCACTGGGAGCGCCGGCTTCCAGCCTCATGATCCGGCCCTTCGCTTGGCCGTTTTCACTCGGCTGCCGCCGGACGCCGCAGGTACGACACCGCAGCAACAACCCCGGCAAGCAGCGCGGTTGTCGGCCCGACAAGCAAAGACAGATCGTACTTGGGGATGGCGCAGTAGCGCGCGGCAAGGATCAGGATTTCGCCGACACCACCCGGGGGCAGGAGCAGGAGTATAGCGACGAGCTGGTTCTCGATCAGGTCGAAGGCCGCCGCCACGGGATAGCAGGCCGCCGCGAACCGCAGCAGGTCCGCCACGAGATTGGACAAGCGCCCATTGCGGCTCGCCAGGTTTGACAGCGCCAGGTAGAGCAGGCCGAAGCCGGCGCCGTAGCCGAGCGCGAACAGGTTGTCCACGAGGACCAGCAGGATCTCCCGACCCGTGCGACCCGTCGCACGTATGGCCTGGAGACCCTCCCAGGTCTTTGCCGTCGACTCGGCGACGGCGACCAGTTGCGGCAGGACGAACGCACGCGATGGCGTGGCGTCGTAAAGGACGAGGGGCTGTGCCTCGGGCTTTGCGACCTGGCCCAAGACGCCGCCGGCGGCCACGGCGAGCGCCAGCAGGCCGATCATCAACCACGTGCGCCCTGGCGTCGGCATGCCGGCAAGTGGAACAAGCATGGGCTTCCTCCCGAGGGAGTCAGGTTTCGTGACGATCGGCAGGCGATACTGGCGCGCGGATCGGCGCGTTTACCTCCGCCAGGCCGGGTCGAGTGTCACGGCGTGGTTGAGAGGGCCATGGCCGGTGCCGAAACCGGGCGCGGTCTCGATGGCGCGGCGCACGTAGTCGCGGGCGCGGGCCACGGCGTCGGCCAGGGTCAGGCGCTGCGCCAGGCCGCAGGCGATGGCCGAGGCCAGCGTGCAGCCCGTGCCGTGTGTCGAGCGGCTCGCGATGCGCGGATGCGTGAAGCGCGTCACGCCGTCGGCCGTCACCAGGAGGTCCACGATGTCGGGGTCGCCGTCTTCGAGATGACCCCCCTTGACCAGGACCGCCTTCGGCCCCAGCGCCAGCACGGCCTGGCCGGCGCGGGCCATGTCGGACTGGCTGGCGACCGCGAATCCAGCCAGGGCCCCGGCTTCCGGCAGGTTCGGGGTCACCAGCGCGGCACGCGGCAGCAGGCGCTCGATCAAGGTGCGTTCGGCCGCCTGTTGCAGCAGCCGGTGGCCGCCCTTGGCCACCATCACCGGGTCGACCACCAGCGGCACCGACGCCGCCCGAGCCGCCAGGGTGGCCGCGACCGCCTCCACCACATCGGCGCTGTGCAGCATGCCCGTCTTGATGGCATCGGCGCCGAGATCGGCCAACACGACTTTCATCTGGCGCGCGATGAAGGCCGGCTCGATGCCGACGACGCCATGCACACCGGTCGTATCCTGCGCCGTCAACGCGGTGATCGCCGTCATGGCATAGCCGTCCAGCGCCGTGACGGCCTTGATGTCGGCCTGGATGCCGGCGCCACCGCCGGAATCCGAGCCGGCGACGATCAGGACGCGCCCGTTCATGCCGTGCCGACCCGCAGCGTCACGGCGATCGCGATCGCGATGATGCAGATGAAGAAGGCCACGAATGCCAGCCTGAGGATACGGACCAGGCCCGCGGCATCGGCCTGGAAGTTGCGGGTGTCGAACCACGCGACCCCGCGCACGGCCATCGCGCCCAGCGACAGCCGGCCGCTCAGGCGGCGCGACAAGCGGACCGCCGTCACAACGGCCATCGCCCAGGCTGCCGCGGCCGCCGCGGCGAGTATTCCGGCCACGATCGTCATGGGCTTGTCATAGCAGATCGGGGAGGGCGCGTCGTGCCGGCGGGAGGTGCGACCCTGCGGCGGGGCCTCGCGGCGTCCCAACCCTTCGTCACGCGTCGAACCAGTCTATCGATTGTCCGTGCGGTCCGGCCCAGGCAACAGGCTGGCCATTGCGTGCGACCAGGAACAGCCCACGCCTCGATGGCGGCCGCGGCACCTTTCGCGCGATCTCCGGGAACACCCCGGGCGCCTCGATGCTGACCCAGTCGACGCCGGAGTCGCGCATCGCCCGGGCGAACCGGTCGCGCACGGGCTGCGATGCCACGTAGGCAAGGACGGCCGTATGGAACACGACCAGGGTTGCATGGGTGGGCGCCATGGCCATCACCGGAGACAGGTCCTGCAGCAGATCGCCCTTGACTACTTTCGGTTGTTCCTGCCGCGCGATCTCGATGGCTGCCCGCAGGCGATCCGAGCGCTCTTCCTGTCCCGGCCAGACGAGCGTCTCCAGCCACGCGACGTCCTGCCGGGTATGCACGTCGACCGGGTTCAGGTCGAGCCCCCTGCGCCATACGACCGATGGCAACGCGTCGGGCACGGGCACCGGACCGTTGGTCTCGCAGGCGAGGACCGGCGGCTGGATGCCAGCCCGGGCCTTGGGCATCAGCCGGGTGGCGCCGTAGGCGTATCCGTAGTGGTCCGGCAGCAGACACAGGCCTGCCGATGCGCCCACCTCCAGCAAGGCCAGGGGCTGGCGCCCGTAGGTCCCCAGGATCGGCAGCATCAGGGCACATCGCGCCGGCTCGTTGGTCTGCGTGGTGCGCGTCAGCATCAACCCGCGGACTTGCTCATGGTGCTGGCGGACGATATCGGTGAGATGACCGGCGCTCCGGGGCACGCCGTACAGATGTCGCACGGCGGCAAGAAACAGGTTGGGCTGGCGTCGCTCCGATGGCAGCGTCGCGATGAAGGCAAGCACCTCCTCGCAGTCCGCGACGGCGTGGGCGAGTGCTTCGTAGATGGCCGACGAGCCCCTGGCTTCGTCATCAGCGAACGCCCGGTAGCGCGCCGACAGCCGTGTCAGCTCGGTTGGCACGCCGGGCATCGTGCAACCGTCGGGGGAGGGGACAAGACGCCGCTCGGCGTCACGGGGGCATGGGGCGGACCGCGCCTGCTCACTCCGCCGCCTGCGGCGTGGCGCGTCCGATGACGGCGCACAATTCGCCGACCACGCTCTCGACCAGGCGCGCATCGTCGCCCTCGGCCATCACCCGGATCAACGGTTCGGTGCCGGACTTGCGCACCACGAGACGTCCACCGGACAACCGCGATTCGGCAGCGGCGACAGCCTCGCGGACGAGGGCCGTGCCGAGGACAAGGCCGGCATTGACCCCGGCGCCCAGCCGCACGTTGCGCAGCAGCTGGGGCACCGGGCGGAAGCGGCTGCACACCTGCGAGACCGGCCGCCCGGCGTGGTTCACCGCCGCCAGCACCTGCAACGCCGCCAGCAGGCCGTCGCCGGTGGTGGCGACATCGGTCATGATCAGGTGACCGGATTGCTCGCCGCCGAGGTTGTAGCCGGCCTCGCGCATGCGCTCGAGCACATAGCGGTCGCCGACTGCGGTGCGCTCCAACCGCAGCCCGCGTGCCTGCAAGTGCCGCTCGAGCCCGAGGTTGGACATCTGCGTCGCCACCACGCCGCCGCCCTTCAATCTGCCGTCGTCGGCCCAAACGTCGGCGATGGTGGCCATGATCTGGTCACCGTCGATGACCTCGCCGCGTTCGCTGACCAGCACGAGGCGGTCGGCGTCACCGTCGAGTGCGATGCCGACATCGGCGGCGCGCTCCTGCACCGTCTCGATCAGGTTTCCGGGGTGGGTGGAGCCGCAGTCCTGGTTGATGTTGAACCCGTCGGGGTTGACGCCCAGCGCGATGACCTTGGCGCCCAGCTCGGTCAGCACCTGCGGCGCTACCTTGTAGGCGGCACCGTTGGCGCAGTCGATGACGACGGTCAGCCCCTCCAGCGTCAGGCCGCGGGCGAGGCTGGCCTTGATCGCCTCGATGTAGCGGCCTCCGGCATCGTCGATCCGCTTCGCCCGGCCCAGCGCACGGCTCTCGGCGCGGCAGCCGGCGAGGTCGGACGCCATCAGCCGCTCGATGCCGCTCTCGATCTCGTCGGACAGCTTGAAGCCGTCGGGGCCGAAGAACTTCACGCCGTTGTCGTGGAACGGGTTGTGCGAGGCCGAGATCATGACGCCCAGATCGGCCCGCATGGAGCGGGCGAGGTAACCGACGGCCGGCGTCGGCACCGGCCCCAGCAGCAGCACGTCCATGCCGATGGACAGGAAGCCCGCCGTCAGCGCCTGCTCGATCATGTAGCCCGACAGCCGGGTGTCCTTGCCGATCACCACCCGGTGGCGATGGTCGCCACGCACGAACCGCGCGCCCGCCGCCATGCCCAGCCGCAACGCCGTGTCGGCCGTCATCGGCTCCTGGTTCGCGCGCCCGCGCACGCCGTCTGTTCCGAACAATTGTCGTGTCATGTCAATATCTTACCAGAAGACAGAGGACGCTGGACAGAGGACAGAATGAAAATGGAGGCGCCGGCTTCCGGCCCACTCAAGCGTTTGCGTAAGGCCGGCACACCTTGAGCTGGCTGGAAGCTCCCGGGAACTCTTGCTGTCCACTGTCATCCGTCATCCGTTTTCTGTCCCCTGCTACCGCTTGCGGGCCGGCCGCTGTGCGCGTACATGATGCACCCAAAAGCAGCCATCTTTGGATGGCTAAACAAGCGGTACGGCATCCGTCACCGAACCGCTGAAAGGGGGCGGCGGGACGGCGCCGGGGGCGGCAGGATCCGGATTGCGCGCGTCATCCACCATGAAGGCTGTCGGTCTGCTCGCCGTAGCGGCGGCATTGATGCTGACGTCGCCGCCGCGGTTGTCGGCGCAGGACGACGCGGCTGGACCGCCCGGCGGGTCGACGCCGGTGCCGGATACGCTCAAGGAACCCGACGGCATTCAGAAACACACCGGCGCCAATGGCCCCGATGGTGAAAGCGGCCGCACCAGGCTGCGGATGCAGACAGCCTTCAATCCCGGTGTCTCGGTGCTGGGTGAGGCCAGCCGGCAGTTTGTCACCTCGCTGAAGACCATGTCGGCCGGCGCGGTCTCGATCAAGATGCTCGAAGCCGGCGCCAAAGCCCCGACGCCGGAGCTGCTGGAGGCCGTGCTGCGGGGCGACGTCGATGCCGCCTTCACGTCGCCGTCCTATGCTGCCGCCAAGGCGCCGGCGCTGCTGCTCTTCGCCTCGCTGCCGTTCGGTCCGACGCCCGAGGAGTACGTCGCCTGGATGATCTCGGGCGATGGCGGCCGCCTCCACCGCGAGCTCTACGAAAAGCTCGGCGTGCACGCGATGATGTGCGGCGTCGCCGGATCCGAGGCCGGCGGCTGGTTCCGCAGCGAGATGAGCTCGGTCGCCGACCTCAAGGGGATGCGCGTGCGCTATGCCGGCCTGGCCGGCGAGGTGCTGGCGCGATTCGGGGCCGAGATCGTCACGCTGCAGCCGGGGGAGGTGTTCTACAAGCTGCAGCAGGGCAAGATCGACGCCGCCGAGTTCTCCATGCCGTCGGTCGATCGCGCCCTGGGCTTCGACAAGCTGTCGCTGATCTACTACTTCCCGGGTTGGCATCAGCCTGCGTCGCTGATCGACTTCTACATGCGCAAGGACAAGTGGGACGAGCTGCCCGCCGACCGCCGGGCGCTGATCGAGACGGCCTGCCGCGCCAATGTCACCTGGACATTGGCACGCGCCCCCGCCGAGCAGGCCCGGGCCATGGAGTACTTCCGCAAGCAGGGCGTCACCATCCGCGTATGGCCGGCATCGGTGATCGAGGCGTTCCGCGAAACATCGTCGGACGTCCTGCGCGAGCACGCCGACAAGGATCCGGAGTTCCGCGCCGTGCTCGACAACCTGCGCCAATTCCTCGATGGCCCGCGCGCCTGGAAGCGGCTGGTACGGCCCTGAGCCTGCCGGCCGCGATACCGGCTGCCATCCCGGAGCGAAGCGAAGGATCCTGGAGCCGGATTCGTGGCTGCGCGACCGTGGCAGGAAAGTTCCCGCGCTTTGCTCGGGATGACATCACAGTGTCCACGGCAATCTCGCCAATGATTGCCCCGACTGCGGGACGGCTTCGCGCGTAGCGGAGCTGAACCTCGACACGTTAGGTAAAGTGCAAAATGAAGTCATGCATGAAAATTGTTGGAGTTCAATCGATTGCCCGGATTGGATGCCAGACTTCATGCGCCGTGCCGGGGCGCCGTGACCATTGCCTTCCCGGCGGCTCTGGGGGATGATGAAGTGTGGCTTTGCGGCCACAGCCTGGACGGTGGGGTCACATGAGGAGATCCGCCGTCGGGCCAAGCAAGCGTGGTGGTGCGGGAGTCGAGGCCGACGTCCGCGGCAGGCAAACGGCGCCTGGCTCAGCTTCCGCTTCACGAGAGGAGGAAGCCATGTTCGTATCCGACATCCTGGGGCACAAGGGCAACCGTGTGGTCGCGGTCACGCCTGACGAGACGCTGGCGTCAGCGATCGCCACTTTGTCGGCGCGCCGCATCGGCGCCGTGCTGGTGCTTGACCCCGACAAGAAGCTGGTCGGCATTCTGTCCGAGCGCGACATCCTGCACGCCGTGGCGCGGCGGGCCGCCGATGCGCTCACCCAGCGCGTCGCCGACGTCATGACCACGCCCGTCATCACCTGCGATCCGGACGATACCGTCGAGCATGTGATGGAGTTGATGACCAACGGACGTTTCCGTCATCTCCCCGTGGTACGGCGCGGAAACCTGCTGGGCGTCGTGTCGATCGGCGACGTGGTCAAGTGGCGGCTCGACGAGACCCGGCAGGAAGCCGAGGTTCTGCGGCAGTACATTGCCACGTAGCGTTTGACGCACCCGCCGGAGGCATGATCGGCGCCGAGGACCGCCGCCGAGCCGCGCGCAAGCGGCTCGGGCGCCATCGAATGAGACTTCGCCAAACCGGCATTTTGTCTTTATAATCAGTTAATTGACATCGATTCACGCCACCGCCTGCAAGGGCGGAAGGGTTGATGCCGGCGTTAAGGGAATGTCAATTGACTGATATAAAACAATGCTTTATAAGATTCTATGAAAGTATAACTTTAACAGCACGGTGTAGGGTTTTGTAACTTTCCGGGCGGGATGGGGTGATGCTGCGGATTTATCTTTTGGGCGGCTGTCGGGTGACTCTGTCGGATGGCTCCGATGGAACGCCGCGGGCGAAAAAGACCCGGGCGGTGCTTGCCTTTCTGGCGCTGACCCCGGACGCGGCCGCCACGCGCGAGCGTGTCGCCGGGCTGGTGTGGAGCGACCGGCTGGAGGAGCAGGCGCGGGGCTCCCTGCGCCAGGCGATCACCGAGCTGCGGGCGCTGTTCCGCGACGGCGATGCCGGTGCGTTGCACATCGACCGCGACGTGATGCGGGTGAACCTCGAGCAGGTCTGGATCGATGCCCGCGAGGTCGAGCGGATGGCCGACGGCCCGCTGGCGGAGAAGCGCAAGATCCCCGAGCTGTACCGCGGCGACCTGTTGGCCGACCTGTCGGCGATCGGGGGCGCGTTCCAGGACTGGCTGTACGGCGAGCGGGCATGGCGCCGCGAGCAGGCGTTCGGCGGCATGGCGGGCGCGATGCGCGAGCTGATCGCATTGCGCGACCTGACCACGGCCGAGTCGATCGCGCGCCATATGCTGGCGCTCGAGCCCTCGCACGAGGAAGCCCATCGTGGGCTGATGGAAGCCTTTGCCCGCAGCGGCGACAAGGCGGCGGCACTGCGCCAGTTCCAGGTGTGCGTCGATGCGCTCAAGCGAACGCTCGATGCCAAGCCCGGCCAGCCAACGGTCCAGCTCTATGAGCGCATCCGCGCCGACCGGCTCGACACGCCTTTGCCCGAAACCGTGGCCGCGCCGCCGCCAACCGCCGCGCCGCCGCCGTCAGCCGCGGAAAGTGCGGCGGCGAAAGCAGCTGCCGGCGCCGGCGCGGACGTGCGGATCGAGACGTTGCCGGTCGCCGTGCTGCCGTTCCGCAACGTCGGTGGCGACCCCGAGCAGGACTATCTCGGCGAAGGCTTCGCCGAGGATATCGTCAACGGCCTGTCACGGTTCAAATGGTTGTCCGTCATCCCGGGCGCCTCGTCCGGCATCTTCCGCGGCCAGGATGTCGATCCGCGCGAGATCGGGCAGCGTATCGGCGTGCGTTATGCCATCGAGGGCACCGTGCGCCGCCAGGGCGGCGTCGTGCGCATCGGCGTGCGGCTGGTCGACTGCGAGGATGCGCGGGCTTTGTGGACCGACCAGCGCACGGTTGAGTTCGCGCGCCTGTTCGATGTCCAGGACGAGATCGTGCGTGGCATCGTCGGCCAGCTGAACCCCAAGATCCTGCAGGCCGAGATCGACCGTGTCCGGCGGCGGCCACCCGACAACGCCAACGCCTACGACTGCATGCTGCGCGCCGTCCCGCTGATCTACCAGGCGTCGCCGACGGCGTTCCGGACTGCCGGCGAGTTCCTCGAACGTGCCCTGCGGCTGGACCCGGATTATGCCCACGCGCACGCATGGATGGCCTTCTGGCAGGTGATGGGTATCGGTCAAGGCTGGCTGACCGACCGCGAGAAGAGCGATGCCGCCGCCGAACGCCACGCCCATGCCGCGATCGAGCTTGATCCCGACGATCCGATGGGACTGTCGTTCGCCGCTCATGTCGAGGCCTTCCTGCGGCACAACTACGACGTTGCGGAGCACTTCCATGAGCGCTCACTGGCGGTGAACCCCAATTTCGGCCTTGGGTGGGCGTTGAGCGCGGCCGTCGCCTGCTATCGCGGCCGCCCCCATGATGCGCTCGAACGCATGGAACGTTACCGGACACTCGCTCCCTTTGATAATTTTCGTTACTTCTGGGAAACGGTGACGGTTATCGCGCTCACTTTAGCGGGGCGATACCAGGATGCTGTCGCATCGGCGCAGCCGATCCTGCGCGAACATCCCAATTTCACGGCCATTTACGTTCCCGTTATCGTCAGCCTCGCCTACTTGGGCAGGAACGACGAAGCGCGTAATCTTGCACGTCAGCTTCTTTCTCTACAACCCTCATTTACCATCAGATTGTACGGCGAGAAGTCGCCGCTCGAGCGTTCCGAGGACCGCGACCGTTATATCGTTGGTCTACGCATGGCTGGTGTGCCGGAACAATAGGAAGGTTCAGCAGTTACGTCTAAGGCCTTGCAGGATAGTTTTTCGCAGCCTGTTCGCGCCTGATTCACGGGGGTTTCGTCGACAAAAGTACATTCTACTCACGTGCCGCATCGGGGTTGATGCGGTTCGGTTTTGGGGCGGGTCGCCCCGGTCTGCCAGTCGCAGCCGGTCGCTCTCTAACCGATTAGGTCTCTTCGAGGAGGATGCAGTAATGACTAAGGTCCGCATTGGTATGCTCGCGCCGGTCTTCGGCAAGTCGAAGGTCAAGCTGGGCATGCTCGCGCCGGTGTTCGGTGCGAAGAAGGTGAAGCTGGGCATGCTGGCGCCGGTCTTCGGCAAGTCGAAGGTCAAGCTGGGCATGCTCGCGCCGACGTTCTGATCGGCGACGCGAACCATCAGGTTCTACGGGAGGCGAGTGCGGCGGGGATGCCGCGCTCGCCTTTCGTTTTTTTGGCGACTCGACACCGCCGCCGCGGCTGAAACCCGATTGATCGTGACTCGCTGCCGGGCCAGAAGAGGCTACGCGCGGCCCGTCGCACCCATCGCCTCGATGTGACCGATGCGGGCAGTCCGCGCGACGATCAGGCCTGCGTTGGTACCGCCATGAGCAAATCTCCGCGTCCCGAAATCCCCACGCCGTTGATCACGTTCTATCGCATGCTGCCGGACGTGCGGCCGCCGCTGCGCGCCGACCAGGCGGCGGGCGGCACATATCCGACCCGTGCCTTCCGCTATTGCGAACCGATGCGCACCGCATCGGCCTTCGGTTGGTACCTGTTTCCCCCGATGGATTTCCAGGTTCTGTGGGATGGCCGCGAGACCTTCTGGAGCCACGAGGGGGCCGGCGGGCAGTGGCTGCCGCTGGGGCAGACCCAGTATCCCGACTTCGACACGTATTTCGACGAGCGTGTTCCCGAGGATTGCAAAGGCTTCGCGCTGCCCTTCCTCGGCGCGCCCAACGAACCGGGCCTGCTGCAGATCTGGAGCGGCTATGTGGCCCGGTCGGCGCCCGGCTGGAGCGTGCTGGCCCGGCCGGTGGCCAACTTCCCACGCCCGTCCGGCTACGAGGCCTATGAGGGCATCATCGAGACCGACCGCTGGTTCGGCCCGATCTTCACCAACGTACGCCTGACGCGCACCGGCACGCCGATCCACATCCGCAGCGAGGTGCCGCTGCTGCAGTTGCAGCCGTTCCCGCGCTGGCTGTATGCCGACGGGGTTTCCGAGAATTTTGCCATGGTCGAACGGCTTGAGGATTTCAAGGACGAGGATTGGGATCGTTTCCGGGCCACGATCGTCAGCCCGATGAACGACGAGAACCGTCCCCGCGGCGAATACGCCGTCAAGGCCCGCAAGCGCCGGAAGCAGGAAGACTGAAAACGGCCAGGCACCCGCTCGTGCTGTGGGCCGGTCAGGATGGCATGGAGAGGCGCGGCCGGCGTCGTGGTGCTTCGGTCTCGCCGGCCCTACCAGGCAGGCAGAACGGCGCCCTTGAAGGTGTCCTCGATATACTTCTTCACCTCGGGCGAGCGGTAGGCGGCGACGAGTTTCGCGAACTCGGGCCGGTCCTTCTCCGCCGTACGCACGACGATGACGTTGACATAGGGCGAGTCGGTGCCCTCCAGCGCGATGCTGTCGCGGCCTGGCTGGAGGCCTGCCGGCACGGCGAAGATGGTGTTGATGACCGCCGCGTCGACGTCTTCGAGCACGCGTGGCAACTGCGCGGCGGGTAGCTCGACGAACCGGATCCGCCGCGGGTTGTCGGCGATGTCGGTCATGATGCTGGCGAGCAGTCCGGTGCCGGGTTTCAGCTTCAGGACGCCAAGCTTCTGCAGCAGCAGCAGCGCGCGGCCGCCGTTGCTGGGGTCGTTGGGAATCGCGATCCTTCCGCCGCTCGGAAGATCGTTCAGCGACTTGATCTTCTTCGAATAAATGCCGACCGGTGCCAGCAACGTCTGGCCGACCACCGAGAACTTGTAGCCGCGGTCCTTCATCTGCTGCTCGAGCAACGGCACGTGCTGGAAGCTGTTGGCATCGATGTCGCCGCTGGCCAGCGCCTCGTTCGGCTGCACGAGGTCGGCGAACTCGACGATCTGCACACGCAGCCCTTCGCGCGCGGCGTTCGCCTTGACGATCTCGAGTATGGGAGTCTGCGGCCCTGCCACGAGGCCGACCTTGATCGGCTTAAGGCTGGTCTGCGCATGCAGCACCGGCGGCAGGCACGTCGTCGCGGCCAGGCCGAAGGCAAGTCGAACCACGTGTCGGCGAGAGGGGGGCATGTACATCGGTTGGTTTTTCCTGGTCGCAGGCGAGTATTTCGTTGGCGGCGGCCGAAGCGACGCGGCAGCGCGTCACGGGGCGATTGTACACCCCAACCCGCACGATGAGTACTGGCATGGGCGGCTGCCCTGGCTCCGAGAGGGAAGCGCCGCCAGCCGACGCGCACGGCGGGATCGCCCGGCCTGCCACCGGCAGCACCGGCCGTGGCTGCATAGCCGTCCAGGCTGACCGGCATCCCGTGTCGCGACGGACGGCCAACGGTCGTGATACCGATGGTACGCCACCGGCAACCTGACTATCGCGTTCGCTGGTTCAGGTCGCATCGTCGTAACGAACAATGGTCCCGGCCCGATGACGGTACCGTCGGGTTTCGTACGCCTTTGGATGTGGGACAATCCATCTCCGTCAACTCGATGACCAATGACGTGCTCCTGACGACAGTAGCAGGCGCTGCGTTTGGAGTGTTCGAGGTTGCCTGGCTCAACCAACTTCGATCCTGGCACGACGGCCTGCGATCACTCGCAGGAATCCGGCATCGGTTGACCCATTCAACGGAGCAGGCTTACCCTCCGCCGCGTCGATTGCCTTGAGTGTCGACATAGGGCCCGCGTAGACGGGCAGGTGGGGGAAGGCCTATGATGGCGCGGACAATCCTGGGGCGGGTGGCAGCGTGCTTGGTCGTGGCGCTCGCGGCAAGCGCCGCACCGGCACAACCGGCGGACTGGCCCGGCAAGCCGATCCGCCTCGTCTCACCGTTCAATCCCGGTGGTGCCATCG
>Ga0187894_10005001_pt1 | contig 13856 bp, 8 predicted proteins | sample GBC1701081metaG_FD_136650 | JGI IMG/M metagenome (GOLD analysis project Ga0187894, IMG submission 136650) | White microbial mat communities from a lava cave in the Kipuka Kanohina Cave System on the Island of Hawaii, USA - GBC170108-1 metaG ...
ACGCCAGCGGAAACGATAGCACTCCACGCCGACCCGGCCACAAAACCAAATGATGAGCCAGATATATCATTGCCCTTGAAAAGGGGGAAAAAACTTGCATCCCTGGTCACCCCTTGGAAAGGGGGGAAACTGAAAACAGCTCCCCTTTGGGGAGAAGCAACAAGCGGCCTGTTCACGCCGCCCGCTTCGATGCGCGGATCAGCCGGCTCAGCCGCGCCTTGAGCTGATCGAACAACCGCTCCTCCATCCGACCCAGCCGCGCGACCTCTTCCTGAAGCCGTGCCGCATCCGCGCCGCGCCGGACGGATTTCGCCCGGTCCGCAAGTTCGACCTGCCGCCGCTGCCGCACCGCCGCGCTTGCGTCGCGCCGCCGCGCCAACTGGTCGTGGATCCTCCAGGCTGACTGCCGCTGCGCCGCATCGAGCCGGTTCTTCGCGATGAACTCGCGCACGTAGCGCCGCCACCGATCACCCTTCGCCTTTTCCGCCGACAGCGCGCCGTCCGAACCCGCGCCGCCCTGCGCCGCGCCTCCTTCCGCATGGCCGCCCGCGCTGCGCCCTTTCTTCACCGGCCCGTCCGCCGCCGTGCGGCCCTCTTCTGCCGCGCCGCCCTTTGCCGCCCCATCAGCTTTCCCCTCCTTGTCCAAAGGGGGGCCTGAGGTCGCCATTCCTTCCTGTGGCTCGGCCGCCTCACCCTCCGCTGCGCCGTCATGCGGCGCGCCCTCAGGATTCCCCCCCTTATTCAAGGGGGGGTCAGGGGGGGTCTCGATCCCTCCTTGCTCCTCGGTCGTTTCGCCATCCGTCGCATCTCCATCCGCCGCCTGCGCCGCCTCCTGCGAACTCTCCGCTTCATTCACAACGACCGGAACTCCCTCGCGATCCGTCTTCTCCAGCCCCGTGAATCCCTCGTCGTTCCCATAAGGCTCATACGCGAAGGGCTGTCCCGTCATCGGGTCGTAGGGAACCGCCGGCAGATAGTCAGGCGTCAACTCCTCCAGCGACTCCGGCGGCCGCCCCTGCGCCCGCTCGAACGCCGCCGTCGCCGCGCGCAGCGTCGTCCGCATGCGATTGCTCTGCTCCCGTACCTCGGTGCGCATGCACTTCGCCAGCGCCGGCAGCACCATCCGCCCCACCAGGTTCCATTCCGGAATGTTCTCGATCAGCTCCTCGTCGCTGACGGTCATCGCGCCCGGACCGCTCTCATCCACCGTCCGCAGCCGCGACAGACCCGAGTCGAAGTAGGACTCGATCTGCTCGCGCATCAGCTTCTCGGAGGGCATGACGGCCTGCAGCTCCATCGAGACCTTGTCCCACCCTTCGAAGGGTTTGCCGCCCATCGCCGCCTGCACGTCGGCGGGCGTGAAGTATTCGCTGATGAATTTCGGATCGCGCCGCAGATCTTCCATGACCGAGATGCTCAGCGCGCGTTCCCCTTGCATCGCGCGATCGATGCCGGGGAAACGGCTCGTCAGGTCTTCCCAGGTCGCGATCGAGGATTGAAGCTCCTCGTCCGGCATGCCGCCCGCCGCCGCCGCGCGCTCGAAGGCGGCGCCGGACATGTCGGCGCATTTGACCCCGACGAGGTGCTCGATCAGCGTGAAGCCGTCCGCGACATGCGCCGACATGCGCTGCATCGTCATCGCGTCCGCCATCGCCGCCGTTCCGTCACCCTGCGCGTTGGACCGCGCCGCCCGCGCCGCCAGCATCCCCACCATCGTGCGGTGCTCCTGCAGCGTCGGCAGCAGAATTCCGACGACCGGAATGTTCTCCTCGCCGCACGCCACGCTGCGACAATCCCCCATCGCCGACGCGCGGGTGGCCGCCTCCAGCGCCGGGGCGTTCTCATCCAGCCATGCGGAGAGCCGCGCTCCGGTTTCGCCCGGCGGCCAGGTTCCTTCCTGCGCTGATTTGAACGCCTCGGCCAGCGCTTCCGGACATTCGATCCGCGCGTTGTAGGCTGCGATGTAATCCGCCGACGCATCCTGTTCCGGATCGACGTCGCGCGGCGTGATCCCGCGCGCCCGCAGTTTTTCGGCGGGATAGAGCGGGTAGCTCTGGCCGCGGATCGTGACGCGCGGCGGCTCGGCCTGCGCCGGAGCGGGCGCGAGCGCCGCGAAGGTCATGCAGAGCAGGGAGATTCTCAACGGGATGCGGATCGTCATGGCCGGGTGTCCTTGTCGCGTTTCCAGGAAAAAAAGCCCGCGCGCCCTCGACGGCAGGGCTCGCTTCTCGCCGTCGCCGACGCGCGGACCGGAGGGGGAAAGGAAGCTCACGATTCATCTTGCAGCCGCAGCGCCGGTGCACCCGCCGCGCGGAACGCTTCTCCGTCGTGGAACATTTCTCCGACGTGAAGCGCTACTCCGTTGGGGAACATTTCTCCGTCGCGGAACGCTTTACCGTCGCGGAGCAGTCTTCCCTGCCCGGCGCGCGGAGCATCCCAGCGCATCAGGCAAGAAACTCCGCCGTCCGGATCGCGCCGGCGACTGCGGCAACCGTGGTTCGTCAAAACTCGGAACTCGCGGCCGGCCTTCGCACGCGGAGGGCTTCTGCCGGCCGCCTCTTCTTGGAGTGCCACGAACGCGGGAGGGTTACATCCTTCCGAATTCGCCCTAACTAAACGCCGCCGCCGCGGGGCCTTCACGCGGAATTTCGCGCCTTCTCATTCAAAAAAACAGCCCCGGGATTACCGCCTTGACGTGATCCATCCGCCGCCGCAAGCTCAACCTCAATCGAGCTGAATTTCTCCACATAACAGTCAGGAATCCCATGCCCCGACCCGACGGACGACAGCCGGACGAACTGCGGCCGATCAAAATTCAGCGCGGCTTCACGCAGGCCGCCTCCGGCTCGGTGCTCATTTCGATGGGCCACACCGTTTTGTTATGCACTGCCAGTATCGAAATCGGGGTACCAGAGTGGATGACCGGCAAGGGACTCGGCTGGGTCACCGCCGAATATGACATGCTTCCCGCCAGCACCGGCCGCCGCCGCGAACGCAACCGCGCCGGCAAGCTCGACGGCCGCACGCAGGAAATCCAGCGGCTCATCGGCCGCTCGCTCCGCGCCATCGTCGATCGCGCCAAACTCGGCGAGAACACTATTTGGCTCGACTGCGACGTGATTCAGGCCGACGGCGGCACGCGCACCGCCGGCATCACCGGGGCCTACGTCGCGCTGCACGATGCAATCAGCTTTGGCCGCTCGAAAGGGCTGCTGGCGAGCGACCCGATCATCGACTCGGTCGCCGCGGTCAGCGTCGCCAAGTCCAGCGGCCAGATCGTCGTGGACGTCGATTATGCCGAGGATTCCCGCGCCGACGTCGACCTGAACGTCGTGATGACCGGCGGGCGTTCGGGCGGAGCGAAGTTCGTCGAGGTGCAGGGCTCGGCCGAAGGGGGCACCTTCGACGACGGCGAATTGCAGGCCATGCTCGCCGCCGCCCGCGCGGGACTCGCCCGCATCACCGAAATCCAGCGCGCCGCGCTGGCCGCCCCGCGACCCTGAGCCGTGCCGGCCGACCCGAACGGTTGAGCGCCATCGCGATTTGCTATCCTTCGTGACCGCGCCCATTTGCTCCGCAAATGAACGGGCCACCCTCAATTTCCCCCCTTTCCAAGGGGGGACCCAGGGGGGTTCCGGGAACCGGCAGAACCCTCCGCTCCCTTCCGGTCGCGGTTCAGATGGCTCGCGGCGCACTTCCGCTCGCGGTTCCGATGTCACGTTTCGTTATTCCCGCGCCTGACCCCATTCCATTGCACCGGCCGCACGACGCTCGCCGGCAGTGCGACTGCCTCCGGCCAGAGCAGGTGCGCCGCCATCTCCAGCGCGTCGACCAGCCGCGGACCCGGCCGGCTGAAGTAGGCCGAGCCATCCGTCACCCAGACCCGGCCGCCGCGCACCGCCGGCAGCGCCCCCCACGCCGGATGCTTCGCCAGCAGCGCCGCATCCTGCAACGATCGCTCGACCCCGAACCCGCACAGCGCCAGGATCAGCACCTCCGGCGCCGCCCCGCTCAACTCCTCCCAGCTCATCCGACGCGACTTCTCGCCCGCCCGCGCCACCACTTCGCGCCCGCCCGCGATCTCCACAATCTCCGGGCTCCAGTGCCCGCAGGTGAACAACGGATCGGCCCACTCCAGCACCACCACGCGCGGCCGCTCCGCGCCCTGCTTCGCCACGCGCCGCCGCACCTCCTCGATCCGCGCCTCGTATGCCGCCACGACTCGCTCGGACGGCGCGGGACAGCCCGCCGCCTCCCCGACGATGCGCAGGCAGGCCAGCACCTCCGCCAGCGTCCGCGGCTCGAGGTTCAGCACGCGCGGTCGCCCCGGCAGGGCGCAGGCCGCGTCGGACACGTCCTCTTCGGCGACCGCGCAGACGTCGCACAAGGCCTGCGTCACGATCAGATCCGGCCGCAGTGACTCCAGCGCCGTCCGGTCAAGCGAATAGAGCGCCCGCCGCGACCCGAGCCGTTCGCGCACCAGCCGGTCTATCTCGGCGCTGTTCGCGTCGACCGGAATGTGCGTCTGCGTCACCTTTGACAGCCCCGCCACGTCGGGCGGAAAGTCGCACTCATGCGTGACGCCGACCAGTTTCTCCCGCAGACCGAGCGCGCAGATCATTTCGGTCGCCGAAGGAAGCAGTGAGACGATGCGCATGGCCCCATCCTATGCGTGTTGCCCCGCGACGCGACTCGTGCCGCCGCGGCAGGGCCGTCTATTTTGCCCCCTGCGCGCGCATGACACGGGCGGCGCGACCACACCTGAATCTCACGAACAGTCGCGACAGGGAATATCCAAAACATTCCAATACCCATCGTTAAAATTGTATTGATTCGCACATGCACGCTAAGTAACATGAATAACTTCTTATCAGGCAGACACCCTTTACGGATCGCGACTGACACCGCTGAGGCGTAACGCCGGGCAAGAAGGTTTCACGCTCGCCCTGCGTGCGGTGTAACCGCGAATCACGCGGAGCCCTGACATGCCATCGCGTCGAGTCCTGATGGTTGCCCTTGCCGCATCGTTCGTTCTCATGCCGGGAGGGCCCGATCCCGCTTCCGGCTCCACGTTCCGCCGGATGAGTGACGAGGAGCTGGTCCGCCAGTCCCTCCTGGTCGTCGACGTGAAAGTGGTCAGCACCGTCTCGATCTGGAACACGGACCACACGCAGATTCACACCCTCGTCGATCTCGACATTCTCGATTTCGTCAAGGGCGACCTGCCCGCCGGACGCCGCACCCTCCGGCTCCGTATCCTCGGCGGCGTCGTCGGCGATATGGCCATGACCGTCATCGGCGCGCCGCAGTTCCGAGCGGGCGAACGTTCGCTCCTCTTCCTGCGTCCCGCCTGTGAGCGGCTCGGTTTTCCGCTCGTCTCCCCGGTTCAGGGGCGCGAGCCGGCGGTCATGGACGGCCGCACCGGCAAGCTGATGGCCCCGCTACGGGGCGTCGAATACTCACAATTGCTGGGCGATCTTCGCAAAACAGTGGCGCGCGTCACTCAGCCGCCGGTCCCGGCCCCCAACCGCTGACACCCGGAGCGCACAACGATGTCTTCCGAAACGTTTCCGCGCGCGGTTCGTTCAATCGCGATCCTGCTCGCTTCACTGATCGTCGCTGCCGATCTCGCGGCGCAGGATATCCGCCTCCTCGCCCCGAACAAGCGCGCCTCCACCATCGCCGGCGACGACGTGATGGAAAAACTCCCGCATGAGACGCCTCCCTTCTGCCACTGGGATCTGCGGGAATTCGCCAACTGCAAGGTGCCCTGGCAGTTCAAGGAACTGAACGCTCCGGACTTCAACACCAACGGCACCGTGGATGACGTGACCGACCGCACGATCGCCGGTGCCATCTTCGCGGCCGGATTCAATTCCTGGGAGGCGGTCGACCCCGCCCTGATCGGCTTCACGCGGACCGGCGCGCCGGGCAACCGCAAGGGCTTCGCGCTGGACACCTTCAACCTCGTCAGCTTCGCCGACACCACCTCAACCGGCGATGACGTGCAGGTCATCGCCGTCAAGAATGGCAAGCCCAACGTCGCCTACATCCTCGGTTCAGGCGGAATTCTCCACACCGTCCCCGGCGGCGACGACCAGATCGTGCCCGGTCCCGCCATTAACACAGGCGCGGACGGCATCGCGCAGACCTTTCCGATCCTGCCCGACATTTATCTGTTCCCGATTCCGCTCAATCGCGGCCTGCCCTTCCAGGTCTGCGTCACGCCCGGCCCCAACGCCACGCTCGAAAGTTCCTCACAGGGCGACGACGTGATCGTCGGCAGCACCATCAACACCGGCGCGGATGGCGTCTGCCAGTCCCGCGCCAACGGCATCGGCGATCTCGATAACGCAACGCTGGCCATCACCGCGCTCTTCTCCAACGCCTCCAGCGGCGTGCTGCTCGAGTCAGACATCGTCTTCAACACCTTCCCCGTGGCCAACAGCGGCAAATGGGTGATCATGCAGGATGGCGACATGATTCCCGACAACGAGTATGACCTGCTGACCGTCGCCACCCACGAAATCGGCCACTTCATCGGTATGGCCCACATCTCCGGGGGCGGCTGCCAGGACCGCCAGGCCAACGCCCTGATGGAGCAATACTGGTGCGCCAATGCCGAAGCCAACCACATGCTCAAGGAGCAGGATCAGGACGGCTGCAACTTCGTCTACAACCCCGACCTGGGCGATGCGCCCCACACAGACAATATCTTCAGCACCACTTTCACCTCGCTCGTGCGCGGCCCCGCCAACGGCCGCATGCTCAACGGCATGGCGATGCGCTCCCGCTATGCCGGTCCGCACCATGTCTTCAGCCGCCGGCAGCGGCTGCCCATGCGCAACTTCACTTACGAATGGCTGGCCAAGGGGGAAGGCGACCTCGATTCCGAGTGCGAGGCCAACGTCACCGACGCCGACCCCTTCGACGATGGCGTCGAATTCATTCCCGATCCGCCACGCTGGGGATTCCCCCTGACGATCAAGATGCACGTGAAGACCGCCCCGGACGCGCAGGGCAACAAGCACAACTATCCCTTCCGCCCGATGTTCGCCAACGCCTGGATCGACATCGATCCGATCGACCACGCGTGGAGTTTCACCGGCCAGGAACATCCCATCAGCGACTTCCCCCTCAAGGCTGCCGGCACCGCCACCGGAACGGTCATCCTCCCCAAGACCGAAGCGACCGTCTGGGTGCGGGCGCGGCTGACCTGGCCCGAGACCGTCGCCGCCTGCAATCCCCCGATGAGTCCCGACCTCTGTCAGCACGAAGGCGCGACGCAGTTCGGCGAGGATGAGGACTACCCGATCTCCTGCCGGCCCGTCTATGTCGAGCTGCCCCCCTTCGGCGATCTCTTCTTCGTCTGGACGCACGACGGCTCGGACATGGTGGTCGTTCCCTCCTACAACGATTACTCGATTCAGAACGGAGAGACGCAGCACTCCACCGTCGTCGGCCCGGTGGACTTTCGCACCCAGCATCCCGAGTCGATCGGGTTGTTCGCGCGAAGCTGCCTATTCCCGCCGCCCGATGCAACCGACTGGCGGCTGCGCATCCCCGGCATCAGCGGTGTCAATGAACTTTTCGCCGCCCATCTCGTGCTCAACGGCGGTAACTGGCAGTATGCCCGGCTGGCGGCGCTGCCCGAGACGATCTGGCGGATTCCCTGTCTTGCCCCGCAGTTCGGCGGCGGCACGATCTACACCGCCGTCAACCTGAGCGTCTATTACGCCAACAATCCGCTCGGCTTTTCCGGCGGCGCGTGGCAGGTCGGACAATCTCTCTCCACCCTTGGCGTGACCATCACCGGCGGCCAGGCCTCCGGCCAGCAGGGCATCCAGTGGGCGACCTCCCCCTTCGTGTTCGATGCCTCCTCCCCCACCGGATTCTCCCCCTCGGTTCCCGGCACGCTGCTGAACAGTGCCAGCTATCCGCCCATCACGATCGTGCAGCAGGCCAAGAATCGCTTTACGGACCAGTGCCTCTGTCCCGGCGACCTGGACATGTCGGGCGCGGTCAACAGCGCCGACGCGCCGGGATTTGCCGGTTGCCTGCTGCTGGCCGAATACAACCCCTGCGCCGATCTGAACGGCAGCGGCCGTGATGACGGCGAGGATATTCCACTCTTCATCAGCCAGGCGCTCAGCGGCGGCGGCGTTTTCTGTCCGGCCACTCCTTCCGGCGGCTGCTGCACTCCCTCCGGCGGCTGTATCGATTCCGTGACCGCGGAAGGCTGCATCGACGCGGGCGGCGAATACCGCGGTGACGGCACGGCCTGCGCGTTTGAGTCCTGCCCGCAGCCGATCGGCGCCTGCTGCACCCCCTCCGGCTGCGCGGAAGGAATGACCGCCTTCGACTGCGGCGCGATGGGCGGCGCCTACATGGGCGATGATTCCGTCTGCGCCATGAGCGTCTGCCCGATCTTCACCGGCGCCTGCTGCACCGACTCCGGCTGCGTCGACGCGCAGACCGCCGAGTCCTGCGAATTGCTCAACGGCGAATTCCAGGGGATGAACACGACCTGCGGGTCGACGAGCTGCTCCGGAATCCTCGGCGCCTGCTGCCTCTTCAACGGCATCTGCGTCGATGGCGTCACCGAGCGATATTGCGCCGACCGCCACGGAACCTATCAGGGCGATTTCTCGATCTGCGCCGGCGGCTGCAGCGGCGGCCGGCCGTAGCGCGTTGATTCACGCAGGCCCGGCGCGCCGCCGCGCTGGGTCGGCAACTGTTTCGACTGCGGCGAATGAAACACACTGCCGGAGAGTGCCTTCGAACCTCTCGCACTCGATCTGCGCCGGCCTGCGACCGAAGCGGCCATCGCCTCCGCCGCGCCGCACCCGCTCGACGACATTCCGCTCGATCGCACGATCCGCTGGAACACGGGTTTCTTGCCTGAACAGTTTCACGGACGTACCGTCACACCGATTCAACGATTTGAGGGGACGCATGGAACTCGTATGCCCTGCATGCGGAGATCGGCGCGATGGAAGCAGGGATCGGTTCCTGCGGCTCTGGCCTTTCATGATCGTCGGGGCGGTCGCGGCGGAAGGTTGCGCGAGCAAATCCTTCGCTCCCGAATTCACCCGGCGTATGGAAGCGGGCCCGAATCCTCCTTATCTCGGCCAGCCGGCGCCGGGCCTGACGCCGGAGCGATTTGCCCCCGGAGTCGTCTGCACGCATGCAATCGAGTTGAACAGCGTCCTCTCGCCGGATGGGCGCGAGTTCTATTTCACCCGAGTCATCAATGGCGTTGACACGATGCTCCAGATCAGCTTCGCTGATGGCGGATGGGGGTCGCCGAGGGAGCTGCTGCTCTTTCCCGGTTCCGGACGAGTTGAATGTGACGACATGACGCTGTCGCCAGATGGAAAAGAACTCTACTTTCTGTCCAGGGGGCCGAGCACGCCGGGCCGGACGTCGAATTACGACATCTGGCGCAGCGATCGTCTACCAGGAGGATGGTCAACGGCAAAGCGCGTTCCTCCGCCGGTCAGCACCGAGGCCGACGAGTACTATCCCGTGATCGGCCCCGATGGCAGCCTGTACGTCGTCTCGACCCGCGATGGATCGCACCTCTTCCGATTCCCGCGCGAGGCTGACGGCCGCTTCGCACGAGCGACAAGGGTCGGACATCCCTTTTCGCCGCGTGACGGCGACATGTGCATCTCCCCGGACGGAAACTGCTTCGTCGTTTCGGCGCAGCGACCGCGCATCGGCGGAAGCTGGAAGAGCGATCTTCATGTCTCCTTCCGCGGCCCCGACGCCGCCTGGAGCGAGTTTGTCAGGCTGGACGACACATTCAACACACCGAACCACGAGTGGTGCCCGATGTTCAGTCCGGATGGCAGATTCCTTTTCTTCTCCCGGCGATCCGGGGCTTACGACACGCCGGGGTGGACCGGAACCACGGATGGCGACGTGTACTGGGTGGACGCGCGGGCGCTCGAGAAATACCGGCCCGCGCCGCCGCGCTTGACGCCGCCTCCCTCTCCGCGTTGAAGTGGCGGCGGCATGCCCCGGACGCTGCGACAGTTCGTCTGCTCTGCCTGCGGCGGGACGCAGCCGCGCTGGGCCGGCAAGTGTCCCGACTGCGGCGAATGGAACACGCTGCAGGAGCGCGTCCTCGAACATCTCGCCCCCGATCTGCATCGGCCGGTGACCGAAGCGGCCGCCGCCTCCGCCGCGCCGCTCCCGCTCGACGACATTCCGCTCGATCGCACGATCCGCTGGAACACGGGACTGGGCGAGTTCGATCGCGTGCTGGGCGGCGGACTGGTGGCGGGGTCGGCGGTGCTGCTCGGCGGCGACCCCGGCATCGGCAAATCGACCCTCGTGCTCCAGGTCGCGCACGCGCTGGCCGCCGCCGGCCGCCGCACCCTCTATATCACCAGCGAGGAGTCTCCCGCGCAGGTGCGCCTCCGCGCCGAGCGGCTCGGCCGCGTCGAACCCGCCGCCGCGCCCCCCTCCCCCGCGGCGCAGCGACGTCGCCCGCGCGATTCCGCGGCCGGCAGCGCCGCCGATATCGCGCCGGCGGAAGGCGTCGTCTGGATCGCGGCCCAGTCCAACCTGGACGTGATCCTCAACCAGGTCCGCCTGAACCCGCCCGACGTGCTGATCGTAGACTCCATCCAGATGGTCTATCGCCCCGACCTGCCCAGCGTTCCCGGCAGCGCGACGCAGCTCCGCGACTGCGCGGCGCGGCTTGTCTGGGCCGCCAAGCAGTCCGGCTTCGCTCTGCTGCTGGTCGGCCACGTCACCAAGGAAGGCGCGCTCGCCGGTCCCAAGGTGCTCGAACACATCGTCGACTGCGTGATCTATTTCGAAGGCGAGCGCTTCCAGAGCCACCGCCTTATCCGCACGGCCAAGAATCGCTTCGGCTCCACCGACGAGCTGGGCATCTTCGAGATGACCGACACCGGCCTGCGCCCGGTCGAGGATCCGTCGCGGCTGTTTCTCGACCGGCTCGACGCCGCGCGGCCCGGCAGCGTCATCCTCGCGACCTGCGAAGGCACGCGCGTCCTGCTGGTCGAAGTGCAGGCCTTGTGCGTGCAGAGTGTCTTCGGCGCGGCCAAGCGCCGCGTCACCGGCGTCGACCCCGGCCGCGTCGCGATGATCCTCGCCGTGCTGGAGAAGCACGCCGGCATGGTCCTCGGCGATCAGGATGTCTTCGTCAACGTCGTCGGCGGCGTCCGCGTGGTCGAACCGGCCGCCGATCTGGCGATCGCGCTGGCCGTTTACGGTGTGCAGTCGCAGCGATCGCTGCCGCGCGGAACGGCGGTCTTCGGCGAGCTGGGCCTCGGCGGCGAGGTGCGGCCCATCCAGCACATCCGCCGCCGCACCGAGGAGTGCGCCCGCGTCGGACTCTCGACGCTGCTCCTGCCCCGCGCCGAACGCGGCGCGCCGATCGAGCCCGAGTCCCGCGCCCGCCCCACCCTTCATCCCTGCGGAACCCTTCAGGATGCCATCCGCCTCTTCGAATGACCGATCCCCCCGCGCGCCGCAGGGGATGCGGTTCTCGGCCTGGCTCGCCGCGCTGGCCCTGCTCTTTCTGACCGCCGATTATCTGCTCATCAGTCCCGACGCGGCCGGCGAATCGCTGCGCCCCTGGCCCGCCGGATCGCTTCTTCTCTCCGTCGTCCGCGCGCAGGCACTGGGCTATCTCTGTCCCACGCAGCGCGGCGTCGAGATCAAGGAGCTGGCGTTTCAATTCGGCGCCTGCCTGCTCTGCTTCGTCGGCCTTTCCGGGCTGCTCTGGCGCGAGATCGGGCGATTCGCCTCCGCCGACGCCTCCACCGCGCCTCGCGTCGACTGGCGACGCGTGCTGACGCATCCGCTCACCTGGCTCCTGCTCACGCTCGCCATCAGCGCCCTCTCCGCCGCGCTCTCGCTCGCGCCGCGCGGCGCGGCCGGCGGCACGGTGATCCGCGCCTTCTGGATCGCCTGGTGGTGGCCGCTCGCGCTGCTGCTCGCTCCCGCGCACGCGCGGCGGCTGCTGACCGGACTGGTTCTCGTCGCGGCGCTCACCGCGATCCTCGGATGGTGGTATCGCGCGGTCCGCGCGCCGGGCCTGCCCCTCAGCTATCCGCTCGGCAATCCGCTCTTTCTCGCCGCCTGCCTGCTGCCGGCCCTGCTCATCGCCGCCACGCTGGCGGCGGGGCGGCTCTGGCCCTGGTGGAGCCGGCGCACCGCGCGCGCCGTCGAGGCAGACTCCTCCGCCGATTCGGCCGCCGAAGCGACGGGCGGCGCCGCGTCCGGTGCTGCGATGCTCCTCTGCACCCTGCTGCTGCTGGCCGCGGGGGCCGCGACCGGCAGCCGCTCCGCGCGCGTCGGATTCGGCGTCGGCCTTCTGACGATCGTCTACCTCGTGGCGGACCGCGGAATCCGCGGCTGGATCGCCGTCGTGCTGGCGATGTCGGTGGGAATCGGCGCGGGGACGCTCCTGCTCACCGGCGGCGACGTGCTCGAAACGACCCTCGCGCTGATGGACGAACTGACCGGCCGCAGCGCCAGCATCCGCGCCCGCATCGAGCACGAGTGGCCCTTCGCGATGACGCTCTTCGCCGAGCGCCCGCTGCTCGGCCACGGCGAAGGAGGCTTCGGCCGCCGCGTCGGCCCGCTCTTCCGCGACCGGCAGATCGACGACCCGATGGTGCTCAGCGCCGACGGCGTCTCCTGGGAATCGCACGCTCACAATGAAGTGCTCGAAACATTGACCAGCCTCGGCCTGGCCGGCACGGCCGCGCTGCTGGTCGCGCTGTTCTTCACGCTGCGCGCCGCCGGCCGGGCGCGCCGCGCCGCCCTCAACCCGAACGACCGCCTCTGGCTCGTCGCGCTGATCGGCGCGCTGGTCGCGCTGTGCGCCGAGAGTCTGACCGATGTCGCCTTGCACAAGCCGGGGCTTCCGCCGATCGCGCTGACGGTCTGGGCGGCCCTCTGGGCGATGTCGCGCCGATCCGGCGCAACCTCCGAAGCCGTGCCGTCCCGCGCCTCCGGACCTTCGTGGCTCCGCGTCGGCGGACTCTGCCTGGGACTCATCGCGACCACGGTCGGGATGGGGCTCGCGCTCTTCAACGGCTGGGCCGCGCATGACTCCTATCTCACCGACCGCGCCGTCGACCGCGGCGAGCTGGATGCCGCCGTGCGCCTGGCCGATCGCGCCGCGCAATGGCGGCTCGACCCGGCGCGATATCTCAACACCCTCTTTGAATCGATCCAGTGCCGCATCGCCCGCCTCCAGCGCAGCGCCGCCTCAACGGACGCGGAGGATCTCGCCGACCGCGCCGACGCGGCGCGCGACTGCCTCGCGCGCATCGATCACCTGAACGCCGCCGCCCCGCGCTATCTCCAGGCGCGCGAATTTGAAGGCGTCGCCGCCGCGCACCTTGCGGCGGCCTGCCAGGCGCTCGGCCGCCCCGGCGACGCGGCCCGCGCCGCCGAGCGGTCGCGCCGCGCCTTCCGCGCCAATCGATCGGATGAACCCTTTCGCATGGCTGCGCTGCGCTGGCTGTGGGACGCCGACGCCGCGGCTGCTCCGCGCGAGCGGCTGCTCTGGCTTCGCGACGTGCTGCGCGGCGGCGATGTGGATGCCGAGTGGCAAAGTTTCCTCGCATCGCTGGCCGACGCGACCCCCGCGGCGATGCAACCGCTGCTGGCGGCCGCGCAGCGCGACGTCGCGCAGTCACAGCAGGAAGGCGGCGCGCCGCTCGCCGCATGGGAAGATCGACTCTCGCCCGAAACGCTGCGGCTCGCCGCACACGCCCGTTTCCTCGCGGGGGATTCCGCCGACGCCGCCGGCTGGGCCAAGCGCGCGGTCGTGCTCTACAGCCGCGCCGAATCGGCCGGCGCGG